>JACCDX011051706.1_pt1 | contig 22631 bp, 23 predicted proteins | sample 7449681 | NCBI WGS metagenome assembly JACCDX01 (sample SAMN15323450, study PRJNA562643) | freshwater metagenome | isolation source: river surface water | place: USA:Blue River Watershed | collected 2017-08-18
GCCCGGCCGGTCTTCGGGCATAATCGCGCCACCTGGAAACGTGACCGAGAGGCCGAAGGTGCTCCCCTGCTAAGGGAGTATGCGGTGTAGAGCCGCATCGAGGGTTCGAATCCCTCCGTTTCCGCCAGTACAAGTCCTTCCAACTCGCTCAGTCGGGTTGCAAGGCGCTCAGAGCCCCGCACCACGCGGGGCTTTTTTGCTTTTGCCCCCACGCTCCCTGACTGTGATGGGCGGTGCAGCACCTGATGCTCTCCAAGCCTCATACGCTGTAGGCTTCGTTCTCCTACTTTGAATTTCCCCGATGAAATAGAGAGCTTGGAAATGACACTTGATGAAGCCTCCGAGCAGTTTTCGGATTGGTATAACAGTTGTGTTGAAAACGGGATCGACCCCAATGACGCGGTAGTGAGAATGGGGGGCATGTTTCTGCTGACGGACGAAGCGCTGATAGACAAGCTGCAGGACGAAGGAGTGATTTGATGCCTGCGATTTATCTTGCATCCAAATTCCATGCGTCCATCGTTCTGGAGGCAGACGACGACTTTCTCTTTCAGCAGTGGACGGACGCTCAATTGGTGAAAGAGCGTGAGCAGTACGGTCACCCTGCCAGGGGTATTTGCCTACATATGGTCAACCCTGACGACGAGGTTGAGGTTTTCCCAATAGATATCACGGAAAAAACCATGTACGAGGGAGACTTTGACGCGGTGAGAAACCAGCGGGAGTTTTCCTTCTCGCTGAACGGAAAAGCCAAGGTGAGCGTGCACAAGCTGACCAAGGAGAAAATCGACGCGGGATGGGTACCACGCGTCGCCGGCCTTTTGGTGAATGGTCACACCTACCCCGTCGATCTGCCGATCGATTTGATCATTCAATCCAAGAGGCTATGAGCTGGCGGCCTATGATCACACCCGAAAAATCACACGAGGAGATAAATATGAAGGCCCACAACGGCATTAACCGTCGCACCGTCCTGGGCTGGACGGCGGGTGTGGGGGCGCTGGCCCCTCTGGTGGGCCATGCCCAGGCCGACTTTCCCAATCGCCCGGTGCGCGTCGTCGTAGGATTGCCGGCTGGGGGCGCGGCCGATGTGGTGATTCGTGCCCTGGGCCAGGAAATGGAAAAAACGCTGAAGCAGCCCGTGGTCATTGACAACCGGCCCGGCGGACTTTACGTGCCGGCCGTACAGGCGGTGGCGACTGCGCCTGCCGATGGCCATACGCTGCTCTATATCAACGCGAGTTTCGTCACGGTCCAGGTGACCCAGAACCGCTTTGACCTGCTGCGTCAGTTCACGCCCTTGACCAAGACCGGCGAAGCGCCCAGTGTGCTGGTGGTGAGCGCCGGTTCCCCGTTCAAGACCCTGGGGGATCTGGTGGAACATGGCCGAAGGAATCCGGACGCGCTGACCTATGGGACATTGGGCGTCGGAACCCTGGAGCACCTGCGCAGTCACCTGTTCACGGATGCCGCCGGATTCAAGGCCCGCGCCATCCCGTACAAGGGTGGCCCCGACATGATCAACGCCGTGGTGGCAGGCGATATCTCATTCACGGGTGTCAACGCCGTTTCGGCCGGTCCCCTGATTGCCTCCGGAAAAATCCGCGCCCTGGCGGCGACCGACGCGGTGCGGATCGCTGCCTTGCCAGATGTCCCCACGGTTGCGGAAGCCGGTGTCAAGATGCTGGCCTCGCGCACCTGGAGCGGCTTTGCCGTGCATGCGGACACCCCGGCCCCCATTGCCCAGCGTCTGTTCAACGAGTTGGTCAGGGCGATGAACTCGCCGTCGATCCGGCAAACCTTCGTGCCCATGGGGCTGCTGACATCGACCAGCAGTTCTCCCGATGAGTTCCGGCGTCACATTGCGTCGGAAGCTCAGTGGATGGGGGCCATGGTCAAGAAACTGGATCTGGCCAATCAATGAATCCCGGCGAAGTGCGGCAACACGCGGATCCGGCCGCCCCGATGGCGGCCCTTCATGGCGTGACGGTCCTGGATTTTTCCCATGTCATTGCCGGTCCTTTCGCGACCTTCTATCTCGCGGCGCTCGGCGCGAGGGTGATCAAGGTGGAAAATCCGCACCGCGAGGATTCCCTGCGCGCCAAGCCCCGCGCGTTCACTTCCTTCAACCACGGCAAGGAGATCGTCCAGATCGATCTGACCACCGAGGCGGGCCGCGACCAGGCCTGGGCCTTGTTCGATCAGGCGGACGTGTTCGTGGACAACATGCGCCCGGGGGTTCTGGACCAGTGGGGATTCGGCGTTCAAGCCCTGCGCGCCAGGAAGCCCGCACTGATTCACTGCGCGATCAGTGGCTATGGCCGCAACAGCCAGTGGGCCGACCGCCCGAGTTATGACCACGTGGTTCAGGCCGCCTCGGGCATGACCCTGCTGGCGGGGGGGCCTGATGACGCGCCCATCAAGGTGGGGTTCCCAGTGGTGGACGGTATCTCCGGCATCCTGAGCGCTTTGGCCATCCTGGCGGCCATTCGCCGCCGAGACCTGACCGGGCAGGGCGAGCGCATCGATGTGTCGATGTTCGCTGCTGCCATGCAGATCATGTACCCCTTCGCGGTGGAAGCCCTGGCCACCGGCCAGGCCCCGCCCCGCATTGGCAACGTGGGCTACTCGGGCAGTCCTGGTGCTGAAACCTTTGCCTGCCGGGACGGGTTGCTCGCACTCGGGGCCAATACGCCCCAGCAGATGCAGGCCGTCGCCAAGGTCCTGGGGATCGAGGCGCAGGTGGTGCCCCTGCTGGGGGGGCAGACCAAGGGCTTCCTGGGGCCCGAGGCCGGGCAGCAACTTCGTCAGTTGCTGGTGCAGGGCTTCAGCCAGGAATCCGCGGAGGCGATGGAGACGTCGCTCAATGCGGCCAAGGTGCCCGCAGCCCGGGTCAGGGATCTGGCGCAGGCCATGGATACCGCCAAGGCCATGGGACTGCTCCACCCCTGGACGCTGGGCGGCGACTCGCCGGTGCAGACGCCGGGTCTCGGTTTTGACGCCGAAACCCTGTTTTCCGGGCGCTCTCGCCCCTTCGACGATCACGCCTGAGTGGCGACGCCAACGGAGCAAGGGATGCAGCCCCATCGTCTGATCGCGCCGAGCCAGGAGGGGCTGATGGTCGGCTTTCCGCCCCCCGTCGAGCGCCGGATCACGCCAGCCAACGCGCATCTTCCCCAGCACCTGGGCTGGCGAATCCTGAACATCGAACGACTGTTTCCAATGGCACGGGTCTCGCGCGGCGACGGCTCCGTGTCCGCGCTGCCCTCGGGCCGCGCCCTGGATGTCGAAAGCCTCTCCGTCGAGGTTGGCGATGGCCAGCGGCTGCCCATGACCTCGGTCTGGGAGAGCACCGGCGTGGATGCCCTCCTGGTGCTCCACCGGGGCCAGGTGATCTTCGAGCGCTACCTGGGTGACATGTCCTCCCATCGTCTCCATCCGATGTTCTCGTGCACCAAGAGCATCATCGGGTTGCTGGTCGAGCGCCTGGTGATCGAGGGGGCCGTTGACGAGGATTCACCGGCCAGCCATTTCATCCCCGAATTGGCGGGCTCGGTGGCGGGCGCTGCCACTGTCCGCCAGCTGCTGGACATGCGCGCCAATTTCCGCTTCTCGGACCGGCCGCGTGTGATGGGAGAGGTGCAGATCGACTACATCATGGGCACCGGCTTCATACCTCGGCCGCCGGACTACCGCGGCGCCCATGGCGTGTATGAACTTCTCATGGGTGCGCGTGAAGCAGGCCCGCATGGAGGGGCCTTCTGTTACGACAATGGCAGCACGGACCTTCTGGGCTGGATCCTGCGACGACTGACGCAGCAAAGCCTCGACCAGCTCATTGGCCAGGCCATCTGGTCGCGCCTGGGGGCGCAAGCGGATGCAGGCATGCTGGTCGATCTATCCGGGACCGAGTGGGCGGCTGCCGGCCTGGTTTGCACGCTCCGCGATTTCGCCCGCCTGGGAGAGATGCTGCTGGGCAAAGGGCGCTTCAGGGGGCAGCAGATCCTGCCTGAGTCGCTCTTCGATTCAATTTTCAAGGGTGGCGATCGCGCCGCATTTGCGCAGGGCCAGGGCATACCCGAGGGCGGCTCCTACAGGAGCCAGTGGTGGCTCTATCACGACCGCCATCAGCTGCGGGTGTGCCGGGGCCAATATGGTCAGCGCCTGTGGATCGCCCCGGAAAGCGAGACGGTGATTGCGCAGTTTTCAGTGGATCCCAGCCTGGCCGCTCTCGAGCCTCTGCGAGTTCGAGCCGTTCACAGCATTCTGGAGGCTTTGTGAGGAGGCCTGTTCTCAGCCCTCCATCTTTCGAAGCCGGCGTGCCGAGGTCTGCCATTCCTCGGATCTGAGTCGCGTGCCCGCCGCATCATCGGCAGCCGCTCACGCCAAGCTTCTTCGTTCGCCCGTTGTTCGGGCGACCCCGTCTGACGCCCCCTGCACATAGGGGCTTCGACCATGCGGGTCCGATACGGCGCGCTGCCGTGGATGCTGAGCGCTGTCCATGCCCGCACCTGCCAGTGCCGTCGAGACGATTCCGGGGTGACCCATTGAGCACTGTCCCGCCTCCCGAGCAGGTACCAACTGCAGCGCACAAAGACGAGATCCACGAGGCCTGGCTGACCTCGTCCACGCCGAGCCTCGTCGCGCTGGCCTCGGGGGCCACGCACGCCCTGCTGGCCACCAATGCCGCGTTCGAGACGTTTTTCGGCTGGAAGTGGGGCGATCCACGCACCTTGTTGAATCTTTTCCATTTCGAGGACGGGCAAGACCTTTCCAGCATCTCCGACGAGGTCCTGCGCACCGGCTCGCCCTTGTCCATCAGCGGCCGTGGCGTGCAGCTGGCCGACCCGAGCGGCGTGTATTCGGCCCGCATCCTGATGGACTTCACCTGCTTCCCGATGCAGCTGAGCGACTTGAAGACGCCTGCCGTGCTGGTTCACGCCCGCATGAGCGTGCGCGCGGGGGGGGCTGCCGTCGTCCGCAGGGCGACCACCGATCCAGGCTCGCCTGTCCCGCAGGTGCCGTCGATGGACCAGGACAGGCTGGCGCTCGCCCTGGAAGCGGTGAAGATGGGCGTCTGGGAGTGGAACCCGATCTCCGGCATCACGGTGTGGAACACGCAGATGTACCTCCTCGTGGGCATTCCCGTGCAAAGCGTCGAGCCGACCCTGACGGTATTCATGCGCACAGTCCACCCAGGTGACCAGGCTGTCATGAGCAGCCAGTTGGCCCAGTGCGTGGCGGGCAAGGCGGAATTCTCGATCGAGTTTCGCGTGATCCGTGCGGATACGGGCGAAGAGCGCTGGCTCGCAAGCCGCGGCCGCGCGCGCTTTGGCGCTGATGGAAAGGCCGTGGTCCTGCACGGCGTCAGTTTTGATATCACGGAGCGGGTTCGCAACGAGCAAAGGCTGCGCTCGATCAACCAGCGCCGTGCGGAATTCCTGGCGGTCCTCGGCCATGAATTGCGCAACCCTCTGGCGCCCTTGCTGTACCTGGCCGCCACGATGGAGGCTTCGGCCACGAGCACGGCCGAAGCCGTTCAGGCCGCCCAGGTCATCAAGCGGCAGGTGCTGCAGCTGACACGCCTGGTCGATGACCTGCTCGAGGTGTCCAGGATCGAACAGGGGAAGATCGAGCTGCGCAAGCAGCGCATGACCGTGGACGACGCGGTGAAGGACGCGCTGGAGGCGGTTTCGCCCGGGATCCAGCGGCGTCGCCAGCACCTCGAATCCCGGATTGCACCGGCGCTCATGCTCGATGCGGATCCGGTCCGGTTGACCCAGGTGATCAGCAATCTGCTCAACAACGCCTCAAAGTTCACGCAAGAAGGGGGTCACATCGAAGTGAGCGCCTCCAGGGAGGGGGAGGCCGTGCACATCGTCGTGCGCGATGACGGCCCGGGCATCGAGTCGGGCGTCCTGGACACGATGTTCGAGCCCTTCACGCAAGGCAGCATCACCCTGGACCGGACACAGGGCGGATTGGGGGTGGGCCTGTCGATCGTCAAGAAGATCGTCGAAATGCATGGCGGCACGGTCCGTGTGGCCACGTCGACCCATGGTTCCGCGTTCACCGTGACGCTGCCGTTTTCACAGCCGGGCGCTGACTTGGCACACGTGCAGGCAGCCGCCGTCCTGGCGGCCCAGACGCCGATGAAGCGACTGAATTTCCTGATCGTCGAGGACAACCTCGATGCGGCCCGGATGATGGCGGATTTCGTGCGGATGGTCGGCCACGAGGCCCTCGTGGCGCATGACGGCGAGGAGGGGGTGGCCATGGCCTGGCGCCATCATCCGGATGTGATCCTGATGGACATCGGCCTGCCCAAGATCGATGGCTGGGCTGCCGCCGCGCAATTGAGGGCCGATGCCCGTTTCAAGGACACGGTCATGATTGCCATGTCGGGGTATTGCCAGCCGAGCGACTACCAGCGCAGCCTGCGTGCCGGGTTCGACTTGCACCTTCCCAAGCCAGCGGATCTGACGGAGGTCTTCCATTACCTGGCCGCCCGCCAGAATCAGGCGGCGCGTCAACCGAAGTAGCACGGGAAAGGCCCGCTGCACTAACCGCTCAACCGTAGATCTTGTGCAGCAGGCGTGCCAGGGTCTGTCGCTCGTCAGGGGTGAGCAGGGTGCTGGCCTCCTCGTCGGCGGCCTGGGCGAGCGCCGACGCCTGCTCCAGCAACTGGCGGCCGCCGACGGTCAGGTGCAGGCCCATGGCCCGGCCGTCGGTGGGATGGGGCCGGCGCTCGATCAGCGCGCGGTCCTGCAACTGCTTGACCAGTCCGACCAGGTTGGGAGACTGCAGGTCCAGGATCTGGCACAGCTGGCTGGCGGTGATGCCGGGGTTACGCCCCGTCAGGGCCAGCACGGTGAAACCCACGGGCCGCAGCCCCAGCGGCGCCATGCGGCGGATGAAGTTGCCATGGATGACTTCGGATGCCCGCCGCGTCCCGTAGCCCAGGAACGCCTCGATCACCGCCGTGTCAATGGCCGCCGTGTCGCTACGGGCATGCATGGCAGTTTCTTGGGCAACGGTCCCCAAACGTCAAGCCAATCAGCGGGGCGCCATGCGCAGGGCCCCATCCAGGCGGATCACCTCGCCATTGAGGTGCACGTTGGTGACGATATGGCAGGCCAGCTCCGCGAACTCCGAGGGCTTGCCCAGGCGAGGCGGGAAGGGGATGGACGCCGCCAGCGACTGCTGCACGGCCTCGGGCAGCTCGTTCATCAGCGGCGTGGCGAACAGGCCCGGGGCCACCGTGCACACGCGGATGCCGTGCTGCGCCAGGTCACGCGCCATCGGCAGGGTCATGCCCACGAGGCCTGCCTTGGACGCGCTGTAGGCCTCCTGGCCGACCTGGCCGTCGAAGGCAGCCACTGATGCGGTGAACAGGATCACCCCGCGTTCGCCGTCCTCCAGCGCCGGCTGCGCGGCGCACTGGGCGGCGAACAGGCGGGCCATGTTGTAGCCGCCGATCAGGTTGACGTTCACCACCCGGGTGAAGTCGGCCAGCGGCGCGGGGCTGCCGTCACGCTGCACGATGCGCTTGGCGGTGCCGATGCCGGCCACGTTCATCAGCAGCCGGGCCGGGCCATGGGCCTGGGCCGCCTGGGCGAGGGCCTGCGTGGCGCTGGCCTCGTCGGTGATGTCGCACGGGCAGGCGATGCCGCCGATCTCCCGGGCCACGCGCTGCGCCGCCTCGGCGTTGCGGTCGATGATGGCGACCTTCGCGCCGCGGGCGGCCAGCAGGCGGGCGGTGGCTTCGCCCAGACCGGAAGCGCCGCCAGTCACGAGGGCGGCTTGTCCCTGGATGTTCATGCTCAGGCTCCTTTTTTCTGCGGGGTGGCGATGTGGGGCGCGGTGCCGGCGTGCAGCGCCTCGACCAGCGCCGCGCGGTGCTTGAGCACGGCGCGCTGGTTGAGGGAGCCCTTGTCGGTGATCTCGCCCTTGTCCATGCTGGGCGGCTCGGCCATGAAGAGGGCACGGTTGACCCGGGTGGCGGAGCCGGTGGCGGTCTCGGCCAGGCGGTTCACCAGGTCCTGCAGCCAGGCCTTGACAGGCGCGCTGGCGATCACCGCCTCCATCGTGGCGGAGTCGGGCAGCCCGGCCAGCTGGCGGATGACGGGCGTGGGCACCAGCAGGGCGCCGATCTCGTTCATGTTCAGGCCGGTGATGACGGAGTCCTGCACATAGGGCGCGCCCATGCCGTTGATCTTGCCGCGCAGGGGTCCGACGCTGACGAAGGTGCCGGTGGCCAGCTTGAAGTCCTCGGCGATGCGGCCGTCGAACTTCAGGCCCAGGTCCTTGTTGGACTCGTCGATCCAGGCGACAGCGTCCCCGGTGCAGAAGTAGCCCTCCTCGTCGAAGGACTCGGCGGTAGCTTCCGGGTTGCGCCAGTAGCCGGGGGTGACGTTGGGGCCCTTGTAGCGGATCTCCGTCTTGTCCCCCATCTTCACCAGCTTGATCTCCATGCCAGCCGAGGGCAGGCCCACATGACCCGCGAGCGAATGCGGGTTGGTGACGAACAGCGCGAAGGGCGCAGACTCCGTCATGCCCAGGCCGGCGGTCATGGGGATGCGCTCGCCGTACTCGCGCTCGGCCAGGGCATAGAGCGCGTCCTGCACCGGCTGCGACAGCGCCGCGCCCGCATAGAGCATGGAGCGCAGGCGGGAGTAGAAGTTGCGGCGCAGCTGGTCATCGTCCTGCATCGCGCGGGCCAGGGCCTCGTAGCCGACCGGCACGTTGAAGTACCAGGTGGGCGCGATCTCGCGCAGGTTGCGCAGGGTCTCCCCGATCAGCGCGGGCGTGGGCTTGCCCTCGTCAATGTAGAAGGAGCCGCCGTTGGCCACGCACATGAAGAAGTCGTGGTTGCCGCCGGCGGTGTGGTTCCAGGGCAGCCAGTCCACCAGCACCGGGGGCGATTCGACCGTCGCCGGCATGGACTGGGCCATCTGCTGCTGGTTGGCGCAGATCATGCGCTGGGTGTTGATCACCGCCTTGGGCAGCTTGGTCGAGCCACTCGTGAAGAGGAACTTCACGATGGTGTCCGGCCCCGTGGCCTGCATGGCCGCCTCGACCGACGCGGTGGGCTCGGTGGCCAGCAGGGCCGACAGCGGCGTGATCCGGTGGCCGCGGGCGCTGGCGGCGCCGTCGGCATGCTCCAGGATCACCTCCACGCCCGACTCCACCAGGGCCTCGATCGGCGCCTGGAATCGCTTCCAGTCGGAGGCGAAGACCAGGCCAGGGGTGAGGGTGCCCAGCACGTGGCGCAGCTTGTCGTAGTCCTTGCTCACCAGCGCGTAGGCGGGCGAGACCGGGCTGAAGGCGATGCCCGCGTACATGGCCCCCAGCGCCATGAGGGCGTGCGCGAGGCTGTTTTCGCTCAGGATGACCAGCGGCCGCTCCGCGCTCAGGCCCCGGTCGAGCAGGGCCTGGCCGATACGGCGGGCGCTGTCCAGCGCCTGCGCGTAGCTCACGCGGCGCCAGTCGCCGCCCAGCGCCGGATCGCGCTGGGCGAACAGGGTGTGGTCGGGTGTCTTGCGGGCCCATTCGATCAGGCGGTCGGTCATGCGCCTGGCATAGGGCTGGAGGTCCTGGTCGGCCCTGACATAGGTGTGGCCGCCTTCACTGCGCAGGCGGGCATGGCGCACGCCAAAGGGGAAGGGGCGGAAGACGGGGGCGGCTGCCTGGTCCATGAGAATGCCTTTCAGGCCTTGACCTTCGGGCCGGTGCCGTCGAGGAAGGCCCGCACGCGGGCCTTGGCTTCAGGCGCGGACTGGGCGATGCCGGCCAGCAGGGACTCGGTGAGGAAGCCGTGGTCCGCCGGCTGCTCGGCGATGCGGGGCAGGCCGTTGAGCAGCGCGTAGTTGGTCATGGGCGCGTTCTGCGCGATGCGACCCGCCAGTTCGATGGCCTTGTCCAGCGCCTGGCCGGCAGGCACGTGGTACTGGGCCATGCCGATGGCCACGCCGTCGGCGGCCTTGTAGACGCGGCCGGTGAGCATCATGTCCAGCATGCGGTGGGCCCCGATCAGCTTGGGGATGCGCACCGAGCCGCCGCCGCCGACGTAGATGCCGCGGCTGCCCTCGGGCAGGGCGAAGAAGGTGGAGTCGTCGGCCACCCGGATGTGGCAGGCGGTGGCCAGCTCCAGCCCGCCGCCGACCACGGCGCCGTGCAGGGCGGCAACGACCGGCCGCGTGCCCTGCTCGATGTCGCGCAGCACGTAGTACCAGGAGCGGGAGTGGTGCAGGCCCTGGGCTGCATCGCGCTCCTTGAGCTCGCTCAGGTCCAGGCCGGCGCAGAAGTGGTCGCCTTCCCCGTGCAGCACCACGGCCCGGATGCTCTCGGGCATCTCCTGGAAGCGCTGGCCGATGGCGGCGATCAGGCCGTCGTTGATGGCGTTGCGCTTCTTGGGGCGGCACAGGCGCACGATGGCGACGGCGTCGCGGTATTCGACCTGGACTTCGTCCAGGCTGGGGGAGACGTGAGGGAGAAGGGACATGGGGGTTCCTGATATAAACCTATAAAACATAGCTAGTTTAGAAACCCCGGCCACCGTGCCAGACTCGGACAAACCCTCGGGAGAACCGCCATGGACCACAAGAACCTGATCGCCATCGACATCCACACCCACGCCGAGGTGAGCTGCTGGAACCCCTTCGACAACTACGGCGAGGAGTACGACCGGGCCGCCGACAAGTACTTCAAGAACGGCCGCCGCCCGACCATCGCCGAGACGGTGGCCTACTACCGCGAGCAGAAGATCGGCCTGGTCATGTTCACCGTCGACAGCGAGTCCAAGCTGGGCCGCCGCCGCATCCCCAACGAGGAGATCGCCCAGGCCGCCCGTGAGAACTCGGACATGATGGTGGCCTTCGCCTCCATCGACCCGCACAAGGGCAAGATGGGCGCGCGCGAGGCGGAGCGCCTGATCAAGGAAGAGGGCATCAAGGGCTTCAAGTTCCACCCCACGGTGCAGGGCTACCACCCCTATGACCGCATGGCCTGGCCCATCTACGAGGTCATCAACGCGCACAAGCTGCCGGCCATCTTCCACACCGGCCACAGCGGCATCGGCTCGGGCATGCGCTGTGGCGGCGGGCTGCGGCTGGAGTATTCCAACCCCATGCACCTGGACGACGTGGCGATCGACTTCCCCGACATGCAGATCGTCATGGCCCACCCGAGCTTCCCCTGGCAGGACGAGGCGCTGTCGGTGGCCACGCACAAGCCCAACGTCTGGATCGATCTGTCGGGCTGGAGCCCGAAGTACTTCCCGAAGCAACTGGTCCAGTACGCCAACACCTTGCTGAAGGACCGGGTCCTGTTCGGCAGCGACTACCCGCTCATCACGCCCGAGCGCTGGATGAAGGACTTCGCCGAGGCCGGTTTCAAGCCTGAAGTCATGCCCGGCATCCTGAAGGACAACGCGGTGCGCCTGCTGGGGCTGGCCTGAGGGCTTGATGCTGCCGAGCTAGCGCGTGCGGGGCAGCTCGAACGTCGCCTGGCGTTCCAGCAGCTTGACGATGGCGGTGACGTCCTCGCCGGCCATGCCCTCGTCCACCGCGGTCTGCAGCACGGCACGCGCCATCTGGCACACGCGCATGGGGACACCCAGCGCTTCACCCTGGCTGAGAGCGAGCTCCACATCCTTCATCAGCGTGCTGATAGGGCCACCGTAGGCGAAGCTGCGGTCCAGCACCGAGCGCGGGATCTTGTCCAGCGTCATGCTGTTGCGGCCGCTGCCGGCGTTCACGGCCGCCGTCATGATTTCAGGATCGAGTCCGGCTTTCGCACCGGCCACGAAGGCCTCGGCTGTGGCGGCCAGGGCCACGGCCGAGAGGATGTTGTTGGTGAGTTTCAGGACCTGGGCCTGCCCGGGCTGCGCACCCGCCACCGTCAGGGTGCCCCAGCATTGCAGCAGGGGCGTCACGGCCGCCAGCGCTGCGGACGGGCCAGAGGCCATCACGGACAGCGTACCGGCTGCCGCGCCGGGCGGGCCGCCGCTCACCGGGCAGTCCACCATCTGGATGCCCCGCACCGCCAGCTGCTCGGCGATATCCAGCGCTGCCTGGCGTCCGATGGTCGAGGTGTTGACCACGGTACGCGTGGCCCGGCCTGCCCCCACCCCCCGAGGACTGAGCAGGGCGTCCTGGATGCTGGGCATGGTGAGCAGGCAGGTGATGACGACTTCGCAGCGCTCACCCACTGCAAGGGCCGAGGGGGCTTCCTCGGCCCCCTGGGCCAGCAGGGGCGCCACGGCCTGGGCGCGCAGGTCGTGGACATACAGGGCCTGACCGGCGGCCAGCAGCCGGCCCGCCAGAGGCGCGCCCATGTTGCCCAGGCCGATGAAGCCGACCGGCGGCACCTCAGTGCCCCTTGATCACCACGCGTTGCAGCACGCGCCGGACCTTGTTCATGTCGTAGTTGGCGACCGCCCGGTGGTTCAGGTGGCGGTTGTCCCAGAACAGCAGGTCACGGGGCCGCCACTTGAAGGTGTAGACGTTCTCCGGCCGCGTCGCGTGGGCGAGCAGCTGGTCCAGCAGGGCGCGGCTCTCGGCGGGTGGCATGCCGACCACTTCCTTGGCGTACATGGTCACGAACAGGCTTTTCTGGCCGGTGACCGGGTCCACCCGCACCAGGGGATGCTCGACGGGGGGCGATTTCTTCTTGTCCTCTTCCGAACGGGAGTGATGGTTGCCCGTGGTCTCCAGCATGTGGTCGAAGCAGTTCACCACCCGCAGGCCCTCGAGCTGCGACTTCAGCGCCGGCGGCAGGCTCTCGTAGGCGGCGGCCATGTTGGCGAACTGCGTGTCGCCGCCGACAGGGGGGATCTCCACGCCATACAGCAGGGTGATCCAGGCCGGCTGGGGCATGTAGGCCTTGTCGCTGTGCCAGTAGTAGTTGGCGTTCAGGTAGGGGTTGACCGACGGGTTGCCGTTCGCGTCGAGGTTGGACACGCGATGCACCGCGCCCAGCACCTGGCCGTCGGCCTGTCGGAACACGTGCTGCTCGATCTCGCCAAAGCGGCGTGCGAAGGTCTCGATGTCCTGCTCGGTCAGGTCCTGGTCGCGGATCACCACCAGGTGGTAGCGGGCCAGCGCATCGCGCACCTGGGCGAACTGGGCATCGCCCAGGTTGCGCACGTCTGAAGCCACCACTTCGGCGCACATCGATTCCGCCAGAGGGCGGATCTGCAGCGGTTGCGAGGTCATCGAAGGCGTATTCATGGGGGACTCCTTGCGTGTGAGTGCGTTCAGCCTGTGCGCAGTCGCTGCTCGATCCGGGTCAGGACTTCGGTGAGGGCCACGCTGAAGACCACCAGGACCAGGATGGCGGCATAGACGCCGGCCGAGTTGAAAGTGGCCGCGTTGAACTGGATCAGGTAGCCCAGGCCGCTGTTGGCGGCGATCAGTTCCGCCAGCAGGGTGTGGGTGAAGGCGTAACGCACCGCGATGCGCATGCCCGTGAAGATCCAGGGCAGGGCGGCCGGCAGGAAGACCTTGCGGATGATCTCCCCCCGCGTCGCGCCCATGAGGGCCAGGGCGTCCAGCGTGTCGGGGTCGATGTCACGGATGCCGTCGAGTGTGGCGTTCATGACCAGGAAGAACACCGTGACCGCCACCAGGATGATCTTGGCCTCGTAGCCGATGCCGAACAGGATGATCAGCAGGGGCGCCAGCGCGATCTTGGGCAGGGCGTATACCGCCGCGATGAAGGGCGCCACGACACGGTGCAGCGTCGGCAGGAAGCCCAGGACCAGCGCGGCAGCCGCGCCCACGGCGCATCCCAGCGCATAGCCCGTGGACATGGTGAACAGCGTTGCCAGCAGATGGTCCCACAGCGATCCGTCCGCCATCCAGACCCACAGGGTCTGCAGTACGGCCGCAGGATCGCTGGTCCACATCTTCACCGAACGGCTTGCCGGGAGCCACTGCCACAGCGCGAGCAGGACCGCCAGCAGCCCCAGGCGCACCACGTTGCGGCCGGCCGGCGTGGACAGGAGCCAGCCCGGGCCGGAAGATGCGGCAGGCGCGGCGAGGCTAGACATCGCTGCCTTGCATCACTTCGTCCTTGAGCTCGTCCCACAGGGATTCGTGCAGGGCGGCGAATTCGTCGGTGAAGCGGATCCGGAAGACATCACGCGGCCGTGGCAGCTGGATCTCGCGGACGGCGCGTATGCGGCCCGGCCTCGCGCCAAACACCACCACGCGGTCAGCCAGGGTGATCGCCTCGCCCAGGTCGTGGGTCACGAAGAGCACGGTCATCTGGCGCTCGCGTGTGAGCTGCTGCAGCTGTTGCAGCATGAGCAGCTTCAGCTGGGCATCCAGCGCGCCGAAAGGCTCATCCATCAGCAGCGTTTCCGGCTGGTACAGCAGCGTCCGCGCCAGGGCGGCGCGCTTGCGCATGCCGCCGGACAGCTCGGATGGGTAATGGTCATCGAAGCCGCGCAGGCCGACCGCTTCCATGATGGCGTCGATGCGCGCGGCGGCGCCCTCGCGTTCCCGGGCCCGGCACTGCAGCTCCAGGGCGATGCCGATGTTGTCCCGGGTGGTGCGCCAGGGCAGCAGGGTGTCCTTCTGCGTCATGTAGCCGATGCGGCGGTTCGGTCCGGTCACCGGCTGACCGTCATAGCGCACGGCGCCTGCGCTGGGCTGCATGAGGCCGGCCACCATGTTCAGGATGGTCGACTTGCCGCAGCCGCTGGGGCCGACCAGGGCGACGAACTCGCGCGGCCAGACCTGCAGGCTGGTGGGCTGCAGGGCCTGCACGGTGCTGCCGCGAACCTCGAACTGCTTGGCCACGGACTGCAGCTCGATCTTCGGCATGTCGCCCCGCGAGAGGCTGGAAGGGGAATCGGACATCAGGTGATTCATTTCGTAGGGGCGCGCCAACGCAGCAGGCGCAGCTCGATCCGCGTCATGGCCTCGGATGTCAGCAGGCCCAGCAGCATCAGCACCGACAGCACGGCGTAGACCCCGGTCATGTCGTATTGGGAGGAGGCCTGCACCAGCAGCCAGCCCAGCCCGCGCCGCGAGGCCAGCATCTCCGCGGTGGTCGCCGCTACCAGGGTGTAGGGCAGGGCCACCTTCAGGCCGCCGATGATCCAGACCAGCGCGCCAGGCGCGATGACCTTGCGGAACTCCTCGGCACGGCTGGATCCCATCAGCTGCAGCGCGGCCACCCAGTCCTCGTCCACGCCCCGCACGCCGGAAAAGGTGTTGAAGAACAGCAGGAAAAACACCACCAGGGAGACCAGCACGATCTTGGGCAGCAGGTCCAGCCCGAACAGCATGATCAGCAGCGGCGCGAGCGCGATCATTGGCACGCTGTACAAGGCGACGATGAGGGGCCGGGCGAGTTCGCCCAGGCGTGGCATGCGACCCAGCACCAGCCCGAGCGCCACCCCGGCGGCCGTGCCCAGGGCCAGGCCGCTGGCCACTTCCGCCAGCGTCACGGCCACATGCAGGAACAGGTCCTGGCCGGCCCACTGGGCCAGCCGGGCAAGAATCAGCGTCGGCTGGCTGCCCAGGGAGTCGGCGGACCCTGCCAGCTGCCAGGCCCCCAGCAGGCCTGCGCCCAGCAGCACCTGCAAGGCGAGGAGGGCGGCGCCGCTGCGGGCGGGGGCGGACATGGCAAGCAGACTTATTTGCCCAGGACCGCCTTCGAGGCTTCGGCGGCCATCGTCTTCTGCACGATGTCGTCATAGCCGACCTTGAGCGGACTGGTCGTGCTCAGGTTCATCCAGCCCACCATGTTGTCCACCTGCTTGCGGGTGATCGCGGGCTCGGGCGGCAGGGCTTGCACGTACTTCTTGAACGCGGCGTCGAAGGTCGCCTGGTCTGCGGCCGGCAGGTTCTTGCGCACCAGGTCCTTGGCCCGCTGTGGATCCTCCTTGGTCAGCTTGATCGCGCGGGTGTAGGCGCGCGTCATCGCCTTGATCAGGTCGGGCTTGGCCGCCTCCGTCTTGCGGCTGGTGGCCACCACCATGTAGGGCAGGTCGCGCAGCTCGGGCACCTCGCCCGTGATCGGGTCGATCACGACGCGTCCGTAGCCTTTCTGCGCGGGAATCTCGGAGTGGGGGGCGATGAAGGAGAAGCCGTCGATCAGGCCTTTCTCCAGGGCGGTCAGCATGCCGTCGGCCGAACCCAGGGGCTGGATCGTGACCTCCTTGTCGGCGGTGGCCCCGCGCGCGCGGAACAGGCTGCGCACGAAGGAGTCGGTGCCCGAGCCAACCGTGGTCACGCCGATCTTCAACCCCTTGAGGCGGCGCACCTTCTCGTCGATCGGCATGCCGTCCTTGATGCCGCTCTTCTCGATGGCCTTGTTGGACAGCACCAGCACATAGGGAAAGATGTCGTAGATGCGGGACAGCGCGATCAGGTCACCGCCCTGGGCGCCCGATCGGATCACGTGCTCGATGTTGGTGGGCGCGGCGTCGGCGCTGCCACCCATCACGGCTGCCAGCTGCTGCGTTCCCGAGGCGACCTGCACGGTGTCGACCTCCAGGCCTTCGGCCTTGAACAGGTCGGCGCCGACGGCGATGTAGTGCAGCGAGTTGATGAAGCCGGGCGAGCCGATCACGATCGTCGCCTTGCGCGCCTGGGCGCTGGCGCTGGTGGCGGCTGCCGCCAGCACCAGGGGCAGGACGAGGGAGGACAGGACTCTACGCATGGTGGGGGTCTCCTTGTGATGAGGGCGGGGGCTTGAAGGCGGGCAGCGGCAGTCCGCCGCCATCCACGAAAAGGGTCTGGCCAGTGGTGTAGGCCGCTGCCTCGGAGCAGAGAAAGACGATGCTTGCTGCGACGTCGGCGGCGCTGGCATGCCGTCCCATGGGAATGGCCTGGGCCCGCTCGGCCAGGCCGGCCTGCAGGTCGGTGTAGCCCTGCTCGCCGGTGGTGCTCAGGGCCCGGGTCGTCAGCACCGACCCCGGGCAAACCGCATTGACCGTGATGCCCGAGGACGCCACGTCCATGGCCAGGGCACGGCTGAAGCCAACCACCGCCGCCTTCGATGCGGCATAGGCGGTGCGGTGGCGCGCCCCATACCGGTAGACCGCCGAGGCGACGTTGACGATGCGCCCCCAGCCCTGGCGGCGCATCGGGCCGACCGCGGCCCGCGACATGAGAAAGACGCCGCGCAGGTTGACCGCCATGACTTGCTCCCAGGCCTCCAGCGGGACCTGCTCGATGTCGGCGCGGTCACGTCCATGCGGCGCGGCTGCGTTGTTGACCAGCACGTGCAGGGCGCCGAACTGCCGGACCGCTTCCTCCACCATCGAACGGGCCTCGGCCTCGACCGAAACGTCACCGATGACCGCAGCCGCGCGCCCGCCGCTCTCGCGGATCTGCCGGACCAGGCGTTCCAGCCCCGGGGCACCGCTGGGGATGTCGGTGACTACCACCGCATGGCCCGCCCGCGAAAGGGCCAGCGCCGTGCTCCAGCCGATTCCGTCATCCTTGCCGCATCCCGTCACCAGGGCCACAGGGGAGGATGCGGCAGGCATGTGCGAACCTCAGTAGAGGATGTTGCGCGAGGCACCGCCATCGACCGCGATGGCCTGCCCCGTGATGGCCGAGGCGCGCGAGGACGCGAGGAAGACGACCAGGTGCGCCACCTCGTCCGGTTCGATCACCCGCCCGAGCGGGAACATCGCCCCCAGGGCGGCCTCGGCCTGTGTCTCGTTCAGACCCCGCTCGCTCACCAGGGCGCGGACCCGTTCCGCATGCCGGTCGGTGCGCACCACATGCGGGTGCACCACGTTCACGAGGATGTTGGAGGGCAGGAGTTCCTCGGCCAGGTACTTGGAGAACGAGGCCAGCGCCGCATTGCCCAGGCCCTGGGGCAGGCCCGAGCCCTTGCCCGGCAACTCGCCCGGGCGGAACACATTGCGCGCCGAGGTGCCGCCGATGTGGATGATGCGGCCCCGGCCGGCCTTTTGCATGTGCGGGACGCTGGCGCGCGAACAGCGCAGCGCCAGCGCCATCTTGCCGTTGATCCGGGCCAGGGCCTGGTGGTCGGTGATGTCCTGCAGCTTGGGCGGCGCGTGGTCCACGGAGCCCGATGCGTTGTTCACCAGGACCGTGAGCCCGCCCATGGCCTCTGCGGCGCGTGCCACGACGTCCTCGCAGCCACCGGGCGCTTCGAGGTCCGCCTGCAAGGTCACGCCATGCCCGCCCGCGGCGCGCAGATCGCGTGCGGCGGCCTCCAGGGCCTTGGCGTCTCGTCCGCAGATCGCGACGCGCGCGCCCTCGCGCGCAAAGGCCAGGGCAATGGCCCGGCCGATGCCCCGGCTGCCGCCGGTCACCAGCACACAGGCTTGACTGAGTTGGAGGTCCATGGATTTCACCCGGGTTGACCGAACAGGGCCCGGGTCTGGTTCACCCAGGACTGGGCTTGCGTGGACAGGGCCTGGGCATCCGACGACAGGGTGATGAAGCGAAATCCCTGCGCGATCAGTTCACCGGCCGCCGCCGGGTTGTTGGCATTCATGCCGGCCAGGATCCCGTGGCGTTGGCAGGCGTCGACGATGGCGCGGCGCGCGGCCTGCACGTTCGGTGTCTTCGCGGCCTGTTCCGGGCTCAGGCTGCGCAGGGACATCTCGTAATCAACGCCCCCGAAGTAAATGCCGTCCAGTCCAGGCACGGCCGCGATCGCCTCGAGCTGGGCCAGCGCCGTGTGGGTCTCCACCATCGCGAACACCGAGACGAGCGAGTTGGCCTGGGCCGTGTAGTCGGGCCCGTGCAGCAGGGCCGCGCGGCACTGCCGGCTCATGCCTCGCGTGCCCTCGGGCGGATAGCGGCAGGCCTGCACCAGCCGCTGCGCCTCTTGCGGGGTCTCGATCATGGCGGCCGTGATGCCCATCATCCCCGCATCCAGCAGCGTGGACACCCAGGTCGGATCGCCCTTGGGCACGCGCGCCAGCGGGACCACGCCCGAGGCCGCCATCGCCCGCAGCAGGTCCACCGCTGCATCGAAACCGATGGCGCCATGCTCCATGTCCAGCGTGACGCTGTCCCAGCCCTGGTGGCTGTACAACTCGGCGGACGCAGCGCCCCCCAAGGTGATGTAGCCGTTCAGGACATGGCCCTTGCGCTGCCAGATGTCGCGAATCGAGCGGATCCCGGTCATCCCGGTTCAGCCCAGCGCGCCACTTTCGCGCAGCGCCGTGGGCGTCCTGACCGCGTAGGTGTTGTCGTTGGTGTTGTAGTAATGGCGCTTGGCGGCGTACTCGCCTCCGACGATCGTGATGACGAAGGTGCCCTCGGTCACGGCCTGGAAGCTGTGGATGTCGGCCGGTGGCACGACCATGGCGATCTCGCCGACGGTCATCTCGATGTCCTCCGTCACCTTCAGTTCGGCGCGGCCCGGGACCGTACCGTCGTCGGCCCGACCGTAGACCGTGTGGCGCAGCTTGCCGCTGCACAGGATGAGGGCCTCCCAGATGCCATGGTCGTGCGGCGGGATCAGCTTGCCCTTGGGGAACTCGTCCAGCGTCATCGACAGCAGCCCGTCGTAGTACAGGTAGCGGGAGTTGTCGATGTGGTTGGCGACGCGCTTTGTGCCCAGCTGGAACAGTTCCGGGTGCTTGACCAGGGGGCGCGTGGCTTCCACCAGCCCCATGCGCAGGCTGGCAGGATCCCGGTCCTGGTCGTACTCGCTGATGACACGCATCACCTGGGCGGCGCAGGCGCGCACCGCGGGGCTGGTTTTGGGGGCGGACATGGGATCTCCCTGAAAACGAAGATACGGGGTGGGCCTGCCAGGGCAGGCTCACTCCACCTTGATCTTGGCGCGGCTGATGACTTCTGCCGTGCGCAGCGCTTCCTTGCGTATGTACTCGGCGAAGTCGTTGGGCATGAGCAGGGCGGGCGTGAGGCCGTTGCTGGCCATCAGGGCCGCCATGTCTGGCCGCTCGACCGCGCGCCGCACGTCCTGAGCGATCTTGTCGCGCAGGCTGGCAGGCGTTCCCGCGGGGGCCCAGACGCCGAACCAGGCGCCGTACTGGAAACCGGGCAGCGTCTCCGCCACCGTGGGGATGCCGGGCAGCAGGTCCGAGCGGGTGTCCGCGCTGATGGCCAGGGCCTTGAGCGCGCCAGCCTTGACCAGGGGCAAGGCCGCCGCGAAGGAGAAGAAACCGAAGGGCAGGTGGCCTCCGGCGACGTCGGTGATGGCGGGCTGGGTGCTCTTGTAGGGCACCACCAGCATCTCCACCCCGGCGGCCATTGCGAAGCGCTCGCCCGTGAGGTGATCCGCGCTGCCCAGGGCAGAGGTGGCGAAACCCAGCTTGGCCCCTTCGGCATTGCGCTTCTTCATGAGCGCGATCAGCTCGGCCAGGTTCTTGACCGGCAGCGAGGGGTGCACCACGGCCACGTAGGGCTGGGTCGCCACCAGCGAGACCGGGGCCAGCTGCTTTTGCGGTTCGAAGTCCGGACGCTTGAACAGCACCGGCGTGGCGGTGAATACCCCGTCATGGCTGAGGAAGAGCGTGTGGCCGTCGGCCGGCGCCTTGATCACGACCTGCGCGCCGATGATGCCGGCGGCACCGGTCTTGTTGTCCACCACCACCGGCTGGCCCCAGATCTCCGCGAGGGATTTGCCCAGCTGGCGCGCGAGCAGGTCGGTGCCGCCTCCCGTGCCCACGGGCACGATCATGCTCACCTGCCGGTTGGGGAAGCCGGCCTGGCCCCAGGCGGCAGCGCCCCACAGCGTGGCGAAAGCGCCAAGGCCGAACGTACGTCGAGTCGTGCCTGTCATTGTTTGTCTCCAGAACTTCTCAAGGGCCTGTCCGTTCCGGCCCGAGTTGGGCGCCATCCTAAGACCCTACCTGAAGTCTCCCAAATGACATTTTTTCGTCTTTCGGTAGGAATAAAATTCCGATCATAGGCTCGGCCGTGGGAGGTCTCATTCCGTGCAACCGTCGCTCAAACAACTGGAAGCGCTTTACTGGACGGGCAAGCTCGGCAGCTTCCAGGCCGCTGCCCGGCACCTGCACGCCACGCAATCAGCGATTGCCAAGCGGATCACGGAACTGCAGGGGGTATTCGGTCTGCGACTGGTTGACTCGAGCAACGGGCGTGCGAGGCTGACCGACCACGGGCAGCGCCTGCTGGCCTCGGCCGAAGAGGTCTTGTCGGCCAGCCGCCGGATGATGGAGGCGATGGGGCAGCCTTCCGGTTTCAGTGGCGTGCTGCGACTGGGCGTGAGTGAATTGGTGGCTGTGACTTGGTTGCCGCTCTTCATTCAGAAGCTCAAGGAGTTCCACCCGAATGCCGTGGTCGAGCTGGACGTGGCGCCTGGGGGACTCATCCTGCAGAGGCTGCGCAACTCCGAACTCGACCTGGTTTTCGTGGCCGGCCCCAACTGGGGTCCCGACCTGGAGAGCATGCCGCTGGAGGACGTGGAGTTTGCCTGGATGGCCAGTCCACGGCTGGGCCTGCCCTCCCATGCCATGCGGGCGGACGAGCTGTCTGCCTACCCGATGCTGGTGCACTCTCGCCATGGCGCGGTGAGCCAGATCTTTGCGCGCTGGCAGCGGCAGGTCGGCCTCGCCGGGCAGCGGGTGCTCACGGCCAACAGCCTGATGGTGATGGTGCAGCTCACCATCGGCGGCCTGGGGGTGAGCAGCCTGCCGGCAGCCTACGCGGCCCGCTATGTCGCGGCGGGGCGCCTGGTACGCGTGAGGACGAATCCGGGGTTGCCCACCTTGAAGTACTACGCCGTCTACCGCAGCCTCGAGGACTTCCCTTTCCTGAAGGAAGCGATCCCGCTGGCCCAGTCTGTCTGCGACTTCGGCCATGACGCCGGCGCGGCCTGAGTCAGCCGGGCCTTTAAACTGGACCGGCTTTTTTCACTGAGGAGTCCTGCATGCGTACCCGTTCCGTCCTCCTGTGCCTGGCCCTGGCCGGTGCTGCCAGCATGGCCTGGTCCCAGGCCTACCCCAGCAAGCCGATCCGCTGGGTGGTACCCAGCACGCCGGGGGACGGATCCGATGTCACCGGACGGCTGATCGCAGACCGCATCGCCCGTGACCTCGGCCAGCCGGTGGTCGTCGAGAACAAGCCGGGCGCGGGTGGCGTGCTCGGTTCGGACGTGGTGGCCAAGTCCCCCGCCGACGGCTACACCATGATCGTGGGCAACGCCGGCTCGCACGGCGTGAACGGCGGCATCTACCCGAAGCTGCCCTACGACATCGTCAAGGACTTCGTGCCGGTGGCCATGATCTGCACCACGCCCAACGTGATGGTGGTCAACCCGGCCCTCAAGGTGGCCAGCGTGGCGGAGTTCATCACCTATGCCCGCGCCAACGTCGGCAAGGTGAACTACGCTTCGGGCGGTGTGGGCAGCTCGGCCCATCTGTCGGCCGAACTGTTCAAGAGCCTCACCGGCGTCGAGATGACCCACATTCCCTACAAGGGCTCGGCTCCGGCGGTGGCCGCGGTCCTTGCCGGCGAGTCGCAGGTCATGATCGGCAACCTGCCGCCCTGGGCCGCGCAGATCAAGGCGGGCAAGGCCCAGGCCCTGGCGGTCACGACCGCCAAGCGGCATCACACCCTGCCCGAGGTGCCGGCGATGGCCGAGGTGCTGCCCGGCTTCGAGACCCTGGCCTGGTTCGGCATCCTCGCGCC
>JACCDX010484355.1_pt1 | contig 22628 bp, 23 predicted proteins | sample 7449681 | NCBI WGS metagenome assembly JACCDX01 (sample SAMN15323450, study PRJNA562643) | freshwater metagenome | isolation source: river surface water | place: USA:Blue River Watershed | collected 2017-08-18
AAAAAAATTAAAGCGCTTTGCGGTGGACAATCTCTTCCGTCTAAAAAAGCATGAAAAAAAATATTGTAAAAACCATGGTGTGCAAGTGCTGTAATGAGTGCTTTTGCATGGTCTATTTTGCCATGAATATTCCCATCAGATGCTATTCCCATGAGGTGTATGCGATCGTGTGGGTTGAAATTTTTTAAGATATTGATTAGAATGGGATTGATGTTAAGATACTCTTGTTGTAGGTCAGTATTTAATCTTTTTGATGTCTGTTCTATAATTGCGCCTGCTCCAATAGTAAAATGTCCAACTTCAGAGTTACCATGATAAGTTTCTGGTAGTCCAACAAATTTTCCTGCAGCTTGTAAAGTTGTATAACTATGTTGTGTCTTCCACTTATCAAGATGAGGAGTTTTTGCTTGATAGAAAGCATTGTATTTTTTTTCACAAGATATTCCAAGTCCATCAAGAATAATCAAAGCTGTTGGATGTTTGTGAGTCATCATGTTATTTCCATACTCTTAAGAGTAATTTGTTTTTTCATACTATTTTTTGTAAATAGGTATTCATTTTTTAAAAAATTGTTATATCGACCTATCATTGAAAATGATTTTATCGGTTGTATATAATGACAGTATATATTGATTTTAAAATTTAATAAAAAGGAATAGAGCATGGTAAAAAAAATCGTACAAATTTTCGTTGTCTGCGCATTGTGGTCAACGTATGTTCAATCAAATCTTCAGGTTGTTATACCAAAAGATGATTTTTGTAATGGTAATTCATTGTTTTTGTTCTCTCAGGATGATAAAGGTTATGAGCATTTTGTAGGCTCTGTTGTGTTTCATGATAATAAAACGGTTTTTGGGCACGATGATATTTTATTAAATTCTGTACCTCTTACTTTGATAGAAAATTCTCACAATATTATTGATGAGGTTGAACAAGATAGTATCGGTCAAAATTCAGATTCAGTTTGTTTATACTTTGAAATTGATTCGTCTTTAAAGCATGTACGTGCTGTTATTATTCGTGGTAGTTTATTAGATCAAAATCCATATGATGTTGTAGAATTTTCTTTGCAAGATGAAGATGATGAAGAAGATTTTTTTGATTTTGATGATGAAAATGATGGTTTGTCAGATTTAAATTTAGAAAATATTGAAAATTTAGATCATCATGACGTATCGTATTATGACACAGTATTACTTTCTGCTTATATTGTTTGGGCGATTCAATCACAAAAAATGCAAACTTTTTATCAACGTGTAAAATCATGGGTTCATGACTATTTATATGAATAAATTTATGACTCAACAAACAGATAAAAAACATGAGTTTGCTTTTTATATTCAGAAATTTCCTTATAATTTGTCTGTTAATCTATCAATAACGATTATTTCAGAAGATCTGTTTCATAGGTTAAAACATGTTCTTAAAGTTGCACTTCATGAAGTTGTGATCTTGTTTGATAATAATCGTTCTATTCGTTTTGTTTTTCAAAAATTTGAAGGCAAAGATAAAGTGATTGGTGTTGTTCAGGATATAACAGAACATAAAAAGTTAGATCCTTCAATTACCTTTATTTTGCCGTTATTAAAAATAGATGCCTTAAGTGAAGCTGTTTATGCCCTTGCAGAGGTGGGAATTACTCATATTCAGCTGGTAATAACACAAAAAACTCAAACAGTTTATTCAGATAAAATTTTAGAAAAATTACGACGTGTTGTTATTGCTGCTGCAGAACAGTCTAAAAATTTTGCTATGCCCATTATATATCCTGCACAACATCTTGCAGATGTTATGCATTTTGTAAAGCATGATACAAAAAAACATGCGGCATATCATTTTGATGTCACAGGGGTGTCGTTTTTAACGTGGTATAAGCCTGTTGAAAAAAATAAGCATTACTATCTTTTTGTTGGTCCAGAAGGTGATTTGACGATAGATGAGAAAGAAATTGTTAGTAATGCGGGATTTGTATCTTGTTTATTAACTCAAACAGTTTTACGCTCTGTTCGTGCAATAAGTATAGTTTCTGGATTATTTCGTTTGTAAGTTGAGGTTTGGATTATAACTATTTTGTCACTGGGCTTTGAAAATAGAGTGGATATAATTCTTGTTCTGTTAATCCAGCATGATATTTGTCTTGGGTTGCTAGATACAAAGATTCTTCTGATGAAAAAAGATTTTCAGTATCATAATAAACATCTCCTTTAATTTGATTTTCTAAAGTTGAACGATGTTTTGTAATCGCATTGCCAATAAAATAATGAGTTTGCTGTGCAAGTGCATTAATCATAGTTGCAAGTTCGTTAATTGAAGCATATCCCATCTGATTTGTTTGAGAAATTGCATAGTAAACATCGTTTCCAAAAGCGTCAAGAATAACAATTTGTCGATGATTTAATTTATTGCTATCAAGCATGAGTTGTAAACCGTTGCATCCAACAAGAGGAATTTTTTTTGCAAACGAAAGTGCATTTGCTGTGGCAATAATTGTTCTGAGTGTATTAAATGGCCCAGGACCTGTGTTAATACCAATACATGATATTTGGTCTAAGGTTAACTTATGATTTTTTAAAAGTTGGGCAATTGCTGGAATAAGTTTGCTGACTGCTTGAAATTTCGTAATTGTGATAGATTCAATTATACTTACGTTTGATGATAGTGTTACAGAAAGATATTCGTAAGGGTATTGAATCGTAATAAAGTAGTGCATAAATAAATTCTATTTTTTGACTTTTTGTTGTTGTAAAAATATTCCAAAGTGATCAAATTCAAGTGTTTTTTCTTTTTTTAATGATACTTTTCCACAATTAAGACATTTCCAACCTTCAAAGCTTAAAAAATGGTCAAAAAAAGATTGCTGGATCATAAGACCTGAACACTTTCTACATTTCATTATTACTCCATTTTTATTTTAATAATGCTGTATTCTTTTTATTACAAAACTGTATAAAAAGATATCTGTTGTTGTCAACAAATTGCTTAGTAGATCTGTTAATTTTACGATTTTTTTATAAAAAGTTAAGTTAAATTTTATGAAGAAACGGAAGATATGATTCAAGTATGATTGCAGCAGCAATTGAATGTTGTGCAAGTTTTTCTTCTTTGTTTTTTGGATTTTTTAATTGTCGAGCGTGTTTGCTTGATAATCGTTCATCCCATAAAACCCATTGAACTTGAGGAAATAAAGCTTCTAAATTTTCTTTCGTTGCAACAACAAGTCGTGTTTGATCGCTTTCTGTTCCTTGCATTGTTTTTGGGTATCCTACAACAATAATTGAAATTTTTTCTTGTGATAACGTTGTTGTTAAGAATGATTCTAGATCTTGAGCGGCGACTGTTTTGTATGGTTTTGCAAAAAATTGTAACGCGTCAGTAAGTGCCGTTCCAACCCAAGCATTTCCAAGATCAAGAGCCATAACTTTCATAAAAATATTCCTTGTTCGTTTTTTTTATTAAGCGCAATAAATAGGTGATTCTTTTCTGTTTTTCTGTATTCTAATAAACAATATATACCATATAACTATTGTTTTTTTAAGGAATAATATGGATTTTTCATCTGTTATTACAAGTATACAAGAGCATGTTTGGGGTTTGCCAGTTTTAGTTACGGTATTTGCATTAAGTGTTTTTGCAACACTTCAGTTACGATTTGTTCAATTTCGTTATTTTTTTAATGCTATTAATATGCTTTTTGCTTCGAATGAAAATGTTCATGTTTCAAAAAAAACAGATGATTTAACATCGTTTCAAGCTTTTATTAATACGCTTGGAGCAAATATTGGAAATGGAAGCCTTGGTGGTATTCCTGTCGCGATATGTACAGGTGGTCCAGGAGCAATTTTTTGGTTGATCATCATATCGACGTTTGCTGTTGCGTTGCGTTATGCAGAAGTTTATTTAGGTATGGCTTTTATTGGAAAGCATAGATTTGGAAGTGCTAAGGGTGGTCCGATGTTGTATCTTAGTCTTCTTCCGGGAGGATGGATTTTATCATACAGTTTTGCAGCATTATGCTTAGGATATGCTTTTTTTGCAGGAAATGCTGTGCAGTGTAACACAGTTGGTTTAGCGTTGCATAAAACATGGAGTATAGATCCGTACGTGACAGCTTTTTTTGTTTTAGCTTTTATTTTGTATATTTTGATTGGCGGTTCGCAAAGAGTTGTTAAGTATCTTGATATGTTAGTTCCTTTTAAGGTAGCTTTGTTTATTGGATCTTCATTGTGTGTTTTAGTCTATAATTATCAGGCAATTCCTCAGGCTTTTTATTTGATTTTTCAGGGAGCTTTTGAACCACAAGCTTTTATCGGTGGAAGCTTTGGATACGCATTGCAAACTGTGATGACGGTGGGTTTAAAGCGAAGTGTTTTAATTCATGAGGCTGGCCTTGGAACTGCTGCGGTTGCATTTGGAACGACTGCTGGTGATTATGCAGTAAAAGATAGTATTTTATCGATGTTAAGTGTTTACATTAATACCCACATTATTTGTTTGATGATTGGTTTGACTTTGCTTTCAACAGGTGTTTGGAATAATGGTGATACGAGCTCAGCGTTGATGGTTGCTGCCTATGAAACTGTTTTTGGATCTTTTGGTGGATGGATTATCTCGTTTTTAACCATTAATTTTGGAATAAGTGTTTTAGTTTCTTATGCTTATTTAGGTCGTGTTTGTTGGAATTTTTTGACTGGCGGACGGTACATGATTGTTTTTCCTGTTGTCTATGCAGCGATTGCGTTTTTTGGTACCTATGTTCGTGTTGCTCTCGTTTGGCAACTTGCAGATATTGTTAATGCAGGTCTTTTACTAGTAAATCTTTTTGGATTGGTTTGGTTTGCAGCAATTATTACTAAAGGATTACGTGATTACGAAGGTCAACGATAGTGATGAAAATACAATTACCGCAAATTTATCCTGTTGCAAGTCATACAGATTATATTGGTCAAGGATCAACCTTTGTAGCAATTCCTGGAAGTAAAGATAATGGCAATTTTTATATTCAACTTGCGCTTGAAAAGGGTGCAAAAAAAATTGTGGTTCAAAGTGATGTACTGTTAAGTCAAGAAATTATAGATTGTATTCATCTCTTTCAGGCAGAATTAATCGTTGTTAAAAATTGTCGTAAAGCACTATCAGAATTAATAGCTCAGGCATTAGATTATCCTTCAAAAAAATTGAAAATTGTTGGAGTTACTGGCACAAAAGGTAAAACATCAACTTCATACATGATGTACCATTTATTGTCTGATCAAGGGTGTCGTGCTGCATTGATTAGTACAGCAGAAAAATTAATAGATAAAGTTCCTGTTGCAATGGATTTAACGACGCCATTACCAGAACATTTGCATATGTTTTTTGATATGTGTGTCAAAAAGGGAATCACTCATGTTGTTATGGAAGTTTCGGCACAATCATTATCGTTGCATAGAGTTGATGGTATCGATTTACATGCAGGAATTTTTAGTAATTTTTCTTTAGAACATTTAGAATTTTATCCTACGATGCAAGCCTATTTTGATGCTAAGAAAAAATTCTTTGATATGATTATTGATAAAAAAAACATATTTGTTAATTATGATGATCCGTATGGATATCAGATCTTACAAGAGCATCCTGAATATAGTTCATATTCTTTAGAACATGATTGTGCGACATGGCATGCAGTTGCTCAGCTTAAAAGTAGTTACGTAGATTTATTGCTCAAAGAAAAGAGTGCTGTTTATTCATTTCGATCAAATTTAGTAGGTAAGTTTAATGCCTATAATTTATGCGCTGCAATTTTAGTTGTGCATAGTTTGGGATTTAGTTTGCAAAATTTACAAAAAAGCCCTCAAGCTTTAGAGCAAATTCCTGGAAGAATGGAGCAATATCCTTTAAAAAATGGTGCAACTTGTTTTATTGATTATGCTCATAATCCTTCATCCTATGAAGCTGTTTTATCAACCTTACGACAAATGACGAATAATTTAATTGTTGTTTTTGGCGCAGGTGGTGCTCGTGATAAAAGTAAGCGACCAATGATGGGAGCTATTGTAGAAAAGTATGCAAATATAGCGATTGTAACGTCTGATAATCCAAGAAACGAATCTGCTGCAGCGATAGCAGACGATATTGTTGCAGGTTTTTCCGGATTGCCAAATTTTATGTCGATTCGTGAGTTAAATAGAACAAAGGCAATCGAACTTGCGTATGAAATATCGCAGGAGGGAACAATTATTGCTGTTCTTGGAAAAGGTCGTGATGAGTACCAAATTGTAGGTCATATGACGTTTCCATTTAAAGAAAGAGCGATTATTAGGCCTTTTTTGCGAGAAGATACACTTTACAAAAATCTTTAAAAAAGGTAGTTTTATACTATCAATGTAATTTTAATTTCAATAATTTCAAAGGTGTTTAAGCTATGAATATGGATTTGTTATATGCAATTATTGCATGTGCTTCCGTTTTAGGCTTTTTTGTCATCTTTTTGTTAAACAAACGAATTAATTCGATTGTTGTCAATGATGCAAAAGCTTCTAAAATTGCGACGCTCATTTCAAATGGCGCAATGATATTTTTACGAGAAGAGTATAAAATCATTGCTACTGTTGCTGTTGTTGTTGCTGCTGCTTTAGCGTATGGCACGCAATGTTATTTAGTTCCGGCTGCTTTTTTGTTGTCGTGTTCAATTTCTATGCTTGTTGGTTTTATTGGTATGAAAGCTGCAACTTATGCAAACGTGCGAACAGCTGTGGCTGCTCAACAATATGGTGAATCATCAGCGCTTTTAACTGCTTTTTTTGGTGGTGGCGTTATGGGTTTTGCTGTTGCAAGTTTTGGATTGCTTGGGTTAGGTTTAGTTTTTTATCTAACTTCAGAATTAGATTCTTTTGTTCAAATTATTACTGCTTTTGCTGCTGGTTCTAGTTTAGTTGCTTTTTTTGCTCGTGTTGGTGGTGGTATTTACACAAAATCAGCAGATGTTGGAGCAGATCTTGTTGGAAAAGTAGAATTAGGCATTCCGGAAGATGATCCACGAAACCCTGCAGTAATTGCAGATAACGTTGGTGACTGTGTTGGTGATACAGCTGGTATGGGTGCTGATATTTTTGAATCATATGTTGGTGCAATGATTTCTTCTATGATTTTGGCGGTAAGCGCAGGTCTTGGTGTTGAAATTATTACGTTGCCATTAGCTTTGTCGGCATGCGGCTTGATAGGTTCAGCATGGGGAATATTTTTTGGTTATTTTGTTAAACAGTCTCCTGCAGCGTTACTTCGTAATGCTACCTATGTTGCTATGGCAATCTTTTTAGGTTATGCGTATGCATACATAGGGTATATGAATATCGATTTTAGTTATTTTTATGCAGTTATTATTGGATGTGTTTCAGGCGTTGCAATCGGTGCGATTACAGAATATTACACTGGTGGTAAACCAATGAAAGACATTGCTCAAAGCTCTGTTTCTGGTGCTGCAACAAACGTAATTTATGGTTTGTCTGTTGGTATGGAATCAACAGTTGCTCCAGTTTTATTTCTTTCTGGTTCAATGTTGTTGGCCTATATTTATACTGGCGGTTTGTTAGGAGTTTCTATTGCAGCTGTTGGTATGCTTGCAACTGTTGGTATTACTATGACTGTTGATGCGTATGGTCCTATCGCTGATAACGCTGGTGGAATTGCAGAAATGGCTGGTTTTGATAAATCAGTTCGTAAAATTACTGATGGTCTTGATGCTTTAGGTAATACAACTGCAGCTATGGGTAAAGGTTTTGCAATTGGTTCAGCTTTAATGACATCAGTTGCTTTATTTAGTGCATTTTCTCAACAAGCTGGTATTGACGTTATTAACGTGATTGATCCGTTTGTTTTTGCAGGCCTTTTTGTTGGTGGTGTCATGCCGTTTTTAATTTCTGCGTTAACGATGAGATCTGTTGGTGAAGCAGCGTTGAAAATGGTAATTGAAGTTCGTCGTCAATTTACAGAAATTGCAGGCGTTGCTCAAGGCACAACTGACCCAGATTATGATCGTTGTATTGCGATTGCAACAAAAGCTTCATTAAAAGAGATGGTTTTACCGGGTATTATATCAATTTTAGCTCCAGTTATTGTTTTTTATGGACTTGGTGTCGAAGCTTTAGGTGGTATGCTTGTTGGTGCAACTGTTGCTGGCGTTCTTTTAGCTTTAATGATGGCAAATGGCGGTGGCGCTTGGGATAATGCGAAAAAATATATTGAATCTGGTGAGCATGGAGGAAAAGGTTCTTTTGCTCATATGTCAGCTATTGTTGGCGATACAATCGGAGATCCATTTAAAGATACTTCTGGTCCAGCTTTAAATATTTTGATCAAATTAATGTCGATTGTTGCATTATTGCTTGTCTCGTAAGTATTAATAAAAAAGGTGAGGTTTAACCTCACCTTTTTTATTATAAAGTTTCGTCTTTATATCGTTTCATGAGTCCAGGTTCTTCTTTCGTTCCGACTTCTTTTTCTAGCTCATCAAGGCTTAACGATCTATATTCATCAACAAAAGCTTGTCCTTCTGGTTTTTTTCCTAGATAGACTCCAATTTTAATATTCACGATTCGATCAAATTCATCTTGTGTTATGACGCCACGTTGTAACTTATCAAGATACTCAGCAAGTTTGAGTACAAATCGAAATTCATCAGTTTCAAGGCGAACACCATTATTTATTTTTTTTTCTAAATAAGCTTGTCTTTCTTCATCAGTTCTTTCTTTCATTCTTGCAATATTTGGTTTTTCGTCCATGGTAGATGTCCTTTGTTGTAGTATACATATGCTTACAATCGTTAGATACAATTGTTTTTTCATGATTTTTGTCCTCTTCATTTATTTTTTAGGCTTGATTTGCGATATGTTTTTAAAAGTGTGCGAAGTTTTTCAATTAAGATATTTTCATCAACTCCACCAATTTGATGCTCTACAAGTTTGCCTTGGTTCATCATTATCATAAATGGATATCCTCTGACACTCATTTGTAGTGATGTTTGAATGATTGGGGCTGCTTGAAGCTCTTGTCCATTGACGTTGTAAAATGATATATCATCAAATTCATGCATAGTTGATAGTTTATTAATGATAGGTTTCATTGCTTCGCACCAGCCGCATCGATTCATGTAAAAATATACAAATATTGGACCCTGACTTTGTGTTAAGAGTAATTCAAGATCTTTTTGTTTTTCAATACATGTTATAGGTGATGCAATATCTGGGCATGGTATCATTTGAGCTGTCATAAAAATGCCATACAGAATTGATAATTTTATTATAAATTTCATATAGACCCCCTTTTTTATATGATGTTATCTTATTTGTATTATAGCACGTCAGGTATTCCAATTGTCAATAAGTGTTAAAGTTTTTAATTGTTTTTATTTCAAAGGTGCTGCTTTTATATTTTCATTATAATTGTTTTAATTGCTTTTTTTTCTAATTGAAAATTTATTTTGATCTTTGATACTGATTTTATAAAAAATATCAATCTTTTTTTTTAAATAAAATTCTTGATAACCAGCTTTATTTTGGTTACTATTTTTAAACTGATTTTTATTAAAAAACTCAAAAGTCCTTTCAGAGCAGTCTTTTTTTATAAAAAATCGTACTGTTTTTTTTATACGAGTTGATTAATATCAAAAAAAATAACCACAATAAAAGTTTTCAGTTTGTAATTTAATATATTGCTAAGCGGGAGTTTACAGTGTCATTTCAAAAAATAAATTCATTTGACGATAATTTTCAGATTAAACTTGGGATTCAGGGTAAAATTATTGATGTTACTCATGTAAAAAAAATAGTTGCTATGGCTGCTGTAGGGTATGAAAAAGACGTTAATATTGATAAAATTGTTGAAATGGCGTGTAAAAGTTTATTTGATGGGATGAGTCTTTCTGAATTTAATCATGTTTTAGTTTTAGCAACTGTTCCTTTTTCTGAATTAGATTCTGCGTATAGTTATGTTGCAGCTCGATTACTTAATCATGAAATATTTTATGAAGTTACTGGATATAACAGTGATGAAATTCAAAATTATGATGAATTGTATAGGAAAGCTTTTGTTGATGGTATTTACAAAGGAATTCATCTTGGCATTTTAGACCCACAATTAAAAAATTATAATTTAGAGTTTTTGTCAAAAAACCTTAATCTTAAGCATGACGATTTGTTTGGTTATTTAGGTTTAAAAACTATTTATACAGGATATTTACAAAAGTATGATGGTGTTCGATTTGAATTACCGCAAGGTTTTTGGATGCGTGTTGCTATGGGTCTTGCGTTGCATGAAAAAGATAAAGAAGTAAAAGCAATTGAATTTTATAATATTTTATCATCAATGTTGTTTGTATCTTCAACGCCAACATTGTTACATGCAGGACATGTTAAGCCACAATTAAGTTCATGTTATTTAACATTTATTGATGATGATTTACATCATATTTTTAAGTGTATTGGTGATAATGCTCAGATGTCGAAATGGTCTGGTGGTGTTGCAAATGATTGGACTTCATTACGTGCAACAGGTGCAATGGTTGCCTCAATTAATACATGCTCACAAGGTGTTATTCCATTTTTAAATGTAGCAAACAGTACAACAGCTGCAATTAATCGTAGTGGAAGCCGTCGTGGTGCTGTGTGTGCATATTTAGAGTCGTGGCATTATGATTTTGAAGATTTTTTAGATTTACGTCGAAATACTGGTGATGAACGTCGAAGAACGCACGATATGAACACTGCTGCATGGATTCCAGATTTATTTATGGAGCGTGTTGAGCAAGATGGGCAATGGGTTTTGTTTTCTCCTGAAGAAACTCCAGATTTGCACGAAATTTATGGCCAAGCTTTCAAGCAGCAATACATCATGTATGAGCAGATGGTTGAAGAGGGTAAAATTAAGCTTTTTAAAAAAATGAAAGCAAAAGATTTGTGGAAGAAATTATTAACTCGTTTATTTGAAACTGGTCATCCATGGCCAACGTTTAAAGATGCATGTAATATTCGTTCACCTCAAGATCATGTTGGTGTTATTCATTCTTCAAATTTATGTACAGAAATTACCTTAAATACGAGTCGAGAAGAGACTGCTGTTTGTAATATTGGATCTATTAATTTATCGAAATTTATTAAAAATGGTGGAATTGATGAGCCCTTTTTAGCTGCAACGATCCAAACAGCGATGCGTATGTTAGACAATGTTATTGATATTAATTTTTATCCTACGATAGAAGGTAAAAACGCAAATGAAAAGCATCGACCTGTAGGTCTTGGTGTTATGGGTTTGCAAGATGCATTTTTTCAATTAAAAATGCCGTTTGATAGTCCACAGGCTATGCAGATGTCTGATTTGTTATTAGAAACAGTTTCGTATTATGCAATATTATCCTCTTCAATGCTTGCAAAAGAGCGAGGTGCGTATGAATCATTTAAGGGTTCAAAGTGGGATCGAGGAATTTTTCCAATTGATACGATCGATTTGTTAGCTCAGGAGCGTAACATGCCGATTGAAAAAATTGGTCAAGAAACGAAAGATTGGTCTGTTGTTCGTAAGCATGTTCAGCAGTATGGGATGAGAAATTCAAATACTATGGCGATTGCTCCAACAGCAACGATCTCTAATATTTCAGGTTGTTATCCTTGTATTGAACCTATTTATAAAAATTTATATGCAAAAGCAAATTCGAGCGGTGAATTTGCGGTATTGAATAGTTATTTGATCGATGATTTAAAAAAGATTGGTTTGTGGAATCAAGATATGCGTGATCATATTAAATATTATGATGGAAGTATTGCCCAGATAGATGAAATTCCTCAAAACATTAAAAATTTATATAAAACAGCTTTTGAAATTGATCCTTTCGTTATGGTTCGTATGACTGCTGCTCGGGGGAAATGGATAGACCAATCTCAGTCTCACAATGTTTTTATGCAAGGTGTTTCTGGTAAGAAGTTGCATGATATTTATATGTTAGGATGGAAACTTGGACTTAAGACGTTTTATTACTTAAGAACGCTTGGTGCAAGCCAGATTGAAAAATCTACTTTAGATGCAAACAAATTTGGATTTACGCAAATGCGTGAATATAAAGATACACAAGTCGAACAACTACCAGTGCAGCAGGTAGCAAAATCTGGTGATGATAGTATTCAAAATGATACTCCTGTAGACTTAGATGTTGATAAAAAATCATGTAGTTTAACTGATCCAGGGTGTGATTCTTGTCAGTAAAAGAAAGGGAAGATTATGGGAATTATTCGTGATTCAAAAACAGATCCTAATAAAATTTTACCAATGAGATATCTTTGGGCTAGAAAATATTATAAAGGTGGAATTGCAAACAATTGGACTCCTGAAGAAATTTCTATGCAGCGTGATGTTGAACAATGGAAATCTCCGAACGCTTTAACACCGCAAGAACGGCATATGATTATGCTTAATTTAGGATTTTTCTCTACAGCAGAGTCGTTAACAGCAAATAATTTAGTTTTAGCTGTGTATCGGCATGTAACTAATCCAGAGTGTCGGCAATATTTATTACGCCAAGCTTTTGAAGAGGCTGTCCATACTGATACGTTTATTTATTGTTGTGATTCGTTAGGGTTAAACCCAGATGAAATTTATAATATGTATGAAAATGTTGAAGTGATTAAAGCAAAAGATGATTTTGTTGTTAATTTAACGAAATCTATTTTTGATCCTGCATTTGATATTGTTGACTCGAAAACAACTCAACAATTTGTTCATGATTTAATCGGTTATTACGTTATTATGGAAGGTATTTTCTTTTATGCTGGATTTGCAATGATGTTATCATTAAAACGGCATAATAAAATGGTTGGCGTTGGTGAACAGTTTGAATATATTATGCGTGATGAAAGTTTACATCTTGCATTTGGGTGCGATTTAATCAATACGATTATTTTAGAAAATCCAGAGATTTGGACTGCTGAGTTTCAGCATGAGGTTGTTGGGCTCATTAAAAAAGCTGTTGATTTAGAAATTGTTTATGCGTTAGACGCTTGTCCAAACGGGTTACTTGGTATTACTGGAAAGCAGTTTACTGATTATGTGCAATATATTGCAGATCGTCGTTTAGAAAGAATTGGACTACCAAAAGTGTATGGGGTTGAAAATCCTTTCCCTTGGATGTCGCAAGCAACAGATTTAAGTAAAGAAAAAAACTTTTTTGAAACTCGGGTTACTGAGTATCAGACTGCAGGTTCTCTAGATTGGGAAGAATAAATAAAGAAGGCTCGTTAGATAACGAGCCTTCTTTATTATGCTACAATTGTTATGTTTTCTTCAATAGGTAAGGACATTTTTTTTCGTAACAATTCAAAAAGTTTTATTTTTGACATTTTTGCAACATGCTCTGGAACAGGTAAAACTTCATGAAATTTTTGTTCTTCTGTTGCTTTTACCCAAAATACAATATCTCTCATCCTCGATTTGTGTTGGTTTTCGATTAAAAAATTAACTGCATCGATAATTTTCTTGTGTTTGATTGGATCAAGCAATTGAGTTAATTTTTTAATTTCTTGTAAGTGGATTGATATATGAAGTTGATCATTATCATCAAAAATGAGTTTGGTTTTTTCTTGTATCGCTTGAATAATATCTTGTTCTGATATTTCTAATGATTCGATTATTTCTTTTTCCGATTCAAATTCTTGAGAAATTAAATTTTCTTCAGGAGTTGTAATTTCAACTTTTATAACTTCAGAAGTCACTTGGGGTGCGATTTCATTGTTCTTTTGTTTTTCTGGAATAGTTTTTTCTTCGATTGTTTTCTGATCTTTTTGGGTGTTTGGTAATAGCTCTAAAATTTTATTTTTGTATAGATCAAAAGATTTTAGAAGTGAATTATTTATCTGTTTATAGTAGTTATTAAATTGATCAAAGTAAGATTCTTGTTCAATGGAACTTTGTAAAGGATGAATTGTTAAAAATAATCCCACATACAAACTGAATTTGAGTAACTTTATATATGATTGTATTATTTTCATAATCATCTCTTTATTTTATAAATTATTCTATATGAAATTATTTTATACAATTTTGATCATTAAATTCAATATTTGGGGGTAAGATTGTTTGTTTAAGTGGTATAATTCTTTTAATTGAAAGATGTTGTGATAAAAAATAAACAGCTTGTTGTGATCGTTGTGTTGGGGTTGTTGTGATAAGACAATCGATTTTATAAAATCCAGTATGTTTGATGATTTCTGGAATTAGCGTGTACTCAATCCATGATTCATAACCTTTTTTTGCTCCAAGAGCTTGTAGATCGATTGCGTAAATCTGATCTTTGTACAAAATAATGTAAAAGTTTTTACGACCATTACAGATTTTATGATGTTTACTGAAAGGTTTTTGTATGTAAGAAACAACAGGAAGTATAGTAGACATGATAAGTAATATACATAAACGACTTTTTTGGCAAGCGATTTTATTATAATATATGCTGCAGGCAAGTAAAGCAACTATAGATGCAATTGGAAGTAGTTTGTTTTCAAAAACAATCAGATAGCTTGGCGATCCGTATGATAATAAAATGCACCAAACATAGGTGATGGTATTGAGTATGTTTTGTAAAAAAATATTACTGATTCCAAAAATATCAGTGATAAAAATAAAGCTTGAAACACAGATGAAAATCGTTAAAAATGGAGAAAAAAATAAATTGCCTACGATGCTTATTGTTGATAACGGTAGTCCCCATCCAATTAAAAATGGTGTTGTAACGATTGAAATTAAAAGCTGTAATTCTAAAAACAATAAAAATTTATTATACAGCCGATTCATATGTTGTTGCATAATGCATTTTAAGATATATGTTTTTCCAAAAAATTTTAGCGCCCCCAGGCATGGGAGGGTTTATGATTCCGTCTTGAATGATACTAATAATTCTATGATTTCGTTGAGATACGGAGCCATTTTTTACAATTTCATCCTTTGTTTTTTTTGTCCAGTGTTCAAAAAGATCATCGATAATCTCTTTTGTTTCTTGTTCTTTAATGTCCAGGCTTTCTATTTTTTTAATAAAACCTATTGGATCGTTAAAATTAAGTTGTGTAAATGGTTCTAAGAAATCATAAAATTTTTCTAAAGTTGAGATGCTTTTGAATTTTACGATGACGCATCGGGATTGAATTGTAGTCAAAAGAGCTTGTTGCCTGTTTGTTAAAAAGAAAAATAGATAACCAGGTAGTGGCTCTTCGATTGTCTTTAATAGTTTATTTGCAGCTTGTTCAGTTAGTCGTTCTGCCTGGTCGATAATAATGCAAAATTTTTCGAAATCATTCAGTTGAAAGGATGTTGCATGAATTATGTCATCAATTTGTTCGACGGTATAAGATCGTTCCGGTGTAAACCAGATGATTGAAGGATGTTCTTTTTTTGTAATTTGATGACACGTGGTGCATTCTAAGCATCCATGATGTGCGCAAAAAATTGACTGCAAGTGTGTGATTATTTTTGTATGAACAGTTTGCAAATCGCTTATCCAGAGTTGTACGGGATGATTACTCTTGGTCATAATTTGTAATATAATTTAAAATTGCATGAACCATCTGATCAGCTAAAAATTCAGGTGATTTTTTTCCATCTAAAACAACAACGTCACTTCTATTAAGAAGTATTAGATCGTATCCTTCGACTAATTCGTATTTTTTCTTAAGAATTTCTTCTTCAAAAGCTAAAAAACCTTCATTGCGAGTATGAATTCGTTCTAGTGCAGTAATAGGATCTATTTTAAGATAAAATACAAGATGTGGTTTTTGGTATTGCATTGCCCATTGATTAACTGCTGAAATCATATGCTGATCAAGGCCTTTGACGTATCCTTGGTAAACAAGGGAAGAATCTGCCATGCGATCAGAGATGACGATATAATTTTTTTTAAGATAAGGAATAATGAATTCTTCAAAGTGCTGCGCTCGATCTGCAGCAAAAAGTAAAAATTCTGAAAGTGTGCATGGTTTAACGATTCTGTCCATGAGCATAGTTCGCAAAGTTATCCCAAGTTGTGTTGCCCCAGGCTCGCGAGTTGTGATAACTTGTGGTGTTATCGTGAGTAATTTTTCTAATACATTTTTAATTAATGTTGTTTTCCCGCAACCTTCTGTGCCTTCGACCGAAAATAAAAAACCTTGGTTAATTTTCATATCAACTTGAGATAATAACGATACACTTATACAACAAAGCATTGTAAAAATTATTTTTTTCATGCTTACTTTCTTATTTTAGTATAGTTGTTCTTATATTTTATTCTATTGTCTATCTATTTTTCTAGGTATGATGCTACCATTATTTTTAATATAAGTCATTGATTATATCAGCTGATTCTGTAAAGTAAGACTTGTTAAAAATAAAATATTTTTGATACGATATTTTTATATAAAAAAGGAAAGTTAGTATGAAAATACAAGTATATGCAATTGTTATAAGTCTTTTTTTAGGACATCAGCTTATCTATAGTGCGTTTGCAGAGCCAGGAGAATTTGTAGCTTTTTCTTCTCGATTGTCGCTGCGAGCAATTGAAAATCAAACAACCTATTCTTCTTTTAAAATTTATTATGCAAATAGTGATAGTTTGGCTCTTTTAGTTCCAAAAACAGTTTTTTTATTAGAGCCAAATGAGCTTTTTTTGCAAGAAAATGAGGTTTTATGCTTGCAATGTGTCCAAGGATCGTTTTTACCAATTTATATAAAAAACGAAGGTAAAGTAAGCGGGCAAGCTCCAGAAGGGTATTTTGGACCATTTTATCTTTCGATGTGGTTAGAATATCCAATTACGTCAGAAGATAGAAAAACTTATGTTCGGTATGTCGTCAAAGATGGTTGTCATGGCGAAGTTGGAGTTCGAGTTAATGCTCAAGGAGAGTGTCAAATTATAGCATTATCTAACATTCAACTTGTTCCGTAAGTTTTGCAATTTTATTTTTATAATATACAAGCTGTAACATAAGTTTTGCTAGACGAGTTACAGCTTTTTTAATATTCTTTATTATAGATATGTTCTTTTTTATTCAGTAAAGGAAGTTTGTATGATCTATACTTCTTCACTTTTTTGGTTTGGAGTTATGTTCTTTTTTCTTTTTTTAGAAATGGGACATCCAGGTCTTTTATATTTTCTCTCTTTTTCTTGTGGTGCTTTAGTAGCTGGTGTTATGAGTTGGTATGAATACCAAGATGTTTTTCAGTATGGTGTGTTTTTGTTAGGAACTATTGCATCTCTTACTGTTTTGCATTTGATGTTTAAAGCAAAGTCGAACGAAAAAATGATGCAACACTATGTTTCAAATACCGATGCTTTGATAGGAAAAAAAGTAACTGTTTTTCAGTCACAAGATAACAAACAAGTATGGCATGCTCAAATATCTGGCCAGGTGTGGGTCGTTCGAGCAATTCATGATAAACCTTTAGAAAATGGTCAACAAGTAATAATTGTTGCTGTTCAGGGGTGTCATGTACAAGTTGATTATATTTCATAAATGTTTTTACAGTGAAAGGATCTGATGATGATTTTTTTATTACATCAAAATCCACTTCTTTTGGTAGGTATTGTTCTTCCTGTTATATTTTTGATAAAACTTTTTTTATCAAGTGTCATTTTAGTTCGACAAGCTGAGACTATCGTTATTGAACGATTAGGAAAGTTTTATAAAATTTTAGGGCCTGGTTTACACGTTATTACACCGTTCTTAGATCAAAAGCGTTGCGCTGTGTGGACTTTTGTCCAGTCTTCAAATGATAAATATTATAGAGTTTCGCAAACAATTTATCGTATTGACTTGCGTGAATCGGTCTATGATTTTCCTAAGCAAAATGTTATCACAAAAGATAACGTAACGATGGAAATTAATGCTTTATTGTACTATCAAATTACTGATGTTAAAGCGGCAATGTACGAAGTTTCTAATTTGCCAGAAGCAATTGAAAAATTAACACAAACAACATTACGAAACGTTATTGGATCTATGGATCTTGATACATCGTTAACATCGCGCGATGCGATTAACGAAAAATTACGACTTATTTTAGATGAAGCAACTGACAAGTGGGGCGTGAAAGTGAATCGTGTTGAATTGCAAGAAGTTAATCCGCCGCATGATATTCGCGCAGCTATGGAAAAACAGATGCGAGCAGAGCGGTCTCGTCGTGCAACTATTTTAGAGGCTGAAGGAAGTAAGTTTGCAATGATTTTAGATGCGGAAGGTGTTAAAGAGTCGCAAGTTTTACGAGCTCAAGGGCAAGCTGACGCAGCTATTTTAGAAGCTGAAGGCCAGGCGCAATCTCGATTAAAAATTGCAGCTGCAGAAGCAAAAGCGTTTGAAATGTTACAAGCTGCTATGCCAAATACTGATCCTGCACAGTATTTAATTGCTATGAAATATATGCAAGCATTGCCGCAGATGATGGAAGGTAAAGATAATAAATTAATTGTAATTCCTTATGAATCGTCTGCATTGATGGGATCTTTGGCTTCAATGAAAGAGTTGTTTAAAAATATCGATCATCAAGATAGTACAAAAAAATAAGGATTTTATATGAAAATTTATGTTGGAAATTTAACGGCAGATTCTGCAGAGTCTGCGTTGCTTAGGAAGTTTGAGCGTTTTGGAACTGTTGCTTCTGTTCAGATTATTAAAAATTCAAAAACAGGAAAATCTGAAGGATACGCTTTAGTTGATATGCCAGATGATGAGCAAGCAAAAGCTGCGATCGCAGCTTTGGATCGTTTAGAATTTAATGGAGCTTGGTGGTCGGTAAAGCCAGCTCGTTTTTAAGATATAAAGGGTTGTTTAAAAACAACCCTTTATTGTTGTAACATAGTTAAAATTATTCTGCTCCAGTTTTCAAAATTATCAAGTTGTTCTAAACATTCTTGTAAGGTGAGTAATTTTCCATTTTTATGTTCATTTTTAATAGAAATTTTAGAAGAATCTGCTTGTAATAGGAGTACTAATCCAAGATGAACTTTTCCAACATCGTTTGAATCATCATTAATAGCTCCAAGGGTGGTTACAGTGTAGTTGCCTTGATAAGTAACTTCTTCAGTAAACTCTCGTATGGCCCAACTAAAAATATCTGATCCGATCATGTCTTCTTGCCTCATGTGGCCACCAATCCCAAGTGATAGTTTGTGAGCAAGTCGTTGTTCTGATGCGTTTGATTTTCTTTGCATAACGAAAAAAGTATCTTTGTGTTGGAAAATTATGTAAGGGATGATTTGTTTATACGTGTAATCATTTTCAGCTAATGATCGAGGTATATACGTTTGATGATTTTGAATTGTTTGGATAATGGGGTCTATGGTTTTTGTTATTCCTTGCCATATTGGTATGTTAGAAAATAGATGATGAATAGGAACGACAAGAATTTTTTCATCGTACTGGTGGGACATAAGAAAACTTTCATAAAAAAATGTTTTAAGTAAAATTTATTTTTATTACTGGATGCTTACTTTCGTAATTTTATAGAAAATTTTTCATAAAGATATAAAAAAATGGATGAAGATAGATTGCTATAGAAAAATCTTTTTGTTATGATTATGAAGATATATTAATATAATTTTAGTTATCGTTATAAATAATAAAGTTTGTAAGATAACGGATTGAGGAACAAAAGTATGAAAATGTACGTAGGCAACTTGAGCTTTGATACATCAGAAGGTGATTTGAGACAAAAATTTGAAGAGTTCGGAGATGTTGCTTCTGTAAATATCATTACAGACAGAGAAACAGGAAGATCTAAAGGTTTTGCGTTTGTAGAAATGACAAACAACGCTTCTGCTGAAACAGCTATGTCAGCAATGAATGGCAATGAATTCAATGGTCGTAAATTAACAGTTAACGAAGCTCGTCCTAGAACAGATCGTCCAGCTGGTAACAACGGCGGATTTAGAAGCAATAACAACAATGGTGGAAGCCGTCGTTGGTAGTCTTTTCTATAAATCTCAAGTTTTAAATTTGATATTTGATCCCGTCTTTTAAGGCGGGATTTTTTTTGGTATTCTGCAAAAAGATCATTTGTGGTATAGTTAGATCAGTTTTACAAGCATTTTTCTTGCAAGGTTTATTATGAGTTATGATTTTAAGTCCATTGAAAAAAAGTGGCAAAAAGTATGGAAAGATCATCCGTATGGAGCTGCAAAGCCAACTGGATCTGGTAAAAAATATTATTGTTTAGATATGTTTCCTTATCCTTCAGCATCTGGTTTGCACGTTGGACATTGGCGAGGATATGTTTTATCAGATGTCTATGCTCGAGTTAAATTATTGCAAGGATACAATGTTTTACATCCTATGGGATGGGATGCTTTTGGTTTACCTGCAGAAAATGCTGCAATTAAAGAGGGTAAGCATCCAAGAATTAACACAGAAAAAAATGTAGCCATTTTTAAAGAGCAGTTACAAGAAATTGGTGCTGTCTATGACTGGTCAAAAGAGGTTAATACGACTGATCCTGAATATTATAAATGGACGCAATGGATTTTTGTAAAAATGTTTGAGCATGGTCTTGCTTATGAAGCAATGACAGCAATTAACTGGTGTCCTTCTTGTTTAACTGGTCTTGCAAACGAAGAGGTTGTGCAAGGGGGGTGTGATCGCTGTGGTACGATTGTCGAACAGCGAAAAGTTCGTCAATGGATCTTAAAAATTACTGAGTATGCTCAAGATTTGTTAGACGGTTTAGATCGTCTTGATTGGCCAGAAAAAGTAAAATTAATGCAAAAAAATTGGATCGGTAAAAGCAGTGGTTTGGTTTTTACTTCGCCAGTCAAAGGTATGGATCTTAAACTTGAAACCTTTTCTGCTCACTTTGAAGCATGTTATGCTGATACCTTTGTTGCGATTGCTGCAGATCATCCTTTGCTTGAAACTTTACTTGAAGGTCTGTCTAATAAGGATGAAATTTTACAAAAAGCAGCAGCAATGGTTGCAAAACGGCCAGCTGATAGATCGGTTGATAAAGATGTTGAAGGTATTTTTACTGGTCGATATATTGTTGATCCTCTTGGTAATGGTGATTTGCCGATTTGGATTGCAAGCTTTGCTTTAGCAAATTATGGGACAGGTATAATTAAATGTTCAGCTCATGATGAACGAGATTTTGCTTTTGCAAAAAAATATAATATTCCATTAAAAATTGCGCTTGTGCCGTTTAATAATCCTGAATTAGAAGCAAAAGTTTTAGCGCAGGAAGTTTGTTACACTGATATGATGAACGGTAAATTATTGTATCCAGCTCGATTTGCAGGGAAAAAAGCTGCTGATTCTCGCCAAGAAATCATTGATTATTTAGTCGATCAAAAATTGGCTGTTGAAAAAGTTTCGTATCGACTTCGTGATTGGGTGTTTTCTCGACAAAGATATTGGGGTGAGCCAATTCCATTGATTCATTGTGATTCATGTGGGGTTGTGCCGGTGCCAGAAGATCAATTACCAGTTATGTTGCCAGATGTGCAATCGTATCAACCAACAGGCACAGGACAGTCGCCGCTTGCAGCAATTGAATCTTTTGTTAACACATCATGTCCACAATGTGGTGGTCATGCAAAGCGAGAAACAAATACGATGCCACAGTGGGCGGGGTCATGTTGGTATTTTTTGCGATATCCAAATCCATCATTGTCTGACAAACCGTTTGATCAAAAAGATTTAGATTATTGGGCGCCTGTGGATTTGTATGTTGGTGGTGTTGAACATGCTATTTTACATTTATTGTATGCACGATTTTATATTAAATTTTTACATAAAGCTGGATATATTTCATTTGATGAGCCATTTACCCATTTGTTTAATCAGGGAATGGTGTGTAAGCGCTCATCAATTTCTGGTGCTGTAGAAAAAATGTCGAAATCAAAAGGTAATGTTGTCAATCCAGATGACATTATTGCTCGCTATGGTTCTGATGTGTTACGTATGTATATTTTGTTTATGGGACCGCCAGAATTAGATTGTGAATGGCAAGATGCTGGTATTGAAGGTGTTTCTCGATTTGCGCAACGTATGTACAGCTTCTTAACTTATGAATCTCGGCTTTTACCGAACGGTATAGTTCAAGATTTAACTGTTACTAAAAGGCTTCATAAATTAATTTTTGCAGTGCAAAGTCGCTTGGATCTATTTAAACCAAATACGGTGATTTCTGCTTTTATGGAATGGTTAAATGATGCAACAAAAGAAAATATGCAATTTGATCGTACAGGCTTAGAAACATTGCTAGTTTTATTTTCTACGATAGCTCCCCATGTATCGTCAGAATTATTAGAAAGATTATTAGCTAAACAGTTACAAGATTGTTCTTGGCCGAAACATAATCCAGAATTTGTTATTGAAAATACCGTAACACTGGCTTTGCAGGTTAATGGAAAAATGCGTGGCACTATTACGGTTGATGCAGATGCTGCAGACGACGCAATTATTGCAGCCGCAATGGAACTTTCCACAGTACAACAAGCAGTGAATGGGATTACAATACGTAAAACAATTGTTGTGCCAAAACGCATTGTGAATATAGTGGCATCATGAAAAAACAGATTTTAGTAAGTAGTTTTTGTCTATTATTAGCAGCATGTGGATTTACACCAATGCTTGAAAAAAATGCTGACGCACCAGATG
>JACCDX010135427.1_pt1 | contig 22627 bp, 19 predicted proteins | sample 7449681 | NCBI WGS metagenome assembly JACCDX01 (sample SAMN15323450, study PRJNA562643) | freshwater metagenome | isolation source: river surface water | place: USA:Blue River Watershed | collected 2017-08-18
ACACTGACACCAGCTCCAACTATTCATACTCTTCACAAGATCATATACCTGAACCACTACCGCAACCTCAATACTACCAACAACCCCAACAACAAACACCACCCCAACAACAACAAGGTTTCAATAACAATGATATGACCGCATTTATGATGTCTATATTACAGTTAATAAAAACAAATAATGACGAAATAAAGGATATGGTCTTGACAAATAAAAAGGAGACGACCACGAATATAACAAATAATAATAATAACACACTATATCAAAACAATAACAATATAGACACAATCAATAATAATAACAATAATTTTACACTCAATTTCTTTTTAAACGAACACTGTAAAGATGCGATGTCTATCGACGAGTTTGTGAAAAACTATTTAAAAATAAATACAAAGACATTCGAAAACACTGGTAGGCTCGGCTATGTTGACGGTATAACAAAGATATTTATTGACGGGATTAATAGCCTGGATATCAAGCAACGCCCATTCCACTGCACTGATGTCAGTCGCGAGGTCTTTTATATTAAAGGCGACGAACTCTGGGAACAAGACGATAGTAATAATACAAAACTGATGAAGGCGATAAACGATGTTATGTGGAAAAACATAGACCAGGCACCCTTATGGGAAAATGAACATCCCGACAGTAAAAACACCGAGTCGCCGACATTTGAGAACTACTTGATTATATTAAAGGAAGCATTCGGCGGCGATACAAAATGCAACGACGAAATATTTATCAAGAAGAAGAACAAAATATTGAAGAACATAGCGCAGGCGGTTTATGTTCGCAGGTATAGTCCAATCGCCCAGACATAGGCCTACCCCCCAATAATACATTTTTTTATAAGTCAAAAAAATGTATAACACAAATTGACATACTTACATAATGATCCCGAGCAAATGTGGTACCTCGCTAACAAAATTGTTATATGACACATCGAGACCACTTGTGCCCAATAAATAATGGTCTTTATGTAGGGCATTTGCAATAACAGCCGGGGCAGAAAACCCAAAATAACATATTTTACAACTGTTAATAACCGCCACCATATCACTGAACCCGGTCGGGTAATATACTGCAATCTCCAACCCAATCTTCTCGCAGAAGACATCATAATGTTCTTTATCATTTGTAATAAAAACACAGTCACTAATAACCCCCCGTATCTTATCCAATAAGGTTGCTATGCCACTATCATTTATAAACCGATAAGGAGTAATATTTATTAATATTTTGTCTCGCCATATACGCGTTATATCATCATCCACAATACCTATATTTATCCATTTGTGAAGTGCCCACGGTATATTATATACCTCTCCGTATATTTGATGCCAATTCATCCCACTAAATGAATTTATATTATCTCTCCATCGCGATAATTCTATATCAATCTTTTGTCCACTATATATACAATAATCTTTAATGTATTTTTGTTTACTAATAATTCCATAGGTATCGTTATATGCACGTTCAATTCCGTATACAAACCCACCAGTGTATCCTGGATTGTCATCTATATATAGCATCCCTTTTCTACCTGTTTTATAGAATTCTTCACAGACAACTGATAGCTGATTTAAAAAATCGCCCAAACGCCCAAACCCCTTATACACAATAGGCTCAAACTCAAATGACCCCTTTAATTCCACAGGCATATTATAATTAGACAATACTATCTTCTGCATACCGGCCTCATTCTTATACCCAGAATACAATATATTCATATCACAAAAAATAGCACTAATTACACTTCTGTATTTTTCATCAAACACAATACTATCATATGATACACATAACCAGTTAATATCAGCCAATTTATCATATATTTCCTCCACATCATCAACCCATATAAAACAAGAATTTGCACTATAACTCTTATGTTCTCTTATAGCCGAACCAGAAACATTATTGAAATAATGTTTTAACCGGAACCTGCGCTGATTATCATCAAAAATAGATGCAGTGAGACTAGCAAATTTCCATATATTTTCATAGTCGGCATTATCGATAGACATCATTTTCACTGCATCAGTATCACGCCATATGCGGTCATTTACCGCTAATAGCATTTTATAGAAAATCGAGGTTTTATGGTCTCCAACAATATTTTCTAACTCTATAAACTCAGCATTAATATCTACCAACTTATCAGGATTAGTTATATATTTGCGTTTTAGCTCGAGAATGCTGTATTTATCAACTATTTCACCAAAAGATACACGTATTTTTATATCCACTTTTTTAATTTTATTATGTATTTTATTGGCTATTTCGTGAAAATCCAAGACCCTGTCTTCACCAAATTCAAAATAAAATAATTCATTACTATCTTTATGTCCTACAGTTAAATACAGCGTTTTATAAATACCCTTATATGTATCTGGGAATAAACAATTGCATTTTGACATCACCTCGTTTTCTGATATATAATAGTCAGCTATTACCTTATTCATTATATCTACAACAATACCATATATATCAGTATTCATAGGAAAATAGACTGCTTTATGCACAACAAGATTTTCAAAAATATATTTATTCAGCCGGCTATTCAATACATTATTCAATACATTGCTGCATATAGTGTCTATTTTATTAATAAGATTTTTATTAGAATATTTGTCTAGCCATTCGGGTATTCTTTTGCGAGAATGTTCAATACAATCTCTTAACCCCAGTTTATATGCACATATATCGTCATTATATATATGTCGAAACATATAGCTATCCGAAATAATAATAGGTTTTTTAACAGATAATGCATAATCAATGGTGCTTGATATTCCTCGACCAAACATAGTGTCATATAAAAATATATTGGCAGTGTTTTTTGATAGGAATACCAATAATTCCTCATTGGTAAAAAACTCATTCGATATCATTACTTTTATTCCAGAGTGAACTCCAATACTAGTGCAAGCACTGTTTACCATTTGTGTATTATAATCGCTATGTGGGTCAAAATGTGCGCGTGGCATAACCAGTTTTATAATAGCACGTTCATATTGATCGTTAACCAGTTTTATTATTTTGTCAAATCCTTTATTCAAAAATCCGAACCCAAATGAACCAAATATAGGTATGTCGAGACCTTCATTATAATAAATAAATTCAGTATTCGCAGTTGAGACCATTGTATTATAGACAATATCTTCAATATTTTCATAAATGGGTCTCGGGATATTGTATTTTCCGGCCATTTCTTTTTGCTCGGGGTCTATACACAAGACTATATCAAACATAGTATCATCGCTTTCGTGTGAAATGCCTATATGTTTGTGTATGTGTTTTTGAAAACCAATAATATCTCGAGACAACCACGGCATAGTTGACGCGTGATAATTGTATATTATTATTGATGGTGTCCATTTACATATCATATTATTATATTCATCAATACAATCTATTTCTTCATATACATATGTATGTTTACTAGACCTATATAATATATCGTACAATCTATATCCATATTGGTACACACCGCACTCTTTTATTTTATGATTTAGAAATAAAATTGTCATTAAACAAGTAAAAATAATTATAAAAATATTAGCAAATATTATTTATATCTTTACATACATAAATATATAAATATTATTCCATTCTATACTATTATTGTAATATGGAGAATACTATTATATGTAATACAGACCCAGAGGAATATGGAATAATACCTATTGCAGGAAATGCTTCTAGAATTAAGAATATCCCCAAATATTTATTGCCAACCAAAAATCAGCAAACATTACTAGACCATATTATTGATATTTATAAAAATAATGGAATAACCCAATTATATGCAGGAGTTTCAGAATATAACAACTATATATTACAGAATAATATCCATATGAATAAAATGATTGTTAATACAAAAACAATGGCAGAAACAGTAAGCCTATTAATAAAAAATTTAGATAGAGACACTAATAATCAGAAATATATATTATTGATGCCAGATACATATTTTAATATTACCAATGAAATAAGAGAGGTTAAACACTATTTGCAAGAATACCAGTTGGTTTTAGTATGTTGGAAAATAAAAGACTATCAAATAGGTAAAGTAGGGCAATGTAAAATAGTTTATGGGAATGTAGTCGATGTAATTGATAAAGACCCAAATTGTGATTATCCCTATTTTTGGGGAATAATCGCTTGGAGTAGTAATTTAAATAAATACATTAATCCAGAATGGCAAACTATTGGGGACCTTATTAAACAAGCGATACAAATGGGTATAACAGTAAAATCAGTTATATCATCTGGTGATTATTATGACTGTGGAACTTTTGATGAATATTTTACAATGATAAAAAACGAATTATAATATATACTGTATAACTATATAGAATAAATTATTATATATAATAAATAATATATAATAAATGAAAAAACGCGTGGGCATTTTATTTTCCGGACAAATGCGTGCAAACAGTCTCAACCCTAATTATACAAAAGACACTATTATATTGGATGCACTGTCAAAACATATATTTAATCAAGAATTTAATGATAAGTATGAATATGATATTTTTATTTCTACTGATGTGATTGATGTAGAAAAGACAAAATTATTTTTTGGCTCACATTTAAAAAATATAAATATAACTGAACAGAAATGGTTTTTAAGCCCGATAAATGCAGACCTACAAGATTATGAGAATTATCATAATAAATTTATAAGTAGAAATTTTGGAGACTATACCTATTATCCACACGCATTATATCAATATTATAGAATGTATATAAGTTATTTAATGTTAAAAAATTATCAACAAGAGAATAATATTGAATATGACTATATGATGAGAATACGTCTAGATGCAAGAATAATGCAGGATATTAATATATTATTTGATTATCTTGAGACAACAAATAAGCAAATATTTATTGAACACGAACAATTAATGATAATAAAGTCAGAACATCAAAATGTATTCAAATTAATAGAATATTATGGATCTTATGATGAAAATGTAAGAGATAAATATGGGATTTATTTATATTTAACTGGCGGAGACGAATTATTATGTGACCAGAAAATGAGGTATTCTCCTGAAAAGCAGTTTGTAGACCATATGTATTATACATTATTATCGAATAATAAAGATTATTATTCTTCTATTTGCGGTATTAAATATCCTAGTTATAATGCATTATATAGAGAGGATGGGACATATGGATATATTCCACAATATAATAGTATATATAATAACACAGATGAATGGCAACCAGTAAATAGTATAGAATACATAAAAGAAAAAATGGATTATGATTATAATAAATATATGACTGATTATCCGATTACTACAAGTAAAAAATCAGCAAATCTAAAAGTGTTATTTCTCAACCATAAAATAAAGAAATGCGGGGTATATCAATATGGAACTCGTCTATTTGATATATTAAAGAAATCAGAAAAGATAGAATGGATTATGGGAGAAATAGAAAATTACAGTGAATACATAACTGAAATTAATCGACAATCTTATGATTTGATATTCTATAATTATCATCCTTTTACAATGTGGTGGTTGAACCCAGAAAATATACAAAAACACATTAAAAGTATAGGATTACAACACGATCTAGTAGAAAATGATATATTTGATATAACTTTGCGATTAGATACTACCTTACCAGAACGCCCTAATAGGTATAATATAGCAAGGCCAATATTTGAAAATGTAGAAGAAATGATGATAAATTATAGTCCCAGTTCTGACAAATTCCGAGATTTTATAGAATTTGGTAATGACACACAAATACCCGTCATAGGATCATTTGGTTTCTGTTTTAAACGCAAAAATTTTGACCATATAGTAAAATATGTATGTGATAATTATTATGAAGCAATAATTAAATTTGTATTGCCGAATGCGGATACCGTAGGTGCAGATATATGTGTTATAGATGATTGTTATCGCGCATTAACTAATCCAAATGTTAAGTTATTGTTATATCGTGATTTTGTAGAAGAACTAGATATTATCCATTTTTTAGAAAAAAACTCTATTAATATATTTATGTATGAGACCTATGTGTCAGCAGGGGTTTCTAGTGTTATAGATTATGCATTATCAGTATCCAAGCCAATTGCAATCACTGATTCATCTTGGTTTAGACATATATATTCAGAAGATATAGATGTAAATAAGAAAGGTATAAATTATATTATGAAAAAATCAATAGACGTCTGTAACAAATATAAAGAAGAATTTAGTAATAAAAATCTGATTAATCGGGTAGATGAAATTATTATAAGTAATACTATCAAAAAATAAAAATAATACTATATTATCAATGAAATCGAATAGTCAAGCAAGTCAGGATATTTTTGTTAGAGAAATTACAAGACATAAACGCAATGGAACCTTTTTGGAAATAGGTGCAAACCATCCAATTACGCATAACAATACATATATTTTGGAAAGTGAATATGGCTACAAAGGGATAATGGTTGAATATGATAAATCATTTGAACAATCATATATCACTTATAGGCCAAACTCAGTTCATATATTAGGAGATGCACAAACCACTGATTATAAAACAATATTAGAAACTCATCAGTTTCCGCAAAATATAGATTATCTTCAGATTGATTTAGATGTGGATAATAAATCTACTATAAATACTCTGGAATTATTGAATACATCAGTTCTACCTTATTACAAATTTGCCACAGTTACATTTGAACACGATTTTTATACAGGGAACCATTTTAACACTCGAGAAATTTCAAGACAAATATTTAAAGATAATGGATATATTCTAGTATTTCCAGATGTATCTTTATTTTGGGGTAATTCCTACAGAGAGTTTGAGGACTGGTATGTTCATCCTGATTTAGTAAGCTCTGATATTATTAATAAAATAAAATCAGACATTTCTTTAACACACGAGCAGATTGTAGCTAGATTACAAACTATCTAATACTTCCTCAATGATATCGTTAATAGAATATACTGGAGCCCATCCAAGATTAGCTAGTTTTTCAGATGTTCCGCGAATATTTATAGGCACAGTATCAATACCTTTATTAACATTATCAATAATAGCAACAATATTATCATCGCAATAAAGAACATTATCCAATATATTGTCTATCTTAACTCCAGCAGTTTTATACACTTCAATAACCAAATCCATTATATTTATATTTTGTTTGCCACATATAATATAAGTATCTCCTCTATCCTGCTCGATTATTAGTTTGATGGCACGGGCTGCATCGCTTGCGTGCAATATATGTCTAGATGAATTAAGAGACCCTAATTTAATAGGCTCGCCGTTTTCTTTCCATTTTTTCGAGTGCCCAGCAATCTTCTTCAATAGAAAATCCCCATTTTTATACTTGGACTCAATAGTAAATAATATTCCATTCGAAAAAGGGAGACCATACGTTTCCCTGTAAAAATCGACTATAGAATGACCCATTATTTTAGCTATCGAATAAGGATGTGAATGATACATATTTGTGTCATTCTCTTTAACCGTGTAATTAATATGTCCCTTATACATTTCGCTACTGGATGCATTGAATAGTTTTGTTGACCATTTGTTTTTGCGAATAATTTCACATATATGTGCAACAGTCATACCATTGAGTTCTAGTGTATATAGCGGGTTCTTGAATGCATCGATTGAGCTTGATACTCCGGCCAGATGAATAATAATATCAGGTTCAATAATTGCCATATTTCTCTCCAGCTCGACTACATCTCGTATATCAAAATAGAAGCGCGTCATTTTTGTCGCTCCTTCAGTTTTCTTATGTGCGAACCCAAATAAAGAATATTCAAGACCCTTACTATATTCTTCTGCCACATAGCGGGCAATCATACCATTACATCCTGTAATAAGAACCTTCTTTTTCTTACTATAGACCTCGAATTTTGGAAATGGAAAAACCAGTTGCCCACCGTTTTCCAGATATTCGTCTTCTCGTTGGATAATTTCATCGCGGAAATGCCAAGGAAGAACAAGTAAATAATCAGGCGGATTAGCACGCATAGTTTCTTCAGCTATAATTCCGACCCCTGTAGATGTCATTTTACCGACTTTTCTTAGATTGCGTTCGACAGCATATTTCACTTTGGTCTCATCAATCTTGGCATATTGTAATAGACAATTACCCTTAGTAGATGCCCCATAAATATACATTTTTTGCCCACTTCCATTGATGGTCTCAATAAATTTATTTAATTTTGCTACTTCGGCATCACAATTTTTCATAAACTGATAGTATAACTCGGGGTCTCGAATACCATATGCAGCCTCATCTTCAATGATTTTGGCAATCAAATCACTGCATTCACTATATACTACACTCTCTTTCTTAGTAAAATAGAGACGGAAACTGCCACCATTGCATTCATTGAACTTGATATCAATAATCTTGAAACCAGCTAAATCCGCAATCTTTTTAACAGCAGTTAATGAATAATATTCTAGATGTTCGTGGCAAATGGTGTCAATACTATTTCTACGCAACATAGTAATTAGATAACTTTGTTCACAGGTCCATATGCCATTGTCATCCAAAACCTCACATATGTCTTTGGCAAATTGAACTGGGTCTGGCAAATCATAAAACATTGAAATAGATGATACTATTTTTGGCCTTGCGTCAGGATATGCATTTCTGAAATTGTCTCGAGTAAAATAAGTGGGAACAAGTTCTACCTCGCCATAATATTCTTTAAATTGTTTACCAGTGGGGTCTACACCAATGCGTTGATAGCAGGCATCATAATATTGGAGCATAGTTGAGTCGTTACTACCAATATCAACAATCACATCTCCCACGGACAATCCACCCCCCAGTTCTATTTTACTGAGAATTTCTTCTTGGTATTGCTTTAAATGTTCACGCATAGTATTACTAATACCCGAACGATATCCATATTCGTGCTCATATAGTTCAGACGCAGTAGTGGAATATTTAAGTTGCACAAGACTACACTCACGACATAATGAAAGGACAATCGGAGTAGATGGAGTGCTGAAATCACCGTATAATGGAAATCTAGAAGTAATCACTTGTTGGCCTATATCAATGATGTCAATAAGCTCATTGTTTTTACATATTCTGCATTCTTTACAGACAGTTTGTATTTGAAACATTATAGACTAATTAAATATAATAATATAATGATTTATATTTATATTATTATAGACTCTTATTATTATTTCATAAAATTGAACATAATATATACAATATAATAGAATACAATAATAACCAAATAATTAACAAATAACAATGGGAAACTGCTGCAAACAACAAACAACTGAACACCAAACAATAACTCTATCATCCAAAGATGATGGCACTAGTTATTTACAAAATGTGGAATATAATAATACGGTGCCATTTGTTCCGCCAATTATGGTAGCCAAAGTAATTAAGGTATATGATGGCGATACTATAACAGTGGCATCTAAGTTGCCATATGAAACATCAAAGATCTACAGATTTCAGGTAAGATTGAATGGTATTGATAGTCCAGAAATAAAGGGTAAGACAAAAGAAGAGAAAGATCTGGCTATTGTATCGAGAAATACCTTGTCAAATATGATATATGGCAAAATAGTGAAGTTGCAGAATACAGCAACAGAAAAATACGGGCGTTTATTAGCGGATGTGTATTGCGGAGATCTGCATATTAATCAATATATGTTGGATAATAAGTTGGCAACAGAGTATGATGGTGGCACTAAAAAGCGCCCTAGAGAATGGGGTGATGTGCCAACACAAATGGATGTATCGGATACAAGCGATGAGCTAATAGATGTTTCAGTGTAAAAATAAAAACAGTTATAGAAGCAGATAGCACACCGTTGAAGAATTATATCCGATGTGCGGATATAATTCTTTAACTAAGTTACCAGTTACAGATTTAAATCTTCACTGGTATAAATAAATATACAATATCCTATAAATATTATTCCAATACAAAAAAAATAAATTCATAAAAAAGCTAATAATACAGCTCTTTTTTATGCATATAGCATTATCTTTCTATATTTTTATTGTATGTTTGTGCATAATTCATCATCGTCAATATCATAGTGTTCATTATGTGATGGTACATAAAAACACCTGCAAAATATACGTTGTGCGACAATAGGCGACATTATAGGTGTCCGTATATCACAATAATTTCCGCAATAGTTGCAGTGTTCGAGTGTAATACCTAGCCTCTCATTTTTGCAACGAATGGCGCGCATAGTAAACCCCGCTTCAAAATTAGTATGTCCATATAATGAACGAATAGCCTCATTAATATTAATATTCATTTTACAATACATATATTATTAGACTTCCATATATTGTTCAACTTTATGAAAAAAGACTACCTCACAAGTAGCCTTTTTATTATTTTTTATAGTTTTCCAGTTTTTATAGTTTTTATAGTTTTTATAGTTTTCCAGTTTTTATTGTTCCATATTGCAATTCCATCTATTAACGCGTGGTCTCTTTTTGCATTTACATTTAACACAATCAGCAATATTATCAGTGTTAGATATAACATAATTACCACAACAGTTGCAGATAAGAGATTGTTGTTGTATTTTTTCACCATAAAATTCATTTGCAATATGAGTGCTATTATTTAATTCACACACGTGTCTTTCCATATTTCCAATAAGGGAAATTAAATCGTTTTTGGTATTAATCATATCAAATGGAATAGCCATTTTATCTTGAAGGACAGATTTAACAAAAGAGTTCATTTTAGTAGTAGCAGGTAGTAGTAGTTAAGAAGACAATTGGTTAGTTATTATATTATATTATAAGTAATCAATTGACATATTGGTTAGGAAGGAAAAAGTAGTTCAATTTTTTGAAAGAGATTTCTTAATCTCTTCCAAAAAAATATAGTAGGATTTCCTACTATCAATTTTATGGATATGTTTTTTATAAACATATCCATAACATCGTGTATACGTAGGTATACACCAATTTTTTGGAAGAGATTTTTTGCTGTTCGTCTTTATATTGCTTTAAAATAATATATATAAAATTGAACTAAATATATTTCTTTATATCAATATAATAAAACATTAAACACTAATATACCCTAACACATAACAATGGAAAAGAAACTTAACAAGAAAATTGAGACTTATATAACAGAGTTTAAAGACAGCATTCGAAATAAAATAATTGAACTAAAATTTACTGCACAAAAAGAAAAAATAAATGAATTGCTCGAATACACCTACGAATATCAACGTCTTGTTTTAAATAAAGATGACTTTGTTAAACGCAAGCGCATCAAGAATACAATTCCAACCCTTAATCGTTGCAGCGCAAAGCGTGCCAGTGGTGAACAATGCACACGACGAAGAAAGAAAGACTGTGAATTCTGCGGAACTCATTCGAAGGGAACCCCCCACGGACATTTCCAAGAAAATGAGGTTTCCAGTGATGGTAACGATAAACTCGAGGTGTTCGCAGAAGAAATAAAGGGAATAGTGTATTATATTGATAAATTTAATAACGTATATAATACTGAAGAAATTTTGAAAGAAAAAGAAAATCCAACAATCATAGCTAAATGGGCAAAACAAAATGGCACCTATTCTATTCCTGAGCTAGGACTCGTTTAACCACCAAACAAACTGCCTGCATCATCTGGTTCGCCACCATCGATTTCTTTCATTTTAATAATTTTACGATTAATCTTTTCAACCACCTTTTCAGCCCGATTATCCAGAATATATCTACTCATCTCACCAGCTTTCAATATATCACCACCATAATAATTATTTAATATGGATAATAATGATTTCTGTGTGATAGGAACCTTCTTGGTTTGTTTTACATATGAAATATTACCATCTTTAATATCAAACTCATCGATTTCATTCTTTTTCATTACTTCAATTAAGTCTTTAGAAATGATTTTTTTCTCTTTTTCTCTGATCGATTTTTCTTTTTGGAGGGCACGGATTTCATTGTCAATCTTAACCCATCGGCGAATAGCATTTACGAGTTGTTCTTTAGTTTCCATTATTTAAATAGAGAGGTGATGTTCTAATCTATATTATATATTATATATAATATATTTTTATGTATTTTAGCTAATATTAGTTTATTATAATATTATATAAGTATAATGTTTTTTACAGTAAGATCTAAACAAAATTATTATAGCCAACAACAATTAAATACTCAACGCCAGCAACAACAAGCCCAAGCCAGTATTCGTCCAGGAATAATAGCAACTGCTGCTATTAATTTAGAGAAACAACGATTTGTACAAAATCAACAGAAAGCTCTTACCCAGACAACTCCTGAACCAGTAATACAAGATCCTGCTAAAAAGATGAAATGGGGAGCCCCAATTTGGTATCTTTTTCATACCCTCAGTGAAAAGATTAAGCCCGAGACATTTTCTGTCATAAAAGGAGACCTTCTAAATATTTTCTATACAATTTGCACCAATCTCCCTTGTCCTAATTGTGCTGCTCACGCAACTGATTATATGAATAAAATTAATTTCAATGCAATCCAAACAAAGGAACAAATGAAAGAACTCTTTTTCGTTTTTCATAATGCAGTGAATAAAAGGAAAGGTTATAAACAATTTACAAAAGAGGAACTTGATACTAAATATCAATATGCGAATACATTGAATATAATACGTAATTTTATGTATTTCTTTAAGGACAAACACGCGAGTATTCATATGATAGCAGATGATGCGCATAGACAGAGACTTTCAGTTAAAATGCAAGAATGGTTTAATAAAAATATTAACTATTTCGAACTATAACAACATTATCTAAACCTACTACTTAACACAACGGAATACTTGGTTCTTAGCAGCAGTGCAGCTTTCTTTATTGCTTATTCCAGAAAAATAGGTTAGTTTCTTATTTCCTGTATTCATAATTGCATAAGCAAATCCAACACCTAGTGCAAGTCCTAAAATAATAGCAGCAATAACAGCGATCGGTGAAGCACACTTATTATATGTATGCCAGAATATTTCACCAATTACGAGTGATGGCAATATAATAAGGGTTGGTATATTTTGACTAGCTAGTTTATATTTCCATATGAAAGCAGATAAATAAAATAGTGTGTATACTAGTACTAAAAGACTTAATGGAATATTGGATATAGGCCCAGTTTTACCGATTGTCATTAAATTGCAGACTTTTGTCACACCATTAAACATATCATTATCAATATCTTTATTATCATTACTAAATAAAGTATCTCCTGCGCTATTACTTACTAATACTGCAATGAAACAAGCGATTAATAGGCCACCTAGATAAACAAAGCCTTTCAAGTCTTGATTAAAAACTGATGACAATGTGAAATAACTGACTAGTATAAATGGAGCAAATCGAAATGCAATATATAAAAAAGAGAAAAGATCAATATTATTCATTTTATTGTAATATAATATATCCTATTAAAATAAAATTCACCGCTTACTCAAAAACAATAGATAAAACATCATTTATGTGTTTTACCATAACAAACTCTATACTCTCTAAAGCAAATTTATCACTATACTTTTTCTCTATCTCTAGAAAATCCTTCTTATTCTCTTCCGGATAAATAAATGTTTTTACTCCGGCGCGCATACCCCCTAATATTTTTAATTCGAGACCTCCGATTGCACAAACCTCCCCCTGCAAATTAATCTCTCCCGTAATCGCCACAGTATTCTTTATTTTGAGACCATTAAACAAACTGTATATAGCAGTGCATATAGCGGTTCCTGCAGAAGGACCGTCTTTGGCAACCCCGCCTTCAGGGCAATGCACGTGGAGTCCCTGACATTTCGTTTTTTCAAACTCGGCCAACAACATAGCCTTTCGACTGTCATCCGTTAATTTCCAGGCAAGACTCTTCGCCACATTCATACTTTCTTTCATCACATCGCCTTGGAGACCGGTTAATTTCAGGTCTAAAAATACGGATGACGGATAAAAACAGGTCTCAATAGGTATAATTCCACCTTTACCCAATGAGTTCGCCCACAATCCATTTATAATACCTGTCTTTGCACAAGAATGCACATTTTTCTCCTCTATTTTACGATATTTTTTTAAATAAGAGGTCTCAATTTCAGGAATAGACAAGACCACAGGCACACTAATATTTTCACATTTCAAGACCTTAATATTTATTTCACCATATAAATCAAACAACAACTCTTTCAATTTACGCACACCCGGCTCCATCGTATATGCATCAATAATATATTCTACTATCTCATCAGTTATTACTACAGTATCCTGAAACCCGAGTTTCTTATTAATCTCTGGCAATATGTATTTGTTCACTATTACCAACTTATCCTTTGTTGTCAAATTATCAAACCTAACCCTATGTATACGATCTAACAATATTTTATCGATAGCTTCGGGGTCATTATATGAAAATATAAACAGGGCTTTGGATAAATCAATGTCAATACCGCTGAAATACTTGTCTTGAAACCCATCGTTTTGGGTGCTGTCGATAAGATGGGTTAATATACCGATTATTTCTTTGCCGTGTTCGGTCTTGCTTACTTTGTCCAATTCATCAATATATATAATTGGATTCATACATTTGCTTTCCATCAATATATCTACAATACGCCCCCACGTTGAATTTACATATGTATAACTATGACCTTCCAGTGTAGACCCATTACAAGATCCGCCAAGCGCGATGAATGCAAAAGGCCGCTCTTTTCCGTATTCATCTATTAAACAATGTGAGAGACCTTTTTTTGCAAGGGATGTTTTGCCAATACCCGGAGACCCTTCAAAACCGAAACAATAACCATTTTGTTCACCTGTCATCCACTGCCCGATGATTTTCATTATCTGATTTTTTGCGTGAGTATGTCCATAGATAGATGCTTCTAATACATCGCCTACATCGGCCAATGATTTATGCATATTACTAATATTGTTGCGTATTTCTTTAATATCTGCGTGCAGTTTTCGGCAATTATTATCAGCATCTGCACTAATAATATCAAACATTTTATAGAAACACATATTGTTGATAGAAAAGTAATGGGAACATATAGATTTTAACCACTCACACTTTTCCGATTTATTTTGGCCTATTACGCCGAACTTATCAATATCAATAAAATTGCAGGTCTTAATATAAGAAATACAACTATTTAATTGTTTTAAACTGCAGGTCTCGAGACCATTTATTAAATCTTCCATAAATCCAGTCTTTCCATTTTTCTCTATTTTGTCAACCCCGCCACTAATTTCGACACAGGTATACTTATCTTTCTTAGAAATATCACTCAGTATTTCGCTATTCTCACTAGCACACTTACTGAGTAATTTTAAATATAAGTCGTTATTTATACCATTAATGCATAGGATAGGCTCTTTTTTATAAATCCCAAATGGGATTTTAATGAGACCCTCCAAATATTGTTTTGCTTTAATACCCTGTTCATCACCTTTACCTTTTATTTCTTTTAACTTTATCATAGCTTTTTCTTTCACATTTTCGGGTGCTTTTAATAAAAAAATCTGTTGTTCGAGTGATATTTTATTTATATCATATTTTGATAACATATCTTGAGTGAATTTAATGGCTAGTTTCATAGTATCTTTAAAATACATTTTTATTCTCCACGGAAAACTCTCATATATTATTTTTTGTTCATCTGAGTCGCTATTTGTTGCAGATTGGTCTACATTCAAATTAATCAGGTTATACAATAAATAAGTAATATACTGTATATTTTCTTCTTTATTATAAATAAGTAGATTAATCAACGTATTTCGCTGTGCAGAAATCGGGGTCTCAAGAAACTTTTTAATAACAATATCTAGCTTATTTTGTTTTATTGAGTTAACCTCACAATAAATACTATATATCTTCTTATATACATCATTATTACCACTTACAAGCACATCTTTCAGAACCATTGTATCAATAATTCTTTCAACAATAGTTTTATCATCGGCAAAATTTTCAGGTATTCCAGATAAAATCGAATTCTTTCGAGACCTTACATAAGCCCCGTGCAATAATTCTATACCAATAGGTTCAACAATACAATTAATAATAAGTGATTTGTGGGTTTTTTCATTTTGCAAAATCAGGCGAATTCCATTTATTTTTTGGTGAAATGATTTCATTGTAGTAGTATCAGCATCATAACATTCTAAATGATAACTAGCCTCATAACATACTATTTCGTCAGTGTTCTTATCTTCACAATAACAATTAACAGTATCTACACCGACCCCATACACACTGATATGTTTTTTTGGCTGAACCCCAGATGCTTTCCACGGGACCATTTTATAATTAATAGGATGCACATATTTTTTTAGTAAATTATATTTATCTTGTAATATAGGGTCACTATATTTCATATTTTTATATTCGTTGCCAAAACAAATGAATATTAGGTCTTCTAAATTCTTGGTTCCAAAATTTATAAAAATAGTGGCCAGTTTATCTATTATTTTTTGTAAATCATTAATAACATTATCGATAGTATATCCCCCCGCAATATCTCCATCTTTTATAGCATTATTTTTATTCAATAGGTCTACCGTTTTATCAAACAATTCATTTAATAATGATACAGATAATACACAATCGCTGCTACTGAATATTTCTAGTTTTTTATAATACTGTATAGACAATATTGTATTTCTTATTATGTCTTGGATATAATCCAATTTTTCATTAACCAACACCTGCAAACTGCATTTTGATGGTGCTAATCCTCCACTTGCACTCACACTTACACCCCCACCAGGGCTACTGGCAATGCTATTGCTACTGCCACTTCTCTCTTTTTTCATATTTTCCTAATATATAATTATAGAAAATAACCAGTAAAAAAACAATAAAAACAGATATATAAAGAAATATAATATTACTTTCATATTTCTTTATCATAAAATGATAAATAGAGACCTTGTGTCAAATAATTGAATAAAAACTGTATAAAAATAAGATGTTATTACAATATAAGATAACACATAATAAATTAATAATAAATCAATAATAAATAACTAATGGGAATACCAGCATTTTTCGCAAATATTATTAAGAATTATATTAAAATAGTTCAATCTCATACATCACATAAAAGATGGCAGACATCATTTGACAGCCTTTATATGGACTGCAACTCTATTATATATGATGCATATTATAGATTAAAATCTACACCAGAATTAACACGTCATTTAAACACAAAATCAGAATTTGAACATCTACTTATAAGCCAAACCCTACAAAAAATAAAATACTATATATCTCTAATATCTCCAACAAATGTTGTTTATATAACATTTGATGGGGTTGCTCCATTTGCAAAGATGGAACAACAAAGAACTCGTCGCTATAAATCAGTATTTATGGCAGAATATAGTCCACTTTCCAGTAACAATACATCCACAAATCCAGCAGATATTTGGAGCACAATTAATATAACCCCTGGCACCCAGTTTATGAAATTATTAAATAAACATATTTATGCGGAATTTAATTATACTGAGAAGAAATATGGTGTCAAGAAAATGTTGGTGTCTGGTTCAGATGAAGAAGGTGAAGGAGAACATAAACTATTCCATCATTTACGAACAAATTTGCAACCAAATGATAATATATTTGTGTATGGTCTCGATGCAGATTTAATAATGTTATCTATATTTCATACCCATCTATGTAAAAACATATATGTGTTTAGAGAGGCGCCTGAGTTTGTCAAGAGCAAGATTTCAACAAAAAACAAAGATGATGATGAACTACTGTTTATGGATATGAATTATTTTACAAACTGTTTAATGAATGAAATGGGATGCAAATATAAGAATACTAGCCAGGTCTATGATTTTGCATTTATGTGTTTCTTGTTAGGCAATGATTTCTTGCCACATTTTCCGGCAATCAATCTACGAACAAATGGAATGGATACATTACTCACCACATACAGAAAAGTAATTGGGTCAAATCCCGAAAAGACATTTATATCAGGAAAAACTGGTAAAATTCAGTGGAAACATTTTCACGAGTTTATCAAAGAGCTGGCAATAAACGAGCACTCCTATATTCTGAATGAATACAAGATACGCGAAAGAATGGAACACTACAAATATCCTCAGACAACTCCAGAAGAAAAAGAACAGATGATGAATAATGCACCAACATTATATAGAGGTGAAGAAAAATATATATGCCCTACTGAAGAGTATTGGGAGGAACGCTATTATAAAACACTATTAAAAATGGAGCGAGATGATGCAAGTGTGAAACAAATATCTAACAATTATATTGAAGGGTTGGAATGGGTATTTAAGTATTATACTGAAGGGTGTCCTGATTGGTCGTGGAACTATGAATATAGTTATCCACCATTATTAGTTGATTTGGTTAAATATATTCCACATTTTGAGACCGATTATTTTCAGGAGACCAACCAAGTCCCATTTCATTATAATACTCAACTCTTATATGTTATACCAGAGAAGTATTATGATATAATAGATCCGCAATTTATTGATGAAATCAATGCAAGTGGATATAGACAATATTTTGAAAACAGTGGATATGTGTTTCAATGGGCATTTTGCAAATATTTATGGGAGGCACATATTGTATTAAAGGAAGTGCCTATGGATATATTAGTATATATCAATCAGATAGCAATGAGATATAAGGTATCGAAGGAAAATTCACCCCAATTGACTAATCATCCAAAACCAATAAAACCAATAAAAACAAAATAAAAATAATAAATAATCATATTATATATTAACAATATAACTAATGATAAAAACAGAATATAATGAAAACAATGATACAACAACCATTTATTTAGAGTATAATGAAGCAAATTTAAAAAAATATAATGTTGACAGGTTGCAAACAATGGGGTTTGAAGACCCTGAAATAGAAATACAAATGAATAAAATACAAGAAGGAGGTGGAAATCAACCAGAGAATATAGAAAATTTAACAGTCCCCTATAAATATTTTCACATATTAATGAATGGGGTTAGTGAACGGATGCCAAGTACAGGTGATGCAGCAAAATCAATAACACTCGGAGATAGAATAAAAAATAGTATAGTAAATGCTTGGAATAATTTGGATGTAAACTATTCATTTAGAAAATTTAATGAATTTATGACACTCGGATTAACTGAACGATTAGAAGAAAATCAACAACAGATACACCCTACTGAGGAACAAAAAACAGAACCGTTCTCTCCTCTTAAGATTAAAAGTATGATATTAATAAAAGTGAGAGGACATTATGATATAGGTGAAGCATATGATAGTATAGAGCCAAAGACAATTAAGAATATAATAGAATATAAAAAATTGCATCCGATAGAAGATGAAATAATGGGTGTTCTAGAAAAAAAAGAATAAAAAAGGCAATATCATTATTGATATTGCACATTTTTTATATGATATTATTTTTTGTAATAATATCAGACAATATATGTATTTGTTTATTCAACATTTTCAGCGCTTCCGCTTTCAACATTTTCAACTTCTTTTTTGAGAATAATCTTCTTTTTAATTTTGATAACAACTTTCTTTTCATCATCTTTCTTTTCATCTACTTTTTCTTTTGCATTCTTTTTATTAGCCAATACTGCACTAAGTATTTGTTGTGTTATGTTATTATTAATATCATTTTTCTTTGTTTCATCATAATAATTATCAACAATCGATTTAATAACATTATCAGGTTGTATTTGTTCAGGTATTTCATTCTTTTTTGTCTTCTTTTCAGTAGTCATTTTTTTTATTTCGGCAAATAACTGTGTTTTTATATTTGTTTTTTCTTTATTTTCATTAATTTTCGCTAAGGTTTCGCATAATATTTTGGTTGATATTAATAGGTTATTATCATCAGTTTGTTTCATATTAGGATTGAATAAATGAGTGAATACAAGTAGATGGAAATAAATATCCTTTTCATTTCTAGTGAGTGTTTTCATCGTTTCATTATTATTAATATGAACGTGTTGGAGCAAGTTTTCTACAGTAATAGAGGACATAATAGATTGTAATTAATTATAGTTTAATTCTATTTACATTCATATATACAATGAATAAGTAGATCAATTTTTTATTATACCACAAAATACAATAAAAAATATTTACAAATATACAATTATATACATATTTTTATTTATTGTTTATTATTTTTTTATTTTTTATCAGTGTTTGTCATTATTTATTTATTATCAAATGTTACCTTACCAGTTTGTGTGCAGTAAGTTCCAATAGGGTCTTGTGTTTCATAATCATATACTGTATTTTCATCATCTACAATATATTGTTTTCCATTATATTCAATCACTTTTCCATCAGCATATTCATATTCTTCTTCTTTTTCTTCAGGTGTTACAACAACAGGTTCAGCCTTTTTCTCAGTCTTTTTTGTTGACTTCTTCTTTGGCTTTTCTTCAGCAGGAGCAGCAGGAGCAGTATCAACATTTTTTTCAGTCTTCTTAGCAGCCTTCTTCTTTGGCTTTTCTTCAGCAGGAGTGACAGGAGCGGCAGCTACAACAGTTTCAGATGCAGCCTTTTTTTGTTCAGCCATAGTGCTAGATATATCTTTGGATATATCATTGTATGGTTTCTTCTGTTCATCAGTTAATGCCTTCCACATATCACCTAGTGCCTTACCAATAGCTCCAAATTCAATACCTGGATTAGCAGCTTTAACTTCAGCACGCTTATCCTTGCAGAATAACATATACCCGCTTGGTGCTCTAGCAACCTTTTCCTTCTTTTCTCCCTTCTTATTTCTTTTTTGCTTGACTTGCACCATTTCACCACGAGTGTCAAGATCAGCTTGTTTTTGTGTGGATTCATCATTATATGGTTTCTTCTGATCATCAGTTAATAGCTTCCACATATCTCCGAGTGTCTTACCGATAGTACCAAATGCCATATCTGGATTTGCTGCCTTAACTTCAGCGCGCTTAGCATTACAGAATAATATGTATCCACTTGGAGCCTTAGCCTTTTTAAATACTGGCTCAGCAACAGGTTCAGTCTTCTTTGATGACTTCTTCTTTGGCTTTTCTTCAGCTACAACAGCAGGTTCAACAGGAGCAGCAGGTTCAACATTTTTCTCGGTTTTCTTAGTAGTCTTTTTCTTTGGCTTTTCTTCAGCTACAATAGCAGCAGGTTCAATAGGAGCAGCAACAACAGGTTCAACATTTTTATCGGTTTTCTTAGCAGCAGACTTTTTCTTTGGTTTTTCTTCAACAACAGCAGCAACAATAGCAGCAGTAATAGGCTCAACAACAGGAGCAGGAGCAGGAGCAGGAGCAACAACAGGAGCAGTAGTCTTCTTAGCAGGCATTTTAGTTAGTAGTTAGTAGTTAGTAGTTAGTTAGTATTAATAAGTGTTAGTTATTAGGCCTTAGTTTGACAGTGGGAAAGGGAGTTCAATTTTTTGACACTTTTACCAGTAAAACCTCCCTCATAAAATTGAACTACTTAATAAGTTGTTATACTAATGCCTAATAACTAACAATTATTAATAATAACTACTAACTAACTAACTAACTAATATAAAATGAGCAACAACCAAAACAACCAATTACCAACTACTATTGGCGATATAGATATTCCTAGTTTATTTGCAAATTTTGATACTTATAAGTATCCAGAGATAGTTTATCTTGAAAATATGCCACCAGGAGTAAAATATTACTACAAATACAGTCCAGATACAGATTTCTATGATATTAAGGGAAATTTAAAACCTAAGACTGGAGAATCGCGTTTAATACCATATTTTAGTTGTGCAAATATAGAAGAAAAACGTGCTTATTTGAATTGGAGAAATGCTGATAAAAAGGCAAAAAAGGCAGCGAAAAAAGCAAATAAATAATCTAATCTAATTAATCAATCAATTAATCAATTAATCAATCAATCAATAAAAAATAAAAAGGCCATAAAACATAAATAAAAAGAAAAACATAATAGGCTTTTTTTATTGAAAAATTGAATTACTTATTTGACCATTAAATCAATGTCTGCTAATATAACACATTAACAATTAACTAACAACTAAACTAAATAACAACGCACTAATAAAAGATGAAGTCAATCTATGAAACTATCAAAAACTATGATTTTGGAAAAAAGGAATTAGAGACCTATATTCAAGAATGTGAAAACTTGCCAAACGGACAGTATAAATATGGATGTATAGCAACATTATCAGGATGTTATGTATCATCAGGCAAAAAGGGATATAGAAGTGGTCCTGTAGTAGGCACACTAGTAACATTACCATTTGCAATATTATCAATACCAATTATTATATTACATTATCTAAATACACCATTGATTGAAATACATATAGAACGCAAATATACTGATGAGGATATAGTAAAGAGACTATAAAAAATAAAAAATAAAAGATAAAAAATAAAAAATGTATAGCCCATAGTGTTTATATATTTTTTCATTAGTGTTTTTATTAGAAATTATTAAATCAGGAGTAATGACAGGAGTGTGTGGAAGTGAATTGGATCATGGGGTATTGATGGTGGGGTATGGTGGTGGTGGGTCAGGAGGGTTATGGTATAAGTTAAAGAATAGTTGGGG
>JACCDX011306640.1_pt1 | contig 22614 bp, 23 predicted proteins | sample 7449681 | NCBI WGS metagenome assembly JACCDX01 (sample SAMN15323450, study PRJNA562643) | freshwater metagenome | isolation source: river surface water | place: USA:Blue River Watershed | collected 2017-08-18
AGTTCAGGACAATTAGGTTTAGGAGATACTACAAATCGAACAACTTTAACAATAATGTCTAATACTAATACAACAGGCAAAACTCCATCTCAAATTGCATGTGGTTATAGTTTTACAATTGTTTTAATGACAGATGGAACTATTTATGGAACTGGAAATAATAGTTCAGGACAATTAGGTTTAGGAGATACTACAAATCGAACAAGTTTACAACAAGTAAAATTTTCGGAGAATACTTTTGTAACAAACATGAAACAATTAATGAATGTAATATCTAAATCAAATCCAATTATAAGTAATTTTTTCATTCCAACAAAAATATATGGAGAAATACCTTTTACAATAACTCCACCAACTTCAAATAGTTCTGGATCTTTTAGTTACAGTTCTTCTAATATATCAGTTGCATCTATTTTAGGAAATATTATTAGTATACTCAGTCCTGGAAATTCCAATATTACAGCGTCTCAATCTGAAACATCCACATATAATTCTGGAACGATTGATGCATCCTTTCAATCTATACAATCAACATTTGAAACTCCTGCAATTATAACAAATGGTAATGGATTGATTTATTTTTTGAATACTTTATCACAATATGGAGAAATAACAAATTCAATACAACTGAATGATAATTTAACATCATCAACAAATGATAAAATATTAGTTACAAGCAATCAAAATATAAAAATAGTAAAAAATTAACTTAAAGATATGGTTTAAATATATATTAAATGGTTTTTTTTTATGTATATGTATTATTGTCTCTATTTGGATTAACACAATGTTTTACATCGGAATGTTCAACTTGTAAACATTTTATACCAGATAATAAATCACCTGTATTTGGGTTATGTAATATGTTTCAAGACAGTGTTTATCAAAATAATCAAAAAATACTTGTTAAAAATCTAGCTATTCATTGTCGAAATAATGAACATTTATGTGGAAAAAGTGGGTTTTTATATGAACCAATTCACACAGATAATCTTAAATCCACAGTTGATAATTATGAATATATTAAACATATTTGTTCACACGAATATGTTGAAGAAAGTGATTTACATGAATTGGAAATATTGGAAAAAGAGTTGATTGATATTTTTCAAAAGATGCGTAGAAATAATAAAAAAATAATTAATAAACAGTTTGGATATATTTATGCATTGCTGAAAAAAAAGGATTAATATTTAATTATTTCTTCAGTAATTGAACTCATCTTATAATATAAATACTATTTTTGATTATTTATATTTAAATTTTAAAAAAAAATTGAGTTGTTATTTTTTTAAATACCGAATGTAATTATATTACAATACTTATAATAAGATAAAATGCCAGTTGTTACAAGAAATCAACATAAACGAAATATTGCAAATAATGCACCATTGGTTGATAATAATAATAATGAAAAGATAAATATTGAAGAAGATACATTTGATTTTGATAGGTCATTTAATTCTAAGATTCGCGAAATAATGAATAATTTTGAGGCGTGTAAACGTTCAGATGCTTCAATTTCAATTCAATTAACAATTATGTCTAATATGTTTAAAATTATTAATGAAGACCTGTTTAGTTCTACAAAAAAAAACATTTTTCGAAGAATTCAATTTGTTTGTGTACTATTTATGAAAGTTCTTGAATTTGAAAATAGTTATGAAAACAACTTATTTAAAAATGCAGACAAAGAATCTTTAGAACCATTCTTACGCGAATTAAATATTGCAAAGAGGAATTGTATTGGTGCTATTAATACTTTTGATGAAGAAGGAACACCATATAAAAATATTGTTTTGATGGCTAAAAAAAATATAACAACTCTTCACGCAAGACTAATTAAACTAAATAAAATAGTTTTAGACAATTATACAACTAATTCATATTGTGTTGATGTGTCATCTATTGAAAAATATCGAGAAGTGGTAGAAGATTCGGATTGTTGTGTTATTATTCATCGAGTCGATAAAGGAGTAGTTATAACAAATAAATATTATATGACAAAATCTAAGTAATGTCTTTAAATTGTTTTCATATATTATTTAAGTCTTTAAATTGTTTTCATATATTATATCCAATTTCTAATCACATTATCTAATTCTTCATCATTCATATCTTCTACATTTAATAATTCATTTAGTTTATTTGGATGATATGATTTTTCTATCTTTGGCAATCTAACTTTCAACCATAACCAATCTCTGAATTTTTTTTTGAATTTTAAAGACCAAAACAATAATTTACAACGATATAAACATTCAGTAGCATTATTAAATCGTAACTGATCTTTGGTAAACAAGTTAATTTATTATATGAACAATATAAAAAGTCTAAGTTGTCATTGAGTTTAGGCAAATAAGTTAATTTGTTATTTTCACAATCTAAATGGTCTAAGTTATTTAATTTAGGCAAATAAGTTAATTTGTTATTTTCACACTCTAAATGGAGTAAGTTATTTAATTCAGGCAAACATTTTAATTTGTTATATGAACAAATTAAACATTTTAAGTTGTTATTGAGTTTAGGCAAATAAGTTAAATTGTTATGTGAACAATCTAATATTGTTAAGTTGTTATTGAGTTTACATAAATCAGTTAATTCATTATATGAACAATTTACATATATTAAAGAATTATTGAATTTAGGTAATTTTGTTAATTTATTATTATCACAGTGTAATTTTTTAAGTTTATAAAAACGTTTTAATGAAGGAATATAAGTAAGATTTTTGAACGATAAATTAAGTTCTTCAATATCTTCTGGTAAATTATTGATATAATGTGTGATGTTATATATAGACATAATAATTATTTTTATTTTATTTTATTCATAATACACATATATTTCAATTTTTTTAATAAATGGATAGTATAAAGAATGATAAAATGGATTATTCTGTTTTTATGTTTAACCAACAGAATTTTTGCAGACACTGAATGTCCAAATGTAATTGATTTTGAAGATAGGCGAGTAAATAAAAATCGGTTGAGATTGGTTCAATATAATGTAGAATGGTTATTTATAGATTATTATAGTCCAATGAATTGTCCAGGTGACGGTTGTACATGGGTAAATCAATCGGAAGCAGAAACCCATATGAATTATGTATCCAAAGTGGTAAAGAAGTTGAATCCTGATATTATTAATTTTTGTGAGATAGAAGGTTGTGATGAACTTAATATATTAAAGGATAAATTAAATGATACCTCATATAATCCATATCTTAAAAAAGGAACAGATACAAGCACTGGTCAAAATGTAGGAATGTTAACACGAATAGATCCACTTATTAATTTATATAGAAATGAGCTTAAGTATAGTTATCCAATTGCTGGTTCCAAATGTGGTTATACTGGTGCACCAAGTTCGAGTGGCGTATCTAAGCATTATATAACAGAATTTTCATTTCAAAATATGAATGTGGCATTTATTTCAGCACATTTAATTGCAATACCAACAGATTCCTCAAGATGTGCACAGAGAGAAGCCCAGGCATCGGTATTGCAAAATGTAATTTTATCATATATAGATAAAGGTTATGAGGTAATTATGCTTGGAGATTTTAATGATTATGATGGTGAAGTGTTAGATGTTAATAATAATAAACCAACATCACAAGTGCTAGATATATTAAAAGGTAATGCTGGAGAAATGTCAGGATTATATTCGCTGTATAATATTGCAGAAGAAATAGAACAAAAAAATAGATATAGTGATTGGTGGGATTCGGATAATAACTGTAACACAATATCGAAAAACGACTATTCAATGATTGATCACATATTAGTAACAAACACTCTTAAAAAAAATGTGATAAACGCGTTTATTTATCATGGATATGACGAATATTGTGGAAAATATAATTCTGACCATTTTCCAGTGGTTATTGATTTTTTATTTTAGAGAAACTCTTCAATTGATGAAATCCAATTATTCAATTCATAATTATTTTCATAGATATCAATATTTCCATTTAAAACCAATTGATTGTTACAAACACAATCACTTGATTTTATATCTAACATATCATTATGATATTTATCACATTCTATTAAATAATCTAATGGTATATGATCTTCACCTTGTCTATGTCTTTTCATAACTCTAGATTGACATATTTGAGGATTTGCTTTAACATAAATAATTTTATTAATTTTATAATCATCTGCAAATGTATGAAACCATTGTAAATAAATTTGATAATTAATAGATTCTATTTTTTTAGAATCATATAACATTTTTGCAAATACCATTTTATCTGTAAAAAGACTTCTCTCTGTAAATATAATATATTTATTATTAGTTTGATTATTTAAGGTATTATTGTGTTTTATTTCCTTTATTTTATTTCTTAAAAGATTCAATCTAGATATATATGCCATAATTTGAAATGAAAATGAGTATTTTTCTTGATTTTCATAGAATTTTTCCAAAATAGTGGTACCATTTTCATCTCTTATTTTTTCCCATTCGTCGACTGGTTCTTTAAGAAATATTATATTTGGATTTGTACTAAAATATTGTTTTAAGTTCGCGAGTAAAGTAGATTTACCAGAACCAATATTACCTTCAATGGAAATAATTTGAATATCAATACTCATTTTATATATTATGTTGATTTTATATTTATATATTTTTTTATAATCAATTTTTTACATAATCTAAATTAAAAAAATTGATTATAAAAATGAATATAAAAACAACTCAACATATATAAGAAGTATTCAACAACTAAGATGGATTTAAAGCAACGTAAACTCAATAAATCAGAATGGGATTCTATCGAAATTTCAGTCTCTCCAAATGAATTAAATGTTCTAAATCTAATTATTAAAGGATTTCACGACGTTACAACAAGATTGAATTCACATAATTCTATCTTTACGTTTTTAAAGATAGAATATTCGGAAAAAATGGAAGATTATATTTATAATAAGTATTTACGAAATTCTGTTGACAAAATTGAAGATATTCTAAAATCAATTGTTTCTAAGTATAAATGCATAAAAGTAGATGTAAATGCTAAACCTAATTCTAGTGATAGAATTCGTTTAGAAAGATTTGACGATGAAACAATTAAAACAAATGATGTATATGAAATGGTGTTAATCTCTCAATTAAATGGTTTGGTGAACTGTAAAAAATTGTTAATGTTAAAAAATGATAATAAACAACTACATAAATTTCATCAATATTATTATACATTATATAAATTAATAAGAAATACTATCTATAGACTTAATAGACATATTAAAAAATTAGTTGAAACTGTTTTAGAACTGTTTGCAGATGAAATTAATAAATCTATCATTATTGAAAATGCTGTTGAACTAATTGAGAAAAATAATCATTTGTTAAAATACGGTGACCTTACTTTATATGAACATCAAAAAGAAATCTTTACTTTAATTAAACAACCTAGACCTAAATTAATTATGTACATGGCACCCACTGGAACTGGTAAAACAATGACACCAATTGCATTATCTGAACATAAGAAAGTCATATTTGTATGTGCTGCTAGACATGTTGGTTTAGCACTTGCTAGAGCAGCTGTGTCCGTTAAGAAAAGAGTAGCATTTGCATTTGGTTGTAGTAGTGCAGGAGATATTAGATTACATTATTTTGCAGCAAAAGATGTAGTAAGAAATAAAAAAAATGGTGTAATCAAAAAAGTTGATAATAGTGTTGGTGATAAAGTTGAGATTATGATTTCAGATATTAAATCTTATTTACCTGCAATGTATTATATGATTTCACATTTTGGAACTAATAATATTATAACTTATTGGGATGAACCAACTATTACTATGGATTATTCAAATCATGCATTTCATAAAACTATCAGAAAAAATTGGAGAGAAAATGAAATTCCAACTATGGTATTATCCTCCGCCACATTACCTAAACAAAACGAACTTACACAAACCATTCCAGATTTCTTAAATAAATTTCCAGGAGCAGAAATTTGCAATATTATTAGTCATGACTGCAAAAAATCTATCCCAATTATTAATAAAGATGGATTAGTAGTGGTTCCACATTATTTAAGCGACAATTATAGTGATATTTTAAATATCGCAAATCACTGTGGTAATTATTTAACATTATTGCGTTATTTTGATCTGAAAGAAGTTGTGTCATTTATCACTTTTGTCAATAATAATGGTTATGCAAATAATAGAACAAATTTGGATAGACATTTTGAAAATCTAGATTCTATCAATATGACTAATATTAAAATTTATTATATTAATATGTTAAAAAACATTATTCCTGCAAATTGGTCACTTATTTATCAATATTTTATAGATAATAGAAATCCTAGAATATTGGAAAATAATACAGTGGACGTTAAAGGCAATCGTATTAAAACTATTAGAAGTTTGGGACCAGGTGTGCCATCTACATCATTAAATAATAAATTATCTGGCACACCTTTAACAAGATTATCATCTGAACAAATTGCTACTACTACTCAATTAAAAGAAACTATTATAAAAAAACAAGGCACATCAGGTGCTTATGTTACCACAAAAGATGCGTATACATTGACAGATGGTCCGACTATATTTATTTCAAACGATATTGAGAAAATTTCCAAATTTTGCGTTCAACAAGCAAACATTCCAAGTGCAGTCATGGAAGAATTGATGAAAAAAATAGAATATAATAATATTATCAATGAAAAAATTCATCTAATTGATTCTGAAATTGAAACAATTAAGGAAGACATTGAACAACGTGCAAAAAATTCAGTTAGTTCATTTGATAAAGGACATCATGTAACTGGAAGAACTAAAAGTAATAAAGATCCAAAAAAAATTAGCAAAGACTTACCTGAAGAAATACAAAATAAAGGTGCTTTACATAAAATGACTGAAGAAATCAATCAACTTAGATCTATGATTAAACGTGCATCTTTAAATGATGTGTTTGTTCCTAATAAAAAAAATCATATTGATAAATGGTCTCCTGATGAAACTATTACAAATGCATTTACTAGTTCAGTAGATGAGCAAATTGTTGCTGATATTATGGCATTGAATGGAGTTGATAATTTATGGAAAATTCTATTAATGATGGGTATCGGTGTGTTTATTAATCACGAAAATATTGTTTACACAGAAATAATGAAAAAATTGGCGGATGAGCAAAAATTATATATGATTATTGCATCAAGTGATTATATTTATGGTACAAATTATCAATTTTGTCATGGATTTCTAAGTAAAGATTTGGATTTAACACAAGAAAAAGTTATTCAAGCAATGGGACGAATTGGAAGAAATAATATCCAACAAACATATACTGTAAGATTTCGAGATGATACACAAATTGCAAAATTATTTACATCAGAAACAGATAAACCAGAAGTTATTAATATGAATAAATTATTTAATACACGTAAAGTTGTTTATCAAAATGGTGAATATGTTGAAGTTTATGATGAAGATAATATTGAAGAAATGAATGATGAAATGAATAATGATGTAGATGATGATTTCGACCCATATGTAAATGAAGATATTCATGTAGAAATAATTGATGTAGATGTAGATGATGCGTAAAAATAATATAAAAAAATTATGTAATATATAATAAAATATTTTTATGTATTTTTTATTTTATCGTTTAGCAATTTTCATATAGAAACATGTATTTTTCAATCTATTTTTATATAATTCTTCAAATGTACAATTTCCAGGATACATCTTTTCTAATTCATCTGCTAATTCTGGTGCATATCCATTTGAATTATTATAATGACCTGCTTCAATTATTTTAATAGTATAATATTCTGGCGATAATCCAAGTTCATTACATATTTTTATAGGAATACACTCAACAATTTCTGTAATTGTTGCATCTGGACAAATATATATATCTAATTTTGTTTGAGTATCAATATCTTTAATTTGAAATTCGTAATTTTTCATATTTATATTTTATTATAATCTATAAATTATTATAAAATAGATTCAATTTTTTATTTAGTTTTTGGTTTTGATTTTACATAAATATGAATAAATTAAATATTTAGTTACTGTATCCATAACTCGATCATTAATAAAATTATCGTTCATTAAATCATCATAACTATGATGTGTATAATGATAATATCCTATTCCATTTTTATCAATTAATTTTTTTGATGCTAAATTATAATAATATTCAATTTGTTGATTACTTAATTTTTGAGTGTGTCTCATTATTTCTTTATATGTATATATTTAAGTAACAATATTATAAAGTAATTATATTTCAATTTTTTTGTAAATATGTTATGTTACAAATAACTTGCGTTAAATATATATTAAGTTTGTTCTTCGATATTATAATAGATGACAAGTATTTATGTAATTGCTGGCATAATTTCAATTACTTTTTTAGTAGTTAAATTTTTAGAAATGAGATATATCGAAAAAGAAAGTAAACCCTTAAAACTGCTGATCAGAGACACATTAATTGTGTATTTTAGTGTAATAATTGCACATTTTGTAATGGATCAAATGAATCCAATTATGACCGCCGGATCAACTAAACAAATTACACCTGTTTTTACAGATAATCCTGAGTTTTAGATCTATTATATTATTTTTAGAGGAATTCCTCTAAAAATAATAAGATTAAATATGTGATGGAATAGAATCAATATCTATTAAATCTTGATCAATTGCTAAGTTTTTTAATTTATATTCATATTTTGAAAATTCATCACGTTCTAATTGTGCTTGTGGTGTGTGATTATGAACACATCTAGCAATCATTTTATATAACTTAAATTCTGGATATCTCTCTACACCATTAAATTTATATAACATATTAATTCCTTTATCATCTAAACACCATTCGAATATAAGACGTTTGATTGGATCAGTTATTTTACTTAAATTCCTCATCTCTTCAAAGTCATCAATAATATAATCAAAAATAGAACACGCTAATCTACATAAATCAAAACTGAAATTTGGTTCTAATCTTGGTTTTTTTTCATTGAAGTAGGGTTCAGTATTATATTGAGTTGCTGCATCACCACCATTCTGAAAACTATCGCTACAAAAAAGTTTTCCGTCAAATTTAAAAATACTTCTACCAAAATCAATTATTTTAAATATTCGACCATACGTCGGAACTTTATAATATTTGTTTTTATATTTATAATATAAAAACTTTTTATCTGTGTGATTAAACATAATATTATTGGTATGTAAATCATTGTGTGTAAAATGGAATGCTTTTTGATAAGTAATTAATGTCATGATTATTTGCATAAATGCAGACAACCACTCGTCATTAGTTAGTTCTTCGTTCAAAATTAAATCATCAAATGTATTTTCACAATATTCCATCGCAATAACTTGAACTGGAAATTTTGGAATAGTCACTTCTATTCTCTCTTCTTCATCTTCTTCATCTTCTTCATCATCTGTCCAAATATCTTCATTTCCTTCTTCAGTTTCTTCATTATATTCTTCATCATCCATTTTTTCTGAATTGGTATCATACACTTCAGATGATTCACAATTTTCACAATCACTTGAATCATACTCATCATTCGTATTTGTATGAGATGATCTAGATGAACATGTCGAACTTGATTTAAGAGTCAGTGATTTATCTGATGATATAACACTGTTTGTTAAATCAATTAAATCAATTGACATATCTTTAAGGTCATTCAAATCTATTGTATTTTTATTATCTTCAAATATGTCATCAAACAATTCATCATCAACTGATTTTAATGATTTTAAACTTATATTATTTCCAATAGTAATTGGTTTTAACTTAAAAGACTCTTGTTGAAATAAATGTTCATAATCGTCAATTTTAAATAACTTATTTTTATGTTTATTGAAAAATTCGGAGTTATTTAAGTATTCGATATCCTCAAAAACATTTATTTTGAAGTCGTTTTTAATTGCTAAAAATGAACCATAATAATGAACACCACATATTAATTTATATTTATTAGATAACTCACTTGAGAGAAATGAAAACATACCATCAATATATGCTGCATTATTTTTATCTATAAATTTAGGATTGCAATTATCAACAGTCGAATTAATATCCGGAAGACCAAACAAATATGAATCTGAAATTGGATATTTTCCAATCATATATTTATAAGGGTCTAATAGCGGCGCTAATTTGAAAAAGATTGGTTTTTCTTTTACTTTATTTGTTTCAACATTTTTAATTTTTCCATTATACACATGTTGATATTCATCTATTATTTTAGTTTCAATATTTGTAATATACCATCTATTATTTAAATTGATATTATTATAATTGTTTTCAGTCAAGTTGAAAAATCTTGTATAAATAGGAATATAATTTTGTGTTTTAGAGAGAAAAAGGGAATTCGATTCTTCAAATCTTCTGAATAACTCTGTATTCTTTCTTTTTTGATAATTGATACTTACCATCTTTAGTGAATTAAAATATAAATTATATTTATTTTTAACTTATTATTTTAACAATATCTCTAAAACAACATTTATTTCTTCTTTTTTATTTCATTTCTTTCATTCATTTATTCGTTTTTTTTAAAGTTATTTAAACCAATAAATATATAATGCAACACATAATTAATAGAATTCGACTGTACTAAATCACCGAATCCTTATTTTAAGAGACCCAAATGTTATATATCTTTAGAGGAAATCCTTTAAATAATTTATACTTTTAAATAATTTAGCGTTTAAAATAAAATATAATTTCTTTTTTAAATAATATAATGACTCTTGAATTAAAAAAATTTGATATGAAAAGTATTCAATTTAAACCGAATGAAAATAAAGGTCCGGTTGTTGTCTTGGTTGGCAGACGTGACACAGGTAAATCTTTTTTAGTAAGAGATTTATTATATTATCAACAAGAAATCCCAATTGGTACTGTTATATCTGGCACAGAAGAAGGTAATGGATTTTACGGTAAAATGGTACCCAGATTATTTATTCATAATGAATATAATTCTGCCATTATTGAAAACATTTTAAAACGACAACGCACTGTATTAAAACAAGTTAAAAAAGAAATGGAAACATATAAACGCACCACAATCGACCCCAGAGCATTCGTCATTCTTGATGACTGCTTATATGATAACACCTGGTCTCGTGATAAATTAATGCGATTACTTTTTATGAACGGTAGACACTGGAAGGTCATGTTAGTCATCACAATGCAATACCCATTAGGCATTCCGCCCACACTGAGAACCAACATAGATTATGTTTTTATTTTGAGAGAAAATTACATTGCGAATAGAAAACGTATTTACGAAAATTATGCAGGTATGTTTCCAACATTTGAGGCGTTTTGTCAGGTAATGGACCAATGCACTGAGAATTATGAGTGTCTAGTGATTAATAACAATGCAAAGTCTAACAAATTGAGTGATCAGGTATTTTATTATAAAGCAGAACCACATGGTGACTTCAGATTGGGTTCAAAAGAGTTCTGGGAATTATCTAAGGGACTACCAGACGAAGACCAAGAAGAGCAATATGACCCAAATAAGACCAAAAAGAGAGGTGCTGGACCTAAAATCAATGTCAAAAAGGTGACGAAATGGTAAATAATAATTCTTGCTTTTATTTTTTAAAACAAAAACAAGAATAAATGACTTAAAGACTATACTATTATTTAATTATAATCGAATGGAACAATTAGATATTGTTACGCTTATTGAAAGCAATCCAATCACAAAATTATCGAGTGATTATAATAGCAAATTTTTAACAAAAATTAAAGAAAACTTTACAGATTTTGAACAAAATATATTTTTATCAAGTTTTTACTGTTATTTAAATTATGATCCTATAAAAGATTATGTGATTGATTTAGATGATGTATGGAAATGGTTAGGATTTAATCAAAAAGTAAAGGCAAAAGTTTTGTTAGAAAATTATTTTATATTGAATATAGATTATATTAACTTAAACTTGCTTTCCCATATGGGAAAGCAAGATTGCAAGACACATGGTGGTCACAATAAAGAAATATTTATGTTAAATATTCAAACCTTTAAAAAATTTTGTTTAAAAGCACAGACAAAAAAAGCAGATGAAATACATGATTATTATATTAAACTAGAACAAATTTTACAAGAAACAATCAATGAAGAATGTAATGAATTAAAATTGCAATTACAAAATAAAGATAGCATTATTAATCAAAAACAAAAAGAACTTGAACAAGCGTTAATTAGTCAATTTCCAATAAATACAGAATGTATCTATTTTGGGACAATTGATAATACAAATGAAATTGGAGAGAAATTAATTAAATTTGGACACACAAATCATTTATCAAATAGAGTATATTATCATCACTCTCATTATAATAATTTTTTACTTAAATACGCATTTAGAGTTCAAAATAAGGTTGAAATAGAAAATCTAATCAAACGTCATCCAAAAATTAAACCGCAATTAAGAAGTATTGAGATTAACGGAAAAAATAAAACAGAAATTATTGCTTATAATGAAACAAATTTTACCATTGAAATGTTGATAAAAATTATAAAAGATATTATTCAAACTAAAATGTATTATAGCGTTGAAAATTTTAACAAACTGACAAAACGAAATGAAGAATTGGAAGTGGAAAACAATTCGCTTAACGAAAAAATAAAAATGTTCGAAGATATTCATTTAAATCAAACTATTGAAATAAACATATTGAAGGAAAAAATAGACAAACAACAAACCATAATTGACAATATACATAAAAATGAAGAATCTGTTTATCAAAATGTTTTATTGCCAGAAGACGAAATAAATAATAAATTTAATGCATTTATTAATGAAAGTTGCATTGTTCGACCAGATGTTCAAGAATTATCTGTAAATATGGAAGGAAGATATCGTTTGTGGAGTAAAGTTAAACCAACCAAAGAAATCTTTCATGCTTTCAAACATTATTTGGATACGCGATTTAAACCAAAACGAATAGATGGTCATCATGGTTATATAGGAATTAAGTTAAAAACAATTGAATATGTAAAAAAATATAATAATTTAGATATTGAAACATTTATTTTTAATAAATGTGAATTTTCTGATTGTGGTAAAATATTAAATTCAACTTTATTAAAAGAATACCAATTATGGAAATTATCTCTTAACAAACAATTAACTGACAATGATATGAAAGATATCAAACAATATTTAAATGAGTTACCGTATACATTAAAAGCAACTGTTTGGATAGACGGTGATTCTAACGAAGGATATTATGGTTTGTCTCTTAAAAAGTCATATTCTGAAAAACAAAAAACAAAATCATCAACTGGTAAAAAAGTTTATAAGAGAGAAAAAATAACTAATGAATTGTTAAATATATGGGAAACTATTGCAAATGCGGCAGAAATGGAAGGCATGTGTCCTGCTAAAATGAGTCGATATATAAAAAACAAAACAATCGTAAATGATTATTATTATTCAAATATATAATAGAATTAAGTATTTCAATTCTTTTTTTTAAATTTTTGGACATTTAAAAAAAATCAAATTTTTATATGTATATTTATGATAATAAAACTTCGTCTATATATTTACATCCTTTGCTTAAATTGTCTGCGGCCCAGAGTGGTTGCAAATTGGTATAATGAAAACATTTTTGTTGTTCTTCTTCATCCAACAAATTAAATGATGAACATGGTTTAATATGGTCTATATGCCATTCTCCATGATTTTCCCACGTCATTCCTTCTTTGAATTTTGCTTCTAAATATCCCTTTAAAAAGGAAACTGAACAACCTAATAATTTAATTGTTGTATTATTTTTATGTGAATTTTGCCTGTTAATAGCATTCCCTAATCTACTTCTAAGTGTTTTAAGAAGTTTAAATTCAACATCAACTAATTTACGATTTTTTTCATATTTAGTGTTACTTGATTGAATAGAAGTTCTATTTTCTTTTCTCCACTCTACAAGACATTGTTTACAATCATTTCTTAAATTATCCCAATGCTTATTTGAATAGTTATACTCTGTTAATGGTTGCCACACTTTACATTTACAACATTTTTTTCCAACAACATCATCATTTGTTTCATGTAAAATTCTACGATTGGATGGTTGACCTTTACATTTATCTTCAATATTATTATCTTGTTTAATTTCTTCCCAAGTCATTTCATTTGCTTTATATATTTCTTTTTCTTGTTTGAAAATAAAACCACCTGTAGTTTTTAAACTACCATTAATCACTTTATTAATATTTGCAGCATATAGATTTAATTTTTTTGCGGCATCTAATTGAGAATCGAATTTTATCCATTCTTCATCTGAATTATTTTTTTTTGCATATATATATGTAACTTCTTTATTATCCATTTTTTTGTCATTATATGATTTGTTATATAATGAAACTACTTCTTTATTTTTTTCTCTCCAATTACGAGACTGATTTCTACAATCAATACATGATTTAAATAGTTTATTGTTTTCATTATACACTTCTATTGGTTTATCTTTTTTACACTTGTTACACTTATTCATAATAATAATATTATGTAAAATGTCTTTAAGTTGTTTTACATAATATATAAGGGATGTTTATTCCACTTCAAAAAATGCCTCCACGGAGCCTAAGAACTAAATGCAATGTTGATTCTTTCTGTATATTATAATCAGATAGAGTTCTACCATCTTCTAATTGTTTACCTGCAAAAATAAGTCTTTGTTGATCAGGTGGAATTCCTTCTTTATCTTGGATTTTAGCTTTTACGTTGTCAATACTATCACTAGGTTCGACTTCTAACGTGATTGTTTTGCCTGTCAATGTTTTTATGAATATTTGCATTTTATATTACATAATAAAATTTTATTTTTAAGTCATTTTATTTATTATTATTTTATATTATAATAGAATGAATCATAGACGTCAAATGTTATATCAAAAAACAGATTTTAATAATCATAATATATGTCAATTGAATGGAATATTCAAGTGTTCTAAATGTAAAAAAAACAATTCTGTAATGGTTCAGTCGAATATTTTGGTTCAAATGTGTATATTTTGTGGATCACCTAATTATGTAAAAAAGATGATGCATGTGTAATAACTTTTTTTAGTGATATATAATAATGATACCAAAAGAGAGAAAACCGAAATTAGTTGAAAAAAAGAATTGCATTTATCTAAAAGATATTAACTATATCCATGACTATAAAACATTTTCTAAATATATTATTCAACCTTTCAAATCTATCATTAAACCATCTAAACAAACCGCTTTTCAAAATACATGTGATTATATGTTTAAAGATGTGGGATATGGAGTATTTGTCTTTATTTTAGAAGGAAATATTCACACATATCAATTATTTGCAAATACAACAGATACTAAACCAGGTGGTCAAGTAATTACACGAAAAATGATTTCTAAGAATAATAAGGCAACTCGTAAAAATAAAAAAGGTATTCCGATCACTAATAAAAAACAAATGGGGTTTCATTATTGTATGTTTAAAGCATATAAAGAATGGTGGAAATCAGAAACAGATAAGTCTATTTATTATCATATGATTGAAACATGTCTAAAAGGAACAAATATTACAACTTGTTTTTTCTTGAATTTAAATACTTTTCCTGTATTATTTAAACGTAAATGTCATCAATATATACTTCATCAAGATGTATGTAAATCAAATCCACATATTCAAAATAAATATATACCTGTTCTATCAGGTGCATCTACAAAAGAACATTTTGATAAATGTATTGTTTATCCAGACTCATGGGAAATTGTTACTCGAAAACGATTTGGGTCATATTGCACAAACAATTTTATAGATTCATTTGATAAAATAAATATAGATTGGCATTCTAAAAAAGACACAATTGTCTTCAGAGGAGAGAATAAAACGTGTTATCAAACAGATAAAAATAGAAATGAACGAATAAAAGTAATTGATATATTTAACCATATTAAACAGAACAATGATACTAATATCGAAATTGATGTAGGATTTGTAAATGTAAAACCTAAAAATTTTTACATTGATGATAATATGAATGTTGATAATGTAGATTTTATTAAAGATGAAAATGTTGTTGACAAAATTCCAATGAAAGACCAATCAAATTGTAAGTATATATTGGACATTGATGGTCATGCAAATCCATGGCGTTTATGTTTTGAACTTAGTTATAACTCATGTATCATTTTAATGCTCTCTCAATATTATTCATGGTTTTATGATAAGTTGAAACATCTAAAAAATATATATATTATTGATGTAAATAGCAAACATGTAGATCATAAAATTAAAACATGTTTACATAAATTAGAGAGAAATAATAAATTGGGAGAAAAAATCGCAAATGGTGCCAAACAATTATATGAAGAAATAACAAATATTGATTACATTCAACAATATATGATTGATTTATTCTCTAGTTCTGAATTTAATATAATAACACGGTGCCAAATGTGAATATTTTATATATCATTTTCTTCAATAAATCCCCAATCTTTAAATTTATGAATATTTTTTGGGTGAAACATTTTTTCCATTAATTCTTTTTTTAAGTCGCTTTTACGAAATGTTTCCATCATATTCCATCGTTCTTCATGTATTTTCAGTTGACTTTCAAGAAAATCATTCGATAGCGGTATACTCAGCATCAAAAGAATTTCTAATGGATTGCTAGAATTTATAAGTTTACTAAAATCTATAGATTTTTGACCATTTTTAAGTTTTAAACATTTTGATTTTAATTCTTTTACTGGCAATTCATTCATATAACAATACATGATTATATTATTAATTATGCTATCTATGAATAAAGTGTGTTATTATTTATTTGTAAATATAAAAATAAATAATATCTCAATTTTTTTTAATCAAGTTTTTCCATATTTTGAGTTGGTGCAAATGGTCCTGACTTCAAAAGACTTTGTCCATTATCTGTTTTGCCAGTAATAATATTATCCCCTTCAAATAATTGTGCACAAATATCTTCAGTAGAAATATCTTCCTTTTCACTCAAAGCAAATTCTTGTGTATTTACATTATTCACACCAATTAAATTACCTTGTGTATCAATAGTTTGTGTCAAAGTATTTCCTGATTTTTCGGCATTCTTAATATTTTCATCAATTGCTTTTTGTTTAGCCTCTTTAACTCTTTGTTCAAACGCAACCTTTGCATTATCTTCATTCTTTTTCTTTTCATGCATCAATTGATTCAATTCTTCTTCTAAATACTCAACACGACCAGTCTTATAAGCTTCAATATCAATCGGCATCCACACACCGACCTGTCCAACATATATTTGATCTGCTGGAAAAAGTTCTTTCAAAAATTTACATCTTAATTCAGCCTCTTCTTGAGTAGGATAAGAACCACGAATTTTAATACCTCTAATATTAGTTTGGAAATTGTGTGCAATATCAAATTTCTTTTGCAAATCATCCTCGTGATTATCTAAAAAGTTTTTATAATCATCATCTAATGATGATTTTGTAAGATTTTCTCTCTCTTCTTCAATGTAATCTTTGAAATCTTTGGTTAAATCATCAAATGATAAATTATATTTAAAAGAAAGAAAATTCAAAAATTGGAAAAATTTTTCCATAGACTTGTTAAACTCCCAAGTCTTTAGGAATTCTTCGAAAAAATATAATTCCCTTTTCTTCAAAATATGTTCTGGAGAGACAATAGACATACATACATAATTTTGGTTGGCAATTGGTTTGTCAGTTTCCAACATATCAATATATTTAGGATTTTCTTTGCCATTTATAAGTTTTCTTTCAAACCCTTTTTTGGCATGTTGCTTAGATTTAGAACTATTCATTTTAAATAACTAATTTATTTCTTTTTAAGTATTTTATCGCATAAATTATAATTTTTTCTTAACATTTAATATAATGAACGGTTTAATTAACGTTGGTGAACTTGTTAAGAGAATTATTAAATATCTTGTTGAAGGTTTAATGGTTGCTATTGCTGCTTATGCTATTCCTAAACGTTCCCTAAATATCGAGGAAATTATATTAATAGCCTTAACTGCCGCCGCCACTTTTAGCATTTTAGATACTTATGTTCCATCAATGGGAGCAAGTGCACGATCAGGGGCTGGCGCAGGGATTGGGTTAAATTTAGTAAAATTTCCAGGGGGGTTCTAATGTGACCATATATGGTAATGTAATATAATTTTTTCATAAAAAATTGAAATTATGCTTTTATGAAAAAGAATATAAACAAATAACTGTTATAAAACAAATGAGATTTAATAGTGAAACTCTTATTGAATATTGTAATTTAAATAATGTAAATCTTTTAAAAACATATGAAAATATAAACAGAGAAAATTATATCGAAGGAAAATGTATTTATGACAATTGTGAAAATGATTTTAACAAAAAATTTAGACAATTATTAAAGACTGGTGCTTATTGCATTGGATGTATGAATAAAATATCACAAAATAAAATACGCAACGCAAAAGTTAAATATGATATTAATATACTAAATACATTTTGTTATGAAAATAACATACTACTAACAGATGATTATTCAAATACATTTATTAATAGAGATTCTATAATTGAAGGTATATGTAAAAATATTAATTGTGAAAATATTTTTAGCAAACCATTTAGGCAATTATTAAAAATAAATGGTTATTGTGAAAATTGTAGTAAAAATAATGGCAAAAAAAAAATTTTAGAAACTAATATCAAAAAGTTTGGTGTAGACAATGCTATGAAATGCCAGGAATTGAAAAATAAACAAAAACAAACAATATTAGAGAAATATGGAGTTGAACATAATTCTCAGTTAGAAAGTATAAAACAACAAAAAAAAATGAAAAGTATTGAAAAATATGGAACTGAATATGTTTTGCAATCTCCTCAAATAAGAAATCAAATTATAAAAACAAATTTACAAAAGTATGGTGTAGAAAATCCACAGCAAAATTATGAAATTAAAAATAAAAGTTACGAAACAAATTTAAAAAAATATGGTGTTAAACATTATGTAAAAACAACTGAATGTAAACTTAAGATTATTGAAACTAATATAGAGAGATATGGTGTGCCGCATCATTCGCAAAATGCGGAAATATCTGAAAAAATGATAAAAAATGCATATAATAAAAAATTATACATATTACCATCTGGCAAAACTATATTTATACAGGGTTATGAAAATTTTATGTTAGATTATTTATTGTCGGTTGAAAATATTGACGAAGATGACATATTAACAAAAAGAAATGAAGTTCCTGAAATATGGTATAATGATAAAACTGAAAAACGACGTAGACATTATGTAGATTTTTATATTAAATCTCAAAATAGATGTATTGAAGTTAAATCAACTTGGACAAATCAACCAAAAAATAATGTATTTGAAAAACAACAAGCAGCAAAAGATTTAGGCTTAAAATATGAAATTTGGATTTTGAATAAAGATGGTGAAGTTTTAGATAAATATATTTAAATCTAATTATAATATAATATGGTAAAAAGGAGAACTACACATAGACGAAATAGAAGAAATAGAAGACGTACTAGAAATAGAAGAATAATGAAAGGTGGTGCTTTCTCTCAACAAGAAATTCAACAATTACAAAACAATGGATTTAATGAGTTTCAGATTGAAGAATTGGAACATTTAAATATTCCATTTAATGATGTAATGAATCGTGTTGATGCTATAATGAATCAAGGTGAGACCGGATATCATGGAAATTCAGATGATATGGCTGAACAGGTTATGACAGAAATAACAAATCAACATAACCAAATGGATATAGATAACTCTTTTGATAGTGAAGGCACAATGAATTTAGATGAATTAAATGGAGAGAATATGTCTGGTTATACAACAGAATCAGACAATTCATTTATAAGTCAAGGACCGATGAATTTAGATGAATTAAATACAAGTAATATGTCTGGATATACAACAGAGGCAGATGAATCATTTGGTGGAAAAAAGTCTAATAAAAAAAGAAAACAAAAAACGAAAAAAAGGGGACGAAAAACTAGAAAAATGCATAAATATAAAGGTGGCGGAACTTGTTTTGGAAATGGAGTAGGATCAAATCACTATGATCCAAATTATTCAATTTATAATACAAATATGCTTAAACTATTTCCCTATAAAAGTTAATTGTGAAATTCCACTTATAACTAACTATAATAAAGAATATTATGATGTGCAATGGTATAATATTTGTGAAGAATTAGGGTGGTTATCTAAACAGTTGGAATAAACTCCCAATCTAATTCTTGACATATTTTTTTCCAAATAATATCTTGTTCCATTCTTTTTTCAGGGTCTTTCAACATAGGGAAATCATCCAAATACTTATCTTCTCCCAACAATTCGCATAATTTATAGGCAGTATAATAATAATTTAAAAAATTAACACGATCATCAGGACAATATTTTGAATATGGAGATTGAAGTTCAATAAATAAATTACATAATGTTTCTTCTAATTCAGGTGACATAATTGGTGGTTTTATTCCCAATTTATCTTTTATAAAAGGTATATGTTCATAATATTTATTATAACCTAATTTTTTAAGTATTTCTTTAGTTTTTATATTAGTGATTTGAGATATATCGATTCTCTCTTTTTTGATTTGTAATTTTATATTTTCAATGACATCTTCTGGAATTTGTGTAGTTTCTTTACCTTGAAATTGCGCCAAAATTTCTTTAAAATGATTAATTCGTTTATAAGCATAAAAACACACTTCTTTAGGTGGTTCTTTATAAGACGGTTTTTCATTTTCAATCAAATATGGTAAACATCTGGAACATAAATTACAAACTAATAATCCATCTTCTTCGAGAGGTATAAGTTCGCCTTTATGACAAATTTTACAAACATCAATTGGATAAACATAATTATTGATATCTAAAAAATCATCGCTAACATTACTTAAATATTTTTGAACTATATTATGATTGTTCTTTTGAACTAATCCATCAAAATCAGTTTCTTCTTTAATATTAAAAAACTTATTTACTAATTTAGATTTATTGTTGGTAGAAGATGTATTTGTTCCGCCACTTGAAATATTTTTTTTGTTTTCAAAATATTCGAATATATATTTAGAATTATCTAAAAAGTAATCCTTTTTTTTTGATTTCATTCTTTTGACGGTGTCTTTTAAATCATTAATTTTATCGATTATATCAAGTCTCTCTTCGACTGTTAAAATGTCATAATCAGTTTCTAATGTTTGTTTTAATTCTTGTATTTGTTTTTTATAAAAAGTGCTAGAATGTTCATCTCTAGAAAATTCATTTAGGAAGTCTTTATGCTTCGAATCAATAGTTACTGCCGATTTTTTATTAAACTTAATATGTTTGTTTGCTTTTGGTTTAAAAGATGGCATATTCTTTTTATATAATTTTGATATTTATTTAACTTTTAATATAAATAATTAATTAATGTAATTGCGTTAATTATTTATTGCGGTGCCAAATGTGAAGATTTACGCCTTTGAACATTTATAAAAACGCCGATATTAAATATCATATCCTTTAATATGTTTTGAAGCATAGCATTTATTACTATAATGCCCTTCCCTTCCACATTTATAACATACAATTTTATTATCACCTGATTTTTTACTTTGTTTTTTTTTACAATATAAGTTTTCATGACAAGCAACACTTTTTAATGTTTCAAACTCTTTATCACAATAACTACAGCAAAATACTTCTACAAATTCATCTTCAATTGGTTCGCCAGAAATAGATGTTTTAGCATAACAATTATCAGCATAATGACCTTTTCTATAACATCTAAAACATAAATCATTTTCTACTAACATTTCTTCTAATTCGTTTAATAATTTTGAGAAATTATCATCATCTTTATTACAGTCTTTCGCAAAATGACCTTTTTCTCCACAAATAAAACATTTGTCGGTTGTTCCTGTAATCATTCGTTTTAATGTTGTTTTATTTTCTTCACGTAATTTTATTTCACAAAAACTCCCTCCTCTTACATTATTTATACCATATTTTTCCATATATTTAATTGTATGTTTATCTTCATCGTAATTATCACAATTAGAAATAATTTCTACTACATGAATTGGTTTATATTTTTTAGTCCATTCAGACCCATTTGAATTAAAATGCATATCTAAACGAAATAGTGGATTGTTTGTTTTTCCAATATAATATTTTTGTTGTTCTAATTGAAGAGCATATATAAATACCATTATAGTAATTGCAATAATTATATTAACATATAAAAATTATATCAATTTTATTAATGTCCAAAGGTGTAAAAATGAAAAAAAATTGAATAAAAATATACTAAAAACTAAATGATAATATATATTAAAAATGTCTCAGATTATTGATACACTGTTTATTAAACGATTTTGTTTACCATCAAATATGTCATTATCAAATACCCATTTATCATCATGTTTATGTGGAAATTTTAATCATGCATCATGTATATTTGAAGGGAAAGGACGCTAATTTAAAAAAGATACATATTCTTAGTTATGGATTTAATATGACCGGCGATGAAAGTAAAAATGATCCAGGAATTCATGCAGAGCATGATGCAATTAATAAATTAAAACCAAT
>JACCDX011261779.1_pt1 | contig 22605 bp, 14 predicted proteins | sample 7449681 | NCBI WGS metagenome assembly JACCDX01 (sample SAMN15323450, study PRJNA562643) | freshwater metagenome | isolation source: river surface water | place: USA:Blue River Watershed | collected 2017-08-18
CTCGGGCCGCCAGGGCGACCCCGGTTCCTCGCGCTTTTATCTGAGCCTGGACGATCCGCTGATGCGCATCTTCGCGGGCGACCGCGTGCGCGCCATCATGGACCGTCTGAAGATGCCCGAAGGCGAGGCCATCGAGGCCGGCATCGTGACCCGCTCCATCGAAAGCGCCCAGCGCAAGGTCGAAGGCCACAACTTCGACATGCGCAAGCAGCTGCTGGAGTACGACGACGTGTCGAACGACCAGCGCAAGGTGATCTACCAGCAGCGCAACGAGATCCTCGAATCGACCGAGGTGAGCGAGTCCATCGCCAACCTGCGCCGTGGCGCCCTGACCGATGTGGTGCGCACCTTCGTGCCTGCCGAGAGCCTGGAAGAGCAGTGGGACCTGACGACGCTGCAGAAGGTGCTCAAGGATGAGTGGCAGGTCGACATCGACCTGGCCGCCTGGGTGCAGGCGCAAACCGCTGCCGACGACGACGACGTGCTCAACCAGGTGCTGGCCGCGGCCAACACCGCCTACCAGGGCAAGACCGAGCTGGTCGGCAAGGACCAGTTCGCGCCCTTCGAGCGCATGGTGCTGCTGCAGTCGATCGACAGCCACTGGCGCGAGCACCTGGCCGCGCTGGACTACCTGCGCCAGGGCATCCACCTGCGTGGCTACGCCCAGAAGAACCCCAAGCAGGAGTACAAGCGCGAGGCCTTCGAGCTGTTCGGCCAACTGCTCGACACCGTGAAGATGGACGTGACCCGCGTGCTGATGACGGTGCAGATCCGCACCCAGGAAGAAGCCGCCCAGGCCGCGCACGCCATCGAAGAAAGCGGCGAGCACTTCAGCAACGTGACCTACACCCACCCCAACGAGGATGGCAGCGTGGCCACCGAGGCCGCACCGGCCGACGGCCAGCAGTACGCGCACGTGGGCCGCAACGACCCCTGCCCGTGCGGCAGCGGCCAGAAGTTCAAGAACTGCCACGGCAAGCTGGCCTGATCCCGCGCGCCGCAGGGCGCCACGCCAGCCGCCAAACGGTCAACCGGCCCAGGTGATGCCCCCACATTCGGGGGAATCCCTGGGCCGAAGTCATTCCGATGTCAAGTTGCCCAATCGCGTCGAAATGTCACAAAAACCTTGGTTTTTCGGCCCCTAGGGTCATCACCAACCCTGTCATTCACACCTACTTTACGTTCACTCACACTGTTGCCGTGCATTCCATCGGATCCGGATTGACCACACCCCCACCCGAACTTACGGTCGCGCCTGTTTCTGAAACACGGGCGCGCTGACCACACAGGATCAGACGCGCTTTCGAGGAGATCTGCGTGTCCGACCCCGCCCTGGCGCTCCAGCGCCCCCCATCCCCCGCCCAGAAGGTGTTCAACACCGTGGCCCGCCTGGGCACACTGGCCTTGCTGCTGCTGATCCTGGTCATTTCGACTGGCGAGATGGTGCACGGCCAGTTGCTCAAGGTCGGTGAAGCCATGTTCGGCGACAGCGCCAGCCAGGTGCAGTACTTCATGCTGCGCGCCGACCCGGTCAAGCCGGAGTGCGATGCCAACATGAGCGTCGATGCCGAGGTGGCCAAAGCCCAGGCTGACGCCAACGGCCAGGGCGCGGCAAGCAAAGATGCGTTGGACGACCTGTTTGGCGAACAAGCCTTCGACCCGGCAGTCAAACGCAAGTCGCTGGAATCGACGCTGAAGATTTGCCAAGAGCAGCACGCGCTCTTCAACAAGGTGGCCGGCCACATCACGCCGCAGGTCAAGGCCTACCGGATGATGGAGACCGCCTTCTTCGCGCTGTTCGAGTTCGGCGCCGAGAACCGTGCCGTCATCCTGCTGGCCCTGCTGGGCCTGACGGCGGCCTACACCTCGGTGGGCCACCACCACATCTGTCTGCGCCCGGCCCGCTACCGCCGCGACTACCACATGCAAACGTGGTCGATGCTGGTGCTGGGCCTGATGATGCTGTATTCGGCCGTGCGCTACTACCAGATCGCCCTGGGTGCCGGCGTGCCGGTGACGCCTGAGGACGAACTGCTGCACAAGAGCTGGATCGGCCTGTGGAGCGCGATGGCCCTGGCCAGCGTGTGGCGACTGATCAGCCCCAAGTACGAGCGCGACACGCCTGCGGGCAAATGGGCTGAATCGCTGCAAAGCATCCCCTTGATCGCCTTCATGGGCATCGTGTCGGGCATCTACTTCCTGCAAAACGGCCACCCCGCCGGCCTGGCCATCTACGCCAACAAGACACTGGACATCGTCAGCCTGCCGCTGGCCCTGGCCCTGCACATCTGGGCGGGCATGCTGTTCAAGCAAAGCCGCCTGGTCGACCTGTTCATGAACATCCTGCGGCCGCTGCGCCTGTCGCCGGAGATGCTCACCTACATCATCTTGCTGGCCGCCGGCCTGCCCACCGCTTACGCCGGTGTGTCGAGCGTGTTCGTGATCGCCGCCGGTGCCATCGTGTACCACGAGATCCGCGCCGTGGGCGGCACCAGCCAGTACGCGCTGGCGTCGACCGCCATGTCGGGCTCGCTGGGCGTGGTGCTCAGCCCCAGCCTGCTGGTGGTGGGCATCGCCGCGCTCAACCGCCAGGTCACGTCTGACCAGTTGTTCCACTGGGGCCTGTATGTGTTCGCCCTGACGTCGACCATGTTCTTCCTGGCGTCGCAGCTGCACCGCTGGAACCGTGGCCAAAAGAGCAACATCGCCCCGCTGGGTGAAGCCATCCCGCAAATGCTGCGCGAAGCCAGCAAGGTCATCCCCTTCGTGGTGGTCGTGGCCGTGATCTTGGCTTTCTACAAGTACGTGCTGGACAGCCCCTTCGACGAGATCACCGCCCCCAGCATCCTGCCCGTGCTGATGCTGCTGGTGCTGGTGTTCGATCGCAAGCTGTGGGCCCGCGATCAGGCCAAGGCCTTCCGCCCGGTGGGTGCCGCCGTGGCGCGCAAGCCGGATCCAGAGCGCGATGCGCACGTCAAGCCGCTGTCGCCGGTGCCCGAAGTCAACGAGCACTCGCAACCCGCCTATGCCGCTCAACGCGAACCCACCGCCCTGGGCGCCATCCGCTCGGCCACGCAAGAGACCGTGGAACACGTCGGCGCCTATGTTTGCCTGATGCTGTTCACGCAGCCGGTGGGCGGCATGGTGGAGCGCTCGGAGATCATGAACCAGGCGCCCGAGCACTTCGGCAGCGTGTGGTTGGCCATGGGCTTCCTGGTGATCGCCAAGGTGATCCTGGGCATGGTGATGGAGCCCATTGGCGCCATCGTGCTGGTGTCGTCGACCCTGGCCCCGCTGGCCTACGCCAACGGCATCGACCCCGTGCACTTCTGGATGATGGTGCTGGTGGCCTTCGAGCTGGGCTACCTGCTGCCACCGGTGGCACTCAACCACCTGATCACGCGCCAGGTGGTGGGCGAAGCCGAGATGGACAAGTCCGACAGCGAGGTGGCCGGCATGAGCCTTTACCGCCGCAACGAGCGCTGGATGCTGCCGCTGTGGGTGATGTCCTTGAGCCTGGCGATCGTGGCCTTCGGCCCGCTTGCGGTCAAAGAGTTCTCTTGGCTGCAACCGCTGGTGGCCTGGATGCACTGAGCACCCTGACCAGCACTGTTCTCCACTTGATTCACCGGGCCCCATGGGCCCGGTTTTTTTTGGTGCGTCGCAGCAACCTTTCGCGAAGCCAGGATGCATTTGGCGCCCCCTTGACCGCACGCCATCTCATCCCGATGCCCACCCCCTTGCACATTGCATAGATTCGCGGCCAAGCATTGATCTGCATCAGAGGCCCGCAGGGCCCGAGCACGACGAGGAGTCCCAGCGCATGAGCCACAGCACCGCCGCCCACGCGGCCCCAGTCCCACCGGTTGCATTCCAGCTGGCGGGCCGCACCCCCACCGAGTGGCTGGTGAGCCTGCCCACCATCGTCTTGCTGATGCTGGTGCTGGTGATCAGCACGGGCGAGTTGGTGCACGGCCGCCTGCTGGCAGGTGGCGAGGCCCTGTTCGGCGACCCGGCCAAGCAGGTGCAGTACTACGCGCTGCGCGCCGATCCCGAGAAGCCCGCCTGCGACCCGCGCCTGAGCGTGGACCAGGCCGTGGCCGCGCGCCAGGCCGAGCTGGCCGCCACCAAGAAAGACGCGGTGGATGACCTCTTCGGTGAAGAGACCGGCCCCACGGCCGAGCAGCTGCGCAAGTCAGTGAGCGATTCGCTGGGCATCTGCAAGATGCAGCACGAGTTCTACGAGCGCGCCGCCGCCAACATCACCCCCGCGGTGATCGCTTACCGCACGCTGGAGACGAGCTTCTTCGGCCTGTTCCGCTTTGGTGCCGAGCACCGCTCGATGATCTTGCTGCTGCTCATGGGCGTGGTCATCTTGGCGGCCACGCTGGAGTACGAACACATCTCGCTGGTGCCGGTCACCAGCCGGCGCGACCACACCATGCAGTCGCTGACCACGCTGGCCGCTGGCGGCGTGATGCTGTGGTCGACGCTGAGTTACTACAACATCGTCAAAGGCGCGGGGCTGGAGATCGAGAACCCTCAGCACCACTACGCCTGGATCGTGATGTTCACGCTGATGGTACTCATCAGCCTGTGGCAGCTCGCCAAGCCGCCCAAGTTCGATGACACGGTGCCCCTGGGCACCTGGAGCCACGCCCTGCAGTCGATGCCGCTGGCCGGCTCGATGGCGATCTTCGTCGGCCTGTACTTCGGCCTGCATGGCCACCCGGGTGGCCTGGCCATCTACATCAACACGCTGATGGAGCTGCCCAACCTGCCGTTGCAGCTGGCGCTGTTCATCTGGGGCGGCATGCTGTTCAAGCAAAGCCACCTGGTCGACCTGTTCATGAACCTGCTGCGCCCGTGGCGCCTGTCGCCCGAGGCCTTGACCTTCCTGATCCTGATGGGGGCGGCCATCCCCACGGCCTACACCGGTGGCTCGGGCGCCTTCGTGATGGCTGCTGGCGCCATCATCTACCACGAGGTGCGTGCGGTGGGCGGCTCCAGCCAGTTCGCGCTAGGCGCCACGGCCATGTCGGGCTCGCTGGGTGTGGTGCTGCGGCCCTCGCTGCTGGTGGTGGCCATCGTGGCCGTCAACAAAGAGGTGACCAGCTCGGAGCTGTTCCACTACGGCCTGTGGGTGTTCGCGCTGACCTCGGTGCTGTTCCTGATCGTGTCGCAATGGCGCCGCGAGCGCCACACGATCAACGTGGCCAGCCCGTCTGAAGCCCTGCCCATCATGCTGCAGCAGATCCCACCCATCCTGCCGCACGTGGCGGTGGTGGCGCTGGTGCTGCTGTTCTTCACGGGCGTGCTCAGCACCTCGCTCAATGAGAACACGGCGCCCACGATCATGCCGCTGATGATGGTGATGATCGTGGCGGCCGACAAGTTCATGGCGCTGCGCGGCATCGCCCAGCCGCGCCTGGCTGCGGCCTACGTGATGCAGCGCGAAAAGCACTTCGAGCCGGCCATGCGCACGGCCACCAACGAAACGGTGGGCCACCTGGGCAGCTACATGTTCCTCATCCTGCTGTCGCAGTCGATGGGCGGCATGATCGAACGCTCCGAGATCATCTACAGCTTCCCGGTGATGTTCTCCAGCCCCGAGCTCTGCATGGGCTTCCTGATGGCCACGCTGGTGGTGCTGGGCATGTTCATGGAGCCGCTGGGCGCCATCTTGCTGGTGGCCGGCACGCTCGCCCCCATCGCCTACAAAAATGGCATCGACCCGGTGCACTTCTGGGTGATGGTGCTGATGTCGTTCGAGGTGGGCTACCTGATGCCGCCCGTGGCGCTCAACCAGTTGCTGGCGCGACACGTGGTGGGCGATGACGTGATCGCGAAGGCCGACGCAGAAGTGGCACACTTGTCCTTCTACCGCCGCTACGAGCGCTGGATCATGCCCAACATCATCATGGTGATCGCCTTGCTGGTGGTGGGCTGGGGCCCGCAACTCGTGAGCCACCACCCCGAACTGCTGGCCTGGTTCAAGGGGTGGATGGGGTTCACACCCCACTGACCCCCACCTGTTCCCGGCCCCCAGCCCTTGAGCGCGCCCCGCACACTGTCCCTGTCCTCACGCATCGCCAGCCGCTGGGCCGCCAGCTTGCCCACGCTGGTCTTGCTGCTGATGGTGCTGTTCATCGGCACGGGCGAGTTGGTGCACAGCCGCTTCCTGCAGTGGGGGCAGGCGCTGTTCGGTGACCAGGCGCAGTACTTCGTGCTGCGCGGCCCCAACGAGGCCCCCACCTGCGACCCCCAGCTCAATGTGGAGCAGGAGTTGCGGCGGCAACTGGCCGCACCGCGCAGCGCCGAAGACCGCGCCCTCGATGCCGAGCTGGGCCTCACCCAGGGGCCCCAGGCCGAGGCCGATTTGCGCGCGTCCATCCTGGCGGCGCAAACCTTGTGCGTGCAACAACATGCCCGCCACGCGAAGCTGCAGGCGTCCACCACCGACGAAGTGCGCCTCTACACCGCTGTGGAGCGCGGCTTCCTCGACCTGTTCCAGTTCGGCAGCGAGAACCGCGCACTGATCGTGCTGCTGCTGATGGGCAGCACCTGGCTGCTGACCACCATCGAGCGCAAGCACATCTGCCTGCGGCCAGCCACCACCATCCGCGACCACCAGGTTCAGGCTCTCAGCAACCTGGCCACCGCCGGCTTGATGCTGGGCTCCAGCCTCGACTACGTGGGCCTGGCCGTGAGCACGGGCATCCCACTGGAGCGCCCCCAGCAGCAATGGGCCTGGATCGGGGTACAGGGCCTGCTGGCAGGCATCAGCGTGTGGCAGTGGCTCGGTGCCAAGCGGCTGCCGCTGGCGCTTGGCCGCTGGCGCCAGGCCTGGCGAGCCCTGCCCCTGGGATCGGTGCTGGCCGTGCCGGCGGGCCTGTACTTCATGGCCACAGGCCACCCGGCCGGCATGGCCATCCACCTCAATGCACTGACAGAGATCCCGGCCATCACGCTGCACCTGGCGCTGTTCATCTGGAGCGGCATGTTGCTCAAGCAAACGCGCATGGTCGACATCTTCATGAACGTGATCCGCCCACTGCGGCTGTCACCTGAAACGCTGACCTACCTGATCTTGCTGGCTGCGGCCGTGCCCACGGCTTACACCGGTGGCTCGGGCGCCTTCGTGATGGCCGCCGGGGCGCTGATCTACCACGAGATCCGCACCGCTGGCGCCAGCCATGCCTATGCGCTGGGGGCCACAGCCATGTCGGGCTCGCTGGGGGTGGTGCTCAACCCGAGCCTGGTGATCCTCTCGATCGCGGCGGTCAACAAAGAGGTCACCAGCGATGAGCTGTTCCGCTGGGGCATGCCGGTGTTCGTGCTCACGTCGACCCTGTTCCTGCTGGCCTCGCACGCACAGCGGCTGGTGCGCAAGGCCTTGTTGCCCGGCACGGTGCCGCCGGTGCGGCTGCCCCTGATCGACGACTGGCGCACGGCATTGATGCAACTGCCGCCGCTGTGGTCGCACCTGGCCTTGATGATGGCTGTGGCCGGTTTTTACGCTGTGGTGCTGGGCACCTCGATCAACGAGACCTCGGCTGCACAGATCGTGCCGGTGATGATGTTGCTGGTGGTGGCCTTCGACCAGCTCATGCGCAGCCAGGGCATTGGCACCGACGACCGCCATGTGGCTCGCCCCATGCACCGGGCGATGAATTTTTCGGGTTCGGTGCGCATCGCCACCCACGAAACCGCGCTGCACTTCGGTGGCTACATCTACCTGATCTTGATGTCGCAAGCCTTGGGCGGCGCCCTGGAGCGCACCAACTGGGTGGAGCTGCTGCCCGCCCACTGGGGGTCGCCGCTGTTCACATTGACGGTGCTGGCCTTGCTGTTGGTGGCCATCGGCCTGTTCCTGGAGCCGCTGGGCGCGGTGCTGCTGGTCTCCAGCACGCTGGCACCTGTGGCCTACGCCAACGGCATCAGCCCGGTGCACTTCTGGATGGTGGTGCTGGTGGCCTTTGAGTTGGGCTACCTGTTGCCTCCCGTGGCGCTCAACCAATTGCTGGCGCGCCAGGTGGTGGGCCTGATGACCCCGCCCGATGGCCTGCAGCAAGCGGCGTGGCACCAACGCGCACCAGGCGGCTGGTGGCTGCGCCATGAGCACTGGGTGCTGCCAGCCGGCGTGATGACGCTGGCCCTGGTGATCGTGACCACGGCACCGCTGCTGGTGCCCGATTGGGTGAGCGCACTGGGCCCGCTGAGGCAGTGGCTGCCCACAGGGGTGCGACCATGAGCAGCCCAGCACCTGGCGTGAACACTGCTGCGGGGTGGCAAGACTACCCGCGCGAGCTGACCATGTATGGCTCCATCCCGCAGACCGGGCGCGTGCACGGCTTGTGGAGCGTGGCCGTGGGCCTGTTCCTGTGGCTGGTGCGCTGGCTCGACGGGCAACACCAGGGCCCGGCAGGCTCGGCCCTGCTGGTCACCCTGCTGCACACCTTGTGCCTGGGCTACTGGTGCTGGCTGCTGGTGGGCATGGCCTGGCTGAACGTGGTGCGCCGCCGCTGGCAAACGGTGGCAGACGCCCGGGCCCGGTACGACGACAGTGGCGTGTACGGGCTGCTGTCGTGGCCCTTGCTGCTGGTGACTGGCTTGTTGTGCGTGCCACTGGCCACCGCCCTGGGCCTGTTCACGGCCCACTCGGCCTTGCAGATGGTGCCCGCCGACTGGTTGCAAGGCGTGAGCAAGCCCAGCTGGGGCCTGAGCCTGGTGCTGGCGCTGAGCCTGGCGCTGGGCACCTTCACCATCGACTGGCTGCGGGTGCGCCTGATGGCTCAACAGCGCCGCGCCGAGGCCGCGCAGCGGCAAGCCCTGGAGGCTCAACTGCAGCGCCTGCAGGCCCAATTAGAGCCACACATGTTGTTCAACACCCTGGCCAACCTGCACGCCTTGATTGGCGCCCACCCCGGGCGTGCGCAAGACATGTTGCAGCGCCTGATCGCCTTCTTGCGCAGCACCTTGCAGGCCAGCCTGCGCACCGAGCACCCCTTGGGTCAAGAGTTCGCCCGCGCCGAAGACTACCTGGCACTGATGGCCATCCGCATGGGGCCGCGCTTGCAAACCGAGGTGCACCTGCCGGAAGACCTCGGCGATGTGCGCGTGCCGCCACTGATCGTGCAGCCGCTGCTGGAGAACGCCATCCATCACGGCTTGGAGCCCGCACGCAAGGGCGGCCGCTTGTCGCTCACCGCGCGGCGCGAGGGCCAGCAGTTGTGCATCGAGGTGCGCGACACTGGCCAAGGCCTGCTGGCATCGGCCAAGGCCCCGCGCCGTGAAGGCGGCGGCGTGGGCCTGCAAAACATCCGCGACCGGCTGCGCTCCACCTACGGCTCGCGCGCCGAGTTGCGCCTGGAACATGGCCCCGAAGGTTCAGGCACACTGGCCAGCCTGCACCTGCCACTGCACCGCTGACCGATGCGCCCCACCGCCCTCATCGCCGAAGACGAACCCATCCTGGCCGAAGCCCTGTCGCTGCAATTGCAACAACTGTGGCCCGATTTGCAGGTGCTCACGCCGGCCATGGATGGCGATGAGGTGGTGGAGCGTGCCCTGAGCGAGCAGCCTGACATCCTGTTCATGGACATCCGCATGCCTGGCCGCAACGGGCTGGACGCGGCCGAGGCCATCACCGATGCCTGGCCCGTGGACGCCCCACTGCCCCTGCTGGTGTTCGTGACCGCCTACGACGAGCACGCCATGGCGGCCTTCGAGCGCCACGCGGTCGACTACGTGCTCAAGCCCGTGCAAACCGAGCGCCTGGCGGCCACCTGCCAGCGCCTGCAGCGCATGTTCGCCCAGCGTGCACCCGGCCACAACGCTGGTGCGCACAGTGGCCTGGTGGCCGCGCGCGAGCCCGAGCAGGCCTCGCTCGATGCCTTGCGCGCCCTGCTGGAGGCAGAGCAAGAGGCCGACACGGATGGTGACATCGACCACCCGACCACGCCGGCGGCCGAGCCCTCGCGCATCCGCATGTTGCAGGTGGCCGTCGGATCGGCACTGAAGTTCGTGCCCATCGAATCGGTGCATTACTTCGAGGCGGCCGACAAATACGTGCGCGCGGTCACGGCCGAGGGCCGGCAGGTGCCCGGTGCCGAACTGCTGTTGCGCACGCCGCTGCGCGAGCTCATCGGCAGCCTGGACCCAGAACAGTTCTGGCAGATCCACCGGGGCATCGTGGTCAACATCGCGGCCATCGACAAGGTGACCCGCATCAACGGCCGGCTGCGCGTGCACATCCGCGGCCAGGACGACACGCTGGAAGTCAGCCGGATGTTCTCGCAACGCTTCCGCGCGATGTGAGGCCCCGAGATGCCCACCGGCAATGGGCGCGCCCGAAGGCCCGCTGCTGATGCACAATCGGCGCCTTGTCTGGAGCCCACCGTCATGCCCGTCAACCTCAGCGCCCCCATTCCCTCTGATCTGCACCCTGTGCCCGGCGTGAAGCTGGGCATCACCATGGCCGGCGTGCGCAAGGCCAACCGCCGTGACCTCACCGTCATCACGCTGGACGAAGGCTCGGCCGTGGCCGGTGTGTTCACCAAGAACCGCTTTTGCGCCGCGCCGGTGCAGCTGTGCCGCGAGTTCCTGGCCGAGAACAACGGCATCCGCGCCCTGGTGATCAACACCGGCAACGCCAACGCCGGCACCGGCGAAGATGGCCTGGTGCGCGCCCGCGCCACCTGCATCGCCCTGGCCCGCCTGCTGTCGGTGGCGCCCAACCAGATCCTGCCCTTCTCGACCGGCGTGATCATGGAGACCCTGCCGGTTGACCGCATCGAAGCGGGCCTGCCGGGCGCCATCGCCGACCTCAAGGCCGACAACTGGGCGGCTGCGGCAGAAGGCATCATGACCACGGACACCCTGCCCAAGGGCTGCTCCAAGCAGGTGCAAATCGGTGGTGCCACCGTCACCCTCACGGGCATCAGCAAGGGTGCCGGCATGATCAAGCCCAACATGGCCACCATGCTGGGCTACCTGGCCACCGACGCCAACGTCGCCCCGGGCCTGCTGCAGGCGCTGGTGACCGAGGCCGCTGACGCCTCGTTCAACCGCATCACCATCGACGGCGACACCTCGACCAACGACAGCTTCGTGCTGATCGCCACGCGCAAAGCCAGCCACGCCGAGATCACCGACCTGAACAGTCCGGAAGCGCAAGCCCTGCGCGCCGCCATCGTGGAGGTGGCCCAACAGCTGGCCCAGGCCATCGTGCGCGACGGCGAAGGTGCCACCAAGTTCATCACCATCACGGTTGAAGGCGGCCGTACCGAGGCCGAGTGCAAGCAGGCGGCTTATGCCATCGCCCACTCGCCGCTGGTCAAGACCGCTTTCTTCGCCTCTGACCCCAACTTGGGTCGCATCCTGGCGGCCGTGGGCTATGCAGGCATCGACGACCTCGACCAAAGCCTCATCGAGCTGCACCTCGACGACGTGCACGTGGTCACCAAAGGTGGCCGCCGCCCCGAGTACCAGGAGGCCGATGGCCAGCGCGTGATGAAGCAAAGCGAGATCACCATCCGCGTGGGCCTGGCCCGAGGTGATGCCACGACCACCGTGTGGACCTGTGACCTGTCTCACGATTACGTGACGATCAACGCGGATTACCGCAGCTGAGCCTGCACGACTGCAGCGTTGCGCCGCATCAAGGGCGCGCACACCAGGCCCCTGCACGGGGCCTTTTTCATGGGCGTTGCCCGTTACAAGACCGCCGAAGACGTGACTTATGTACGCACCGAGCGGGATGCAGTTGCCGACACTGGGAGAGCAAAGCGGGCCCCACCTTGCGCGGCCCGAGGAGATGCCCATGAGCGCCCTGCCCCTGACCGACAACAGCTTCCAGACCGCCAACCCCCACGCGCTGGCGAGCATCCTGGAGGCGAGCGAGACGCGCTCCATCATCGCGGCGACCGACATCTTTGACATCCGAGGCATCAAGCTGTGGGCCAAGAACCAGCCCGTGTCGCGCGACCTGCAGCAAAAGCTGATGGACCGCGCCCTCAGCAAGCCCCTGGAGGCCAGCCTGATGGCGGAAGACGGCGTGCGCGCCGAGAGCCTGAAGGCTGCAGTGGAGCGCTTGATCGATGCCGAGGGACCGCTGCACGCGCTGCTGCGCCCCCATGCGGCAGCCCTGCTGAAGAACGCTGCGGCCGTGCGCCTGCACCCCGTGGTGCAGTTGCTGCTGAGCGTGTGCGAGACCTCACGCCCCGCCGCCTATGCACACGCGGTGGAGGCCATGGCCGCTGCGGGCGCCATGATGGCCGCCAAGTCGAGAGACGACCGCCTGATCGCCCTGGCCATGACCGCCGGCCTGCTGCACGACATCGGCGAGATGTACGTGGCGCCCGAGCATGGCGAAGCCGACGCGACCCACGCCAGCGATGTGGAGAGCTTTCGCCAACTGGTGGTGCACCCACACATCGGGCAGCTGTTGCTGTCGCAGCTCACCGACTACCCGCGCGACCTGATCCGCGCGGTGGCCGAGCACCACGAGCACCTCGATGGCTCGGGCTACCCACACCGCCTGGCGGGCGACAAGATCTCGCCGCTGGGCCGCCTGCTGGCAGCCACCGAAGAAGCGCTGGCCGCCTTGCGTGAACCTGGCGCCAACCTGCACCACGCCAGCGTGGCCGTGCGGGTGGTGCCCGGCGAGTTTGATGAACACCTGGCCGGCCCGCTGATGGTGGCCGCCCGCCAAGTGCCGCCACTGACCCCGCAAAACGGCGCCAACGAGCTGCGCGCCGAATTGCTCAAGCTCGACAGCGCCTTGCAGATGGGCATGCTGCACCTGCAGGAGTGGATGCCCGAGCACCCGAGCGACGAGCTCAAGGGCGCGACCCAGCTGACCGCGTACCTGCTGCAGAAGCTGCGCACCGGCTGGAACGAAAGCGGCCTGTGGTTCACCGGCTCGGTGACCGAGGGCGCAGAGCAGGCCGAGGCCGAGGCCGTGCAACATGCCCTGCGCGCGCGGCTGCAGCTCATCAGCCGCATGGCCAAGCTCAACGCCGGGGCGCTGAACGAGGACGAGCAGGCCGTGCTCGACCGCTTCTGCCACAGCCTCACCGAAATCTGACCAAAGGCGTACAATGGTCATTCTCTCCTGGGGCCGACCTGGTTTCGACGTTGGTGCGGATGCGGGACGGGGCATGTCGAGGACCAGCACCCTCGTAAATCCATCTGGAAACAAACTAACTGCAAACGACGAATCGTTCGCACTCGCCGCTTAATACCGGTGAGCCTCACAACAGTTGGCCTATGGGCTGTGCTGAAGTCGCAAGACCGAAGCGGTGAGGTCATTCACATAGGCTGGGCTTGAGCCGGGTCACTCGGTTCAGGTCGAGATTCAGTGACTGGTTGGCTTGGTAGCGTGCTGCTGCGCGATCAGGCCGGCGAGATTCAAATCAGACAGCTAAACATGTAGATCTGCTCGTTGATGGCTGACGGACGGGGGTTCAATTCCCCCCGGCTCCACCACACACTCAAAAACGCCAAGTGCCCTCCTCGGTCACTTGGCGTTTTGCTTTGCCCCGCACATCGCGCTGCACTGCAGCACGTGCCTGCCACAGATGGCGGCTCCCTGCAATGTCCCCACAGCCGCACCGATGCACCAGGCTTTGCGAACATCGCCTCATCGACCACGACAGCAACCCACACACACCATGACCGACCTCATCAGCACCCTGCAATGGCGCTACGCCACCAAGAAGTTCGACGCCAGCAAGCAGGTGCCCGCCGACAAGCTGCAGCGCATCCTCGAAGCCATCCGCCTGACCGCCACCTCCAGCGGCATGCAGCCTTACCAGGTGTTCGTGGTGACCAACCCCGCGCTGCGCGAGCAGATCAAGCCGCACGCCTGGGGCCAGGGTCAGGTCACCGACGCCTCGCACCTGCTGGTGTTCGCCGCGTGGGACGACTACACGCCCGAGCGCATCAACCAGGCCTTTGACCTCGTCAACGAGGTGCGTGGCTTCAAGAACGAGGGCTGGGAGGCCTACCGCCAGCAGGTGCTGGCCACCTACCCGCCACGTGGCGCCGAGGTGAACTTCCAGCATGCGGCCCGCCAGGCCTACATCGGCCTGGGCACGGCGCTGATCGCCGCCGCCGAAGAGCAGGTGGACGCCACCCCGATGGAAGGCTTCTCGCCCGACAAGGTCGACGAGATCCTGAAGCTGCGCGAGTTGGGCCTGCGCTCGGTGCTGCTGCTGCCCCTGGGCTACCGCGAGGCCGCAGGCGACTGGCTGGTGAACCTCAAGAAGGTGCGCCGCCCCATGGCGAACTTCGTCACCGAGATCAAGTGATCAACTGATCAACGGATCCCCTGGTCACGCCCCATCGGCCGCCTCATACAGCTCGATGGGCAGGCCGTCCGGGTCGGCAAAGAAGGTGAAGCGCCGCTGGGTGTGTTCATCGACCCGGATGGGCTCGACGGCCACGCCCTGCGCCGCCAACCAGGCCGCGCTGGCCGCCACATCGGCCACGGCCAGCGCCAGGTGACGCAGGCCGCAGGCCTCCGGCCGTGAGGGCCGCGCAGGCGGCTGCGGAAACGAAAACAGCTCGATCTGCTCGCCAGATGGCAGGGCCAGGTCGAGCTTCCACGACTGGCGCGCCTCGCGGAAATGCTCCGCCACCACGCGCAACCCCAGCAGGTTCACATAAAAGGCCTTGGAGGCCGCGTAATCGCTGCAGATGATGGCGACGTGGTGGATGCGTTGCAGGCCGAGCATGGCCGCCAGCATACCCACGAATTAAAAAAGAAAGGCGACCGGGTTGCCCCGGCCGCCTCATGGGATCAAGTGAAGTGGATCAGGCGATCACAGCACCGGTGCGTCCACCAGCAGGGCTTCCGGCTTCGGTTGGGCGCAGGTGGCCTTCACGTCGGCACCCGTGCCATTGAACTTGAAGGTGGCTGCGGCCGTGCCCATGCCCAACACCATGTTGGTGCCCTTGGCCACGGGCTTGTACGGGCCTGCGACCAGCGTGCCGGTTGCCGGGATCGACAGCACGATCTTGGTGTCACGTTGCAGCGTGGTCAGCGGGATGGGCACGCCAGCAGCCGGCAGCACGTTCGGGTTGGTGGGCGTGCCACCTTCGATCGTCAGGTGCAGTTCGGTCACCGTGCCGGAGATCGAGCTCACCCCTTCGTCGAGCAGGCGGTTCACCGTGGCCGCAGGCACCGTCAAGGCACCCGACGCATCGGTGATCGACAGCGTTTGCGTGCTCTTGATCGACAGCGGCAGTTGGCCACCGACGGCGATGCCCACGTCGTAGGTCTTGCCGTTCATCTGGCACTTGTAGGGCGAGTTCACGATGCCCACCAGCATGTTCGACGCCACGGGCGGGAAGTCCAGCGGCTCGCCTTCCCACAGCGACGGCACGCTCGGATCGATCTCGGGGCCCACAGCCACCGACAGCAGGGCGTTGCCGGCCGATGCCACGCAATCGGCATTGACCTTGATCTTCAGGCCCAGGCCCGACTTGATGGTGACGTCGGCGGTGGCGCCTTCGAACAGGAACTGCACACGGCCATCGGCGGGGGCGGTGTAAGGGCCCACGCGGAAGGTGCTGCCATCCGAGGGCAGGCCCACGGTGACGGGCTTGCCGGCGGTGACGGGGGCGTCGGTGACGCTCAGGTCATAGGCCGTGGCCAGGTCGAAGGTGGCCGGGGTCGAGCGAGAGGCACCGATCTTCAGGCTGGTGACCTTGGCATCGGCCTTGTTGACGGCGATGATGCCGCCCAGCGAAGTCAGCCAGGCAGGCAGCGTCAGGGCGCCCTGGCCTTGCGACAGGTAGAACTTTTGGCCCGGGCCGAGTTGCACCGGGGCAATGCCCTGGATGTCCACCTTGCCGGCGATCTTGATCAGCTTGACGCCCGCCAGGCGGATCTGGCACGAGATGGGCAGCGTGAAGCGGCCGGTGTCGGCGCCAACTGAAGGCACGAGCTTGGGATCGAGGGCGCTGGAAGTCGACGGGATGATCGCGATGGCCGCAGCGGCCGTGGCGATCACGCCGCGCAGAACGCGCAAGAGAGTGGGCGTGGTCATGGAGGATTCCTTGTTGTGAAACTGGTCTGTTCGATGTGCGCGCCACGGGACCCGCAACATGGGTCGGATTAACCGTCTTTCGGAAGTCACGGAGAACCGGGGGTTACCCAGCAAGATCTGGCAAACAAAATTGGCTGATTGGCGCCCTTGCGGGAGCGGGTTGCCCCGGCCACCTTGGCCAGCTGCCACATGGAAGATTCCCTGCCGCAATGGGGATCAGTGGGCGACAAATCTGGCCACAGACACCACCTTCGGGTGGGTGCCGGTCACCCATCCTGGGCCTGGTGGGCACCTCGCTGCCCCGCCCGACCTGTCGTCTGATCGCCCCCGCTTGACCCCAGGTGTCAGTTGTTGACGGCAAGCGCGGGCAAAGTGCCGCATCAGGGTTTTCATCCTGTGTGCAATTCACCCACATCACCACACCCAGTCATTACAATCTGGACATGAACTTCTCGCGGTGCGCACATGCCTGATTCAGCCGGAGCCAAGGCCGTGCTGGCCGCGTTGCGCGCGGTGCTCTACCCGCTGGTCAGGCTGGCCATGGCCAAGGGCGTGCGCTACGCCGAAGTCGATGAGCTGGTGCGCGACGTCTTCGTGCAGGTGGCCCGCGAGGCCCATGCCAATGTGCCCGCCCAGCGCTCGGTCAGCCGCGTCAGCGCCTCGACGGGGCTCAACCGCCGCGAAGTCACCCGATTGCTGCAAAACGGTCCGGCGGTGGAAGCGCGCTCGCGCTCACCAGCCAACGAGGTGTTCGCCCGCTGGATCAGCGACCCGGCCCTGCAGACCGATGCGGGCCCGGTGCGCCTCAAGCGCCTGGGCGATGCCCCGAGCTTCGAGGCCCTCGCGTCATCGGTCAACCGCGACGTGCGCCCCCGCGCACTGCTTGAAGAATTGGTGCGCCTGGGCCTGGCCCGTGTCGAGGCCGACGACCACGTGGTGCTGACCGAAGAGCAGTTCGTGCCCAGCCAGGACGAGGGCCAGATGCTGGGCTTCTTGTCGGCCAACGTGGGCGACCACCTGCGTGCAGCGGTGGACAACGTGGTGGTCCGCAGCGACGTGCGCCACCTGGAACAGGCCCTGTTTGCCGATGAGTTGAGCCTGGCCTCGATCGAGGCCTTGCGCCCGCAAGCCAAGTCGCAGTGGAAGTCCCTGGTGCGGGCCCTGGTGCCCAAGGTGCAACAGCGCATCGATGCCGACCACGGGGCTGATGCCCCGCGCAACCAGCGCCTGCGCATCGGCATGTACATGTACAACGAGCCGATGGCTGCGCCGCCCGCCGTGGCGGCTCCATCGTCCGCAGCGCCCGAGGTCGACGGCCCGGCTGGCGATGCTCAAACCCGGAGCTGAGATGACCACCTTGCGACACACGCTCAGGCAGCGCCTGGCTTCGCCCTGGTGGATCGGGGCCCTGGCTGCGGCCGTGATGTTGGGCTGCGGCGGCGGCGATGGCGGCTCCAGCACGGCCGGCAACGGCGTGGGCACGGGCGGCACGGGTGCGGCGGCCGGTCCAGTCACGGGCTACGGCTCGCTCATCGTCAACAACACGCGCTTTGACGTCGATGCCTTGCGCGAGTTCGACAATGACGACGGCGAGCGCGTCAGCATCACCGACCGCGTGCAGCCCGTGGGCCTGGGCACCACCGTCGACATCCGCTCGGGCGCGATCACCCGCAACAGCGATGACGACGACGTGGCCAAGGCCACGACGGTGACCGTGATCAGCGCCATCAAGGGCTTGGTCGAGGTCGCGCCGAGCGGCAACAGCCTCGTGGTGCTGGGCCAAGCGGTCAAGGTCAACGAGGCCACGCAATACGGCACGGCCAACCGCGTGCTGAGCGACCTCACGCTCAACACGCCGGTGGTGGTGTACGGCTACCAAGAGGCCACGGGCGCCTACCTGGCCACGCGCATCGAAACCCTGGCCAGCCCGCCGCAGCTCTACAAGCTGCGGGGCCGCGTGACCAGCGTGGGCAGCAGCGTGAGCCGGCGCTTCAAGATGGGCGAGGTCAACGGGGTGGGCGGCATCACCGTCGACACCACCGCGCTCACGCTCGGCAGCCTGCCCGCCTTGGGGAGCACCGTGGTCGTGCGGCTCAACACCCTGCCTTCGGCCACCGGTGTGTACCGCGCCGTGCTGCCGCTCAACACGGTTGACCGCACCCCGACCGAGGCCACGCGCAGTGGCATCGAGGGCATCGTGTCGGGCTACACGCCAGGCAACCAGGCCTTCAAGGTGGATGGGGTCGCGGTGCTGATCACCAACAACACCCAGGTCACCGGCACCTTGGCCGACAACCGCCGGGTCAGCGTCGAAGGCAATGTGGTCAACCGCGTGCTGGTGGCCACCAAGGTCACGGTGCGTGCCGATGATGGCGATGACCTGGCCAGCAGCTACAAACTGATCGACCGCCTCAACACGCTCAGCACCTCCAGCAACACCTTCGTGCTCAAGAACCTGACGGTGCATTACGACGCCAGCACGCGCATCGAAGGCTGCCGCACCAGCCCTTGCTCAGAGAGCGACCTGCAAGGCGACCCCTACGTCGAGGTGGAGGGCCGCCCCACCAGCACGGGCTTCACGGCCACGCGCATCCGCCTGCGGTTGCTGCGCGGGTAAATGGTGGCCCGGCACGTTCTGCACACCCGATATAGTCGGGTGCAGAACGAGTCGGAGAACCGCCCAAGATGCCCACCCATCGCCCTGCGCTGTCGCGCCTGAGCACCCTGGTCCTGATCAGCTTGCTGGGGTGGGGAGCCCCGCAGCTGGCCATCGCCAAGAAGTCGCCTGCAGCAAAAGCTGGCCAGGCCAGCAAGTCCGCCGCCCGGGCCCAGCCCGTGGCCCGCTTGCCCACCGTGTCGGCCTTCCGCTTTGACGTCGCACCGCCGCCCGCCTGGGTCAAGCCGCTCACCCCGCCCGAGGCCCTGACCGTGCCCGGCGGCTCGCTGCAGATGCGGCTGATCGACACCCAGGTCCGCGTGAACGGCGACAGTGCGAGCCACTACGAGCGCGTCATCCGCGTGGCCCCCGATGCCAACAGTGTCGGGCAGGCCGCCCAGATCGAGATCAGCTTCGACCCCAACTACCAGCAGCTCACCCTCCACCACGTCGAGGTGGTGCGTGCGGGCCAGCGCCTCAACCGGCTGGACCGCAAGCGCGTGCAGATGCTGCAGCGCGAGACCCAACTGGAGCGCCGCATGTACGACGGCCGCGTCACCGCTTCGCTGGTGCTCGACGACGTGCGGCCTGGCGACGAGGTCGACTTCGCCTACACCATCGACGGCGAGAACCCGGTGTTTGGCGGCCGCTTTGTCGACGCCGACTGGATGGCCAGCATGCGCGGGCCCACGGCCTTGGTGCAGTACCGCCTGCTGACGCCAGTGGAGCGGCACTTCCAGGTCAAGGTGGGCCCGGCCGATGCCCAAAAGACCGAGCGCGAGTTGCCCGGCAGCGACGGCAAGTGGCGCGAGACCGTGGTCACACGCCAGAAGGTGGCCGGCCTGCGCTTTGATGCCAACGCCCCGTTCACGGCCGTGCTGCCGCACCAGATCCAGGTCAGCGAGTTCAAAGACTGGGCCGACGTGGCGGCCTGGGGCACGCGCTTGTTCGCCGTGCCCGATGGCGACACCCCGCAGGTGGACCAACTGGTGGCGCGCATCAAAGACAGCACCAAGGTACCGCGTGAGCAGGTGGTGCAAGCCCTGCAGGCCGTGCAAAACGACGTGCGCTACTTCGGCAACGAGTTTGGCGTGGGCAGCCACCGCCCCACCTCGCCCGAGAAGGTGTGGGCCCAGCGCTTTGGCGATTGCAAGGACAAGACCTTGCTGCTGGTGACGGTGTTGCGCAAGCTCGGCATCCAGGCGCGACCAGTGCTGGTGTCGACCCAGTTCAAGCAACACCTCAGCCAGCTGCAGCCCAGCCCGCTGGCCTTCGACCATGTGATCGCCGAGGTGCAGCTCGACGACCAGTCTTACCACCTCGATGGCACCCGCAACCTGCAGACCGGGGCCCTGGCGGCACGGCAATCCATCAGCCTGATGCGCGGGCTGCCCCTGGCGGCCGGCACCACTGAGCTGGCCACCCTGCCCCTGCCCTTCAAGGCGGTGCGCCTGGAGGTGGACGACCGCTTCACGGTCAGGAGCTTTGCGGCCGACGTGGAGTTGGAGACCCGCCTCACCTACCACGGCGAGCTGGCCGAGGGGCTGCGCGCAACGCTGGCCCAAGCGCCCGCTGACGTTGAAGGCGCGCTGATGCAGCCCTACCTGCGGGCCTATCCGAAGATCGTGCGCCAGGGCAACCTGCGGGCAGAGAACAGCACCCAAGACAACAGCATCACCCTGGTGATGAACTACCGCGTGCCCGAGTTCTGGCGCTTCCCGGAGCAAAAGGTGCTGGTGGCCGAGATGTACCAGTGGTCGCTGCTGGAGGCAGCCCGCATCAACCGCGAGCCCAACCGGCGTGAGCCCGTGCTGCTGGCCTACCCGGGCATCCATCGCCACAGCATGCGCATCGACTTCCCCGAGGACGTCAACCAGCCCACCGAAAACCGCTTCGACGACAACACGCCGCTGCTGAGCCTGCGCCGCAACCTCAAGGTGTTGCCCCGCAGCACCCAGTCGGACAGCGAGCTGGTGCTGGGCCAGCCTGAGGTGCCGGCAGCGCAGGTCAACAGCTACCTGGAGCACCTGGCCAAGGTGCTGCCGCAAATGGCGCTGACCTTGAGCGTGCCGGCCGTGCCGCCCGCGCGCCTGGAGTCGCTCAAGCAAGAGCTGGTGAAGCTGGAGGAAGACGTGCAAAAGCGTCGCACCGAGGCCACCACGGCCAACCAGGTGCAGGCGATGTTCAAGCTCAAGGTGCTGAACGCGCAAATCGCCAGTGGGCGCCTGCCGCCCAAGCTGCTGTCTCAGGCACTGGTGGCGCGTGCGCAGAACCACGACCACCTGGGGCAGCGCAATGAGTCGGCGCGCGACCTGCGGGATGCCCTGGTGGCCGACCCCGACAACGTGACGGCGCAAACCGCCGCCGCCCGCAATGCCGTGCTGGCCGGTCGCGCGACGGAGAGCCGCGAGATGGCCACCAAGGTGCTGCAGGCCGACGACAGCAACCAGGACGTGCGCTTCAGCCGCGCCATGGCGGCCGTGCAGTTGCGCGACTTTGCCGCCGCACGGGCCGACATCGAGCGCATCCTGCAAGACCCCGCGCAGGTGCGCCAGGGCTACCCCATCGTGTGGCTGAGCCTGCTGCCGCCGGTCACCGGGGGCTTTGAGCTGCGCAGCATCACGCCCGAGCAACTCAACACCGCATGGCCGCGTCCGCTGGTGGATTGGGCCATGGGCAAGCTGAGCGACGATGACCTGATCAGCGCGGCCAAGTCAGGCAAGTCCAGCGCCGAGCAACTGTGCGAGGCCTACTTCTACCTTGGTGAGAAAGCACTGGGGGCGGGCGACAAGCGCCGCGCCATCAGCCTCTACCGCAAGTCGGTTGACCAGCACGTCATCGAGTTCATCGAGCACGCCACGGCCGAGCAGCGCCTCAAAGACCTGGACCGCTGATCAGGCCCGACCGGCCGCCCGGGCGGCCAGCACGGTGCTGACCTCTTGTTGGGTCTGGCCAGCACCGCTGCCGGGCACGCTGTCTCCCGTGCGATCGAGCACCTGAGACAGCTGCGCCAACAACTGCTCCGGAGCATCCTCACCACTGCCGATGTGGTGCCCCTGGGTCATGGCGATGTGGGTGGCCGCCACCACGCCGGCACCGGCATTGAGCACCGTGCGGGTGGGCGCCTGCTCGCTGGCCAGCACCAGCAGGGCGGGCGTCACGCTCTCGGGCGTGAGCAGCGCCAGCACGTCCGGCGGCATCAGGTCTTGCGTCATGCGCGTGGCCGCCGTGGGCGCCAGGCAGTTGACGCGCACGTTGTACTTCTCACCCTCCAGCGCCAGGGTCTGCATCAGGCCCACCAGGCCCATCTTGGCGGCGCCGTAGTTGGCCTGGCCGAAGTTGCCAAACAGGCCAGACGACGAGGTGGTGAACACGATGCGGCCATAGCCCTGGGCGCGCATGGTCTCCCACACGGCCTTGGCGCCGTAAAAGCCCGCCATCAGGTGCACGTCCACGATCTGGCGGATGTCATCGAGCGTCATCTTGGCGAACGACTTGTCGCGCAAGAAGCCGGCGTTGCACACCAGGATGTCCACGCGGCCCCAGGCAGCGATCGCCTGGTCGACCATGGCCTGCATGGCGGCGGGGTCGGTCACCGAGCCTGCATGGGCCATGGCCTCGCCGCCAGCGGCACGGATCTCGGCCACCACCTGCTCGGCCGGGCTGGGGCCCGTGCCTGCACCGGCTTGGCTGCCGTCGCGGGCCACGCCCAGGTCATTGACCAGCACCTTGGCGCCCCGGGCGGCCAGTTGCAGGGCGTGGCTGCGGCCCAGGCCGCCACCGGCCCCGGTGACGATGGCCACGCGGCCGTCAAAACGCAATGCGGGAAGCGAGGCAGAGGGGGTGGTACTCATGGGTATCAAATTCCTGCTGATGGGGTGAACACCCGCC
>JACCDX011330590.1_pt1 | contig 22582 bp, 45 predicted proteins | sample 7449681 | NCBI WGS metagenome assembly JACCDX01 (sample SAMN15323450, study PRJNA562643) | freshwater metagenome | isolation source: river surface water | place: USA:Blue River Watershed | collected 2017-08-18
CACCACTTTGTTCCATCGGGATCGACTTTTATTTCCGGTTGGTTTGTCATACTTTATCCAAGTTAAACAGAAGATTAATTACAGCTTCTTCTTTTCCGAGTAGCTTTAATTCTTGAATATAATCTTCAAAGGAAAATTTGATATCGTTGAGAAACCAATACTTTGATCCGTTAGGCGACTCAACAGCAGGACCATCCTCACGGTGCAATTTGCCGTTGAGATACCAGAAGTTTTTTCCATTAGGACACTCAATAGCAGGACCTCCTTCACGGTGCCTTTTGCCGTTGAGTAACCAATACTTTGATCCGTCAGGATCAACTATCATTTCAGGTTGCTGTTGCATGGATTATCCAATGTTAAACAGTGTATTCACAATACTATTTTGCAAGCCCAGTTTTTCTAATTTCTCAATATAATCTTCAAAGGAATACCTTCTATTATTAAGATACCAATGTACCTCTCCATTTGGCTCTTCGATAGCGGGACCATCTTCGCGGTGGAGTTCGTCGTTGAGATACCATTCTTTTGTTCCGTCAGAATAAACTTTCATTTCAGGTTGGTGTTTCATAGACTTATCCAAATAAATTGTTGATATATCATAGATGATGCTTATATAGGCTAAGGGGAAAAATGCCAGAGGTATGTGTAAAAAATTTTATAGTGCATCATTCTATCTCTAGGCAACAATGCTATTGTTAGAACTCAAATAGAACTTGAACCCAAAATAAAAAGGTAAATAAGACATGATAAAAGATGGTCTAATCAGAAGTGGCAATTTAATATCAACAAGAAAGAAGCATCATTCGAATGTTGAAAGAAAAATATGTTCATTTTGCAATCTTGAAAAAGATAAAGAATATTTTTACATTAAAGTAAGCGGAAATTTATCTTCTTATTGCAAGGGGTGTACGATGACTAAAAATCGTAAAAATAAGAATGCTCTAGCGAGAAAGAGAAAAGAGGAAAGATTAAGTGATCCTAATTATAGGAGTAGAACTCAATATATCCACAAGAATCTTAATGTAAATTATTTTAAAGAAATAGATTCCGCAGAAAAAGCTTATTGGCTTGGGTTTCTTTATGCCGATGGATATGTTACAAGAGATTGCGGCTCTCTCAGGCTTAAGCTCAGCGCAAAAGACGAGGAGACACTAGATAAGTTTATCCTGACAGTTGGAGCAGATTCTTCATTAAAGAAGCAATATGGTCCTTATGAAACCTCAGGAATTTCTAAAGAAATAACAATTAGAAATAAGGAATTTGCAAATAATCTAATTAACTTAGGCTGTACCACAAAGAAATCACTTACCATAAGATTTCCAAATCTAAATTCTAAACAGTTAGATTTGGCCTTTTTAATGGGGTTTTATGATGGTGATGGTAGCGAAGGAAGCAATTCTCTTACCTGTGGATCAAAAGATTTCCTTAATGATATATGCGATAAGTTTAGCTTGGATGCAACTAAGATTAAAAAAATTAAGGAGAATATCTTCTTATTATATTTGGGAGCTGATCTCTTTAGAAAGATGCTTGATAGCTATCACGCCTCTATGAGTAGAAAAAGAAGAACATATAAAGATGGTGCAATTATTATCGGCAGTCCATATACGACAGATTGCACATCTACGATTAAGAAACGAATAATAGTTATTAATGGATATAAAAGAAAGAAGAAATTTGAAGTAACAAAAGAAGAGTTACATGAATTAGTTTGGTCAATGTCATCTATAGAAGTTGGCAAAAAATTTGGAGTCTCCAGCAAAGCGATAGAGAAGCGTTGTAAATCTCTTGGAGTTCCCAAGCCACCTCCCGGTTACTGGAATAAAGTTTATGCAGGAAAGAATCCGAATGAGTAAACAATAAATATGCTAAAAAGACAAAAAGCCATAATATAGCGCAACTATATTATGGCTTAGTGTTAAAGTAGGACGACCCAGATTTGAACTGGGAGTCGGGTGCTTATGAGGCACCTGCTTTGACCTGATTAAGCTATCGTCCCGTGTAAGCTTTAAACCTCACTTTCGTAAAGTCTTGATTTCTTGGTACTAAGTTTTAAACCGCAGCACCCTTCCATCATTTTCAGTATAACCACACCGCAAAGCGTGTCAACCGAATTTTTGAGAACCGTTTACTGTAACATTTACAAGCGGAATTCTTTAGGATCAACCGCTGCAACCTTTACCGTCCCCGTCCCTCACACTAGCAATATAAGCACCGGCCCACCATCGTCAACGGTTTATTTAAAAATTTTTAGAGCCAAAGTAATTCGTTATCATATCCATGAATAAAATTGAAAATCATCTTTCCGACTCTATCCATAAACGAATCTCCTTGCTCAATATATTTAGCAGGCGGTTCTTGATATGATTTTAGTGACATTATTTTTATCAGATTCATTGGGAATAAATATTGCATAATTGGTAACACCATCAGAACCAACCGAACCAACTCTAAATCCTAGTTTAGATAAATTATGAGCCCATTCACCATGAGCGGCTTTTATACTTGCGGTAGATTCCCAGCAGTATCCGCTCACAATCTTCCATTTGCCACCAATCTCTTTCTTTCTGCGGCCTCTATATTTTGATCGCCTTCCGCATAAAGGTTGGCTGGATGGTTCTCTATCTTTATCCCAACCTAAATCTTCAATGGTCATATTACCACCAAATATGAACTTCTACTTCATCGGGCATATTGTTTTTCTCAAAAACCTGAATGAAATATTCTAGGATTTCTCTAATCCAAGGTTCTTCATTTTGAGATTCTGCCAGAGCTTCCTTTGGACTAAACCTGTAATATGAACCATTATGGACTCCATAAAATAGATTGTCTGTTTCCCAATGCCAAAAATCATGATATGGAATTGAATCCAATTCCTTAAATTCTTCTGTTTGCGTCCACTTCGCATTGATTTCGCAACGAAGCTTCTTTCCTTCTTCATCAACAGGATCGTTTAAAACTCTCCAATCATATCCATTTGCGGTAGCCCATTTTGCAGCAGGAAAATCTCCGGTTGAGTAATCGTATTTGATATTAAATTTTCCACTCCAATCTCGGATCTTTCTGCCTGAAAGTTTCTCAACTTCTTTTACGATATCGTGGTAATCATAGTATTCTTTTGTTTGAGACTTTAACATTTATTCACTCCCTGTTATCAAGAATAGAATTAAGATACTCAAAGTAAGGAACTTCTTCCCACTTACAAGATTCCCTCTTTACCGGGAACCCTTCATCCATTCCAATCGGAATGTAAAAATAACTACCATAAGCAAGGTGAGTATAGCCTACCCATCCCTCTTTAAAGAGAGAGCCGTAACTATTAATGTGATCGGTTTTTAAGGTAACCTTGAATAAGGTGTTTTTAGACATTAAACCTTCTCCTTGATTGAGAAGATCCCTACCTCAACCTTAGCCGAGATAGGGATCGAAGTATGACTTTTGAAGGTCTTTTAATTCAGAAATCACTATAATCAAACTGACTATAGTTTCTTTCCTGATATTCCTCTAGGTTTCCTGGAGAGGACTGGAAAGTTTGCACATTTCCGTCATCTAAAGTTTCCTCCAATTCATCCTCATAAGATTGATCTTCGGGATCGAATGTAGACCAAGAAATATCATTTTGTAACATTGTGACACCTCAAATCATGCGGTAGGAAAACGCTTTGTTGCCAGCCAAGCGAAGAATCCATTGATGATCATGAACTCTCTTGCAAGAGGAAACAACGATGTTGTTACCAGTTCCGTAAAATTCTTACGAGCATCATAGATACCATCGGTATCAGATACCGAAGTAGGCACAGGAAAGTAAAGACTCGGCCTAACCATAATGGTGACCATTAGCAAAAATTGAGATACAACATACCAAACTAGATAAGTTTCCATTAGACAATCTCCTCGTTGAGTTGTTGGATTAGAAATTTGATGGTTTCCTTTTTAAAGGAATCATCGCCTTGTTGTGAAGCAAATTCAATTAGGGATAATGGAATTTGCAGTTTATAAGAAGCTTGCTCAACACAAACCTCCTTTTGTCTCCCACCATCGGGAGTAGGAAGATTTTTTCTAATCAAGGAAAAGCATTCTGTGCATACTATTCCTGTGGTTTCTTGTTTCTTATTTGGATACTTATTTAGATGCCACCAAGTAGGAACATTGAGAGGAACTCCCTGTTCTCTCCATCTTGATCTAGAGCAACAACAACAAGTATCTTTAGAAAAGTATCTAGTACCTTCTTCTGTCGGAATAGTAGCGTGCATAGCAAACCTTGTGTAAGAGGAAGGAGATTACAGGATTCGAAAATTAAAATTCTATTATTATAGACTTATTTATTATGATAAAAAAATTTACAGATATAGATTTTGTAAAATCAAAACGAGCCGATAAACTGCCATTACAATGTAATTGGTGCTCTTTGGTTTTTTACAAAACCAAGAAAGATATACGTGATGCACAAAACAAAGAAAAAGAAAATTATCTTCTTTATTGTTCTAGAAAATGTCTTAACCTTTTTAAGGGATTGACTTTCGAGTCTAGCTGTGAAGTTTGCAAAAAATATATTTACAGACCTATATCTCAAAGTAAAAGTAAGTCTGGAAAAGATGTATCATATGAAAGATATTTTTGTTCCAAGTCTTGTGCTGCAATTTATAATAATAAAAACAAAAAACATGGAACTAGAAGATCTAAGTTGGAAGTTTGGATTGAGTCAAGATTGAGTGAAATTTACCCAGATTTAAAGATCGAATTTAACCAAAAAGAAGCAATAAACTCTGAGCTTGATATCTATATACCCAGTATAAAATTAGCATTTGAGTTAAATGGAATCTTTCACTATGAACCTATATATGGTGATTCAAAGCTATATCAAATTCAGCGAAATGATCGGAACAAGTTTCAAGCATGTATTGTCAATAATATATCTTTATGTATTATTGATTGCTCAAAATTAGGATATTTTAAAGAAAAAGCTGCTAAAAAATATCTAGATATTATCCAGAGTATAATAAAACAGAGGTTACAGGATTCGAACCTGTGAGACGGTTGCCCGTCTAACAGCTTTCCAAGCTGTCGCAATCGACCACTCTGCCAAACCTCTATAGTTACATTATACTAAAATATTCTTTCGCAAGAGGAAATTCTACATTCAGAATTACTCATGTAATATATTTTATTTCCACCATAAAATTCTGGATTCTTAGTGAATAGAGCCTTTTCTCCATTGTAAAGTCCAAAACATGGAGTAAGGGATTTACAAATATACTTTTGATGCCCAAGTTCGATTAGAAACATGCTTCTGGTGCTTAGAACTTGAGTTACAGTATATTCTGTCGCTTGGTAACTCTTAGATTCCGTATTGGCTACGGAAAGCCCTGTTTCGATCATAATCGAAACAATCAAACCAGCAATATTCATTATTTCATCGCCAAGGAGCGTAGGGATCTTCCCCCATAATGAAGCTCTTAAGATTAACTAAGACACCACGATCGTTCTTTAGAACGGGATCCATAACTCTGTTATTTCCTGTGTTTGGCTTCATCCAGCCGCGATAGTTTGTATCAGGTACAACTTCCGGATCTCTAAGGTGAGTTGGAACATACTCGTCATAATCGAAGTCATCATCAGGAACTAGTGTTGGGGATGAAGCTCTCCATCTTGGATTTAAAATCTTCCTATTTACTACGGTATCTGACATTACCATTCCTCTCTGTTGCAAGAGTCCATCGAAATAGCATCACATTCGATCTCTCTGTTGTAAGAGGACTGAGGGAGCCTGGAATTGTCCTCATAGACCTCAATCAGCAGATCAAAATCTTCTTCTTCATCTTCCAAGAAATCTAAATTTAGAGTAATCATATTAATCCTGCCATACAAATATGTATCATTATAACTAGAAAGTATAGAATTTTTTTACTATTTGTGTTTTTAGTATCTTCGATATGCAGGATCAATCTGTAATACGAAATCCAAAAAAAATATTGTTTTTAAGATTCTTCTTGAATCGTTGTAATAACTGCAAAAATATTTACAGCAAGAATGACAAGATTGAAGTAGAACCATCCACTATCTTCGTTCCAATAAGAACGGTTAAGTAGTGCAAGGTTAATTCCTATTAAAAGGAAATTTAGATTCAATTTTGACATTGATATTTTCCAATCAAACGAGATAAAGCGGGTACAGCTGGGATCGAACCAGCGACATTCAGATTACTTACCACTATAACTTTCGTTACCAAGTTTCCTTGTTTGTGGTCTGGACTATACCATCATCCTATCTGAAAAATAGGATGCCAACTACCTAGTCTCTACACACGCCGGATAAGTTATCTTATCTGCTTGGCTCGGGATTGACATGGCATTTCTGCTTTAGTGTTCCCCGAATTCAGTTGGTTTTTCAATAAAGATTGCTCTTTAAAGCTGCCTTTTGGAACAGTCTGACGCTCTAACCTGCTGAGCTATGTACCCATAAAATAATTCAAAAAACTAGTGAGCACAAATAAGCCAAAATATTTTGGCAACCTAAATACTAAGCTAGCAATTTATTGTCTGCCTACTAGCGCTCACCTTTTTATTATACTCCCAATCAATCTTTGGTCAACCATTTTTTGGTGGCTGGCTCAAATTTAATTGATTTAGACTTTCTGAGTCATTATTGAGCGATTCTTGTCTTGCCATATCAAGAAATAGATCCGCCTCGACATAAGCCGTTTCTAGCGCATCTAGCTCTTGCATTAACAAGTCAATTTCACCTTGTGACATTTCATCTTTGTATTTAAAGTTTGACATTCTATCCATCGCTTCTAGGCGAGTATTCCCGCCCAATCCAAAATAGGCACGGATCTCTTTCCGTCAAGAGGTTTGTTAGATAAAACATGAACCCGATACTTTCGGCCTAGTAACTATTGCCCGGCGGGGGGCTTATAAAGTTCCTACAACAATAACCACTAAAGTTAGCACTAAAACTAGGAATAGACCCTCTCCCAACTCCTGATTCATCATAACTCCTACACGATATCCATCGTAGCTGATGCTATAATATTTCCTGCTGCATCAAAAATTCTAAACTGAGTCAGAGCGCGATCTTCTGAGTTCCAAACTTCTACTGACTCAGCCTGAATCTTCTGCTTTTGGCTAAGGTTTAATGTAGTTTGAAAGAACTCTAAAAACTCCCTAGCATGGGAGCCATTTAAAGAATATTCCTTAATCATAGGGTCCATATCTTATTCCTTCTTATTTTTAGAGTGAGAAAATCCGCTAAAGACGGATGCAGCAATAGTTCCCGCTGAGAAAATGCCAAAGGCTAAACAGTCATTGGCCGCAGCAGCCCTAAGAGAATACCATGTAGATAGAGAAACTAATAGAGCATAAAAGCCTGCAAGAAAGCCTTTACCTTCTCCTGCCTTAAGAGTTCTTTCGATGGAGCCAATAGTTAAAACTGCCCCCATGAAAAATAGCCAAACTGAATCAAATAGAGATATCTTATATCCCAAGAAAGTAAGAAACATTATTCACCAATTACATGGTACTTTCATTGGGAAGATGAAACAAAATATTCCTTCGGGGTTTTGTTAAATTGTCCCTTATTAAACGGCAGTTACACCTTGCCGTCGAGTACGTTTATCCAAATGTAGGTAGATTATTTGGAATCAGTTAGAACGCACAAACTATAACTGATAGTTGGTTTTCAGTTGCTATCACCTGAATAGGAGATAAAAGTTACGCCTATAAAAATAAAAATTCCGCCAATAACAGTATTGAAAGATACTTCTTTCCCACTTAAAAGATAAAGAAAAAGTGCTGTCCAAATTGGATAAGAAACCTCTATTAAGGCTGCTTCCGTTCCTCCAAGAAGAGAGATTGACCACATAATCAAAAATTCAGCCACAATAATCATAAGAGTAGTAAAGAATAATTCTTTTGGAGCTAACATAGCTCCCTGAATCATATCCTGCCTATGAGTCAGGAGAAATGGTAATAAAATTATAGCGCCAAGATAATAGAATAGGGCGACAGAAGATATTGGACTCATTTTTTCTAGCACCTTTTCTGTGCTAGCATAAACAAATCCCCAAGTTATTGCAGCAAAAGTTGAAATTAATACGCCCAAATATTTCATTATCTAATCCAACCACCTGCTAACATTGCAATCTTTCCATTAGACATTCTGCCATAAACAACCCCAGCCTGCCCCTTAGTTGCTCTAACTGGATTTGAAAGAGTAACTACCATTCCATTATGGGAATCTTCAATCTTAGTTACAGCATGAAGTGGAGAGTTGGCGTTAATTCTGATCCATAATTCAGAGGCGGAGTCAAGTTTTGCATGAAAATTGGTATCCAATAATGCAATAACATTATCCATTCCCTCTTGCTTTTCGCCTACCTTAACCAAATTTAGAGACGTATCGACTTCCAAAACGTATTTTGGATTTTGGAGGCCGGGAATTCTAGCTCTTTGTCCTGCTGAAAAATTCCAGTAACCATCATGCTTTCCTAGAATATTTCCATCCGAATCAATAAAGTTTCCCTCTCTCGGAGAGAAAAGATCGGGCCTTTCCACTCTCAGATAAGACCTATAATCATTAGATGGAATAAAACAAATATTCTGACTATCAGGCTTCTGAGCTACCTTGATTCCAGCATTTTGAGCATACTCTCTAACGGAGAGCTTATCCGAGAAGCTATCTCCAATTGGAAAAACAATTCTCGAAATTTTATCTGCTGGAATTTGCCAAAGATAATAAGTCTGATCTTTCTTGGCGATCATGCCGTCCTCTTGAATGATAGGACAGATCAGATTTAATTCTGAATCTACTCTAGCATAATGTCCGGTTGCAATATGGGTAAAGCCAGCAGATTCAGCATAATCAAATAACAATTTGAACTTTAAGAATCCATTACACAGGGTACATGGAATTGGCGTTCTGCCTGCTGCATATTCTGAAATGAAATTATCAATTACAGCCTTTTTAAATTGTGACTGCATCGGAATTGCATCAAAATAAATGCCGAGACTCTGCGCCATTTCTCTGGCATCATTAGAGTCCTTGGTTGAACAGCAGCTTCTGGTGTTTGTATCGCAAGCTATCTCATCATTCAGAATCATATGAACGCCCCAAATGTTGTGTTCATTAGAACGCAACAAATGAGCGGTAACGGCGGAGTCAACTCCGCCGCTCATAGCAACAAGAACATTCATTCTATCTTCCTAGATTAGAATTACTGATTCTTTTTTAGGTTATCGCTTTCCATAACTTTAATTAGCTCTAATGCCTTCTCATAGGAGTCTACGGGACAGAGCATATTGTCACCGACAACGTACCAACCATCGCTCCTATAAGTGGGTCTTAGAGGCCCTGCTACATCGAAGCTCATACCATCAGAGAAAGTAATCATTTAACAGCCAAGCCTTACTCTAAACAAATTTTTAATATCATCACAAACTTCGTCTCCATTTAGGTCAACATAGAATAGAAGCTCTTGATTTGTGAGGCGGGAAAGAAGATTTGCCAGGATTCTTTGATTAGAGTAATTAAGCCAGTATTTTCTTCCATTCAAAGGAGGTGTTTGTCTAATTCTTTCAATTTCGGCTTTAACTCTTTCGCTAGAGAGATTAAATGAAGGATATGCTTGGGATAAATACCAAGGATCCTTTCCATCATCTAGAAGGTGGATATACTTTGGCTCATTCAAAAGTCTCGATTTGACTGCACACCTGATGCTGGAATCTGGATCTTTTAAAAGATGAATAGCATCCTTAACCGGAAGGAGTTTTGCCGCCTGCTTCCTAACTCTAGAGTCACTAGACTTTGTGAGCCTCCTAAGCAACCTATGCTTTACATCTGATGTGGCCAAATCAATTGCAAATCTTGCAAAGATACCATTCGAATGAGAGTAAAGAATATCTTTCTGCGGAAGGTTATACTTGATCATAGAGACGACAAAATTTCTAATCGAGCCGCCGTACCCTCTTTCGGCAGAAGTATTATGATACTTATAAACTGGATATCTAATCCAGTAAGGATCAGAAAAAATTTCCTTAAGCTCTTTATTCGAAAAAGAATCAATAATATCCCTAATGGAAGATGCCTCTAAATTAGAGGACCATCGACTGTTGCCTTTTTTATACTTTTCCAAGAGAGAGATAAACTTTTGAGTCGCAACAGACTTCTTTGTCATATCAATAATCCTCAGTAGGAGTTGGTGCGATTAGGAAAGTAACAAACAGGACCGCCATACTGACCATTAGATCCATCTGCATCTTTCCACAGCCAGCATTGTGTTCCATTTGGAGCATTGACTGGAGGATGAATTGAGCGCCAATGATCCGCAGAAATATCGCTCTCATACCCTCCGCAGGCAGAAGCAATTAGAAATAATGATAGATACTTCTTCACGGGACCTCCTATTGAAATGAGCAACCAAAATGTTCCCAACAGGAATCGAACCTGTATCTACTCTTTAGGAGAGAGTCATTCTATCCGTTGAACTATGGAAACAGATGCCAACTGACACATATCATTGGCTCGCCCTCTGTGTGTCTCGTATATAGGGAATCCCGCCCTACTGAGTTGGGGCTATAACAGGTTTTCTTACTTGCAGTTATCAACCCGCTATTAAACTTACCTGCGACGGCGTACTTATGGGGGCCGTGATCCCTTCCCCAACAGTATAGGCACCGATTACACAGCGTCAATACCTAGAGCTAATATTTTCTAATATCTCTTAGTTCGGCATCAGTCACATGGAACTGGACCAAAGACCGAGCTTCCTTTAACACCAAGAATGGCCCAGCATCGCCCATCTGATGAATCTTGAATGACATCAATATAAGCCCTATCATAGACATAAGAATGAACGGTGTTCCAACGGTAAGAGGTGCTTGAAGCCTCTTCACTTGCGGATTTTAGAGTGTAGGCAAAAAATCCTACTGCCACAGCAATAATTGTTCCAGCGATCAAGGCATGAATATTACTCATCTTAACTCCAAGCTTTAGTTATTTAAAGAATTTTCTACTAACCTATAAATTTTACCGTTAACGATAATCTCATTGTGATTAGTACTGATAACGCCGTCTTTAGTATCGCCTTCATTAAGGAACTCTTTCCGGAATGAAAACAATCTTTCTTTCATTTGCAAGTTGATTTCTGGAGAGTGAAGAAAGTCAACCTGATCCTCTACAATGGATTCGTATTCTTCCTGATCGTAGATATCGTATCCATTATCCTCAAACCAGTTTGCAAAGTCTACAAGCGTTTCAATCTCGTAGATATCGTAACCGTCCGAGAAGTAGTGATCAAACACTTGATCAATATGATTGATTGCGTCCAAATCTTCTTCCGTAATGGTTTCCCACTTACTAAAAGAATCATTTCTGCGAGCTAAGATAATTCTTTCTGTCATTTTGAAACCGTTCCTTAGTTTGGGGGTTCAGTCACGAAACATTACGATACCTGAAACGAAAACAACAATGCACATTCCAAATGCAACAGTCTCCATGTCATCCTCCATTATTTTAAAAATATTCATTTTAGCTAAAGATATTTAGTGGTTAGCCTAAGAAACTCTCAATGTATTTGATTGCGTCAGAAATGGAATCAAAACCTTCTGTTTCTCCATCAGCGGGCGAAGCAATCCAAGTTAGATTCCACCAAACCTTTCCGATGTAATGATAGCCACCGCGTTTTAGATAAGAAAGTTCGAATCCCCATCCATAACGAGAGATTTGCCAAGAAGGTCCCAAGTCAGAGTTATTCACAATCCAAGCATAAATCCTGTTTTGTAAGATAATGTTCTCTTTTTCCTGTTCGGTAAAAGAAGGAAGATTATCGGGCAGACCTGAGATCATTTTGTTTTCCCTTGTTATTTAGATTTCAACCAACTTGTAACGCTTACCGTGGATGGTAATAACATTCTCTACTGGTTCCGGTGTGTTCTCGATTTCATTATCAAGTTTGTAGTGATTAAACCATTTGGCAAGTTTGTCCAACTTCTCTACAGTTTCTTGTGGCGAAAAGGGCCAATGAATCTTGTTCTTCGTCCAATCCCAAAAACCATCTGAATCTTGATCTTCAAGACCGAAGTTCTCCAACCAATCGCAAAACTCGTCATAATGAGTCAAGACGTAAAGTGGATATCTGTCTCCAAGGTTACCATCAACAAGTTCGTTAATAGCGTTGTATGCTTCCACATCGCTATCACTAATGGCGACCCAACCACTTGGATTAATGTCACGCAGTAGAAGATTGATTTGATTAGTCATTTACTTAATCCTTCTTGTTCGTCATTGTAAGCGAGTAGTTACAGACCTTCTGAGGTCCCAAGAAAAGTAATGGCTCCGGGTTACACGCAATATAATCACGGCAACCACGGAGTCAATAGTCTGTTTAAAAATTTATAGAAGGATGCACTCGGAGGGACTCGAACCCCCAATAAACCGGGTAGAAGCCGGTGACTTTGTCCATTAAGCTACGAGTGCGTTTTGTTAGTTATGAGAGCGATGCGACCACCGCGCCCCAACCTCAATCATAATAAGCGCCGATTAAACGGAGTCCACAGATTATCTTAAGATGCCAATGTTGAAGATTGCCCATTCCTTAATTTCCGGTGGAACATCAGGATTCTCAAAGAATCCACCAAGGGTTAATATCGTCATATTACCGAGGCTACCACCCCTCTCTTTCATTTCCAGCTTTGTGTCTATATTTTTACCTTCTAGGTCAAAGTAGAAATAAAGATTGTAAATCCATCCGGAGTTAATCCAATTAACCCTTACTGTTTCATATTCATAATTATGAAGATAGTTTTTCTGTTTTTTAAATGACCTTATCTTAAGGTGAGGATTATTAGGAGCTAATTCTTTATAGAAAGCTCTTTTGATTCTGGTTTGCATAATGCAGGCCCCAATTAAGCATGTGCCGTAATAATAACGACCCTTCCATCGCTTAATTCTATTGAGTCATTTCTACAGATTGAAAATGGCTCACATTCCATCCAATATGGTGTATCCATCCCCTTAGGAATTAGAGCGACCCAATCTTCATCACCACCATGAGTAGAATAAGAACGAAGCTCTCCAGGAGCATCACGCCACTCCCAAACAAGTATTGTAGAGTCTTGCTGTTCTGCGGTTGGAATCTTACCATTGATATATCTCCATCTATAAAATTTTGGATGATGCGTTTCCCATCTACCATCTTTTTTTACAGAGTATCCCCATTTGGATTCTCCGTTAGCATAGTGATAGAGACTTAGAGTATTTGTAATAGGAAGTCCGTCAAAATAGTGAACAGCCTCAATTGATCCCGTATTACTCGGATCAGGTTCCTGTTCTTCCCAGAAGAACCAACTTTCATAATCTCCATTATACATTATAGAGTCTCCAAAATTGGGGTGGCTCGACTCGAACGAGAACTAACGGAGTCAAAGTCCGTTGTGCTGCCAATTACACCACACCCCAAAGATAAGCGGGCAACGGGATTTGAACCCGTGATAGAAGCTTGGAAGGCTACTGTGTTACCGCTACACCATGCCCGCGTATTTTCTTTTTACGCACCGAACCAATCCTGTCAACCTATTCACAATTGCGAATTTGAGTCCAATGATGAATATAGATTCCATCGGGATGCGGAGCATCGAAATAAGACTTCTGACTTAGATTGAACCAAAAAACTCCTAGGAAGTAATTTCCATCATTTAATGAATCCGGAAATATCTGGTATATCATACCAACTTGATTTGGAGATATCAAATAATCTTTTCCAAGATTAATGATTCCATTTGGAATAACCAAATCACCTTTATTGAAGCAATTTTTATATTTTTTATCCATATCACCAGAATCCATAAGTTATTCGCTATATAGTAATATTACTTTATATTCAGAGGAATATGGCAATGAGTTCTGCAAAATCTAGTGGACCTAAGTATGGAACTAAAGAATATTTCATTGAAAAATCATTAAAAGAGCCATTAGAGCTTTTTAGAGTTCCGTTCTCACCCTCAGTAAGAGAGAGCTACTTTTCTGTCCTAAATGATGATTCTATAATGCACAATGCACTACAACAGATTCTTGGTATCCATCCAGTTAGAGATGCTGGCAAAGATATTAAAGGATTTTTTACCGAAGTTCCATCTCATTTTCAAAACTTAGAATGGAAACCAACCAAGGATGAGTTAGAAGCCGATCAATATCGGGGTAAGAAATATTTAGATATTGCTACAGAAGCAAATCCGGAATTAGCACTAAAGCATGGAAATATAGAATGGGAAGAGCCACAAGCCGTTACTACTGATGCTATAGCAATTGAAAGATTGCAGAAAGAAAGTAGATTCAACCTGCTTCATTCCCTTTGGAAAAGGGCATCAAAACATGATCTCACCGGACCCGTAATTGCAATAGGCGGATCAGAAGATAAGACAGCCCATGGAGATATTCTTCAAAAGTTTTTTGAGCTATCAGGAGGAGAGGGCTCTGATATAGCAGTAATTACCTGGGCATCTAGGAAGTCAGATGCCGGAAAGAATTATCAAAAAATTTTCAAATCCCTTGGAGCTAAGGACGTTTTTTTAATAAAAAAACATTCTAAAAAAGAATCGGAAGATTTGCTAAAAAGAGTTGCCGGAATATTCTTTATCGGCGGAGATCAAATGAGATTGATCAAAGCAATAGAAGAGCTGGGATTGAGAAAATTAATTCATTCTGCCCATAAGAGCGGAACTACTATCGGTGGAACTTCTGCTGGAGCTTCCATTCTAGGTGAGCATATGCCCTATTGGGATATTGATAAAGAAAAAATGATTTATCACAAAGGATTGGGTCTGATTCCGAATTCAATAATAGATCAGCATTTTACCCAAAGGCATCGACAGGAAAGATTAAAAGATGGTGTTTCCAGATTCAAAGGGATAACAGGATATGGCTTAGATGAAGATACTGGACTCATTTTTGATGGAGAAAAGAAACCAAAAAAAATTGGAAAAGGAAAAGTATCTATTATAGCCAAAACTTAGACAACTTCATCTGCAATTTGCCACAACATAGATTCAGCAGCTTCTTTATATCCTAATCTTACCAGTTCTTCAATATAGTTCTCAATAGGGAATTCTATCCCCCACAAAAACCACCTTCTTGTTCCATCTGAATAAACTATTGCTGGCCCACCAATCCTATGAGTTAGTCTGGCTTTATTTTGCCATTGTTCTATTACATAGGATGGATTATTCATCTCCAAACCTCACCAAGCACTTTTCCGAGTACCAAAGATTTCCGTCTGGAGTTTTAATCTTTGGTTGCCAATCAAACCAGGATACTCCATATCTGATAGTTAAACCAGTTGTTTGAATATTATATTCAGCAATCTCTAAAATTATTCCAACTTTACCTGGAGGAACGGTATTTCCACTCTCCAGGTAAGAGTGTCTATAATATCCTGATGTAGTTACAATATCGCCAATAGAAAAATTATTGGACATTATTATTCCAGGCTATGAAAAAGGTTCATATTTAAAATATACCACTCATGAATTTCTGTTGGTAACCAAGAAATATCCAAAAGAGAAGCAACCTCTATATCTGCTGTATTTACCCTATTGCGATAGATCCTATAAACCCAAAAAGATGATTTAGTGTTATTCACTATAAAACAAACTCCGTCATATGTTTTGCTATTACTTCTCTTCATATTGTTTATTCGAATCATGGAATAGTACTTCCTATTCTCCGGCTTATCTAGATTCCATTCTTTTGGAACTAATTTCTTAAGAGAAGAATAAATCACCTTCATTCTATATTTTCTCTTCTCCAGAGTCATAGTCATAATTAGATAACATCCTCAAAAATTGAGATCAGCTCTCTGGCTACATAAGCATATTCACAATTCCATTTTAGCCAATGAACAACAATATTATATTCCCCATCATTTGAAGTAGATTTTACAAAACCAATATTATCCATTCCGCCTGGAGCAATTCTCATTCTTACGAGATCGCCAACATTAAACTTCTTCATGAATCCCTCTTATTTGAAGATGATGATACCAAGCTCTACTTACCCCACAGGAATATTGGGGATCAAACCAAGTTACGCGGTAGCAGAATGGAGCTTCGGGATTGATCTCCGTAACAATACCAACTGAACGCTCCTCCCATTGTAGACAAACCAAATCTCCAACAAGATATTTCATTCATCCTCCCTATTCCATGAGCTTCCTGCAAGACAAACATTCTCCGCATACACCCAATGTGAACCATCCGGGATAAATGGATTTAGAGGTTCGCCAAACCATAAGACAGTATAATTGGTTTTTTGGTAGATACTTCTTCCGCTAACTTCATCACTAACAGGTAGTCCAGTAATGATTCCAACAGTATTTTTAGATATAAAATGAACCTTTTTATCCTTGAAAATACGAACAGAATCATCTGATATAGGAGAAACTAAATCTCCAATTTTAAGTTGGTCTTTCATCTTCCGAAGTTGTAAGTAAAAATAGAATGATCAACATTATTAGGAACATTAAAGCCTTGTTCGCTTAACCTCTTAGCGGTGTCTTTTAGCTCCCGAGGAATACCTTGTTCAAACGACTTCACAAGTCCATCCCTGTAATCAGCATCTTCATCAAATAAAAACTCATCCCTCAGCGCCAGCTTCTTTCTGACTTCATCAAGTTTCTTCGTAAGCTCTTCGCATTCCATCCTTAGAATTTGATAGGTGGGATCTGCAATTCTAATAAAAGGCCTTCTATTGTTTCTGTATTCGGTAGATGATTCGGAAATTTTCTCTTGAATCAATTTCTTTTCTTTCTTATAGGAATGAAACCCTAGTACCAAATCTTTAAGACCAACAAATCTTTCGTCATCCAAAGATGAGGCCACAATCTCAAATTTAATTGGAACTGATCCGCTCTCATCCTTTTCGCTCCAAATTTGAGAGAATGTCATACCTTTCCACAGCTGATTGCTAAAAGCGTGCATAAGACCGTAAAGTCTTTCAACAGATCTGCGCCATGTAACCCTTTTATTTGGAAGTCTATGATTCCAAGACCACCAAGTTTGGTCGTTCCTTTGGCTTCTTAAGAATTCACAAGCTTCTTCATGCTCCTTCCAAAAGCGATCTGACTTTGCAACCCTTGGATTGTTAATCTGCCATTCAAATCTAACAATCGTGACCTCCTTTCCTTCGAAACCGTAATAGTTTCTTGGATTTCTTTCCTCGATAGTGATACAGGAGGGAATGATTGGCTCCAAAAGTTTAAAGCCCAAAGCTTGGACTTGCCGAGTTAATAGAGCTGCAAATTGATTTACATCCGTAAGATTTTGGTGAATCCACTTCTCTTCGAGGCAAAGAAATTTATTAGTATTGTCAGCCATGGTTAACTCCATTATTCAGGTAAGGAAATTCCAAACTTCTTTTTCAATTTAGTCTTAATAGACTTCACCCTCTTTTCGTAGGGAGCTACGACCTCCCTCTCTCTACTTGTAAAGTAATCCATATCCTCCCTCTCTAAAAATCTTTGTCTTATTAGGAGAGCTTCTTTTGCTTCTTCAAACTTTTTTTGAATCTCTTCTACTTCAAACGAGAGCGTCTGATATCTAATATCTGAAATCAAAAGAGCTGGAATACGTTGTTGCACATACTCTCTGCGGAAATCAGATCTAGCATATGATACGCCATCTAATGCTCTATCCCACGAAAGCCAATTGTCATGAAATGACCAAAGTTTTTTGAATTGTTTTTTTGGATAATTCTTTTCCACTATACCTTGGAATTCAATAACCGTATTCTCAGATGTTCGCGTTCCGCCAGATATAATATCAAGACCCATTCCCATCCAGCAAACCAATTCAATAACACTCTTAATCTTTTGAAGCTCTTTGATGATTTTTGTCTTAGTTAATTTAGACTTTTTTTCGGAATATCTTTCTAGCAAACTTTCTGTAAAGTAGAAATCATCTGAACCATCGCCACCGCTATTGATATAGTCAACAAACCCTTCTATTCCATCCCATCGTTGGGGGTCAAAAGTAATAGGATGAGTATTAATCTTAACATGTAATTTCTGTTTTGCTGATACGAAGTTTCCAGTCTTAGTCGGAGTAAGCCACATGGTGCTCAGACTAAAAGGAGCTTCTGATGTAAACCCCATAATAGAAACAATATCTTCTACAAGCTCAACTACCCTAAGTTCCCCTAGGGCTGTCTGCTCGAAATGCCAACCGCCTATCATGGCAGTAAAAACCTGAGTTTCGGTGAAGTGAAGCCCCATCATTTGCTCCGTAGATTTGATAAAATTTAGGCAGACTAGCGGTACAACCCAACATAATCACGGTTCCCAAGAAGTCAAGGGGGCATAAAAATATTTTAAGTTAACCAAAAACTTACGAGAGAGATACCGAGTTAGATCCGCTATTAATCTAGGCGACCATAGACCAGCTTAATGCTTCTAATTCTTTCTTCAAGTTCCTCTCCTATATCAGTAATCCTTTTATAATGTTGATCCCAAAGATCAGAATTGATTGCGCAAAAGCATTTGGGCCTAACCGAACCCATGCAGTAAGATATCTCATATCTCTCTCTATCAAGCTCTTTGATTATCGAATCGTCCCTTAGAGCCTGTTCGACATCTTTGTCTTGCTTACTTTTTATCCAATGAATGGTTCCGGGTTTCATATATTTATTATCTCATATATTTTATGATATATTATTTATTAATCATACAATATCTAATGTGGATGCAAAATGAAAAAACTTAATTCTTTATATCTTTTGCTAGTAAAGCATAAATTACACAAAGAAGCTGATATGGTCAGAGATATCATTAAAATATCTCAGTCTCAAGATTCTTGGTTGGATTATGCGCCATTAATAATGACAGATAGAAATAAAGATATACCACATGGTATGTTTAAAATACTTGGAAAAGGAAGTTCAAGAATCACCTTTTCCATCGCTGGAGTAAGCGACAAAGTAGTTAAGGTACAATATGCTGGCTCCGATCAGAACGAGAAAGAATTTAAACTTGGTAAAGATCATCCTGAATTATTCCCTGTTGCATATAATCACGGTAAATCGGAAGGATATCCTGAAAACGAATATGGATGGATAGTTCAAGAAAGAGTTGTCCCGCTAATTAAGAGCGGAAAAGGGTTTAAAGACTTCTTTCCTAAAGCGTATGAGATTTGGAAAGATCTTGGGCCTGTTGAAGAATCAGAATTGGGTGCGGTAGTTTCTATAAATGATATGTTTCATACTTTTGATTATTTTATACAATCAATCTTAGAATTCGAAGAAGCTAAAAAATCTAATCTAGAAGTTTCTCTCTCCGAAGAGATTTATAAAAAAGTATTAAATTCTGAACCATTAATTAAAAAGCTTATCGAAGTAGGTACCAAAGAAGAAATAGCCCTTGGAGACTTAGATCCGAATAATATGGGTGTCTCCAAAGATGGCAGATTAGTAATCTTAGATGTAGGATGACGGCTTTATCTTTCTCCCTCTCTAATAAGAACAAAGCTTGGCACTTCCTGCTCTACTGCATCTTCAAACCAGTGAACTTTAAAGACAGAAACTTTGTTATTAAATGACGGATAACCACCATTATCGGACGTTACCTCCACCTTTTCCATTACCATTCCAATTCTTTTGGTATTGAAAAGATGGTGAACAATATCGCCATATTGAAGCGGTCTTACGTCGTGCTTATTTTTTGAGATGTTCATATATCTTTTCTCGGAAAAATTTGTGTTAAATAAGATTAATAATTAAAATTAAATATCGTACAAGAGAACATACCCCTTCTCATAGGAGAGTGGTCCAGATTTTTTATTCTTTACGTAATCCATAATTTCCTTAATAACTTCAGATTCCATCCCAGAAAGTTTCCCCTCCCTTTCTGGATCTAAAGCGTACTCTTTATTTTGATGATAAATGGAATGAATAGGTCTGGAATACTTAGGATCTCCGGCCAGAGCGTTACTAAAGACATCAGCAATATAATCCGTCTCTACCGAGTATGTATCGAAAAAATCTCCAATCAACTTATCCAACTCTTCGTCTTCAATTTGATTCCATCTGTCTTCTAGAGCTTTATAAAGAGATGAGTCCTCTTTATCAGAAGGTTCTCTTTCTCCATCTTCTATAGCTTCTAAAACTTGAGAATCTATATAAAATTTAGATACTTCTTTTAGGAATGAGTAAACTATCATTTTAAAATCGTACTCTTCTCCAAAGTCGAATCCAACGTGTCCTATGTCGTGAGCAAGATATCTCGGTGATTTTTCTGGAATGAACAGGCCTCTTGGTGGAGAGTGTTTCTCATTATAGAATATATAAACAGCTTCATGCTCAGGAATCTTTAGCTCCTGAAGTTTTGTATAAATTTCATTCCATAATTCTGGAAAAACTTCCTTTAATTTTTCCAAGTCTCCCATTTTTTCATTTGACATAAAATCACTCATTACAGAAACTTTATTCTTTAATTCTTCGTAATCATCAGTAATGGAACTCCAGATGTACGACATCTTATATAGCACCTCTTCATCTATATTGGACGAGTCAAATGGAATTAAAACAACATCGGTCCCCAAAGAGGAAAGTGCTCCATACCATAGTTCCGGCTCATAATGTCTAGTATTCTGACCCATAAATTTATCTCTTTCTGGAGGAAGATCCGAATACGGAGGAAGACTCACAATATCTACGAGAGGAATTGCAGTTTTCATTAAGGTCTTAAGAGTCTCAGCTTCCTGTAAGAAACCATTTCTATAGAGCCATTTAGATAAAGATGTTAGTTTTTTGATTTGCATAAATTCTCCATTACTTTTTAATCTGATATTAGTATGATCATTTATCTATTAATTAGCAAGAATATTTAGAGGTTATTTATGCTCAAAACACTAATAAATCTAGCCAATCAACTTGATTCTAGAGGTCTTCTCAGGGAAGCAGATTACTTAGATCGCTTAGTCAAGAGGGCTGGTGATTTTAAAGATCAATGTACTATTTATAATGTAGAAGAGGATTCTAATATAGAAGATATTTTAAATATAGATTATTACGATATATTGGAGCAAATTGATCAAATTTTTAATGAAACAAACATCAGAATATCAAGAGAGGATAAGTTCTATGAAGCTTGCATTAATTCCGATGGAGAAGTTTTGGGAGCATCTGTAATATCTTACTACCCAAATGAGGACTCTCCATCATTAAGATTTTCTGTTGCTATATCTCCAGAGCAACAAGGCGGAGGAATAGGCAAAAAGCTTGCTCAAAGCATTATTGACAATCATAAGAACGAATGGAGAATTGAAGCTTGGGTTGTAAACCCTATAATGGCAGGCTTATTATCTGATTTAGGATTTGAAAATATAGACGGAGGAGATTGGAGCCCCAGCAGTCCTATTATGGAGTACCGATCCTAAAACCTAAATCCTTTAATGTAAGAGCATGTTGTTTATTCATATTGTTCATATCTTATGATGATATGGAATTATTTGCCAATCACCAACCCAGCTAGAATTAGCCTCTTCCGAATCCAGCCATAGAACTAAATAAGTTCTGAATTCATCCTCATCTCTTCCTTTATCCATGATAATTCCAGTTGAAGATTCATCAGCAATACCATACATCGCAAGATGCACTAAATCGCCAATATTAAAATCACTCACTTTTGACTCCATGAATATTTAGTCATAAGAATTTTTAACACGCAAAGGACATTATCTCTCAGCCGGAAGAGAACCATTCATATTTAAACATCATTTCTATTGCCGCCTCTCCATGGTCCATTTCAAGCAATTTCTCCATATATTGCTCTAAAGTAGAACACATGAAATCATCTATCCACCATTCATAATATGAGGCATTTACATCCTCAACCGCAGGTCCGCCAATTCTATGTCTTTTGCCGTTTAGCCACCATGTAGAAAGTCCATCGGCATAAATTGCAGCTGGACCATCCTCTCTGTGGAATTTTCCGTTCAGCATCCAGAGTATAGAACCATCTTGTCTTATAAATTTCTTAGGCTTTTTCATTTTCATTCAGACCATTGGATAAAGGCCAGTTTCAAAAAACCATCCATGTTCCTGACCATCATCGCATACCAACCAATACTTGTAGTAAGCATAATTTGATTCAGGCAGTCTCTCTTCTCTTGCGTCCATCACAATTCCGGAAATAATTTTATCCGGCGTCATGGGACCATCATAGATTCTAAAAAAGACCATGTCTCCAATTCTATATTTGGCGGCTGGCTTCATAGCTTTTCCATTTAGTTTGTTTTCTTTTATTTATTTGTTTCCGGCGCGCGATTTTTTTAAAGTCACTCTTTCGGAGCCAAATTATATCTCATAATCGGAAAGCAAGATCCTTTGAACGGATCTCCCTGATAAGCAGCACCCTTAACGCCCTCCCTAACCACCTCGGGAAAATAAACATAAGCCATTCTCCTATTGTAAGAGTTGAAGCCATATATAATACCGGACTTATCTTTTAAGATTTCCCACCACCCTGAGTCCCAAGAATCATCTATGGCAGATTCTTTGAGAATTACAACATCGCCAGGCTCTAATTCTCTCATCTTAAACC
>JACCDX010416758.1_pt1 | contig 22580 bp, 40 predicted proteins | sample 7449681 | NCBI WGS metagenome assembly JACCDX01 (sample SAMN15323450, study PRJNA562643) | freshwater metagenome | isolation source: river surface water | place: USA:Blue River Watershed | collected 2017-08-18
TAACACACTAACCTCAGAAAAACTCCTAAAGTATCTAATCGAACATAAGCATTGGTCGCCGTTTGAAATGGTTTCTATCACAATGGAAATCAATACAACCCGTGATATCTCTCACCAGATCATTCGCCATCGTTCATTCTCATTCCAAGAGTTTAGCCAGCGTTATGCTGATCCTACTAAGGACATGTCGTTTGTAACGAGAGAAGCAAGACTACAGGATGCTAAGAACCGTCAGAATAGTATTGAGGTTGATGATAAAGATTTGGAAGAAGAATGGGATGTTCATCAACACCTAGTAAAAAGTCAGGCAGAATATTCTTATAAAAAAGCGATTGAAATGGGAATTGCCAAAGAACAAGCCAGAGCAATTCTACCAGAAGGTCTAACCACAACCCGTCTATATATGTCAGGGACACTTCGTTCTTGGATTCATTACATTGACGTTAGAGCCGAAGAAGGCACACAGAAAGAACACCGTCAGGTTGCTCTTGCTGCACAGGAAGAAATTCTAAAACACTTCCCGTCATTGCGTGAGTATTGGTATCCTGATCTAGATATGTCACCACCAAGTTTTGAGGATTACTGGCTTCCAAGAAATAGACCAACAGAAACAAAGTCATGGTGGTGGAAGTTTTGGTCATGAGTAAGACTAAAATTATATGGACGTTTCCTGATGGATCATGGCGAAAGATATCACACCCTAACATCAAAGGCGAGATTATTACAGCAATAAAAGCAGTTGATGATGGCAGGTGGTTTATTTGGCATGACGCATATTATAATTTTCCGTGGTCAAGAAAGAAGTTTGGTTTATAATGCTGTTCGATAGATACGACTTTAAGAAATTCGCCAGAGCCGTTCGCAAAGTGAATAGCAGGTTCATGGGTAGAGAAATCAGACAGCTATATTCTGGTTATCTATATCCAGAGTTACCTTTATATTTGAAAATCACGGAGATTCTTGATGCCTAAGATCGTATTAGTTGAAACCGTCTCTATGTTCAGGCATATATACGCTGTAGAACTTGAAGATGACCAACCAGCAGATTATGCTGTAGAAGATGTTATGTATTTTACTACTGGTGGTGAAACAGAATTTGATGAAGTAGCACAAGAACATGTTGGTGAAAACATCTTATCACACCGTGTAGTAACTGAACAAGAATACTTAGAACTTTTTGATCAACATAATCCATATGCCGCTCCTATGTGGACAGTTGAACAAAAGAAGAGATATATATACAAGGCTAAAGAGAACAAAGAGGCAAAATAATGACAGACTTTACAGTTTACCAGCAGTACATCCACAAATCCCGTTATGCACGTTTCCTTCCAGAGAAGAATCGTCGGGAACACTGGAATGAAACGGTCCAGCGTTATGTGGATTATATGTTCACAAAAGTTTCAACAGGCCAGGGATGGACGGTTGATCAAAAGCTAAAGCAAGAAGTATTTGACGCAATTTATAATCTTGAAGTAATGCCATCAATGAGAGCATTGATGACTGCTGGTAAGGCTCTAGATCGTGATAACGTCGCTGGCTACAATTGTTCTTATCTTCCTATTGACGATCCAAAGGCTTTTGATGAAGCCATGTGCATTCTTATGAATGGCACTGGTGTTGGCTTCTCTGTTGAGCGTCAGTATGTGAATAAGCTACCAGAAATTCCAGAACAGCTTTTTGACTGTGATACCATGATCACAGTACGTGACAGCAAGGAAGGTTGGGCAAAAGCATTACGTATGCTTATTTCACTCCTTTACGCTGGTGAAGTTCCAAAGTGGGATTTATCAAACCTTCGTCCTGCTGGTGCACCACTAAAGGTGTTTGGTGGCCGTTCTTCTGGTCCAGATCCATTGAACGATCTATTCAAGTTCGTTATTCGTGTTTTCAAGAATGCACATGGTCGTAAACTAACATCGTTAGAATGCCATGACATTATGTGTAAAATTGGTGAAGTTGTTGTAGTTGGTGGTGTTCGCCGTTCTGCTATGATTTCTCTATCTAATCTTAGCGATGATCGTATGCGTCATGCTAAAGCTGGTCAATGGTGGGAAGCAAATGTACAAAGAGCTTTATCAAACAATTCAGCAGTCTATACAGAAAAACCAGAAGTTGGACAGTTCATGCAAGAATGGCTCTCCATCTACGAATCTAAGTCGGGCGAACGTGGCATCTTTTCCAGAGAAGCAAGCCAAAAAGTTGCTAAAAGAAGTGGAAGAAGAGATTCATCGTTTGAATTCGGAACTAACCCCTGTTCGGAGATTATCCTTCGTCCGTACCAATTTTGCAACCTTACAGAGTGCGTTATTCGAAGCACTGACAGTGAAGAGTCTCTTGCAAGAAAGATTAGAATCGCTACAGTATTGGGAACGTTTCAATCAACCATGACCCATTTCCCATATCTTCGTAAGATTTGGCAGAAGAATACAGAAGAAGAGCGTCTACTTGGTGTATCACTAACTGGCATTTATGATTGTCCATTGATGAACGATTATAATGATCCAGAACTTCCTGCACGTTTGGAACGTCTTCGTCAGATTGCTATTGATACAAATAAGGAATGGAGCGAGAAACTTGGTATTAATCAATCAGTCGCCATTACTTGCGTTAAGCCTTCAGGAACCGTCAGTCAATTGGTTCTTAGTCCTTCTGGTATTCATCCAGGCCATGATAAGTATTATTATCGCCGTGTTCGTAGCGACAATAAAGACCCACTCACCAAGCATCTTATTGATTCTGGTGTTCCTAATGAGCCAGATGTCACTAAGCCTCATTCTACTACTGTATTTACTTTCCCAATGAAGTTACCAGAAACTTCAATCACAAGAGAAAGTGTATCAGCTATTGATCACCTAGAACTATGGTTGAAATATCAGCGTCATTGGTGTGAGCATAAACCTTCTGTTACTATTAACGTGAAGGAAGAAGAGTGGCCACGTGTTGGTGCTTGGGTCTATGATCACTTTGACGAAATGTCTGGTGTATCATTTCTTCCATACGATGGTGGAACTTATAGACAAGCTCCTTATGAAACAATCACTAAGGAAGATTACGAATCGGCAATCATAAATATTCCTACGAATGTCGATTGGGATGCTCTTGTCGAAGTAGATGATAATGTTGAAGGCGTTCAGACTCTAGCCTGTACATCAGGGAATTGTGAAATATGAGTGACGATTGGCAAAATGGTTATACTGCTGGATACCAAAATGGATGGGAAGCAGGGTATAATAGAGGGAAGACCGAAGGTCTTCCCAAAAACCCTTACCAGCAACCACAACAGGATTGGATGAGGCAAAAGAATTTTGGTTCAACTTGTTTTGTTTGTGGTAAGTTCTTTGAAGCCGGTAAGGCATATGGTTATGTTTGTGCATATTCACATTGCCCATCTAAAGCTTATTGTTCAACCGTTCCATTAACAGCGTCTAGTGCTGCTAATGCACAATGGTCATCTTGGATGTCTGGTAGACCAAGTTCAGCAGTAAATACTGTTCCTGATGGCTTGTCATACGAGGAAATTTATGGTTCAGTAGTGTATGGTCAAAATAGGAGATCATACAGTGAAGACAGTTAAGCTTTGGTTTTACGTATTATTGGCTTGTTTCCTTTGGTATGCTGTAGCTTACGGTGAACCAATTGTGGTTCAGCCAATACTACCAAATCCAGTAATGACTCCGGGGGATACAATCCCCGGAGTTACTAGAGAAAAGATCTGTCTTTCTGGATATACTGGTTCTGTTAGAAATGTATCACAGACTAATAGAATTTCTGTTTTTGTTATGTATTTTTTAGACCCAAGAAAAGATAGATTTGAAGTAGATCATCTTATTAGTCTTGAACTTGGTGGTAGTAATGATATTAAAAATCTATGGCCACAATCTTATACAACAAAGCCATGGAATGCCCATGTGAAAGATAAGCTTGAGAATAGATTACACAATGAAATTTGTGATGGTATCTTAACAGTAGAAGAAGCACAAGAAGCAGTAAGAAATGATTGGATCAAGACATACTGTGAGAAATTTGATGATTTACAGGAAGATTGTGCTGTATATTTAAAAGGAAAGGAATAAATGAAAATAGACGCAGAACTTTTCGATCTTTGTAGAGATTTCATTAAAGATAACGAAATTACTTGTAGTGAAACTATCTATCAGTCTGATAAAATAGAAGCCAATGCTTTAGATCTTATTGAACAAATTTGTGAACTTATTGGTTATTATGAAGACGAAGAAGAAGATTTGGATTTTGATGACGAATAAATATCCCGAAGGAGATTCGGGATGTCATGGACTTATAAAGGTGAGCTATTAGAAGAGATTGGTAATTATGTTGGATTTGTATACATAATTACCAATCTTCGTACAGATAGAAAATATATCGGTAAAAAGCTTTTTCATTTTTCTAAGACAAAACAGGTCAAGGGTAAAAAGAAAAAGTTAAAAGTAGAATCCGATTGGTTGGATTATTATGGTTCTAATGAAGAACTTAATCACCATGTTAATATCTTTGGTAAAGATCAATTCAAAAGAGAAATACTAAGACTTTGTACTTCAAAGGGAGAAATGTCCTATTTTGAAGCTAAGTATCAGTTTGAGCATGGTGTTCTAGAATCAGAACAATGGTATAATGCGTGGATTTCTTGTAAGATTCACAAGAAACATCTTACATTTTTGAAGAAAAAGGCGACTAAATGAATGTGTTGGATAATGCTCTAAGCCCACAGTTATTTAATTACATCAAATCTCAGATATTTGATTCTAATTTTCCTTGGTATTATCACCATACATCAAATAAATTATCAGAAGAATCTATGTATGGTAATAGTTTTAGTCATCTTATCTTAGATAATAATAAGGTTAATTCTCTTATAGCGGCTGACTGTAGGGCTGCTTTGTATACATTAGCAGATAAAATTGGTTTAAAAATTGATTTTGTTTCAAGAATAAGAGCCGGATTATTAGAGCCAAAACCAACAGGATTGTATACAAACACACCTCATGTTGATAATGAATATTTAGAACATCATGTTGGTCTTTTATATTTAAACGATAGTGATGGTGATACTCTAATATATAATGAGCAATATAATCCAAAAAGTGGCTTGACAGAAAGCGATTATTATGATATAGTGTTACATAGAAAAGTTACGGTAAACCAGAATATAGAATGTAAAGAAAATAGGTTCGTGTGTTTTGATGGCTATACTTATCATTCAAGCACATGTCCTACGAATGTGAATAGAAGAATAACTGTTAATTTTAACTTTACAGTGAAGAAGGAGAAATAATATGGCCCATCCACACAAGAACAGACCACGTAAGGGTCGCCGCAAGATTGGTTCACAAAAGCGTAAGGCTAGACGTTTGAAGGGTAAGAAGAGGAAGTAATGCGGTTTGATGTTGAGGAAGTAAAAAGATTTATCTCTAATACTTCTTCTGAAACCAAGATATATATTGGGTCTGATTCTGTCAGATATAAACGTGGTGAAATTTGGTTTGCGGAATATTGTACAGTTGTGGTTGTACATTATAATGGTAACAGTGGTTGTAAATTGTTCCGTAAACTTGAATCTGAAAGAGATTATGACCAGAAACGTGATAAGCCTCGTTTGAGACTCATGAATGAAGTCATAAAGACAGGACAAATGTTTATCGAATTAGAAGAATCTATCTCTAATAGGCATGTTGAGATCCATCTTGACATCAATCCTAATGTGAAATATGGTTCTTCTTGTGTAATATCTGAAGCAGTTGGATATATTAAAGGAATGTGTAATGTCGTTCCTTTTGTTAAACCGGAGGCATTTGCTGCCTCTGTGGCTGCTGATAGATTACTTGCATAACTAACACGCCGGTAGCCAAGTGGTTAAGGCCAGCCGCTCATAACGGTTCTATCGGGGGTTCGAATCCCTCCCGGCGTACCAAACTCTAAAAGGATATATAATGAAATACGTGATTACAGCATTATTTTTACTATCAGCTTCTACGGCAAACGCTGGTATTTTGGACGACCTTTTTGGTCAACCACAACCACAGCAACAGGTAAACCCCCGCTATAGTAAGCATTCAAAACATATAAATACCTATTCCACCGGAGCGCATAATGCTTCGTGGTATAATGACCGGAGCGGACGGACAGCATCCGGTATGCGCCACCATTACGGTGTAGCGCACAGAACTCTCCCCTTTGGAACAACAGTTTGTATTCACAATCCTGCAAATGGGAGATCTTTAGAAGCCGTTGTAACCGATAGAGGGCCATTCGTCAGAGGAAGAAATATTGACGTTAATCAGAATGTGGCTCGTGCCCTTGGTTTCTCAGGAACCGCACATTTAAATTTTAATCCGTGTTAGGGTCGGTTGCACATAACAGAAAGGTACTATTATGAAGAAGATTATTTTTGCTGTTTCTACAGCCATTGCTATGTTTGCCTTCTGCAACGTAGCAGAGGCACGTGGTTCCAGCCAGAATACTCAGTATTCAAAGCATGAAGACGTTCCATATGATCCAATTGGTGACATTCTTGGTGGACCCGGTAAAGGCTGGTCTATCATGACTCCAATGAATCATAGATCACGTCATGCCTCTTACCACAATAAGAGATATAATACATACACACACCATTATTCTGGTCACATGTCAACATCTATCGTTTCATACGGTCATTTGTTACAGCGCATGGGTCTAAGAGTATCCGAACATCCAGCTTTCGGTGGTGTTCATCATGTTCATCATGGTTGGGCACATTATGCTGGACGTGCGATTGACGTTAATGTTGGTCGTGGCGTTTATGAAGCACATTCCAGATACGGGCATAAGTTTGATCAAGTTGCATCTGCTGCTCGTGCTGCTGGCTACACTGTTCTTTGGCGTGTTAAGGGTCACTTTAACCACATGCACATTCAAAGATAATAAATAATGGGGGTGGCTGTCCGTGTCACCCCCTAGTATCATGGAGGACCATGTGAACGTAGAAAAAGAAAAAGATACAGTTATTCCTTCCTTAGATGAACATCACTATTATATGTTTAATACAGATTTCAATCCATCGTCAACCGGCGATGCAATTAGTTTTATTATTGCAAGAAATCTGATAACAAAAAATAAACCAAAACAGATGAAGATGATCATTAATTCACCGGGAGGCGAAGTTCCTTCTGCGTTTGCTCTTATTGATACTATGAAAGGATCTAAGATTCCAATCTTCACTTATGGTTTGGGTGAAATTGCATCATGTGGTCTTTTAACTTTCATGGCGGGTCAACAAGGAAATAGATATATAACTAGAAACACAGCTATTCTTTCACATCAGTTCTCATGGGGAACCATTGGTAAAGAACATGAGCTAATGGCTTCAGTTAAAGAATTCAATAATACCAGCCAGAGAATTATAGAACACTATAAGCGTTGCACTGGTCAGACAGAAGCGACTATCAAGAAATACCTACTACCAGCAGAAGATGTCTGGTTAACCCCAAAAGAAGCGATTAAATACGGTATAGCAGATCACATTGTTGACTTTTACTAATGGAGAAATGAAATGACTATGATTAGATTGAACCCTGATGAAGTATTCAGCACAGACAGTTCAGAATATGAAATTCTATCTGATGCTGCATCAAAGGTCAAGGGTGTTGAAGGTGCTGTTCTAGAGATTGGCTCACGTAGAGGTGGTTCTGCTAGAATTATGATGGATGCACTAGCACAGAATGGTGATACCAATCGTTCTTTTTTCTGTGTTGATCCATATGGTAACATTGATCTAGAGATCACCAATATTAATGCTTCTACTTTCTATTCAGATAAGTATGACATTAAGGGCGATCCTAAGTCAAAGGAAGAGACTCTTGCTGCTAAGTTCGATTATACCAATAATATGCGTAATCGAATTGTTCCATCACTATACTACTATGCCTTCAATCTAGGTTTTAATTTCAGCTTCTTCTTCCTAGAGGATACTGAATTTTTCAGCCGTTATGCTGAAGGTGTTCCAGTATATGATGAAGAGAAGAAGATTGAGAATAATTTTGCTCTTGTTTTCTTTGATGGTCCACATACCAATCAGGCTGTTATTGATGAAATGAACTATTTCTTCGATAAGGCACCAGTTGGAGCCATGTGGGTATTTGATGATATTTGGATGTACGACCATGATATGATTGAGAACGAATATCTATTCAAGAACGGTTTTAAGACAGTGGCAAAGGGAAACATTAAGGCTTCCTATGTCAAGGAATCTTGAGATAGCAATTGAAGTAATAGCCACAATTACACTGATAGTAGGCGTGGCTCTTACTTCTTATAATATGTATCCAATGAATATCTATGTGAGCCTAGCAGGAAATCTTTTGTGGCTTATCATGGGTATTCTTTGGAGAAAATGGTCTCTTATAACAATCCAGATTTTTATATCTATCATTTATACGATGGGTATTGTTAAAACTATGATGGGTTGACAAACAGATCATTTTGGTGTATAATAAATAACAATTCTAAAGAGGAAACATGCAGAGCGAACTAGAGATTTTGGTAGAGATAGATATGGTGACTACAGGATATAATCCTCAAAATCCAAAAGACGTTAAACTATATTGGGAGAACATGCTAGATGGCAATTGAGATTTATTCAAAAGAAGGCTGTGCATATTGCGTTAAGGCAAAGCAGCTATTGAATACCCATGGAAAAGACTTTATGGAATATAAGTTGAATGAAGATTTCACCCGTGATATTCTTCTATCAAAGTTTCCAGAAGCTAAGACCTTTCCTGTTATTGTTGTAGATGGAATGAATATTGGTGGTTATGACCAGCTATTCCATTATATTACAGAGGAAAGACTTGATAATCGTAAGCTATTGAACGAAAGTCTATAATATGAAACAGAAGTTTAATCGTGATGAGATCCTTGGTGATCTACGTGAACATGTTTGTCAAATCTTTGTACAGAATGGTCCAGCAGTTCGTTGTACCCTTAAAGTAGAAGATTTGCCTCAATCTTATGTTTTAACAGAAGAAGCAAAGGAACGCCAGTTTCATGCTGACAATCCAAATATTATTTCAGCATGGGATATTGTGGACGGTGGATGGAAGCAATTCCATATTGATAATGTTACTTACATCCAAATCGTAGACACATATTAAAGGACATAAACATGACCGAAAATGCTTATTGGGGATATCATCTAATTATCAATGCTGGTGACTGTAATAGAGAAGCAGTCATGAGTGCTGGAACTATTTACGATTTCAGTAAAGAGCTAGTAGAGCGCATTGATATGGTTGCGTATGGCGAACCACAGATCGTAAAATTTGGTTCAGGAAATAAGGCAGGATATACACTAGTTCAGCTTATTGAAACTAGCAATATCTGTGCACATTTTTGTGATGACAGCGGTGATTTATATCTTGATGTCTTCTCATGTAAGACATTTAAGGTTGATGAAGTTCTATACATGGTAAATAAGTATTTCAATCCTTCAAGAATGAATCACACTTACCTAGAAAGACAAGCATGATTATAGGAATTACTTTTGGTGCTTTTGACTTGCTTCACGCAGGACACGTTGCTATGCTTGAAGAAGCCAAAAGGAAATGCGATTTTCTAATGGTGGGGTTACATGTTGACCCCACTGTTGAACGACCAGACACAAAGAATAAACCAATTCAATCTGTATATGAAAGATGGAAACAGCTTAATGCAATGAAGGCTGTTGATGAAATCGTTCCATATGAATCAGAGCAAGACATTGTAAATATGTTATCAACTCTTGCTATTGATAAGAGATTTATTGGTTCCGACTATCAAGACAAGAATATCACAGGTCAAGAGGTCTGTATGATACGTGGCATTGAAATTGTTTTCATTGACCGTGTGCATAACTATTCCTCATCAGAATTGAGAAACAGATGCAAAAAGCAGTCTTCCTAGACAAAGATGGTATCATAAACTCTTTAGTTGCAAGGCCAGATGGTCGTATGACTTCTCCTTGGACATTACAAGAGTTTATGGAACATCTAGATTCACATATATTTCAATATGTAGATACACTAAAAGAACTTGGTTATGTTGTGTTTGTTGTCACAAACCAACCCGGAGTTCTTGATGGTGAAATGTACATGACAGAACTTGATGATATCTGTGGATTCTTAGAAGATGAAGTTGGTATCCAACATGTTCTGTATGCTCTTAAGAAAGGCACAGAACTATATAAACCAAACAACGGTATGATCGAAGCACTGATTGGTTTATATGATATTGATCGTGAACACAGCTTTATGGTCGGTGATCGTTGGAAAGATATAGTCGCCGGAAAGAAGTCTGAACTGACGACTATATATGTCAATGAACGTCCATATACTTCAGAAGATCCTGAAGATCTTGGACCTAATTACAAAGTATCAACCGTTGGTGCAGCGATAGATATTATTTATAAGACAGGATGGTAAATTATGGCATTTGTTGAAGAGAATGAGATTTCCGCTAAGTCACAAGGCGGAACTGAAATTACTAAGCGTTCAATTGGAAAGAAGATTCCAGACGAACTAGCAGCGGACTTTCAGATTATTCCATCACGTATTCGTGATTTGAATGAAGAGAAGATCAGAATTTATTGGGCACATGACATGGCAGAAGATCCAGAATGTGCTCATTTCAAGCAAGAACATAGCCGTGATCGTTTTCATAAAATGGTGTTCAGTTCAAACTGGCAAATGAACGATTGGGCTGTAAAGTTAGGTATTCCACTAACTGACAAGCTACAGGTTATTGAAACTCCTATTGAACCACTAGAGCTAAAACCAAAGGCTGCTGACAAGGTAAATCTAATTTACTTTTCAACACCGCAGCGTGGTCTAGAACTATTGATTCCTGTGGTTGATGCTCTATCTAAGAAGCATCCACACATTCATCTTGATGTATTTTCATCATTCAAGATTTATGGTTGGGATGAATCAGACAAGCACTTTGAGCCACTTTATGATTCAGTTCGTAATCATCCAAACATGACTTATCATGGGTTTGCTCCACAAGAACAACTTAGAGATCATCTTCATGCAGCACATATTCTAGCTTATCCATCTATCTGGCAGGAAACATCATGCCGTGTATTGATGGAATCTATGTCTGCTGGTCTTCTCTGTGTTCATCCCAATTTAGCAGCACTATCTGATACTGCTGGTGGAATGACTTTCATGTATCAGTATGATAAAGATCCAAACGTTCATGTTCAGACAATGTATAAGTATCTAGACAGAGCAATTGAAGATGTAAATAAGACTGAGATTCAGAACTATCTACGTTTTCAAAAGGCATATGCTGATTCTAGATTTAACCTAGATAAGATTAGCACACAGTGGCAGTCTTTGATGGTTGAATTGAAAGATCAGTATCCTACTGTAGAATCTAGAAAACTTCCACAGGAAATGTTTACATATAAAACGCCATGATCGTAACTAAGACACCACTAAGAATCTCCTTCTTTGGAGGAGGTTCTGACATTCCTCAATTCTATCAAGAAAATGAAGGAATGGTAATCTCCACAGCGATTAATAGCTATATCTACCTTGCGGTTAATCGCTGTGTAGCTTCTCACCTTAGAGTTATCTATTCTGAATTAGAACAAACTGATTCAGTAGAGAATATCAAACACAATAGAGTTAGAGAAGCGTTAAAGCACTTCGAAATTCCTTCCAATCTAGAGATTGCATCTTTCTCTGATGTTCCAACCAAAGGAACTGGTCTTGGATCTTCATCTACTTTTACTGTTGGATTGATTAATGCTCTCCACAGAATTACTAGTGGAAGAAACATTGATCATAAGGAATTAGCAGAACTTGCTTCTTACATTGAGATTGTAAGATGTGGTGAACCTATTGGTAAACAAGATCAATATGCTGCATCTTACGGTGGATTTAATACCATTTATTTCCATGGTAATGAAGTAAGAGTAAAACCAGTTGATATAGAGCCAAGTGCTGCCTTTGAATTAGACAGCAATCTATTGGCTTTCAATACTGGTATCACCCGTCAGGCTTCTGATATTCTAACACAGCAAGTAGATAACATAAAGAACCATAGTATTGTAGACCAAACAAAAGCTATGGTTGAACTTGCTAAAAGTGGTCTAAAACTTCTTCAGAGAAGAAAGATTGACGAATTTGGTGAACTTCTAGATCATGGTTGGAAGATCAAAAAGATGTTGTCTGATAATATCTCCAATCAGCAAATTGATGAAATGTATGATAGAGCCATGAAGAATGGTGCTCTTGGTGGTAAACTTCTTGGTGCTGGCGGCGGCGGGTATTTACTCGTTTACGTGCAAGATAAGTATAAGAACAGAGTGTTGGAAGCAATGAAAAATTATGAAAGATTTAATTTTAAATTCACCAAACACGGTTCTACATTGGAGTCTATATAATGCTTAAAGAATATCAGGATATGATCAATGCTGGTCTTGATTCAGTTGATCCTATAGCACTAAACCACGTAAGAAATGTTATCTTTTCTGCAGCGCACAATAATTGGCCAATTCTAGTAATGGGTAATGGTGGTTCTGCTGCTATTGGTGATCATTGGTCATGTGATTATTCCAAGGGTATTAGCGAAGACACCAAGTATAAGATAAATGTTAGAAATCTTGGTTCTAATATGTCAATTATGACCGCTATCGCTAATGATATTGGTTATGATCAGGTTTTCTCAAAACAGATTGAATGGTGTAAAGAGGAAGCTCTTGTCTTAGCCATTTCTTCTTCTGGTAGTTCTCCTAATATTGTTAATGGTCTAAGAAAGGCCAATGAAATGGAATTTCCAACTATTGCTTTGGTTGGATTTGACGGTGGTGAAGTATTAAGAAGAGACATGGCAGACTTTATTATCCATGTAAATTCAAACAATTACGGTGTTGTGGAAGACTGCCATCAGATCATCATGCATTCTATGGCTCAAAACATTCGTACACAATACAAAAACAAAGATGTCATCAAGCTATAAATATATTGACAAAGCCTAGAAAGTAGGGTATAATATATGAATAGTAACAATGTTGTAGTCTTCCCTAAAGAAAATAAGAACATCAAAAAGATCATTTCTATCGAAGAAATCAACAAAAACGTGGAACAGATGAGTCTGTTCCATATTCAAGAGTCTATAGCAAGTCTTGTGCCTATTATTTTCACACAATTAGATATCGCTGGTTTCAGTCCAACTGATGAACAAATTGAAGAAGACCTAAAAGATGGTGCTTTTTTGGTTGAAGCGTTAAGATCAATAATGTGTAAATACTATGGTATATACCACCCATTCCAGAGATTGGCGGAAGGTGTGTTCAATGATCATCCTGATGAAGAGGGTGTTCTAAGAATAGTAGACGAAATTGTAATGGATTTAAGGGAAGACAAAGAGAAGGATTGATCCCTGTGATTATTGTGGATTTGAATCAGACTATGTTATCTAATTTGATGGCACAACTTGGTAATCATCTGAATGCTCAAGTTGAAGAGAATATGGTGAGACATATGGTTCTCAATGCCATCCGTTCGTATAAACACAAATTTGGTAACGAATATGGAGAACTTATTATCGCTTGTGATAATACTAATTATTGGCGCAAGCAGATTTTTCCTTATTACAAAGCTAATCGCAAAAAGGCGATCTCAGAATCAGAACTAAACTGGAAGTCTATCTTTGACTGTATGAGCAAGATTCGTGCAGAACTAAAAGAGTTTTTCCCTTACAAGGTTATTGATGTGGAATCAGCCGAAGCTGATGATGTCATAGCAACACTTGTTGGTGAATACGGTTCTCCACTAAATACAGGTGAAAAGATACTTATTCTTTCAGGAGATAAAGATTTTATCCAGCTACATGTCCATGGAAACGTTAAACAGTATGATCCAGTTAGAAAGAAGTGGATCGACCATAATGACCCTACCATGTTTTTAAATGAACATATTCTTAAGGGTGATTCTGGTGACGGGGTTCCAAATGTGTTGTCTGATGATAATTGTTTGGTTACTGGAACTAGACAAAAGCCACTTACAACAAAGAGAATCACACAGCTTCTAAATACTGTTCCAGACAAAGATTGGGATGAAAGAACATATCGCAATTTCTGTCGTAATAGAGAGCTTATTGATCTTTCATATATTCCTACAGAGATTAAAGAAAAGGTGTTGGATCAATATAACAACCAAGAAAAGAGAGATCGTAGTAAACTAATGAACTATTTTATTGCGAATAAACTGAAGAACTTGATTGAAAGTATAAATGAATTTTGAGGAGATAAAATAAAATGGTTAAAAGTTTGTATGAAATTCTTGAGTGGATTGCTAAGAAGAGAAAGACACAAGAGAAGATTGATGCTTTAAGAGAACACGATTCTTTGGCAATCAGAATTATTCTACAGGGTGCATTTGATCCAAATGTTCAGTGGGAACTACCACCCGGAGAACCACCCTATAAACCAAACGATTTAGTTGATCAGCAGCATGTCCTACGTAAGGACGTTGAAAAGCTACGCTATTTCGTTAAGGGATTCCATGACAATCTACCAGCAACAAAGAGAGAAGTCATGTTTATTGAGTTACTCGAAAGAGTAGATCCTAATGACGCCAAGTTGCTCTGCGCTATTAAGGATAAAAAGATGCCATTTCCCGGCCTCACATTAGAGCATGTAACTAAAGGACTACCAGGGTTAATTCCAGAATGAGCAAGTCATCACTAAAGAAATTCCGTAAGAACGATTACACTGATCGTGACGAATATAATGATGATCCACGTGATCGTGAGAATAAGCGTAACGCAAAAAGAGTAGAACGTGCGCTACGTACCAGAGACATTTCTTCACTTGTTGAAGAAGATTATGAATCTGGTGATGATTATCAGTTTGATTGGAATAAGGATACTGATTGATGCCTATATACAAATTGAGAAACAATCATACAGGTGAAGAGTGGGAGGAACTGATGTCTATCTCTGAAATGGAAGAAAGACTAGAGAATCATCCTCATGTTGAACTTCTTATTAATGGAGCACCTATGGTTACTGGTACAATGGGAAAGAACAGTCCAATGAAGACTAAGTACAAAGATGCTACTTCAGTTAAACGTCCTATTCTAGATTCAACAAGTGTGAAGTAATGCCAACATATAAGTTTCTAAACAATGAAACCGGTGAAGAGTTCGAAGAGTTCATGAAAATCTCCGAACTTGATGAATATACTGCGAATAATCCTCACTTAACACAACTAGTAAATGGCGCTCCTGCCCTTTCTTCTGGCCGTGGTTTAGGTAAACCAGATTCTGGTTTCCGTGACGTGCTAAAACAAATTAAGAAGAATGCGAATAAAGGTATCACAAGGAGCACCATAGAAACATTTTAGGGGTATAATGGAACAACAAGAAACAAGAAGATTAACCCGTAAAGAAAAAAGACAACTAAGACAGCAAGGGAAAGAACAACCTAATTATCAAGAAAAACTGAATTTCAAACTCAGACATTTTGATCCCTTAACACAGAATCAAAAACATGCGTTTGATTCGTTTAAGAATGACAAAAATCTTATGCTCCATGGAATTGCCGGTACTGGCAAATCATTCATGGCAATGTATTTGTCACTTAAACAAATTCTTGGTGAACAGGAATCTCCCTATAAAAGAATAGTTATTGTCAGAACAGTTGTTCCAACAAGAGACATGGGATTCCTTCCCGGTAATACAAAAGAAAAAACTAAAGTATATGAAGCACCTTACTATGCAATCTGTACTGAGTTATTTGGAAGAGGCGACTCATACGAATATCTTAAAAGTAAAAATCTTATTGAGTTCATTTCTACATCTTTTATACGTGGCATTACTCTCAATGATTGTATAGTCATTGTTGACGAAATGCAGAATGCTACTCTTCATGAGCTAGATTCTGTTATTACACGTATAGGTCATAACTGTAAGATAATCTTCTGTGGTGACTTTAGACAGTCTGATTTCACCAGAGAACATGAGAAGAATGGCTTAACAGATTTTATGCGTGTTGTCCGTAGCATGAGATCATTTGATCTCATTGAGTTTGAAGCTAATGATATTGTCAGATCTGCTTTAGTCAAAGAATACATTATTCTTAAAGACAAAATGAAAGTAATAGCATGACACAAATTAGAGCTTTCGAATATTGGCCTTGGCCACCATTAGGTAGAATTGCTAAATTTCATTATATTGATGTAGGACCAGAACCAGATACAAATCTAAATGCACCTATGCCAGACATGCATTCATGGTTTGTGTGGGATGAAAAGTCTTCTTCACTTCTTTATGTTGATTATGATAAAGATATGAAATGGAAAGATACTTGGTATGTTAAACAGAAACTTGGTTATGGTCTAGCCGAATGGCGTGATGATAATATTATAGAAAAAGAAAGTATCTCTACCAAGATTTTTGGTAATAGAAACAAGATTGTATTCCAAGACAAATATCCCATTTGGTGGGGTGACGTTTGTGAGATTGGTATACAATATGAGAATAAGCCAAAGTCTGATTTCTTTGCTTGTTCACCACCACAAATGTTAAGTGGAACTCAGTCGTTTGTATACCAAGAAAAACTTGATACATGGTCAAATAAATTTGGCACTACATACAAAGATGTGGTAACACTAATCTACCAACAGGCTTGGGGTAGTAAAATTGGTGGTGCTAAGTATTGGATGGCTAAAGGTGTTGGTCCTGTGGCTGTTCAATGGATATCAACGGTGAAGGAAGCATCAGGTAATAAGATCTATATTACCAATCGAATGGATGCGAAATATAAAATGGAAAACGGCTTTGCGAAAGACATTCAAACATAATATTCTACCATACGTTGAAGTCAAAGAAGAGTATATCGACGGTAAGCGTTACTATGTAATGCCCAACGGTCGAAAATACCCTTCTGTGACTACTGTTATTAGCAGCAAGATGCCGAAGGATGGTATTAAAGCATGGAGAGAAAGGGTTGGTGATGCAGAAGCAGACCGTGTTCTTAGAAAGGCAAATAAAAGAGGAACAGCGGTTCATGCTATGGCTGAAAGATATGTTCTGAATGAAGAGAATTATACTAGAGGCTATGATGTATTTGATCGTGCCACTTTCAATGATTTAAAAATGCACTTGAATGACCATGTGGATAATATTCTTGGTATTGAAATGCCATTATATTCCAATGGGTTAAATACTGCCGGTAGAGGTGACTTGTTTGCTACATATGATGGCGTACCATCATATATTGATTATAAAACAGCAGGAAAAGAAAAGCCAGAAGAACATATTGAGAATTATTTCATTCAGGCTACAACCTATGCAATGATGTTTGAGTGGATCTATAAGATCAAGATTCCACAGTTTGTTATCATGATTTCTGTTGATTCTGCACCAGCACAAATCTTTGTCAAGGATAGATCTAAATATGTTAATAGGGTATTAGAAATATTCAGAGGCGAATAATGGAATTAGTTCTATCATTCTTAACATCTTCAACATCTAAATGGATTGCTATTCTACTTACAGTCTTGTCTGTTGGTGGATATATCTATTATTCAAAAGTTGAATATGGTAAGCTTCAGAAACAGATCGCTACCTATGAATATAATCTAAATCAGCTTTCACAGTCACTCAAAGATGAACAGGCTCAAAGAAAAAGTGCTGAAGAGATAAACTCTGCTCAAAGTAATATCATAAACAATATTATTAAAGAGCGTGAGGATCTTGAAAAAAAGATGAAAGAGGCTGAGATTGAAATTGAGAAGGAAGTTGTGAAGGGAAATGATAGACCATCTTCTAATATTCTTAAAGAAACGATTAAAAGATTGAGTGGTCAGCAATGAAAAAAATATTAATTCTAGCTCTATTTCTTGCTGGTTGTAATAGCACTCAATTAGTAACCACAAAAGAATATACTGTGGTGAAACCAGACCAGTCTATGTATAATTGTCCTGTTATTAAACAGTGGCCAAAATGGAATACTTTGAAAGATTCTGAAGTTGCTAAACTGGTAGTAGAATTACATAAGAATAATTTAACTTGTAAATCTTCTATAGAAAGTATTAGAACTTTTCTAGATAAAGCAGATGAAACATTAAAAAAGGGCGGATAAACCGCCCTTAAATTTTACTTTGGAGGCTCTGTGTTTAGAGCATCCTTGACTGTAGTGATCTGCGTTAGGAAACGCATAGCTGCCATTACAACACCAGCCGCTAGACCAGCAGCAGGAACAACTAGGTTTTCGGGAACACCCCAACCAGCTAATACTGATGTCCAGTCAATACCACCAACCTTTTCAGTAACCATTGGTAGAACTGCCATTAAAAAGGCAACAAGATAAGTCTTATATCCACTCATAATAATCTCCTTTCGAAAGAAGTCCACGAAGGACACTGTTATTTAGGATATTAATTCACAGAAGATATTATTTTCTTCAGTGGAAAAGACTACCTTTTTTATTTTAAAATGTTCAATCGCCGCCTTACAGCCACAGCAAGGTTCTGATATTCCATCAACCCATTCTGTATGATCTTTGGTTAATTTTTTGACCCTGTAGACATATAACGTCGCTTTCGCCAATTCTTCCGGTTCCACATGGCGCAACGCATTAATAATACAATCGACTTCAGCATGTTTGAATATAGCCTCTATGTTTTTGGAGAATCTTTTCTGTAGTGGGTGAGTTTTGTAAGAGTTGAAACCGACAGAAATGATCTCATTACGAATAACAAGACTTGCTGCCAGTTTCGCTCTATTCAGAGAATTATGGTTGTTTATGGCCATCCTTCTAGTGAAGGCCATAAACTTTTCATCACGGGTTGTAAGCATCTGCTCTTTTTCTGATCTCTTGAAACATTTCGTCTATAATCAGAATGCCGTTACGATATACTAATCTTAGTACATCATTATCATCATTCCCATTATGAGAAATTGTTTTGTATGTTCCGTTATTCCAACCGTCATCAACCAAAGCAAGGCGACCACGCTTTGATTTCTTGCCGGGGGCTTCTTTATATACATCCCGCCAAATCCCATTCACACAGGCAGCAGAACATTTCATAGCAAACTTCTGTGTATCACGTGTGCAGCTTTGTAGAAGACCACCGCCCATACCAAATGCAATATTATCAACACAGATTTTTCTTTGTTCCAGTTTTGAAAGGATAGTTTCAATATCCTTTTCATTAATACCGTCTCCTTGAAGAACACGAACACAGTCAGGAAGTAGACGATATCCTTTGTTATTTACAATACCGCCATATGTTTCTAGAAGTTTTTCAATAACCATGATTGGCGTTTCAATTGGATCACCAGAGTCAGGTCTTACGATAAGACGGCTTCTAATTTTGCTCTGGACAAGTTCTTTTAATTGAACTCCCCAAATCTCACCAACTGCATTCATGATATCATATGAATCAGAAACTACAGAATATGCTGGTCCATTACCAAACTTGATGACCATGTTTTCATATGCTTTAGCTTCGTTTTCCTTGCCCCAACTTGTCATGGTTGAGTGTTCAGAAGCAGGAATAGAAAAACCTACCATCGTGTCACGGTAGTATCTTTTGGCTGCAAGAATAGCGGACATATTATCAGTCGTATCAAAACTGACAAGATGACCCATTCCACCTAATGCAGAAGATTCTTCAGAAGACACACCACGTGACCCAAAATCAACCAATTTATGATTGATTTCATATAGTGGTAGAATAGCAGTCTTCATATAATAAGACTTAATAGTTTTTTTAATAGACCATGCTTTTGTAGCGACTGTGGTTGGATACCAGATAGCACGAAGAAGTGCAGTTTCCAAAAACGATGTCAACCAGAAACACTTGGGATCTGTATTGACTATAGTTAGAAGAACATTATTAACATTAATAATAGATCCTTCTGGAACGGCACGAATTTCTACAGGCAAGTATCCATTATGGGCACTATAGATATACATCCAGCCTTCCTTATTAAAAGGAACGCCATGCTGTTTACAGAAATGTTCTGCTTCTAGAACATTCTCAAGAGTGACAGGCTTCATTAGATATTCTTTAATAAAAGCCTGTAGACCAAAGAACAACGTGCTCATATATTCACCACCACGGGATTCAATATATGAATATACGTATTCTGTTCCTTCAGGATATTGAAGGTAATGAGAATGTTTATAGCTGTCGGTGTTTAGAATAATGTTATTCATGTCAAGACTCCCTTGATCAGATTGAAGCTGTTAGATTTTCAATGATGTCCATGTGATCTTCGTACATCATATCTCTTGTTACTTGTGATAGAGGAAACCATACTGCCTTCTCTGCATCATCAGCACCCTTTACCTTTGGTAGAGTGGTGTCTGGTGTTAATGTAATAAGAAAGGCGTGTGTGATTGTTCTTCCCCGGCTTGAACGGTGTGGATCATCAAATACTTTACGTTCTCTGATACAACCACGTAGAACTGGTGCGGGAACTTTGATTTTAGTTTCTTCACGCAATTCACGAATGACTGCATCTTCAATCTTTTCAGATTGATTGAGAAATCCTCCGGGTAATGCCCAAAGACCTTTACCGGGAAATCCTTTACGTTTTACAAGAAGAACGTGACCAGACTGCACAACACACGCATCTACTGTTACGAATGTTGGTGGATATGGTGAATTCTCCCATGCGCTTTTATAATTATCTACGAACGCTTGTTCAGCAACAAGAGAATTGTATGATTCTGTATCTTGGAACCGAAGAAGGAAATCCTCAGTAGTCATTGGCATAATTGGTTCTACAGGCTCCGGCCCACCCCAACCAAAGTATGCTTCACGAATAGTTGTTGAAGATAATCCCCATACATTAGGAACATCAAAACTATCCCACTGTGGAAACAGTTTAAGATAATAAGAAGATTGATCCTTAGAGTGTCCAACCAGAACGACACCATCCTCTGTATATTCAGCAACAATAGATTGGATATCTTCAATCCAATGTTCGTCGTTATAAAGATGATCACCAAGCGGTTCAATGCTAATGTGTTGTTCAAAAGCATTCTGAATCATCCACTCACGTTCATCAAACGTAAATGGATTACGGAGTGATCGTGGTCCATGAGAACTACCAACAAGGACAAGAACGTTTTCAGCGATCTCTAACCCCTTATCAATAACTGCTTTATGACCATTGTGGAATGGTTGAAATCTGCCAATGAATACTGCTAGTTTATATTTTTTCATAGATATCTCCTATCTATTATGTGAGAGAACAGAGTCTATCTCCGTTCTTTTGGGTATTTTACCCTAAAACTATTTTTATGTCAAGTATCTTTGAATGCAGTTTTATAATTTTTTTGCATGTCTACAAAGTAATCGAACAGTTCTTTTCCTAAGACTTCTTTAGAAGAATAATTTATTTTTTCAAACTTTGGTCTGATTTTATGCATTCCTTCTGGTCCAAAAGGAACTATATTCTTCGTCTGATAATCGCCCTGAATGTTCAATAAATCATATTTATGCTCTGGTAATTCTAAAAAAGAATGTATTTGCTGTATGTAATGATCTGGTGTTTTACAAAAATCATCATAGTTTATAACTAAAATATTCTTATATCTTCTTAGACTATCTACATTTTCTACATATTCTTTAACAAAATATTTCCATACGTTCATTAATTCCAAATCAATGTATTCTGGTCCGACTTCAGGAAGATATATGTGTTTGAAACTTGCCATGATATCAGGAAGGCTTCTTACAGTACAAATTACTTTTATATCTTTTTTAAACACCTGTTGAGCAAATTCCATACTACCGCCCCATGCTCTATTTCTATCTATAATAATAGATTGGTTTTTATGGGACCACATAGAATCTAATATACCTTGATATAAGTTATCAAGCTGTCCTTCTATTGGATTTGCTATCATGGTGGGAGTTCTATACCATTCAAATTTAACTGCCCTAAGAACTTCATACATGGCAGTATCTGATGCAACGTATACATCAGGATTTTGATTTAGGATACTGGATAGAACTGTGCTTCCTGTTCTTGGAAGGCCAACAAATAGATGATATGTTTTCATATTAAAAAATCAACTTCATTATAGTTTTTTATTCTGTAGTGGTATTTAGAAGGTGATTCAAAAATATTATTAGTATCTTCAAATCTACTTTTTTGAATCGTGTCCATCCATATTATTACTGATGGATGGAATATATTCCTCAATCTTTCTGTTGGACAAACAAAATCACATAAGAATTTTTTATTAGGGTCTTCTGATAATGAAGACATTCTTAGCGTTTGTCTTAGTCTTCCTTCTTCAGAAAAGTCCCAATCATTATACGATTGCCGTATTTCATCTGCGTTAAGATGAACGAATTTATTGGGATATTTCTGTAGTAATTTTTTACAGAGAGTGGTTTTACCAGATCCGGGTAAACCCATTATTAATATTTTCATTGTTTTATAAAAGTGGTGCCACTTGTCGGATTCGAACTGACGACCTACTGATTACTAATCAGTTGCTCTACCATCTGAGCTAAAGTGGCTTAGTTGTTTATTTAGTTACATACTCTAACGTAGACATAATCTAGAACA
>JACCDX010009446.1_pt1 | contig 22579 bp, 23 predicted proteins | sample 7449681 | NCBI WGS metagenome assembly JACCDX01 (sample SAMN15323450, study PRJNA562643) | freshwater metagenome | isolation source: river surface water | place: USA:Blue River Watershed | collected 2017-08-18
GTTCTTCACCACGCCCGCTTGCAGTTTGTTCAAGGCCACGGCGGAGAGCACGATCATGCCGTCTGGGGCCAGTACCGCGTGTTGGTTTTCCACCAGCGTAGCCAAGGTGCTGGGGGTGGTGGTGATGTTGGCCAAACCGCCCATGCCATTGAGGTTGAGCTCAATGCGCTCGCCCGCGGCCAAGGCCACGGTGCCGGCCCGTGCGATCACCACACCGGCATTGCGCACCTCGGGCGCGAGCAATGCGATGTACCCCCCCCATGCCGCGCTCAACGCCCCTTCATTGATCACCCGCCCAATGGAACCCTGGCGCTCGAATCGGTATTTGCCGGCCAAGAAATGGGCATCGGAGATCTGGTGGGTTGTGGCGGTCAGTGCCCCCACATCCACTTGGGCGGTCGGCGAAAAATAAATGCCTTGCGGGTTGCTGATGAAAACATGGCCTGGTGCCGTGATCTTGCCGAAAATTTGGCTCGGCTGGAGATCGCTCACCCGGTTTAAGGTAACCGCCTGGGCGTTGGGCTGGTCAAATTCCAGTCGCGCAGCCTGCCCGAGGTTAAAGTTTTGCCAGTTGATCACCGCCGCTTGACTGGTTTGCCGCACCGTCATGCTCGCGGCTTGGGCGATGACCGTTTGCGCAATCGTGGCCGCGCCATGGGCGACCACACCCCCTTGTGGCAAGGCATGCATGGCGGGAGGCGATTGGGCGCCGACCCCCCCGCTGGTGAAGGCGAGTCCCAGAATCATGGATGCGGGAAATCCGCTACGGATGGAACGGGGGGAGCGTCCCGAGCGACCTTTGCGCGAAGATTTCGCGGTCTCAGGCACAGCCTTCCAACACTGAGACTGGCTCGACCACTGCGTCTGAAAAATGCGGTTCATCCCACAACCCGATGGCTTAGTACGTCACCGATGCGTTGAGCCAGACGCGGTCGCGCTCCAGGGTGCCATCGCCGTCCATTCCAGTGTTAGCGTTGCGCAGCGGGTTGAGGCCCATTCGGCGCGCCACGGTCAGCTTGAGTTCAACTCCCGTCAGCGCTTGCCAAGCCATCGCGATCCCACGCCCTTTGAGTGTGGTCGAGCTCAGCCCCACCGGTAGCTCGTTGGGTTTGGCCGTGCTCAAGCGCCCCTGGTCATAAAAGCCCGTGACGGTCATGCTTTGTCCCAACCGCTGGCGAAGCTCAAGGGTTGCGATATCACCTCGGGAGCCGCCCCCCTCGCTGGAGGGATAGGCGCGGACGCCATTGGCGCCACCGAGATAGATTTTTTCGGACGAATCCAAGTTTTTGTTCGCCCACTGTGTGCTCGCCGAGATGTATAGACTGAGTTTGGGCGTGATGGCCTGCTGTCGACTCAAACTCAAGTTCGATTTGCGAAACTTACCCGCCGTTTGGGGGCCTGCTGCGTCCTGGGCTTGGTGGGGCGATTGATCCAGGTTCACGCGTCCTCCCGACGCACCAAGGGTCAGGTTGTTGAAACCGCCGCCACCCCACGGGTCGTACGCATTGAAATTCAGGCTCACGTTGGAGACTTGGAGGGTGTAGTTCGAGGCCGTCGCCCCATTGGCCAGGTTCAAAAAGCTTTTTTGATCATGGACAAAGTTGATGCTGAGGTTTTGCAGCTGACTGCGGACAAGGGGGTAGCTCAGGTCCAGGCCCGTCGCGCTGGCGGCGCCCTTGGCGGCCAATTTTTCAAATTCCCCCACGAGTTGGTAATTCAGGTAGGAGCGATGCCAACCCACGCGCAAGCCGTCATAGCCCAGCGGCACACTCCAAGCCATGCGGCCGTATTGGCTCCCCTGTGTGTGCAGGCCATTGACGAGGAGTTGATCGCCCCAGCCCAAGAGGCTGTTGAACATGAAGTTGAGGCTCTGGCGATGGGCTCCCGTGGCGCGCGCGCCAAAGTTATCGGCGTAGAAGTGTGTCACCAGCAAATCGGCGTCTGTCACGCTCAAGGCCAAGTCGGTTTGACCGGGCTTTTTTCCCTCCACCAAATTGCCCGTCACGTCAATTCCAGGCAGATCGTCCAGCAACAACAGGGCCCGATCGAGCTGTTTGGCGTTGAGCAAGGCCCCTCTGGGTTGGGCGCGCTCCAGCGTCGAAAAAATGCGTGAGGCAGCAATCCGTTGTGAAGCTTGTCCGGTGAGGGTGATTTCACCGAACTGTGCCTCCACAATTTGCAGAATCACCCGTCCTGATTCAATCGCTTGTTTGGGGAAAAAAGCACGAACCACCCATCCGGCTTCACGGTAGGCGGCCGAAACCGCTTGAGCAACCTCCTGTAAGCCGTCAAACGACAGGGGGCGATTCAAAAAGGGCACGACCACTTGATGCAAGGCCTCTTGGCTCAAGAGGGTATTGCCCTGAAATTCAAAGGCCGTGACGGTCACCGTCACGGCGTCCCGCGCGGGGGGACTTGGGGCCTGAGGTTCTGGTCGGTTGCGCAGGGGCGCGTCGGACCGCGGGCGAAAACCTTGCTCGGTTTGTCGCTGTAAGGCGCCCGCATCCATGTTGGCCGTGGCGGCATCGACGTGGCCAGCGAATGCCAGCACCCCAACAAGAGCGGCCCAAGCGGGAGAACAACGGGAGAAAGAATTCATGCGGTTGGACGAAAAATGACCCGCATGAATTCTGAATTTTTAGAACGCTGATTCTTAACAAAAGATCACAAATGAATCCGAATTTAATAACCCAACTCTACGTCATGCAGTATTTGATAACCAAAGTTGCGTATGGATTCGATCACAATCCCCTCGACGCCAGCGTCGGAGAGCTTTTTGCGAAGCCTCGCGATGCGCATGGCAATGCTGGACTTCATCGAATCGTCCATTTCAATGTCGAGCATTTCCGCAATTTGCCATGCAGCCAATTTTCCAGACGGGGCTCGGGCAAAAGCGGTCAGCAACATGGCTTCCGTGGTCGTTAACCTCACGACCCCTTGCGGACCGGTCACCTCCAATTTGTTTAACACCAAGCCTTGCTTGGGGTTGAACTGCTTGGATTTAGAGGCTTGATTCTTGCGCGCAAAACTGCGAATGGCCGCACTGAGTTCCGCCAGTACAACGGGTTTGGTGATGTAAAAATCCGCACCGCTTTCGTAGCCGATGATTTTGTCATCGATGCCTGAGCGAGCCGAGACCATGATGATCCCGACCAGGGGCTGAGCCTTGCGAATGCGACGCGATAGGCTCATGCCGTCTTCACCGGGCAAATTGATATCGATCAAAAAAATATCCGCCGACTCACCGCCCGCCACATCTTCCAGTTCTTCTGCGCAAGAAATGCCCGTGACATGGTGGCCATCCTGCGCCAACACCTGACACGTCAGGTGACGCAAATCATCGTTGTCCTCCACCACCACAATGCTTAACTTGGCAACCATAACTCAAACCGAATGTGTTTGTCGTCTGGAATATACCGACAGCCCCCGCCCAAACGCTGGGCCACAGTGCGCACCAAATACAACCCTAGCCCCGTTCCCGGGAGGGATTCGGCACCCTTACTTCGATAGTATTTGGTGAAGATCCGCTGCGCATCGGGCCAATGCGCCTTTCCAGGTCGGTTGGAAACCGTGATGGCCACACCGTTTTGGCCCTGCGCATTCGGGGCACGCTCGGCAGATATCGCCATGGGAACCAGGGGATCCCCATAGCGTTTGGCATTGTCGAAGAGGTTCATCAGCATGATTTTTAAAAATTGTGCATCCGTACGGACCGACAAGCCCAGTGCAAGCGCGAGCTCAGCGTTGTCTTCGGCATGCCCGCCTTCGCGCAAGCATTCGTGAATAAACGGCACAAGATCGACGGTCTGGAGCTCAATCTTTTCATTGCCCTCTTCCAACTTATCGATTTCGATGCAGCGATCGATGACTTCTCGCATGATTTTGACGGAGCGACTGATGTAGTTGGCGGTCGTGTCTTTGTCGTTATGGGCGTGCTGGGCCATCTCAATGATGGCAAGCGGGTTTTTCAGCTCATGCACCAGCATGTGTAGGAGATGCGCCTGCTCCTGTCGACGCTGTTTTTCCATCCATGCTTGTTGCTGGGAGAGGATGAGGTTTTGCTCCGAGTCATACCTTGCCTTGATCATTTTTTTGGTTCTCAGTTGCATCAGCACAGTCATCAACCCGCCCGTGATCAAGGCGTAGTAAACCAAGGCATTGGTTGTGTAGTTGTTCCCCTCCATCAAGCCCAGCAATGAAGGCATGCTGGAGAAAAGCATGGTGGAGGCGATCACGGCGTAGTAGCCCATTAACCACCGCTTATCGAGGAGATTGGGGTTTTCCTCTCGTAAGGTTTTGCCGCTTTGCGTGAATAAAACGGAAGTCAGCGTGATGGCCAACAAGCCAATGAAGTTCGTGGAAAGATTCAAAGTCAGCGCCTCATGGGTGAAGCCCAACGCATGGAGCGCCAGTGCGACAACGGCCATGAGCGGCACCGTCAGGGTCGCCCAGCGACCAAACGTGTTCGGTTTGTACTCGCTGAGCAACTTTCGCTCGAAGAGAAAAGTCACCAGTGTGGCGCCAATGACCAACCAGCTAAAGAGCGCATCCAATTTTGCGGGCGACACATACTCGTGCAACAAGTACCGATGCAAGCCAAACAAAGTCGCGGCAAAGCCTAAGAAGAATAACTGGCGCACCACAAAAAAACCCTCCAGCGGGTCACGGTGAATGGTCCAGCTGATGAGCACATGCAAGAGGAAAAGGCTCATGAGGGTTAGAACAAAGAACACCGCCATTTGCGATTCAAATTCTTCACGCTGCATTTCATCGAAGGGGAAGACTTGGACGTTCACCAAGGTCGTGCTGGTGGTCATCACGCGAAGCCATACCGATCGCGGCTCTTTCCCCGCTGGAATCACAAAGGTGTGATAGAGCGATTCAAATTCATTTTGGCTAAAAGGGACCGTGTCTCCCGCAAGACGCGGTTGAGTCCCGTGATCGAGGGGGTCAAAAAGCCTGATCTCATCCAAAAAAACGGGCTTTACCAGCAATGTGAGTCGATCATTGGGCTGCGTGTTCGCCGGGGGGGTGATGTCAATCTTGATCCATACGGCATCGCGGATGTAGCCCAGACTCAGGATCCCCACATAGGATCGCAAAGGTTTGGTTTTGACTTCGTCAAGCGTGAGCGCTCGTGTGCTGTCTTGAAAAAAGGCGCGAGCGATCTGCAACTCCGCCCCCCATGCGCAGTTGGCAAGGAGCGCAAGCGCACAACAAAAGCCTTGTAGAAGTTGTCTGAGGTTGAAAAAAAACATCGCATTCTCAACACGAGAGAAGCCATCCTAGGGCCAAAGCGCCTACTTTATTAACATTTCATTGCAAAGCGCCGACGCTGCGGCGCAGACTAAACCACGTTAGCGCCAATTAAATAATGCTTAATTACCCAATAGTCACCATCAGAGGGCTAATCCAGTTGGATGCGCGCCTTCACCTCGACGGGCCGCCAACGGGCCATTTCTTTCTGGATGGTATGTCCATCACTCGATGATGACCGGCTCGGCCGACTGGCAAAGCAAGGGTCATTTCATCAAATTTTCATGGTGGTTTCAAAAATGTTTCACATGGGGTTCCGATACTGCCAAGGCTTATCAACCAAGGAGTTCAACCCATGAAATTCAAATTTAGTGTCAGCCTGCTCACGCTCGGATTGCTCGGTGTGAGTGCCCAAGCCCAATCGAGCTGGGAAATTTATGGCCGCGCCAACGTCTCCCTCGACCAGCTCGACAATGGTGCGGGCTACAAGGAGTTCAATCTGGTGAGCAACGCTTCGCGCCTGGGCTTCCGGGGCCAAAAGAAGTTTGACTCGGGCCTCACCGGTATCTGGCAACTGGAGTCCGCCATTTCCATCACCAACGATTCCACCAGCAATCAATTGCTGGGCAAGCGTGACACGTTTGTGGGCATCCAAGACGCTTGGGGAACACTGCGCGTGGGTCATTTCGACACCCCGATGAAGGTCGCCCGTGACCCCGCCAACCTCTTTGGAGACCAACTGGGTGACATGCGCAATATCACGCGCGCAAGCCTGCGTTTTGATGAGCGCCCGAACAACCTCATTGAATACAAAACCCCCTCTTTCAATGGTTGGGTGGCCGCCATCGCTTACGCCGCCCATGAAGGCATGACCAACACGGACCCCGCCGTGACCACCAGCAGCGTTGCCGGTCAAAATGGCATGATGGGTTACTCCTTGACTTACCGTCAAGGAAATCTGCTCTTGGCTTATGCCGGTGAGTCCTATGAAGACAAGGCCAGCAACGGCAAGCGCGATGGCAACCGTCTGGCCGCTTCCTATAAAGTCAGACCCGATTTGCGTTTGGTTGGCTTTTTCCAAAAGGGCAACGACAAAGCCACCGCCACATCGGGCACTGCCAACGACAAGGGCTCAACGGTTACCGGGTATGGACTGGAATACAACCTGAACCCCAAATCGGTGATCAAGTTCGCCTCGTTTAAGAACGACGCCAAGATCCTCAACGGCGATGCCACCCAAAATGCCTTGGGTATTGAGCACCTGTTGGACAAACAAATGCGCGTGCATGTGACTTACGCGAGTGTCAAAAATGGGGCTGCCGCAAAGGTGCAACCTTGGGTTCAAGGGCGTGATCTGACCGGTCTGGCTTCCGCTGCGGGTGCAACCGCCAAAGGCCTCTCTGTCGGCCTGCGCTACGACTTCTAAACCATTGGGTTCTCCAAGGTGGCCAGCAATCGGGTCACCCATTCATAAGCCGCTCAGCCGAGCGGCTTTTTTTGGATCTGACTTCAACATCGATGCGCGAAGGGTGGACTGCACGCGCCAGAAACGCACAGGCAAGGGGCCTCATTAATCCATCAGACGCAACCATTTTCGGGGCAGTAAATCCACCAGTGGGGTAGGCTCTTTGCGCAAAGCCGACAAGCCCAAGGCCACATCTTGTTTGGGCACAAGGGACGAGACATCCATTTCGCTGAGCTGGCGCATCCAGATGGGGTCGAGACCGCCCTCAGGGGTTGTGCGGGAATAAATGAGCGAGAGCATGCGCCGGGCTTCCAAACTGCCCGCAGCATCGGCTTGTTGGTAAAGACGAATGGCCTGAGTGTAGTTCACCGATACGCCATCGCCACGGTGGAATTTTCGCGCCGCGTTGAAGACCGCTTCCGCTTGCGAGGCATTGGGCTTTCCCGTCGTGCGCGGCACCGGAGAACGGCGCTCCGCGGCCATTCGCTCGCGCACCCAAGATGCATTGAGGCCTGCGGCTTCTGACTGAGCCGACGCGGCCTCAAACAGGGTCAAAGCGCGCCGATAGTCGTGACTTTGCGACGCCAGAATGCCCAGGTCGATCATGGCGTGAACACTCCCCGCAGAGGCGGCTTTTTCGATCAAAGCGCGCTCTTTGACCGACAGGCTCAAAAGCCCTTCATTGGCATTGGGGTTCAAGGGTCGTAACTGTCGCTCCAGAAGCCATTGCAGATAAAGCGATCGGGCGAGGTCAACTGTGGCGAGTTGACGTGCCCAATGTTGTGCCAATGGCCAATCTGGGGTGGTCAGGCACCCCTCGTAGGCACACCAAGCCAACCCAGCACTGGCCAAGGGCTCCCCATAGTGCGCACTCAGGGTAAACCAATTCTTGGCTTTGGCGGAATTGGTAGGTACTCCGGCACCATGCAAATAGAGTAAGCCCAACAACCAAGCCGACTCAGCCGAGGCCTTGCGTTGCGCATCCGTCACAGGCTGTCTTAATGCGGTTTCACGAAGGTAGGCCAACTCGCGCAAGGTCTGCTCATTCGCCTTGTGGGGCTTGAGCAGAAGGGGCTCCGGATCATTGAGCAATTGAAAGGCTTCCGACACCTGCACCTCGTCAGGGGCCGATGACGGCGGCCTGGACTCCCCCCCCTGGCGCGCCAGTGCCAAATCCTGGCCATTGAGCCCCCCCCACACCAGGAGGAAAATTACCGAATGGATTTTCATGGCGACTTGCTAGAACCCGTGGGGAGAGGCCGACGCGCGGCTACCCGCCACTCGAGAATGGATTGCGAAAATGCCTGAGGGCCCAGTGCATTCGCATAACCACTGACGACATCGGTTAAGCCAACAATGCCTTGCAGCGGGGTGAAGGGCGGCGCATTGAGGGCGGTAGGCAATTTGGCGCTTACATCATCATCGGTGGCCACACACAGCAGTCCCTCGGTGCCCGCCCCCGCGGTCTCAATCACATAACCGGGATTGGGAGACATCCAATCCGGGAGACGGACGGCCTGATTAGCGGTCACAAAGGCTCGCGACAGCGCATTGGGGATCAAGCGAATGACCGAGCCCGAGGCGTTGGAGAGGTAACAGGACATGAACGCATTGCGCGAAACCGTGGCAGATATGAACACTTGTTCACCCACCTCAAACGCATTGCGCCCAATCATCACATTCTCAATTTGCAAATTCAAGGTGCGGGGGGTGGAATCCGCCCCAAAAGTTTGAAGCGAACTCGGCGGCGGTAGATTGGCCTCATCCCCCATGGGAATCGGATCGGGGTGGACGGAACGCCAGCCATAACGAACCAAATTACCCTTGTCATCCAGTGACACAAAATCACGGAGGGTGCGTTCATAAGTGACAAAATCAACGACACCAGTCACCACGATACCGTTATCGGCTTGAAAATGCGCGATGGCACGACGCATGGCAGCGGTTGGATTTTCAATCGTGCTGTTGGTTTTGGCCAGATAACCTTTGGAGATGAGCGATTGCTTGACCAAAGCCTGGTGAACTCCCTCCGGACCTTCGTCATACCAATCTCTTAACTGGCGCTGAAAATTGGGATGTGTTTGCTCCATCGTCAAACATTGCCAGTAAGGAACACGTGCCCATTTACCCGCAAGTTCAATCACGGCCAACTCGACCAAGGTTCGTACAGCGGCTCCTGAGCCCTGAGCATAGTCTTTGCCGACATTAAATTGCCAACCATATTCGCCAATCCGACCCGCCAGATCGAGCCCTTCACCGCCGTTGCCGATGATCACTTCATTGGCTGAATCCATGCCGGGAATCAGGGTACGCGTGCGAAAGTCACCCAAATGCAACTCCAAAGCCATCACGGTGGCATTGCGGTTCTTGCTGTAACCGGTTTCAAGGCGACTTGCCGATGTGCCGACATTGGCACGGTTGTTTAAAACGTTCTGATCCACATAAGAAATGGCACCTGAAATATAAAGAGCAGGACGTTGCAATTGAACCTGATTGTTATTGAGTAGTATGTTGGTGAGGTTCTGAACCGTGTCTTGGCGAACCAAATCCACCTCGTAATCCACATAGCGGAAAACATTGCTCACGCGAGACATTTTCAGCAAGGCCGTGACGATCATATCTTTGGTCGCCACGGGTGCGCGAGTTGAAAAATCGGGAATTTGCTTGCTGGTGATCAAAGTGGTGGGCACTTGTGCCTCACGCATGAGCTGATCTAAACACTGCAAGGAATCCGAAAAACTTGACATCGCGCGAACAGGCCTGACACTGGGTCGGTCCGACATCGCGGCGTAACTTTGGAACTTTTCATCTCTTCTTGCATCCGCAGGCGTGCTGCACGCGGAGAGAAATAGACAGCCCAAGAGGAGAGAGGAAATGGTGAGGAGGCGAAGCATGTCGATCACTGGCAAGAGGAGTTGGAAAGTGAGAATGAGAAAACCCGAGAGGGGAAACTCAACTCATCGGCAAATATTGACCAAGTCACCGCGCAAAACCACAATTTGCGCTTCAGACTTAGGACCGTATCGGTTAAATGCGCCGGTATTCGGGCTAGACGTTTGGCTGCCAATCTCCTGTGAGCAAACCTTTCGCATGCCGTCTTGCGCAACCGTGGTCACGACATTCTGATCCGTCAGAATGCCTGTCGTATCCGACGAAAAGGCCTTGGCTTGAAAACGCGCCAATTTGGCCTCCATCCAAGCCGGAATTTCAGCCTGGCTGGACGGGTTGGGTGGGGTCGGCGTATTCAAGGGCAACATGGTTCGTTGAATCTTGTGGTTAAGCTCCACAGGATCCTCACCGGGCACCCCCTGAGCAATGCATAGACCTGAAAATATGCATTGAATTGAAATCACGGCAGATAATTTGAAATCAATCACGACCCTCTCCCTTCAAAAAAAAGGGGCTAATACGTGGTTAAACGATTCACCCCATTGAAATGCCAACACTTATTGGCAAGTCAGGCAGTTGCTGTTCGAAGAAATGTTTTGCAATGCACGACCACCCCAAGAGGCGCGGTTGATCACAGCGGAATTCTTGATCATCGCCAACTGGTAGGTCGAAGTATGCAAGCCGTCCTCACCCACGTTTGAGGCAATGTTTTGGTTGGCTTGACCACCCACGCCAGAGTTCATCACCACAGAGTCTTTGATGGAAGCCAATTGCATGATCGTGGCATTGGAGGAGAAACTGCCCACATTCGAAGCCAAGTTTTGCTGGGCGGTGCCGTTGGAGCCAAATGCCGAGTTCATCAAGGCGGTGTTGACCAAAATGGTCGATTGCGTGGTCGGGTGGCTATGGACCTGAGAACCACCGCCATTGCCATGGCCGTTACCGTTACCGTTTCCGTTGCCATTCCCGTTGCCGTTGCCGTTGCCGTTTGCGAACGCGAGCGACGCCAAGCAAAGCGCAGCCAAGCCAACCAGTGTTGAAGCAGATTTTTTCATGATGATTTCCTTAAAGAAAAAAGATAAATGTCACTAACGCAGAAGTGCCAGTAACAAACCAGACGATCAAACAACATCGAAAAATATTCAACAACATTTAATGATGGTGTTTTAAAAGTCCGAATGAAGTTTCATCAATTACAAACGCACTGACAATCATTTCAATTCACTATCACTCAGGGGGTAGTGAATCAATGAAATGAAACTGTGCGCGAACGAACAAAACATGCCGACGGAGAAAAAACACAATAGTTATTTTTCTGGAGGTAAAAATGTCAGATAAGTTTGATTCTCAAAAGGGCCAATTGATTCATGATTTAAGAGCTGTGATTCATGATGTGCAAGCACTCATGCAAACCAACGCAGAAGAATACCGCGGGGACTCCGAAGAATTAAAAAAATCCATTCAGCAAAAACTCAGTCACACGATGGGGCAACTCCACCAAATGGAGCGGCAGGCCAGCGAACAAATCGCCCATTCTGCTAAACAGGCAAAAGCCTATGTTGAACACCACCCTTTGCAGGCCATCGGGATTTCTGCCGGCATCGGGCTGCTCATTGGGCTCTTGATCAAGCGCCACTAAAACAAGTGAAGACCATGCTCGATACGATTCTGCGCTGTCTCACGACCTGCACGAGCGTTGGTCAACTCCTTGGCGTGATACTGATCGGAAGCGAACGGTTCTCCAAAGAGTTGCAAGTTGTTCGTCAGCGAATCCTCATCACCGCCACGCTTTGGATGATGGGCATGATCTTCATCACCATTGCAACACTGACATTCGGTGCCTTGGTGCTCCACCTGTTTTGGTCAGATTTCCCCGTGATCACGTTAAGTGTTCTTGGACTCTTACTGGGTGCTCTCGGGGGTGCTTTACTTCGCCAGACCTTGCAATAACCACCTTTTTCAAAGGATGAGTTTTCGAATTCGTGTGTGCGTCAACCCACCGACTTCTACCGTCGAAAGCCTTACCTTACCCACTAAATTCAAGATTGATCAAGACGATGCAGTCATCACAAAAGTTCTTCATCAAGTCAGGCAATCGACTGATATCGTGCCTCCCGGAAAACGACTGGGAACGCTGGAAAAATCAGATTGAAATCATCAAGCTCAAAACGGGTACCGTCTTGTATGAAGCTGGTGAGTCGATCCAGCATGTCTATTTTCCTCTGAGCGGCATCATCTCCCAGCAATATGATTTTGCAGACGGAAAGTCAGCCGAATTTGCACAAATGGGCAACGAGGGCATGGCGGGGGTATTTGTCTTTATGGGCAATCATTCAACCACCAGCAAAGCTATTGTGATTGGCGATGGAATGGCGTATCGCCTACCGGCAAGGTGGATGCTCAATGAATTCAATAGCTCGAGCGCTTTTCGGCAATTGATCCTCCACTACATGCACATTTTAATGACCAATGCATCACAACTGGCCGTGTGCAATCGCCGCCACACCATCGATCAACAACTCTGCAGGACCTTGTTACTGCAGCTCGATCGAGTGGCTGGATTTGAATTGAATCTGACGCATGATTTGATCTCGCGCTCCATGGGTGTTCGACGCGAGGGCGTGAGTGAAGCCGCAAAACGGTTAGAACGTTTGGGGGCTATCACCTACTCTCGGGGGCATATCCAAGTCCTTGACCGAGGCTTACTGCTGGAAAAATCCTGTGAGTGCTACAGCATCATCATAAAAGAGCACCATAAACTTCTTCCTCAAGAATACCAGGCGGCATGAGCCCATTTCGACGCATCGCTAGGGTACTCCAATTCAATAAATCTGCCGAGAGATGGCTTTGATTGTAGAGGTGATCTAAACAATAGTTCACCCACAGGGCTTGCAACATAAGGGGGTTTTTGACGTCATACAAGTCAGATACCAGCTCCTGGAACATTGTGGATGAAATATAGGCATGACTGCGGCAGAGTTCCAGCAAGGAGATGAGAGATGGATTAATTTGAGGCTCGGGCGCTCCTTTCACATTGAATTTAATCATGAATGGCCTCGTTTTTCAGTAAATTTTTCTCAGCCAATTCACGTGAAAAGGCGTAACGCGTCAACTCTGCCACATTTCTGGCCCCGATTTTCAACATGATATTTCTTCGGTGCGTCTCAACCGTGTAATGAGACAAGCCCAGCTTCCGCCCAATTTGCTTGGATGAGTAGCCAAAAGAAATCCAATTGATCACCTCAGACTCCCTGGGTGTTAAATGTCCATTACCGGGCTGGTCTAGCGATGTACAAACCAGCTCTGAGAGCAATGGACATAAATACTTTTGTCCTTGACAGACGCAATCAATGGCGTTGAGCAAATGCTGATAACTGCTCCAAATTGACACACATCCTTGTATGCCCTTTTGAACGGCGGCCATCACTTCGGATCGGTTAGCAAAATCTGCACACAAAACGATGGGGACAGCTCCATTTGAATTTTTCATGACTTCATTTTTGTCATCGGTGACGCATACATCCATCCTCTTTGCGGATGAGACGATTTCATCGTTTCTGCACAGCATGGACTGACCACTTAAAAAATCCTCGACGCCTTGATGCATCATTCCCTGACGCATTTTGAGATAAACATTGCGCAGCATTCAATACTCCCTTTCAAATATCTCGAATTAGTCGTGACAAAAGATCAATGCGATCGTTGCAGTTGAGTTTTTTGTAAATGTGTTTGAGATGAATCTTGACGGTACCTTCAGCGATTGAAAATGTGCTTGCGATCTCTCGATTAGATCTACCCCTGACGACCAGCTGAACAATAGACAACTCACGCAGCGTTAGTAGCGTTTCAAACATGGAACGTGTGAGCACCCTATCTTTTTGCGCCAACTCACTCACTGCGTATTCCTCATCAAGCCAGCGCTGTCCATGGTGGACTTCACGAATGCATTTCATTAAGACTTCTTTCGGTTTTGATTTTGAGACTAACCCGTTAACGCCAACAGCAATCAAGCCCAATACATCCAGGATATGGGCATGCGTAAAGACAACGGGTAGAGTTTTAAGACGTTCCTCTCGCAAATCACGTATCAAGCTCAAGCAGTCTTTTTGTCCAAGCGAGAGCTCCATGACCACGATATCGGGTTGCAATTTCAATATTTCTTGCCATGCAGTCTCGCCATCGCTCACGCAGGTTCGAACGCAAAATTCAGGGTTTCGGTCAAAGGCCTGCTTCAACCCTTCAAGCACCATGGGATGCGGATCGACAAAAATGATTTCAATCGGCGCTTCATGCTCTTCGTCATGGGTATCGATTTGCATCAGCGCATTGAGTTCAGCGTCACTGAGAAGCGGTGTTGTGGAATGAATTGCTTGAACCATGACAAGATCTCTTCAGAGGAAGACGTGATCTTGTCAGTGATGTCATGAATCGTTCGTGCGGCACACAACATAGCCTTCGAGCTGATTTATCCACAAATTACGTTTGAAATTCGTAACCAATCCGTAGGAAAGATTTAAAAATAATTCTTTATTTGAATGAATTGAATTCTTTTAAATTGCTTTCGTAAAACTTTACATATTTATAAATATGAATGGTGATTTTTTTTAATGAAATTTGTACCTACAGTGTGCGCTGAAGCACAAATTCGTTGGGCTTATTGAATCAAAATTTTGGCAAGGAGAAATCCATGCAACCGTTATCTAGCCTTGATCTCAAAGATGCCGTCGAAATTTGTCAACTCAATGATGACGAATTCAATGAACTCGTTGAATATGGTGTGGTGGAACTCATGGTGAATGAGTCAGGCGCGGTAAGTATCGCCAGTAGTTGCATCCACACACTTCAAAAGGCCGCACAGATCAGAAGCGACTATGCGCTAGATTTGTTTTCGATTGTGATTTTGGTGAACTATTTGCAGAGAATCACTGATCTGGAAAATGAAAATCTGCTTTTGAAATCGGAATTATCTAAATGCTTTCGCTAGGCGCTTTTTCCCGTGTAGCGACACAAGGGATCGTGAATGTCCCGAGTGGCTTGCGCTTCATGCCTTCGGAGCATGTCCTTCAAGAGGCGCATCGGGTCCAACTCTTCTCTCGCATTCCTCTTGTTGGCCCAGGTGATTCCTGCAAAATTTTTCGACATCAAAAAGATCCATTTCACAATCCTTCTCTCAGAGCTGATCCCGCGGTTTTTGGATTGATTCCTTCTTGGGCTTGTGATTCTCGCTCTGCGTCGCAAAATTGTGCTGTGCACATTGCTTCTGTTGGGAACAAACCCGTCTACCGCTCATCGTTTTTGCAAGCTCAGTTTTGTTGGCTATCGGTTTCATATTTTTTGGGTAGCGTATGGAAAGAGGGACGTGAGCATCTGGTGAGGGTTGAGCGAGAAGACCAACAAGCTTTCTTGTTGGCAGGGATTTGGAGTGAATGGGTGTTGGAGTCTGGGTCAAACTTGCTGAGTTTTTGTTTACTCATGCGTGACAGCGATATCCAGCTCAAAGCACAAAAGTTGCGGGTGGGGAATCACGCATCTCAGTGCTATGCGGTGCTTAGCCCTGAGGCATTGTCTGGCTGGGTAGATCTGCCCCCAAATGATGCGATTGAAACGCTCTCGCAGCTTGCTTTTCCCAAACTACGTGTTCTTCCATTTGTTCAACCTCACTAGGACAGCCATGTCTTTGGACCATCTCGCGGTAATCAAGCAAAGTAATTCCATTCTGGCCGGGCTTTCGGAGGGCGATTGGATGCGCTGGCGACACTTTCTCACCCCCGTTGAATTGGATATCCACCATGTCATCCATGAATCTGGGCGTCCGGAGAAATTCATCTACCTGCCTGCCACCTGCATCATCTCTGTTCAGTACGATTTTGAGGATGGATTTTCGGCGGAATTTGCAGAAATTGGCAATGAAGGCATGACCGGCACATTCATTTTCACGGGAAATACATCGACCGTGTCGCAATCGACCGTGATCTCAAAAGGCCTTGCCTACAAAGCGGATTGCCGTTTCGCTGAGCATGAATTCAATCATTCGTCCGAATTTAGACGTCTGATACTTCGCTACATGCAGCTCTTGATGCTCTACACCGCGCAAACTGCTGTCTGTAACCGTCGACACTCCATCACACAGCAACTCGCCAGGGTGCTGTTGGTCAATCAGGATCGCGTGACGGGTAATGATCTGGTTTTTACGCATGAGCTCATTGCAAGAAGTTTAGGCGTGCGCCGTGAAGGGGTGTCACAAGCGGCCAAATACCTTCAAGAGCGAGGCGATATTGATTACAGTCGTGGTAATATCATCGTCAAGAATCGGCAAGGCCTCATGGATTCCGCCTGCGAGTGCTATCGTATTGTCAAAAATGAAACGGATCGTTTGAGTTATTCCGATAAACACCTTTGCGGTTCCCTATGAATTCAGACATTCCTAATTTCAAATTAGCGCTCAGTGCTTTGCAAGAAGAGGTTCGCATTCTGAAAGAAAACTTCCATGCGCTCAACACCAAATACACTGAACACCTCATTTCACTCAAGCAACTGACCCTGACTTCTTCGGAAGCCGCAACCCGCGCGGCGAATGCCGCCGAGAGAGCATCGAAGTCCGCATCCTTTTGCGCGGAAACGGCGAAATGTGCGGCAAACTCCGACATTGTTGTGGCCGCCGAAAACGCCGCCATAGCAGCCAATGAATCGGCAGAAGCGGCCATGGAAGCCGCTGCTGCCGCTGCGGCCGCTGCGGCGGCTGCCGCCATTTCTCTGGCTCAGCACGCAGAAGACGCTTGTATGCAAGCCTCTGCAACTGCCGCTTATGCCACACAAATGGCCACTGAGTCTGCCGCCCATGCGATCAAAATGTCGCAGGCTGCCACTGAATTCGCTCGGCGTGCGCGTGAGCGAAATCCAGCGAAATAGCGTTTTTCAATTTACTTGGCCACGTAACGACTCAAACCGGTCAAGGTACCGAACACCAGCGCAACCGATAAATCTTTCAGCGTGAGCGGCGTGAATTTGAACAATTCCGAGGCCAGCGGCCAATAAATGAAAAGCGTGGTGAGCACCGCCGCCCCTAGGCTCAACAACCACATGCGCGGGTTGGTGACCCCATAAGTGCTCGCTCGCGACTGATGCTGTCGGTAAGCAGTCATGAGCATGATATTGCCCATCACCAGGGTGACAAATACCATGCTTCGGTGTAACGCCAAATCGTCGGTATGACTCACTGCATAACCGTAACACAGAAGAACCATGCCAAGTGCAAACAAGCCTCGAATCACCGCCTTTTGAATCTGTTCTCGCTCTAACACCGCCTGTTTCACATTGCGTGGCGGCACCCGCATGGCATTGGCATGGGCCGGTTCGTTTTCAAACACCACTGAGCAGGCCGGGTCAATGACCAGCTCAAGACAGGCCATGTGGAGGGGTAAGAGCAAAGGGGCCGTATTCAGCAGCATGGGCGACATCGCCAATCCAGCAATGGGAATGTGCACGGCCAACAAGTAGGACATGGACTTTTGCATGTTGGTAAAGATGGTCCTGCCATGACCAATACCCGCAATCAAGGCTGCAAAATCATCTTCCAGCAAGATCAATGCGGCCGTGCGCCGTGCGACGTCCGTTCCTCGCTTACCCATCGCCACGGCCACATCTGCCGCTTGCATGGCGATGGCATCGTTCACCCCATCCCCAATCATGGCGACCACTTTTCCATCGGCTTTGAGGGTTTGCACAATTTTGAGCTTGACCATTGGGCTGACACGGGCAAACACACTCTGGCGACGCACACAATCTGCCAAAGCTTGCGGTGACATGGCGTCGAGCGTATCGCCCAGTACAACGTCCTCAACGGCCATGCCTGATTGACGCGCGATGGCCAGCGCCGTTTTGGGGTGGTCGCCTGTGATCATGACCACTCGAATGCCTGCTTGGGCACAGGCTTGCATGGCGTCGGGAATCTCCTCACGGATGGGGTCACGAAACCCAATCAAGCCCAGCCATTCAAACCGGTGTACGGCCAGGTTTTGCAGCAAGTTCGAGTCCGCCTTCTCGCACTTGGCGACGGCAATGATTCGCAGGCCGTCTTCGGCCATCTGATCCACTTGCTTCATCCACACCGCTTTTTGAGAGGGTGAGTGTTGGCACAGTCGGCTGACATCTTCCGGCGCGCCTTTGGCCGCCAAAAACAGGGGTTGATCCGCAAGCGCCTGCGGTGAGCGCCAAGCTTGGGCGACGACGCGCAAATCCGCCGTGATGGTGTAGGAGTGCACGATTTCGCCATAGGCCTGGGTATCGACGGCCACCGCTTCGCGCAGCGAAATCTCCATGGCATCAAAGGGTCTAGGTGAGCTTGCCAATACCGCCACCTCTAGCACGCCCAAGATCGATGGTGTTGACACCCCACCGGTGTGGATGTGGGTTGACTCAAGACCATCGGCAGTCGCCACCACCACCTGTTCGGGCTTCATGAGGTTTTGTGTCAAGGTGCCCGTTTTGTCGGTGCACACGACAGCACATGCACCCAGCGTTTCGATGGCGTGAATATTCGTGGTTAATACGCCATGGGAGGCCAGTCGTTTCGCCCCCAGTGCGGGAAACAATGACAAGACAACCGCGTACTCTTCGGGCAACAAACTCATCGCCAAAACGATCGCGGCCAAAAATCCGTTCAACCAGTTGCCGTGGAGCACGCCCTGCACCAGCCACATGACGGCGCAGAGCACCAAGACGACTTTGGCAAGCGCATTGATCCAACGTGCCGTTTGCCGATGCAACGGTGAGGGTGTTTTTCCAATTCTCTGCAAGCTGACACCAATTTCTCCCATGGTGCTGTGCCGGCCAGTTCCTGTCACACGGGCAAGGCCCTCGCCACGAATCACATGGGTCCCGGCAAAGACGCGCTCTCCCACATGCTTGGCCACCGACGCGGACTCCCCGGTCAGCAAGGATTCATCGACTTCCAAGTAGTGCGATTCCAGCAACCGCGCATCTGCCCCCACCTGTTGCCCCTCCATCAAGCTCAACAGATCACCCAACACGATTTCGTGAACGGCCACCTTCTGCAGTTGCCCGTCTCGGATGACCGTAACAAAAGGCTGCGCCATCTCGCGCAAGGCCTGAAGGGCTTCGTTTGATTTTTGCTCTTGACGGTAGGTCAGCCCCAGAACCGCCAATACGACCAACAGCAACGCGATGCCGTCCTCACGCTCGCCCAAAACCAAATACAGCAATGCCACGGCCAGCAGGAGCGTAAACATGGGCTGCATTAACAGCGCCCGGATGCGTTGCCAAACACTCCGCTTGGCGTCTTCGGATAAGGCGTTGGGGCCGTAGGCTTTCCAGCGACGTTTGACTTCGGGTGTGCTCAGACCGCGGATCATTTCTCTTCCTTTCATGCGAGGCTATCCCGCCTCAGGACCCCAGGGCGTGTGCAAGCGCACATTGCGTCCCCAGAAGCTGGGGAATGTTGGCCATACCTTGTGTGGCGAATCGAACAAAGGCATGGCGCGCAAGCGAGGAAGATACAGACCTCACTCGAAAGGACTGTCTTATGAAGTATATCGGCCCCCTCCTCACCTTGGCCCTTACGGGCCTTAGCCTATCCGCCGCGCATGCGCAAAGCCAATACCCCATGGCCACCGACTATTACGCGGAACTCGGTTTGTCAGCGCTTGAAATCAAGGACAACGGCCCGAGTTATAACCCTTCAGGCATGCGACTGATTCTGGGCAAGAACCTCAACCCTAATTTGGCGGTGGAGGGAATTTATGCGTTCACCGTCAGCTCGGAAAATGAGCCGAGCTTTAGCGCCAAGTCCACGCACTACAGCATTGGACTCAAACCCAAAGCCAGCCTCAACGCAAACACGGATATTTTTGCCCGACTAGGCTATGCGCGCTCCTACATCACGGGCTCGGTGAATGGCGCGAAATCGGTTTCGGATTGGACTTATGGCATCGGTGTGCAAACCAAGTTCACTGAGAGTGTTTATGGTCAACTGGACTACACCTCTTACGCCGATCGTGAAGGGGCCATGGCGCGCGCTGTGGGGTTTTCAGTGGGCATGCGCTTTTATTAAACCTGTGCTGAATTTGTTCCTCTCTATTTCTGAAAGCCCACGATGCCAAGCCCAATAGCCACTCCTGCCAAAACACCCAGTCCAGCGCCTGGCACGCCAGAAAACCAGGCTGAACTGCGTGACCATTACCACCAGTACATCGTTCACATGATGGATCTGCTGTTTGAGAGCCATAAAGAGAATTTGAAACTCTTGAACCAAGTTCATGCCAGCCTGCTCAAACAGGGCAAGAGTCTGAGCGAAAACATGCACCATAACGGCAATGGCTACGCCGCATCGCATCAGACGTCCACGGTTGACCTCTTCAAATCGCTCATGGACATGAGTGCCATGATGTTTGATTCGGCCTTTCAGGCGGCTGAGAAATCAGCCAGCATCGCCAAAGACTCCATGGCCAGTCATGCGACCAAAACGCAAGGGGCTCGATTGACCGGGAAACGATAAAAAGCCCCTGCAGCATGCTGCAGAGGCTTTTGTCGATTGCCCTTGGGCTGGAGATCGGCTTGCGTCGTTTTAACGACGCAGTTTGGCGAGCTCCGCCTGCACTTCCTTGACCGTAGCCTCGCCCACCGAGGCGGTGTACTTCTCGATCACGGGTTTCATTTTTTCGCGCAGCTTGTTCATCTCGGCGGGAGAGAGTTGAGTGACCGTCATGCCGTTCTTTTTGAGCAATTCCAAATTGGCGGCGACGGCTGCGCGTGCCTCGGTGCGCTGGGTTTGGGTGGCCTCGTCGGCGGCGTCATCGATGATTTTGCGATCGGCAGCGGAGAGGCTATCCCAGACTTTTTTGCTCATGAGCACAGATTGGGGGTTGTATTGGTGGTTGCTCAGTACCAGAAATTTCTGCACTTCCCAAAACTTGTTGGCGGCAATCACCGAAACAGGGTTTTCCTGTCCGTCAATGGCTTTTTGCTCAAGCGCGGCGTAAACCTCTGGAAATGGTAAGGGCGTGGGGTTTCCACCCAGGGCTTTGACCCAATCGATGTTGATGGGGTTGGGAATCACGCGCAATTTCAACCCTTCGATGTCATCGACCTTCTGGATGGCGCGTTTGCTGTTGCTGATTTGGCGATAGCCCAATTCCCAGTAGGACAATCCCACCAGTCCTTTGGCCTCCAGTGCCGCATGCATCTTCTTGCCAATGGGCCCATCGACAATGGCATCGGACTCCTTCTCATTGGCGAAGAGGAAGGGGAAATCAAAGAGCGCCATTTCCTTGACCTCACTGGCCAAGATACCGGAGTTCATGACAGAGAGTTCAACGGTGCCGCCTTTGAGGGCCGAGACCACCGCTTGGTCACTGCCCAAGGCGCCGTTGAAAAACAGGTTGACTTTAATGCGCCCATTGGTGCGAGCGGCAACGGTTTCGGCAAACTTTTTCATCCCCGCGGCGGCGGGGTGCGTCTCAGGGCCATTCAAATTCATCTTCAGTGTGCGCTCTTGAGCCGAGGCCACGCCCACCACAGCCATCGCGGCCAGGGCGGCGACCGATTTCAAGATCATGCGTTTCATGTGTGTCTCCATTGATAGGGTGTGCTGAGTGAAAAACCCTGATTTGGCGCACGGTTCAAATCAGGCGGGTGATTCTCGGGTCGCGCGTTGGACGCGCAAGGCAGGCCCTCATTTGGCGAAAAAAACACCGTCAGCCTGCATGGCCGCGATTTCCGCTTCGCTGTAACCCAATGAGCGGGCAATTTGGGCGTTGTGCTGCCCCATATCGGGCGCAACCTGTTTCATGGGCGCCGTGGTGTCGCAATCGGAAAACCGGAACGGCAAGTTCGCCAGCTTTAAGGTGCCGTAGCGAGGATGCTGCTGCTCCAGCACCATGCCACGCGCTTGAATCTGGGGGTCGTGGATGACTTCATCGATGCGCTGCACTTTGGCGCTGGGCACATCAATGCCGTCGAGCAAAGCCAAGACCTCGGCCACCGAGCGCTGCGCAACCCAAGCCTTGACGATGGCCAAAATCTCCTCACGGTGCGTGTTTCGCCCGTTGAGGCTGTGGAATCGGGCATCTGTGCCCAATCCGGTCGGCCCGCCATGGGCTTCCAGCATGGCCGCAAAGCGCTTCCAGGCATCGTCCACTTGGGCGGCAATGACCAAATCGCCGTCACGGGCGCGAAACACGCCATAGAGGGTGGAGGTGGGCATGTCGTGTCCCGTCTGCTCGGGCACCACCTTGCCCCCGGAGAGGGTGTAACACTGAACAGCATACTCGTGCATGGACATCAAGGTGTCATAGAGCGCCATATCAATGTGCTGGCCCTTGCCCGAGCGCACGCGCCCTAACAGGGCCGCGTTGATGGCCGCCACCGCGTGAATGCCGGTGTACATGTCCCCCAGGGAGATACGCAATAACGGCGGGGCCTCGCCTGGCACGCCCACCATTTGCATGATGCCACTCTTGGCCTCGGCAATGAGGCCAAAGCCTGCCCGATGCGAGTCGGGGCCGGTATGGCCGTAGGCAGAAATCGAGCAATACACCAGCTTCGGGTTACGGGCAGAGAGTTCGGCATAACCTAAACCCAGTTTGTCGAGCGCGCCTGGGCGGTAGTTTTCAATGAAGACATCCGCGCTGTCGCAGAGCTTGTGCATGAAGGCCTGACCGCGCGGGTCCTTCATGTTGACGCTTACCCCTTGCTTGCCCATGTTGAGTTGCAAAAAGTAACCGCTTTGCTGCTCGTCGATGACATGAGCATGTTGACGACCCGCGTCGCCCAAGCCCGGTCGCTCCACCTTGATGACCTCAGCCCCCATGGCGGCCAAGCAACGCCCCACATAGGGGCCGGCGAGGAAATGGCTGTAGTCAATGACACGCAGGCCCTTGAGTGGCAGGTCTTGCATCAGAACGCTCCTGGACGTCGGGGAATCATCAGACGGTGCTCGCCTCGGTGCACAAC
>JACCDX010502314.1_pt1 | contig 22578 bp, 14 predicted proteins | sample 7449681 | NCBI WGS metagenome assembly JACCDX01 (sample SAMN15323450, study PRJNA562643) | freshwater metagenome | isolation source: river surface water | place: USA:Blue River Watershed | collected 2017-08-18
GGGCATGGGCATAGGAGACACATTTCTTCGTCCCCGCACAACAGGGTTTGATAAGATTGTTATAAGTTCTCAGCCTACGGCTATCCCCATGGACTTCACCCCCGTTCAGCGCACCCACGTCGAGCAGGCGTTGGCTGATCTCGCCGCCGGCGTATCGCCCGCCGGATTCAGGGACTCGACCACTTACGACGTGATCCATCAAGGGCGACCTTATCCGCCCAAGCAGCTCATCGCGCTGGCGCTGAAGCACGCGACAGGCAAGGTCGTCACCGGCGACGATTTCGGCGGGGGCGAGGGCACGGCCTGCTTCCGCAGGCTTCGCGAGCTAGGTTTCCTGATCACGGAGAAGTTTGAGGGCCCATCCTCGGCTAAGCTGTCGAAGCTCGAGTATTGGGTCGGCGTGACAGACCAGTCATGGTTTGAGTTTCACTCCGCCAACAAATCCGCCGAAGTTAACTTCTGGGCTCCGGGCGGAGAAGTTAACTTCAAGGCCATTCCCGAGGGCGGGCTGTTCTTATTCAAGCTGAAGTCTCCCATAAACAAGATCGTTGGCGGAGGATGGTTCATGAAGAGCACCACATTGCCGCTGGAGCTTGCGTGGAAGGCCTATGGCAAAGGGAATGGTACCGAGTCCCTGGCCGACCTGCGCGACAGCATCACACTGTTCAGGTCTAAAATGCATAAGTCTACGTCTCCCAACGAGACCATCGGGTGCACCTTGCTTACGGAATGCTTCTGGCTTCCGGAAGATCAATGGATCGACCAGCCCGAGGACTGGTCTTCGGCAATCGTCAAAGGCAAGAAGTATGACCCCTCCGCCGGACCTGGCCTGCGCGTCTGGAGTCAAATACAGGAAAGACTCAGGGCTCAGCCTCTTGCCCATGGCGTCGAACAGGAGCAGGATCGGTACGGCAGGCCTTACCTAGCGAAGCCTAGGCTAGGTCAGGCGGGATTCCGGGTGGCCGTCCTGGATGCCTATGGCCGTCGCTGTGCCGTGACTGAAGAAAAGACCCTTCCGGTCCTAGAGGCTGCCCACATCAGGCCCTATGCCGACGGCGGAGGTCATGAGGTCGGCAATGGACTCCTTCTTCGCTCGGATTTCCACACCCTCTTCGATGCTGGCTACCTGACCATCGATACCGACTACCGCCTCCTCGTCAGCAAACGCCTCAAGGAGGAGTTCTCCAACGGCCGCCATTACTACGAGCACCACGGCGCCCAGGTCCCCAATCTGCCAAATCGCACGGACCTGCTGCCCTCGCGTTCAGCCATCGAGTGGCGGAATGCCCAGTGGTCGGGCTAGGCGTTTACTCTTTCGAATAGCCGTTACTATTCCGGCGGTATTTCACGCCGTTGACCTCGACGACATCGCCCTCGGATACGATTCTGCGGATGACCTCGAAGGTCTGCTTATCAGGCCATTTGCTGTCCACGATGTGCGTGGCCGACTCGGTGTCGACTTCGTCGCCACATTCGAGGAGATAGCGGATCGGGTCCAGTGCAGCGTCGAGAGTCAGGTGCGGGCCAGATAGCGCGTCCCATTCGCTCCCCGAGAAGTAATAACCACGCCACTCGATGACTTCGCAGTGCCCATTCTCCGTGGCATAACTGAAGGCCTCGAACTCGTCTTTGAGATAACCGATCAAGTCAGAGACGGCATCAGCCCGTAACGTATCCTGAAGATCAGCTTCGTTGATCCCGACGTCTTTGATGAAGTGGGTCCGGAGCTCGGCGTTTTCCATCAGTTGCTTAAAGGTAGGGGTAGTCACTTGATTTACGTTATGTGTGGTTAGTTTAGATGGACGCCTCTACATCACGGATAAAAGCACATGTTCGTTGCCGGCACGAGCGCACTGGCTTCCTCGGCCGTAAACTTTACCGTCCCGACCCATTGATGGACGGTCCAGCCGCGGCTATGGGTGCAGACCACCCGTACATAGCGGTTCCTGAACTTAGACAGCAGGCCGAGCTTCTTAGGCCCGACCTTGATGATATACGACTTGCCGACCTGCCCAACGCCGTACCGGTACCTCTTGCCTTTGTTGAACTTATAGCGCCTCCAGTGGAAGCTTGCGTGCAGCTTCCAGGATGCGAAGTGTCTTTCCTTTCGCGCGTGGGTGTCGTTGAAGCCCTTCAGCGCCTGCCCGACGTCATCATGGTAGGGGTCTTCGTAGAACTGGACTTCTTTTTGGTACATAAATGGCATTCTTTGTCCGCCTTGGTTCCGTTTGTCCCGAGTTTAGGCCTTAAGGGGGATGAGGGCTTCTTCCTGGGCTTTGGTAAGCTTAAGGGGTGCGAAGCGTAGGAAGGTGGCGAAGCCGTTGCGGCCTAGGGAAATGATCCTGACGTAACGGCCCCGATGCCGGGCTAGGGCGCCCCCTCGGTTGTCGGGGACCTTCATGATCACGGACTCTCCGATGCACCGTGCTTTGTAGGTGTCCACTCGGGCTTCCATACCCCGGTAGCGGTACCAATCCACCAAGGCGCCAACTACCGCTTTGGCCACTACGGCGTCCTTCTTTGAGGGTGCCTTCCTATATCCCTCGAGGGCTAAAAAGATGTCATCCTGGACGTTATCATCGTAGAAAACCGGGGTAAATAGACCTCTGACAGCCATTCGCCATTAATGTTAACACCTATATGTGTAGTCAACGCTATACAGCCTGAAAGTATTATAAAACCGATTTTTACACCTATTTTACCAATCGAATTTCGCCGGCAAACTTGCCGGCGAACATATATCGTGACAGTTGACACCCGCGTCTTCCTAGGCATAAGTAACCAGATGCCCCTCCCTGGAATCATTCAGAGTACGGCCCTCCTCCAGGCCGGCGCCCGCTTTGGGTCCAAGGGAACGCATACGACCCGTACTTCGATGCAGAAGGAGCTAAGCGACTCCCTCCGGGGGCTCCCTCCCTCCGCCCAGCGCGAGGACTTCAAGCGGGCGATCGTGGACGACAACGTCCTAGGCAAGAGCACGATGTCCAACCGGATCCTCTCGAACCAGCGACTAGGCGAGCTCTACGGGTTGGATCCCTCTGTTCTTCTTTACCGTGTGCTCCGCCACCTATGGGATGCCGATCCGCAGGGAAGGCAGCAGGTTGCGCATCTCTGCGCCTTGGCCCGAGACCCCCTTCTTCGAGCCACGGCCGAGTACGTGATTCCGCTCCGGGTCGGCGGCGAATGTATCCGAAATGAGTTCACGACGACGCTCCGTGAGGCGGTCGATGTACGCATGAACGATAACACCTTGGATAAGGTGGCCCGCAATTCGGGCGCCTCTTGGTCCGTTTCCGGCCACCTTAAGGGGCGCGTCCGAAAGATTCGTCAAGCGGTAGCCCCGACTGTCGGCGGCGTCGCTTACGCCCTCTGGATCGGAAGCCTTGAGGGTAGGGTGGGGGACGAGCTCTTCACCTCTTTCTGGATGTCTACCTTCGATGCGCCGATCTCCGAGCTGCACGCCATCACTCTCCGCGCCAAGCAGATGAATCTCATCCGGGCCGCCATCGGTGGCGGCGTCGTCCAAGTGGACGCGAACCGACTGCTCGAAGCCACTCTACAATCCTGAACCCATGGGCCGCATAGAAGAACTCGCAGAACTATATAATCGGACCATCTCCATCCCTTGGCCTCAGTCGGCAAGCGGCGCGGAGCGCGTGCTGATGGCCGTTTACTCGACCAGCCTCGAGCGGACGTTGCGTGCCCGGGTCGCTCTCTTTGCGGATGCGACGGAGCAGTCCGGTCATGGCTGGAAGCTGGTCGATGCCACTTCTTGGTTCTCCGAATGGATGGCCGGGCAGGAATACGCCCAGAGTTACTTCGAGACCCCCGAAGATATTCGTCCGCTCGTCGAAGCCGAGTTCAGGGGGCACGTCGCGTCGCGCCTCAAGAAGGAGCTGGCCGAAGCCGGCCCCGATGACGTGGTCGCCCTGATGGGTGTCGCCTCCCTTTACGGCTTTGCCCGCATTTCCGAACTCATCCGCGCCGTCGAGCCGGATATCAAGGGTCGTCTTGTGGTCCTCTTCCCGGGCACCAAAGACGGCAATAACTACCGCATGCTCGATGCGCATGACGGCTGGAACTACCTCGCTAACGGCATCTCCGTCTCCGCCTAACTCCTCTCTAACATGAAGATCCACGAACTGCTCAAGAACGACGTACGTAAGTTTGGCTTGGCAAACAACGGCCAGGCTCGAATCGACCATGACACCGAGCTCCCGCGCGAACTGAAGATGTTCGTCTGCGATGGCGAATACGGTAAAGCCCTCGACCGCATCCTGATCGCCTACCTGGGTAATATCGACAAGTCCCGCCAGGTAGCTTCCTGGGTCAGCGGATTCTACGGCAGCGGTAAGTCCCACTTGCTCAAGATGCTCGGCCACCTCTGGGTGAATACCCCCACCGGTGAAGGAGACGCGCGTACCTTGGTCAGCGGGCTTCCCGATTCCGTCCAAGCCAGCCTACGCGAGCTCGATATCCTGGCCGAGCGTAACAAAGTCAGCCGATTCTCCGCCATGGGCACGTTGCCTGCGGGCAATAGCGACATGGTCTTCGCGACCATTCTTTCTGTCGTACTGCGCGCCAAGAAGCTGCCGGAGCAGATTCATCTGGCTAACTTCGTGCTCTGGCTCCGTGAGCAAGGCTACGAAGAGACCGTCCGCGAAGCCGTCGCGTCCAAGGGCAAGGAATGGAATGCCGAGCTCAATAACCTCTACGTATCGCCGATTTTCCCTGAGGTATTGCTCAAGCTGGACCCCTCCCTTGGCAAGACGGTCCAGGATGTTCGTCTAACAATCCGTGAACAGTACAAGGTGCTGACCTCGGACCTGACCGCCGATCAGTTCGTGACCAACCTTAAGCGTGTTTTGGTGGACGCCAACGGCAAGCTGCCTGTCGGCATCGTCATCCTCGACGAGGTCCAGGCTTACATCGCCGATAATCCTGATCGTGCGCAGAAGGTCACTGACGCCGCCGAGATCTTCATGACCAAGCTCGACAATCGCATCATGCTTGTCGGCGCCGGTCAGTCGGCCCTTTCCACCTCGACTCCTAACCTGATCAAGCTTCGTGACCGTTTTATGCTCACGGTCCAGCTTTCGGATGCCGACGTCGAAACCGTGACCCGCAAGGTCCTCCTGACCAAGAAGGCTTCCGCCGAATCCGACATCCGGAATCTTTTCGACAAACATGCCGGCGAGATCAACGGCCTCCTTTCTGGCACCCGCATCCAGTGGGTCGCAGAGGATGAGCGTTATAGCATCATCGATTACCCTCTCCTGCCGCAGCAGCGCCGTTTCTGGGAGCGCGCCCTCCGTTCCATCGATCCGGCTGGCACCAATGCCCAGCTTCGCTCCCAGCTCCGCAACCTGCTCGATGCCTTGGTGGCCGTGGCTGACGCCGAAATCGGCGCCATCATCCCCGGCGACAAGCTCTTCGAACTGATGTCCGGCAGCATGCTCAATACCGGCATCCTTCAGAACGAACTCAACGAGCGGATCAAGAAGCTCAACAACGGCACGCCGGAGGGTATCCTTCGTAGCCGCATCGCGGGCTTGGTATTCCTCATCAACCGACTGCCTCGTGAGGCTGGTCTTGATGATGGCATCCGTGCCAACGAGCAGATGATTGCAGACCTTCTCCTGAACGACCTCGCCGGAGATACGCGTGACTTCCGTGAAAAGGTGAAGAAGCAGCTGGCTTGGATGGCGGACAAGGCTGAGCTGATGAAGATCGACAGCGAATACCGCATCCAGACGCGCCAAGGCGCCGAGTGGAACGCGCGTTTCAACGAGAAGGTCGCCGCCTTCAACTCCAGCAACGATGTCCACCTGGAACGCGACCGTCTCTTCAAGGCGGCCGTCAGCAAGGTCGTAGACTCCATCCGCCTTCAGCAGGGTGCGGCCAGGGAAAAGCGCAATCTGACCGCGCACTACTCGGTCACTCCGCCCGATCCCAATCTCGACGGCGTGGTCGTCTGGGCTCGCGACGAGTGGTCCGTCGCCGCCGGAACCGTCCTTGGCGAGGCCCAGCAGCGCCCGCAGGATGATCCGGTCATCCACCTGTTCATCCCCAAGCGTGATGCCGATAACCTGAAGGCTCTGATCGTCCAGTCGCTCGCCGCCAACAGCGTCATCGCTTCGATGGGCACCCAAAGCACCCCCGAAGGCCGCGAGGCTTCCCAGGCCATGGCTGCCCGCCTAGATGACCTTCAGCAGCGCTTGGGTGTCGCCGTCCAGCAGATCATGCAGGCGACCAAGCTTTACCGTGGCAAGGGTGTCGAAGTCGGCGTCGCCAAGCTCGAAGACGCGCTGCTTACCACCGCTCAGCTCTCGCTCGACGCGCTTTACCCCCGCTTCGGCCAGGCGGACAGTGAGAAGTGGGGCCTAGTTCAGCAGCGTATCAAGCAGTCGAGCGATGAGCCGTTCCAGCCTGTCGGGCATCCGGGCGACCTTCGTCAGCACCCCGTTTGCCTTTCCATCATCACACATGTCGGTGAAGCCGGAGCCAACGGCACGACCGGCAGCGCGATCCGCAAGCACTTCCGCGCTGCTCCCTATGGCTGGCCGCAGGATGCGGTAGACGCGGCTCTCATGGGCCTCCATCGCGACGGCGTCTTTGTCGGACGTAAGAACGGCGTACCGGTCCAGTTCCGCGAGGTCGATCTGAGCGCCATCCCCCAGATTACCTACATCGCTGAGTCCATGCCGGTCACTCCGGCCGAGCGCGTCAAGCTGCGCGGGATCCTGAATGCGGAGAATCTCGTGAACGTACCCGCCGGCAAGGGTGAGGAATTCATCGCCGCGTTCTTCGCAGCCCTTCGCGAAATCGCCGCGTATCTCGAGATGGAAGCAGGGATGCCTCCGGCCATCGAAATTCCGATGGCTGACGCGATCTTGTCGACCTCCGGTGGCCATCAGGTGAAGGCTTTCCTCGCGGAGGGCGACGCCATCAAGCTGCTCGCCGTCAAAGCCAAGGCGCGCAAGGCGGCCATCGAGGCCGTCAAGCCGCTGCTCGACGACGTGATCGCGTTGCGCAACGTGGCCTCTGGCGTTCCTGCACTTAAGGAGCATCTGGTCGAACTGGCCCACATCATCACGACCCGTGCCGCCGCGGATTCCAAGACGCGCATCGAAACCTTGCGTCGTGACTTGGAAGCAGGCCTGCGTAAGGCGCTCAAGGACGCCAACGCGACCTGCGAGACGAAGTACCAGGAAGCACGGAGTCGCCTGGATGGCTCGGATGTCTGGCAGAAGTTGCCTGAAGCAGAACGTGTCCGCCTCCACATGATGTATGGCTTCGAAGCCCCTCGCTCCGATGAGCCTGCCGACCTTCGCGCGCTCGTCGCGACGCTGGCCTCGCGTCCTCTCAGTCAGCGAACGGCCGAAGCCTATGGTTACGCCGGCAAGGTAGACGGGCTTCTTCGTGAAGCAGCCCAGTTCCTTGAGCCCAAGGCTCAGACGATCTCCGTGGACCGTCGCCTCCTTAAGACGCCCGAGGACCTGCAGGCTTGGCTCAAGGACACTGAAGCCAAGCTTTCGGAAGCGCTCAAGAAGGGCCCGGTCAACCTCAACTGATCATGGCCCACGCGCCGCTTCATCCCGACACGCGTAATCTTCTCGCAAGGGAGATTCTCAAGGCGCGCGAGGCTGCCGAGGCTGGCGCCAAGGCGTCACTTGCAGCCTTACGTGTGGGAGAAGTATCGCCGGCCGAGGGCATGTCGGCTGCGGAGCGTTCGCTTCGTAATCGCCTGCGGGCCAACGGACGACAGCTGGGTGATAACCTGTTGGCTGATGGAAAGCAGGAGCTGGGGTATCTCGTCGAAGAGATCGCTTACCAGCACTGGCACCGGATGCTCTTTGCGAGGTTCTTGGCCGAGAACGGACTCCTGCGCGAAGACCAGGGCGACCAGCCGATCGATCTCGCCGAGTGCGAGGCCTTGGCAAACGCCGAAGGGTTGGACATCTGGGCTTATGCCGCTCGCTGCGCCCAGAAGATGCTTCCAGGCGTATTCCGACTTGATGATCCGAAGTTGGAGTTGCGCCTAGATACTCCCAAGCAGTTGGAGCTGAACTCCATCCTGAAGGCTCTGCCGTCCCAGGTCTTTACGGCTACCGACGCACTTGGCTGGGTCTACCAGTATTGGCAGGCCAAGCGTAAGGTCGAGGTCAACGCGTCCGGCGTTAAGATCGGCGCGAAGGAGCTCTCGCCTGTCACGCAGCTTTTCACGGAAGACTACATGGTGGACTTCCTCCTACATAACACGATCGGGGCGTGGTGGGCGGGGAAGATGGGCCCGATTGAGGCTTCCACCGAAGAAGAGGCGCGTGCTAAGGCCGGTCTGCCGCCTAAGGCTGGCCTAACTGCGGTTACTTGGACTTACCTTCGCTTTATTCAGGATGCCGAGACCAAGAAGTGGACTCCGGCTGGAGGAACCTTCGAAGGCTGGCCAAAGAGGGCGAAAGACATCACCTTCCTCGACCCCTGCATGGGGTCGGGGCACTTTCCTGTCTTTGCATTACCCATCTTGGCACGCATACGAATGGAAGAAGAGAGAGGTACGGCTCAGGAGAATATCCACGGAGTTCTAAAGGATCAGATCCATGGGTTAGAGCTCGACCAGCGCTGCTGTCAGATTGGTGCCTTCAATTTGGCTCTCACCGCCTGGAAGCTCGCTGGATTACAGCAACTGCCGGTGCTAAATGTTGCGTGTTGTGGCCTGTCCCCAGCAGCTCAACTCAAGGACTGGGTCGCGTTAGCTGGCAACGACCAAAAGCTACAACGAGGCATGGAGAGACTTTACTTATTGTTCAGGAACTCTCCTTTGCTGGGTAGTCTTATAAATCCCCGTGCTGGAGAGAACGATTTACTGGAGGCCGCGTTTCATGAACTTCAACCACTGTTGGAGAAGGCTCTGACGCAGGAGATTAAAGACGAAGCCACGCATGAAATGGCAGTGACTGCTAGAGGCATGGCTAAAGCAGCAGAAATCCTCGCCGGCCAATTCACACTTGCAGCCACTAATATGCCATTCCTGGGGCGTGGTAAGCAGGACGTGGTGCTCCAAGATTACTGCGAACGTTTCCATCCTAACGGGAAGGCTGACCTTTCAACTTGCTTTGTTGAAAGATGTTCCGAATTTTGCGCTACGGGTTGCACCACAGCTTTGGTAACCCCTCAGAATTGGCTCTTCTTAGCCACCTATCAGTCCTTGAGGAAGCAGCTAACCGGAAACACTGCCATTCAACTTGTTGCGGAGCTTGGTGCGGGAGCATTTCAGACTCCGCTTTACGACTTTAGTTTCGCCTTATTCGTGACGACCAAGGTGATCCCGCCAGCGGAATGCCAGTACGCAGCTGTAGTTGCTTCAGGATCGCGCAGTTTTGAAGTAAAAATAGAAGCGCTCAGGAATTCTGTTTGCTTAGAGATTCCGCTGAAATCCGTGCTTTCCCAAGGCGACCACCGAATTCTCACTCAGCCGCCAGACGAATGCGCAAAACAGTTATCCATAATCGCAACTCCTAACACAGGACTGCAGACAGGAGACAACGATCATTACTCGCTTCTCTTTTGGGAGCAGCCCAGCCTGCTTAACGGCTGGGAATTTTTCCACCGAACAAGTCCAGAAACCACACCTTTTGGTGGACGATGCCGCATACTCTTATGGGAAGATGGCAGGGGCGCATTAGTCGCTGAGGATGGATGCGCGGTTCGCGGGCTGGATTGCCGTGGCAAAAAGGGTGTCTTGGTTCACCGAATGGGCGACTTGCCTGCAACGCTATTCACTGGCGACATGTTCGATCAAAACGGTGCCGCAATAATCCCTCACAACGACAAGCACCTTCCCGCTGTTTGGTGCTTTTTGTCGTCGGAAGGCTACAGATTTGAAGTAAGGAAGTTGGATAACAAGGTTGGCGTGACGCCGGCCACTTTAGCAAAAGCGCCCTTCGACCTGGCGCACTGGCAGAAGGTGGCGGACGAGAAGTATCCCAACGGCCTACCCGCGGCGTTCTCTTCGGACCCGACGCAATGGTTATTCAACGGTCACCCGCATAAATCCGACAATCCCCTCCAGATTGCGGTGGCGCGTTTGCTGTGCTACCTGTGGCCACGGCAGACAGGATCGAGTTTCCCGGATTGTCCGGCGCTGGGCCCCGACGGCCTTGAGAAGCATGCCGACGATGACGGAATCGTGGCGCTAAGCCCGATCAATCGCGAGGAAGCCGCCGCCGCTAGACTCCGTGCCTTGCTCAAGGAAGCATACGCTGCAGAATGGCAAGACGGCGTCACGGAGCGCCAACTTCTTGCCGATGCCGGACATGGAGCTGCAACCCTGGAGGAGTGGCTCCGTGATTCGTTCTTCGAAGAGCACTGCAAGCTCTTCCACCACCGTCCTTTCATCTGGCACATCTGGGATGGCGAAAAGGACGGGTTCCATGTCCTGGTGAACTACCACCGTCTTGCCGCCGGAAACGGAGACGGCACGCGCCTGCTGCAAAAACTCGCCACCACCTACCTCGGCGACTGGATCGCCCGCTGCAATCAGGAGGTGGCGGCAGATAAGCCGGGTGCCGCAAGACGCCTGAAGGCCGCACAAGACCTGCAGGCTGACCTGCGTAAGATCCTGGAAGGCGAGGCCCCTAACGACATCTTCGTGCGTTGGAAGCCCCTCCGCGAGCAGGCCATCGGCTGGGCTCCCGACATTAATGATGGGGTGCGTCTTAACATCCGTCCCTTCCTGACTGTGCGTGATGTCGGCAAGAAGGGCGCCGGCTTGCTCCGCTTTAAGCCTAATGTGAAGTGGGATAAGGACCGGGGTAAGGAACCCCAGCGTCCTAAGTCAGAGTTCCCTTGGTTCTGGTCCTGTGACCCTGAATCGAATCCGCAGCACGTAACCGATTATCACGGTGGCCCGACCTTCACCGGCGAACGCTGGAACGAAATTCACTACACCTTGGCAGCAAAAAGAGCTGCCCGGGCTAGCCGCACTTAACCATGTCTCACGCGCCGCTTCATCCCGACACGCGCAATCTCCTCGCAAGGGAGATCCTCAAGGCACGTGAGGCTGCCGAGGCTGGCGCCAAGGCTTCCCTTGCCGCGCTGCGTGTGGGAGAAGTGTCGCCGGCCGAGGGCATGTCGGCTGCGGAGCGTTCGCTCCGTAATCGCCTTCGTGCCAACGGACGGCAGCTGGGCGACAGCCTGTTGGCTGATGGGAAGCAGGAGCTGGGCTATCTCGTCGAAGAGATCGCTTACCAGCACTGGCATCGAATGCTCTTTGCCAGATTCTTGGCCGAGAACGGGCTACTTCGTGAAGACCAGGGCGATCAGCCAATCGATCTCGCCGAGTGCGAGGCCTTGGCTAATGTCGAAGGGTTGGACATCTGGGCTTATGCCGCCCGTTGCGCCCAGAAGATGCTTCCAGGCGTCTTCCGCCTGGATGATCCGAAGTTAGAGCTCCGTCTCGATACTCCCAAGCAGCTGGAGCTTAACGCCATCTTGAAGGCGCTGCCTTCGCAGGTCTTTACGGCCACGGACGCGCTCGGCTGGGTTTACCAATATTGGCAGGCCAAGCGGAAGGACGAGGTTAACGCCTCGGGGGTTAAGATCGGCGCCAAGGAGCTCTCACCGGTCACGCAGCTTTTCACGGAAGACTACATGGTGGACTTTCTCCTCCATAACACGCTCGGAGCGTGGTGGGCGGGGAAGATGGGCCCGATCGAGGCTGCAACCGAAGAGGAAGCACGCGCCAAAGCAGGTCTTGCCTCCAAAAACGGACTGCCGGAGATCACCTGGACTTACCTGCGCTTCATCCAGGATGCCGAGACCAATAAGTGGACGCCTGCCGGAGGAACCTTCGAGGGTTGGCCCAAGAAGGCCAAGGACATCACCTTCCTCGACCCCAGCATGGGGTCGGGGCATTTTCCTGTATTCGCTTTGCCCATCCTTGCGCGCATGCGGATGGAGGAAGAGGGCGGCACGCCTCAGGAGAATATCCACGGAGTTCTAAAGGACCAGATTCATGGATTGGAACTCGATCAGCGCTGCTGCCAGATTGGCGCCTTCAATCTAGCACTGACCGCCTGGAAACTCGCTGGATTACAACAATTGCCGGTGCTAAATGTGGCGTGCTGTGGTCTGTCCCCAGCCGCTAACCTCAATGACTGGGTCGCTTTGGCGGGGGACGATCAAAAGCTGCAACGTGGAATGGAGAAACTCCACTCTTTGTTCAAAAGCGCCCCGGTGCTGGGTAGTCTCATCAACCCGCGCGCCGGCGAGCATGATTTGCTGGTAGCCACATTTCAGGAACTCCAGCCACTTCTCGAAAAAGCGCTGGCGCAGGAGTCCAAGGACGATGCCGCAAATGAAATGGCCGTGACCGCGCGCGGCCTAGCCAAGGCGGCGGAAATTCTCGCCGGCCAGTTCACGCTCGTCTCCACCAACGTGCCTTATCTAGGTCAGAAAAAGTTTGGCGAACTTCTTAAGCGTTATTTTGAGGATGCTTATGAGGAGGGGAAGGCAGACCTCGCTACCGCATTCATTCTTCGATGCCAGGATTTGTGCGAACAAAATGGAACGACTGCGTTGGTCGTACCACAGAACTGGCTATTTCTTGGCGCTTACAAGCGAATGCGCCAACAACTATTGCGGGACGTTCAATGGGGATTTGTCGCACGACTTGGGGCCCGTGCTTTCGAGACAATAACCGGTGAGGTTGTAAACGTCTGCATGATCGTTCTTACGCATCGCGTCCCGGGAGCGAACGAATCTTTCGCTGGCCTTGATGCATCACAGGAGGAGACGGGCTTGGAAAAGGCCCATGGACTAAGGATTAAATCTGTTAGCACTATCAGTCAAAGCGGACAGTTGAAGAATCCAGATGCGAAGCTTTCATTCGTTGATTCAATCAATTCTTCATTGCTTGCCAACTATGCCACGGCACCCCGAGGCGTCGTTTCTGGTGACCGCGATTATTGGGTTAGGGCATTCTGGGAGCTTAAAACTTTACACGAGAAGTGGCGACCTCTCCAAAGCGCAGTAAGTGCAAACATTCCCTTTGGAGCTCGCGAGTCAGTTATCAACTGGCAGACTGGCGGCGAAGGAATGCTGCGAGCTGGAATTGGCAACACTTCCCTCCGGAAGTACGGCGTCGTTGTTAGTCAGGTCGGTGAACTCTCATGTACTCTCTATACGGGAGAACTCTACGATAACAGCTCCTTCGCAATTGTTCCAAACGACCCGAGGAATCTCTTGCCTATCTGGGTATTTTGTTCGTCGCCGGCTTACAATGAGTCAGTCCGTGCATTCAACCAAAAGCTGAGTGTTGATCCAAGCCATTTGATTCAAGTCCCCTTCGACTTGGCGCACTGGCAGACGGTGGCAGCGGAGAAATACTCGAACGGGTTGCCGAAGCCGTTTTCTTCGGACCCGACCCAATGGTTGTTCAACGGTCACCCGCATAAATCCGATAATCCCCTTCAGGTCGCTGTAGCCCGTTTGCTTTGCTATCAGTGGCCGCGGCAGACGGGGTCCAGTTTCCCGGATTGTCCGGCGCTAGGAGCTGATGGACTGGAGGGGCATGCTGACGATGACGGCATCGTCGCGCTAAGCCCGATAAACCGCGAGGAAGCTGCGGCAGCCCGACTTCGCGCCCTGCTCAAGGATGCCTATGGTGCCGAATGGCAGGACGGTGTCACTGAGCGCCAACTTCTTGCCGATGCCGGCCATGGAGCCGCAACCCTGGAGGGGTGGCTCCGCGATTCGTTCTTCGAGGAGCATTGCAAGCTTTTCCACCACCGCCCTTTCATCTGGCACATCTGGGATGGCGAAAAGGACGGGTTCCATGTCCTGGTAAATTACCACCGTCTCGCTACCGACAACGGAGACGGCACACGCTTGCTACAAAAGCTCGCTACGACCTATCTCGGCGACTGGATCGCCCGCTGCACCCAAGAGGTCGCCGCAGATAAGCCCGGCGCCGCTCGACGCCTGAAGGCCGCGCAAGACCTGCAAGTAGATCTACGTAAGATCCTGGAAGGCGAGGCGCCTAATGATGTCTTTGTGCGTTGGAAACCGCTGCATGAGCAAGCCATCGGCTGGGCTCCCGACATTAATGATGGGGTGCGTCTTAACATCCGTCCCTTCCTGACTGTGCGCGATGTAGGCAAGAAGGGCGCCGGCTTGCTTCGATTTAAGCCAAATGTGAAGTGGGACAAGGATCGTGGAAAAGAACCCCAACGTCCTAAGTCAGATTTCCCTTGGTTCTGGTCCTGCGACCCTGAATCGAACCCGCAGCACGCCACTGATTATAGCGGCGGCTCGACTTTCGCCGGCGAACGCTGGAACGAACTTCATTATACCTTGGCGGCGAAGAAAGCCGCACGGAACAAGACATCTTTAACATGACGAACGACACTATCGCATCCGAGCTGGCTTTGCGCCTCCGCCAAGCTGCCTCGATTTCCGGCGACGAATACCCCGTGGCGGCGGTCATCTGGACCGACGCCAAGTCCGAGTGGCTGCCCGCCTTCGAGGCACTGCGTCGACAGATTCCGGAGCTACTCTGCCTTGGCGCCTATAATCCCGAACGTGGCACGGGACCGGCGATCTGGCTTCGTTGCGTTGCCGACAGGACGATCACTCTCGAAGGGTTCCCCGATGGCGCCATTCCGATCATCTACGCGCCGGGGTACTCCCGAGCACAACTACGCGCCGATGAGTTGGGCCCTTTGGAGATCCGTCCGCTCATCGACCTCGCCCTTCGCGGAAAGGTCTGGTCGCAGCCTAACACGTCCGACTGGGGGGTGATTTCTTTCCTCGGTACACAGGCCGGTCTGGGCCTCAACCTTGCCGGGAATCAATCCACCCATCAGGCCATTCTTTCCAACCTGTATGAGCTCATCAACGAGCCGCTCGTGGAGCTACGAGGCAAGCATCTCGATGCTGACTTCTTCCAGGGCATGGTGGCGCCCGACGTCGTCCGCTCCCTGCTGAAGTGGATCGACAATCCCGAAGTCTTCCGTGTCTCGTGCGCACCGAATGTCTGGCAGGCCTTCTGCTCGCAGGTGTTGGCTAAGTTTGATTTCAACGTTGAGGCTGACGGTCATACCACGGCGCTCGAAGCTCTTTGCAAAGGAGACGGCGAATGGGAGCAACTCTGGCAGCGCTTAGGCGAAGCCCCGGCTGCTTATCCCGGTGTCGCTAATCGACTCGGGTCTATTACCGCACCCGACTTACTGGCCTCGCCGGATCGCTGGTTCAGTGTCTTCAACCAGAGAATGACCGATATCCGAACCTGCATCGAGGGTTTGATCGGCGCCCATATTCCTGAGACCTTGGCCAAGATTGCCCAGCTCGAGTCTGAGCATGGTAGGCTAAGGCAGACCCTTTGGGTCAAGATGGGCAAGGGCCGTGAGGTGGTCCTGCTGGAGAAGCTCGCCGAACTGGCAAGGCTTACGGCTACGCCTGTGGCGGGTACCAACCCCGAGACTTTCGCATTAAGCCATGTCGACAAGGGATGGCAGGCCGACGCGGCTTACGTCCGCTGTCTCCGTATGGCGAAAAACGACCGACTGACGGGTTTCAGCAAGGTGGCTACCCGTGTCTATGCCCAATGGGCAGATGATACCGCCCGGGCCTTCCAGTCCGCCTACCAGAGGAATCAGCTTCCGACCCTGCGTAATTTCGAGGCGGTAAACATCCCCGAAGGATGCTGCTTGGTCTTCGCCGACGGCCTGCGATTTGATGTCGGCCAGGAACTTGCCGCCACGCTTCGCACCCGAGGGCTTGCCACAGAAGTGGGTTGGCGTTGGTCTGCGCTTCCCAGCGTCACTGCTACGGCCAAGCCGGCAGTCACGCCCGTCGCCAAAGCTTTCGAAGGCCGTGAACTCAAGGAAGATTTCGCCCCGCAGAATAGGGCAGGAAAGCCCGTAGTCGCCGCCATGCTGAGGGCGGCTATGGCCGCCGAAGGAATCGAGATCTTGGAGTCCCCCGAGACTATGCCTACCTCTCCGCAGTCTCGAGGCTGGCTAGAGGTTGGGAAGATCGACCAGCTTGGACACAGCCTTGAAGCTGACCTCGCCCAGTATCTCGTCACCGAGGTCGAACAGCTCACGGGCGCAGTCCAGAACCTTGTGGCTGCCGGATGGCGCTCCATAAAGATCGTCACCGACCACGGTTGGCTCCTGCTCGATGGCGACCTTCCCAAGGTCGACCTGCCTCGCCATCTCACGGACAGCCGATGGGGCCGGTCCGCAGTAGCCACAACGGGTACGCCGCCGGACACCGTCCAGGTGGCCTGGTTCTGGAATCCTGCCGAGGTCGTGCATACGCCTCCTGGCATCGCCTGCTTTAACAAGTCCACGGGTTACACGCACGGCGGCCTAAGTCCCCAGGAGTGCGTGATCCCTGTGATCACCATTCGTGGAGAAGGCAGGGCGGTCATCGCCGGTCAGGTTTCGTCTGTCGCATGGGCCGGATTCCGCTGTGTGGTCGATTGCGTAGGGGCTCCCGCTGGCTCCCGCGTCGATATCCGTATCGGCAACGCCGCCGGCGTATCAGCGATCCCCTCGCCGAAGGCAGTGCCCTCCGATGGTAACCTTAGCATCCCTGTCGACGACGAGCACGACGGCAAAGACCTCGTCATCGTGTTGCTCGGGCCTGATGGAAACACGCTATCGCAGAAGAAGACGAAATTCGGACAATCCTAAACTCTAACCTTTAACCAAAACAAATGGACCAAATCGACTCAATCGCAGCCAGCGCCTTCAAGGGCTACCTCGTCCGCAAGGACCTTGTCCGTAAGTACTCTCGCACCTATCCGCTCCCGACTTACGTAGTGGAATTTTTGCTCGGCCGCTATTGCGCGACCACCGACGAGACCCAGATTCAAGAGGGCCTCGCTCTCGTGGAGAAGCAGCTGGAAGGCCGTACCGTGCGCAGCTCCGACCAAGAGCTCTTCAAGGCTCGTGCCCGAGAGCAAGGCTCTGTGCGCCTCATCGACATCGTGAAGGCCCGTCTTGACGCCAAGAATGACCGTTATCTTGCCGAGCTGCCTAGCGTCGGCATTCGCGACGCCCTCATCCCCGATGAATTCATCCGGGACCATGAGCGTATCCTGTCCGACGGCTTCTTCGCCGAGATCACCCTCGAGTATGATGCCATGGGTGCCCAGGCCCAGGGCGGTCTTCCCTTCAAGATCGGCCAGCTTCGCCCCATTCAACACTCCAGCGCTGACGCTGTTAAGACCCTGCAGGAAGGACGAAAGGCTTTCAGCACCGAGCAGTGGAAGGACTTCTTGATCCGCTCCATCGGTCTCGAGCCTGAGGCCATGACGGAGCAAGCCAAGCGCGTCACGCTTCTCCGCATGGTGCCCTTCGTGGAGCGTAACTATAACATGGTCGAGCTCGGCCCTCGTGGCACGGGTAAGAGTCACCTCTTCCAGCAGATCTCTCCCTTCTCCCACTTGGTTTCGGGCGGCAAAGCGACGGTCGCCAAGATGTTCGTCAATAACTCCAACGGCGCCCGTGGATTGGTCTGCCTCTACGACGTGGTCTGTTTCGATGAAGTCTCGGGTATCTCCTTCGACTCCAAGGATGGGGTAAATATCATGAAGGGCTACATGGCGTCCGGTCAGTTCAGTCGCGGCAAGGATCAGATCTCGGCCGAGGGCTCCATCGTCATGGTCGGTAATTTCGACGTCGACGTGCAGCAGCAGCAGAAAATCGGCCACCTTTTGAGCCCCTTGCCGGCTGAAATGCGCGATGACACCGCATTCCATGACCGTATCCACGCTTACGTGCCGGGTTGGGACTTCCCCAAGCTCAAGCCGGGCGAACACCTGACCAACCACTTCGGATTGGTGAGCGACTTCCTGAGCGGATGTTGGACTCGCATGCGTCCTATCAGTCGTAGTACCGTGCTTCAGGGAAGGGCTCACTTTGGCGGCGCCTTGAGCGGCCGTGACATCGAGGCCGTCAACAAGACCGTCTCGGGATTGGTTAAATTGATCTTCCCGAATCCTGACATGCCGATTGATGATAAGGACCTGGAGTGGATTCTCCGCCTGGCCCTCGAGTCCCGTCGTCGCGTCAAGGAGCAGCAGAAGCGTTGCCTCAGCAGCGAGTTCAGGAATACCCATTTCAGCTTCACCATTGGTGTTGAAGGCGTGGAGCAGTTCGTGGGCACGCCGGAATTGCATTCCGACGACGCCATCGATGCTGACCCGCTCCCCCCCGGGCAGGTATGGACGCTCGGACCTGGTTCGCCTGACACGACTCCGGGGTTGTTCCGAGTCGAGGTTAACGCCGGCCCGGGATCTGGGGTTAAGATTCTCAACCAGCCCACGCCGCTGCCTTTCAAGGAAAGCGTCAAGGTAGGCGAACAGAACCTATACGTACTCGCCAAGCAGTTGGTGGGCTCGGACCGAGACCCTCGCGGCTTCGAATATACGCTTCAGCTCCGCGCCATGGACACGGACAAGAACGGACATGGCATCGGAGTCGGCGTCCTCGTCTCGATGGTTGGCGCTCTGCTCGGCCGGAACACCAAGGGCGGAACCATCATCGTCGGCAGCCTTAACCTGGGCGGCTCGATCGAGATGCTCCCCAACGCGGTCGCCTTGGCCGAGATGGCGGTCGACAAGAAGGCAGCCACGTTGCTGATGCCCGTCGCCGCCCGTCGCCAGCTCAACGACCTCCCGGATGACTTCTGGACCAAGGTGAACATCGAGTTCTACAAGGACCCCGTCGACGCGGTGAACAAGGCGCTAGTCGAGTAACAAAGATACGCCGTACATGTCTGACGGCATGATACCTTCCGAAGAGGCGCTCGCCATCTTGATGTCTGTTCGCGATTTGGACGAGCGTCGGCAGATGGTGTCAGACGACGTCGACGAGGCTCGCCGTTTTGCTTTGATCGATTCACTCACCCTAGCCTTGGTCTTGGAAGTGCCATTCGGTAAAAGCCGTAGATGGCGTGCGCTTTGCCGACGTAAACCTATCGCATCACTCACGAATTCCATGATTTTAGAGCAAATCATGCATGGCAATCGGAGCGATGACATTATGTGGAGGCTCGAATCCGTTATGCCTAGGTTCAGGCTCAGAGTCCTGAAGGAGTCACTGGCTAAATTCCATGAGAACCCAGATGAGACCTTGAAGTTTGACTTCATCCAGAAGGAATTGGATGAGGCCGGGGCGGTCATTGCTTTAGAGCTTGGTCAGGCAATTGGGGGTGAGATATTTTGGTCGTACGACACGTTTGATACACAGTCTGGAATGCCGTTGCCTTTCGTTTTTTCGATGATCAATCGAAAGCAACTACTTGGATGCGTTCATGGGCCGTATGATCTGGACAGTCCAATGCCAGAAGATTTCGACCTGCAGGACATTTATCACTGGGAAGAGGACGCGTAATTAAAACATTATGAATGACTGGGAGCAGCTCTACGATTCAGTCAACAAACGGAATTTGGGTTTTGTCCGGCACAAGACTTGGGGAGTAGGTGTCGTCACGAAGGGTGACCACCAGTTTCTCTGGGTCGATTTTCCATGCGTGGATAAGATGGGGCATAGGATAGACTTGGAGTTCTCGCGGAAAATCCTCGAAGTGCTTCCTGCGGGTAAATGCCTGGTGTCTGCCTTCGACGAACGCTCTGCCGAATTCAAAGCACGCTTTTCGGAGTATCCAGTCGAGACGGTGATTACCCTGTTAGACGAAACGCCGACCGGCGAACTTTCGCCTCCTCAGCTCCGCGAACAATTGCGACTGATTCGGCACGGCCTAGGGCTGGGCAAATACGCCGACCTGACCGGGTTCGAGACTTGGTGGAAGTCTCTAATGCGCTCACTTGAAGCCAGTGCCAGAGTATTATGCCCCTTGAAGCCGACTGACAGCTTTGCGCTTATCACGCCAGGCACTAAACATGGGGCGGTATATGAAGAGGACGCAAATGGAAATGAAGTCCTAGTCGAAGCATGCCAAGGCGTTGAGGTCTTCCTTAGGCCAAAGGATGGTAGGTATCAGGTAGTGCATAAGAACGACCGGCGATATATTAAGAGATCTCGCATCTGCTTTGCGCCGAATTTCATAGTACCGGTCATCAAGGCAACTTCTGGCGACGTCTCCGTGTCCGAGGTTTTGCCTGATGAGCTCAAAGAATGGGATACGATTCTCATGCAGCGTGGCGTAACGGTGAGTGCTATCGAATCGGTGGCGGACGAGGAACTCGGTCATAAAGCCAAGGAGCTAAGGCGCCTCGCCGGTCAATGGAGAGTGCCGGTCGCCTCCCTGACTGACATCCCTAGCATGCTTGTTAGTAAGATGGCGGACATCGGCGTGCGAACTTCCGAACACACTGCCGACAACTGGTTGAGGGGTAGGCTGAAGATCGCTCCACAAGATGAGAACCTCAAGGCCTTGGCCAGGCTATGCGCAGATCGCGGTAAGCCGTTTGATATTACGTCATGCCTTAAAGCCGCTTCTGTAGTGGAGCTTGCTCATCGAAACGCCGGCAGGGCTCTCGTGAGACATTTTAAGGAGAAACTTCCGTCTATCCTGAAGGCAAAACATGGGAACTTAGAGTCAGGCATGGTGATCGCGGTCGGTAAGCGCGAGATAATCGTCGATTTCTATACAGTGGCGTCCGTTTCACGTGAGCTGAAGGCTGTCAAGGTATCCGACCTAAATCAGGTCGTAGACTACGAAGAGCTGCTCAAAGAAAGATAGGCGGGCCAAATTTCTTCAGTCCAATTCAGGCTGCTTGCACGCAACTGTCCGCCTGATAGATTTCCGCATGGCCGAAAGTGAAGAAATTGACCTCCAAGCAGCATTCGCGAAGCCAGGAGCTAAGCGAAGATTCCGGAAGCTCGTGGGTTTGAAGCAGATTTCCGAAAAGGAAGTCGAAGAGATCGTTTCGCTAAATGACGACTTAGTATTCCTGGAGTATTTGCAACAAGCAGGCCAGCCTGTCTTTGAAACAGGGTGGGGTGCCTTGCATCATGGCGCGAGCGGTAGCTTCGAGCTCTACTACTTCGACGGCTACTACTTCGCATCTATCCGCACGGACTGGTCCAACAATCGTGCAGGCCCGTTCAAGAAGCCCTTGGAAGCTGCCGAACGATTCAGTGGCATCTTCGAATTTGAATACGGGGAAGAGCATGGCACTTCTGGTGCGATCCAATACAGTACGAATTGGGAAGATACGGGGCGCGGGCGGATCACGGATCGCATGGCCGAGAAAATGTTCGCCAAGCTCACCGGCCTCGCCGGGACTCCGCTCAGCTTCCATTGGTGCGAGGCCGAGCCGGGCAAGTTATTCAAAGATCCGTTCCATGACGAAACGGGAAAGGCGCTCCTGCAGCTTCATGAGGCCACCAAGAGTGGAAGTCTAGACCAGCTATCCCTTGCCCAGGCGAAGCTCGAAGGACCTAAAAAGACCCCAATCCAGTCAGATCATGTCCTTGGCGATGAAGCGCAACACTTCACCAGCGCATTCGACTCATTCCTGATGAAGGTTCCCTTGGGTGCCAAAGGGAAGCTCAAGGCTTATGAGACCGAATGGGTCAGGCTTTGCCTGCCTAAGAGGGTCGGAAAGAAGACCCTTGTTGCCGTGATGCCTATTGAAAACCCGGAGGGCTTGATCGAAGATTTCATCCCCGTGCCGGCCGGTGATGGTAAGTAGTAAAAAGGGGCCTAATACGGCTCCTGCACGTGTCTTTAAGGACTGAGCCAGATACTACGTGAAATAGTTGAATATCGGGCCGGGGAATGCCGTGCAGGGACACACCCCATTCTTGTCTGCATTGTAGTCGTGCCCACGCCTCATTTCGGAGAGGTTATGTGGATGAGCGAGCCCCCTTCGAATTGGAATGAAATCAGGGGCGATAAGGTCTTCTGGGATCTGGTCATGGCTTTTAAGGAAGCCGACGAAGTGTGGTCAAAGACAGAGATAGATGACGAAGACGACGGTTATCAGCACGAGCTGGCGTACGACTTCATAAGGGCCGATGGCCGCACGGTTTTCTCGGCCGATTTTCTTGATGGGCATGACGAGCCGACGACTGCCAGTGTCCAAGAGGTGGCAGGAAAGTTCTATCTCATTGGCTGGGTCGATGACCAAATCTGTGGACCTTTCGACACGTTTGAGCGAGCGCTCGAGATGATCACTTGCTACTTCGGAGAAGCCACATTCACGGGCGCCTATTCAAGCCGCCCGATCGAATGGCTCCTCGAGCTTTGCGACAACGTGGTGGGCATCGGCAAGGACTTCGAGATCAATGGCGTCATGCATGTCATGACAGACTCCGGCCTGGAGCCGAAATAGGTCCCGTACCCCGGTGGCTGCTCTATGGATATACAATGGCCCAAGTTGCTAATTCCCGAGCGCAGGGCATCAATTATACATGTCTGATTTCCATGATTGGGAAGGCGTGCTGGGCACGCCGGGGTTCCGTGCTGCGCTCCTGGCCTACGGGCGCGCTAACGGCGAAATTAAGCCTAAGGGAAGACTACCCAAGGATGACCTCGAGTACATGGCATCCGCTGCCATCCGCTCGGGCGATGAAGAGTTTGCGCTCGAAGATA
>JACCDX011841479.1_pt1 | contig 22569 bp, 19 predicted proteins | sample 7449681 | NCBI WGS metagenome assembly JACCDX01 (sample SAMN15323450, study PRJNA562643) | freshwater metagenome | isolation source: river surface water | place: USA:Blue River Watershed | collected 2017-08-18
AAGCCAAGATACTTGTCCCGCATAAACTTGGTCATCTCATAAACACCATAGTCCAGAGCGTGCTTCTGAACCCAGTTGCCGAAGTCGATGCAAATAGCCTCCATTGTTGTGATAGTTGTTTGAGTGTGTTTGAATGTTGTGGTTTTTATCGAATAAAAAATATCGATTTTTTCGATAAAATCATCGATTGAATCGGAATAATTTTTTTACGCGTCATATTTTGAGGTCCTTAAATATAATCATGTGCTGCACCCATTTAGTTCTTTAAATACATTTTGCGCGAAACTCATTTAGTTTCTTAAATAGATCATGCGCGATACCCATTTAGTTCTTTAAATAGATCATGCGCGAAACTCATTTAGTTCCTTAAATAGATCATGCGCGATACCCATTTCGTTCTTTAAATAGATCATGCGCGATACCTATTTAGTTCTTTAAATAGATTTTGCGAGAAACCCATTTAGTTCTTTAAATAGATCATGCGCGATACCCATTTAGTTCCTTAAATACATTTTGCGCTGCACCCATTTAGTTCTTTAAATGCATTTTGCGCGATACCCATTTAGTTCCTTAAATACATTTTGCGCTGCACCAAGACGCGGATTAGGCTGTCCCAAGCCTAATTTGAAAAGACTCTAAAAAAAGAGATTGTCGTACATATCCATTTGAAATTGTATGGAATGTCTAAAGTTTGATGAGAACAATTCTACAAGGTGATTTGGGCACTTTATCAAAGAGTTCATTTTTATTATTTGCATTGAGAACCATGTATTTCACAATCCAGTTTCTTGCTGGTGATACAACAGATTTAGTCAAAGTAATTGGATTAGACACTTCAAATCCATACATTTCTGTTCTTTTTGAAAGATCAGGTGTAAATACACCATCTTGGTAATCAAATGTTTTGAAGTTCCAATATAAGTGCGGTTTCTTAAATCCTTGGCCACCAAAATATTTATTGCAATGATCTTTTACATTTGAGAGAAAGTCCAAATTGATGCAAGCTTGTATCCAAGATAAAAGTAGATCAATTGGTTTAGTTTTCAAATATGAAGCTAATTGTTCGAATAAATGGGTTTTATCATCAAGTTGTGAAAATGCGTTTTTGGCAATATCTCCAATGATTTTGTAATTATATTTCCATGCAATGAAAGCCCAAAAAGCTGCAAGATCATATCTTAGATCAGTGCTATTTGTTAGAGATAATGGATTTATCCAGCATTTTTTGAATATGGTGCCAAGTGCAGTATTATAAAAAGTGCAATATGATGGTACGAAATACCAACATAAATATTCCATCATTGATTCTTCGATCCATATGCGCTTCCATGGGACGTTGAAAAAGCCATGTCCTAATTCGTGGATGATGATGGTGACGTCAATATTGATGTTTTTGATTACGTCTGGATGAAGGATCATCACATATTCATTGGCAGCTCCTACAACTCCATCACCACAATTACCGGGTTCGGGATGGAGACCTGTATGACTAATATAAAGAGCATATCGATTGCCTTGTGTAATAGCTGGCATTTGGAGATTAAAAGTTGTATTAATCAAATCCAAATACTTTTCAATTGTTTGAACAGTAGTGACAACATCACTTTTTGAAAGTGGTATTACTGATGAGTCGTGATAAAAGCAAACGACATTCTTAGAAAAAAAACGATATTTAGCTGGGAATCCACGTTTTTGTTGGTATGCATCTTTGATTTTTGATTTGTCGGAGACTGTGATTAAGTCATCAATAGGTCCAATGTCATATGTTGTCATTTGATGTTTTATTAGAAATTAGTTTATTTGAATGGTTTTATCATCATTGATTTTTATAGACACACGGTCATTGATGTATGCATCTATCAATAATGTCATATTTTTAAGTTTATTTTCAAGTTCTTCTATTCGATGATCTCTTTTTTCAAAAGCAATCACTACTTCCATTGATTGTTTTATTTGTTCTTCTAGTTTCAAACATGCACGTTTTTCTTTTTCAACACGATATCGACATACAACTTCATGCTTTTCGAAAGATGATTGTTCCACCTCAGTCTGACAATGTGGACAAAGAACGGGATTACATGTCTTTTTATGTTTGATGTCTTTTAAGACTTCTAAACATGTTTTACCAGATTTTAAATTATCAAAACATGTATTTTTCTTGTTAAGATGTTTGATTAGGGCTGATTTAAATGATGTTGAATAACCACATCTTGGACAATTATAATTCGTTGATGTATCCATTATAAATAGTGAAACTTATTTTTTGGTTTAAATATACCGATATTTCATCCCTTCAACTATCGTAATATATATAATTTGATAACATCTTTGTAAGTAACTATTTTATATCATTCGATGAAGATCTCGATTAATTATTAAATTTAACGATTGACATCGAATAGTTAATAAAATAAAATATGGATTCCTAAAAAAGTCAGATAGCTCTAAAAATGTTTACAGATTCCATGATCACTGGAATTCCACGATTGAATTTACCAAGTAAATATCGATGATTTGTAATCTATCGTGGATTTGTAAGTATAGAATTCCACGATTTAAACTATCAAGTATTTATCGGTGATATGTATTCAATCGTGCATTTAGAAACTTGATAATATGTATTTTTAGTCATTCGATGAAGATATCGATTAATTTTTAAAATTATCGAATAACATTGAATAATTACTAAAATAAAATAATGATTTCTGAAAAAACCGGAGACATCTAAAATGGTTTACACGATCCAAAAGGACCGTGAAATCCTCAGGTAATTTGCCAAGTAGTTATCGGTATTTTATATTTAATCGAGGATTTGTAATTAGACCGTGAAATCCTCAGGTAAATTGCCAAATAGTAATCGGTATTTTATATTAAATCGAGGATTTGTAATTAGACCGTGAAATCCTCGATATTTACTTGGTAATAAATTAAATTATCCGATCAATAGGATAATTATTCTGTCTTAAAGAACTAAAATTACATGAACGATAATATACTAATCGATTAATTTTTAAAATTATCGAATAACATCGAATAAAATCGAATAATTACTAAAATAAAATAATGATTTCTGAAAAAACCGGAGACATCTAAAATGGTTTACACGATCCAAAAAGACCGTGAAATCCTCAGGTAATTTGCCAAGTAGTTATCGGTATTTTATATTTAATCGAGGATTTGTAAAGGACCGTGAAATCCTCAGGTAAATTGCCAAGTAGTTATCGGTATATTATATTTTATCGAGGATTTATATAAGAAGTGCGTTCATATTAATTTTGAACTAATTTTTATATAGAATTTAAATTAAAATGTGAAAAAGTAATAATTTTAACAAAAAACATTAATTTTTTGCAGAAAAATTAATTTTACGTTCATATAGAGTAGAAAAAAACATTATTCTACTTCAAAATGGATCAGTATAAGTGTAAAAGGTGTGGAAATACTTTTAGTTCTATGAGTAACTTGATAAAACACTTAAAAAGAAAAGTAATATGCCCAGACTTGTGTAATTGTGAAAAAACAAATGAAAGTCTCCTTACCGATATTGAAGTAGACTTTAAAAATCCGATTGAGTGTGAACATTGTAAAGGATTATTTGCAACTAAAAATTTTAAACAACATTTGCTTGCTTGTAAGTATAAAAATGATGAACACGATATTTTTGATTCAGATGAAAATGAAGATATTACATTGAAGTCCGTGTACAAAATGATGTTAGAAATAAAAAAGGAGTTAATCAAACCTGAAAAAAAACGTATACCACCTTTGGACATTCCTGAAAATGTTACAGATTTTAAGAAAATATCTAATCAACATATTTCTAGTGAAGTTCGAGAGAACTTGTTGAAAAAAAGAATATCAGGAGTTGTAGAATGCATCGAGTTATTATATTTTAATACTCAAGTACCTGAAAATAAGACAGTAAACTTGCTAAGTATTCGAGATAACATTGGATATATAATTGTGAATAAACAATGGGTTCTGAAATCATTAGATGAAATAATAGACTCTATGATATTTAAAGCATATAATACATTGAATCAGATTTTTCTAAATAAGTTTTTTGATTATGATGATCAAGAACAAAATGATATTAAAAAGTTTTTGGATAAAATTAACACACGTAATTCAACTGATACATATAAAACTATAACAAGAAGAGTGAAAGTGCTTCTTATAATAAACAGTAAGCCTGCTCCTGGGATTTGGTGTATGTAATGTTTTTGTATTGTAAGCCAGATAATTCATATTTTGTTTTTTAAAATTATATTTATCGATTAAATCGACAATATACTTTATTTAAAATTAAATTTTGTGGATTTGTAATTAAAGCGTGAAATCCTCGATAAAATATAATATACCGATAACTACTTGACAATTTACCTGAGGATTTCACGGTCATTTATAAATCCTCGATTAAATATAAAATACCGATAACTACTTGGTAATTTACCTGAGGATTTCACGGTCCTTTTGGATCGTGTAAACCATTTTAGATGTCTCCGGTTTTTTCAGAAATCATTATTTTATTTTAGTAATTATTCGATGTTATTCGATATTTTTATAAAATATTCGATGTTTTTTTTTATCGATTAGGAAAAAAGAAATAAACATTCTTAATCGTGAATCTTTGTCCGAGTGATGATCGTAAAATTACTTGGCAAGAAACTCAGTAGATAAATTTTATCTGGAATCAGTTGGATATTCTAGAACCACTTTCCCAGGAATCTAATTTTTATTTTTATAGCTTATCGATAATCATCGAATAAGTAATAAATTCATTCGATATTATCATCGAATCATAAAAAAACATATTGATTTGACGGATCCACCACGGATCCATTATCGATTTAATCACGATATATATCGGTACATTACTTGGAAATTGTGACGGATTCATGGATCCAGTATTCAATTTTAGAACTCTCTGACTTTTTCAGAACATCTATTTTTTGGATGTTTGATTTCTCGATTAAAATCGGAGAATCAATATTATTACCAAGTAAATATCGAGGATTTCACGGTCTGTTCACAAATCCTCGATTAAATAAAAAATACCGATAACTACTTGGCAATTTACCTGAGGATTTCACGGTCCTTTTGGATCGTGTAAACTATTTTAGTTGCAGCTGACTTTTTCAGAATATCTAATATTTATAGTATTGATTTCCCAAATAAAATCGGAGAATTAATATTATTACCAAGTAAATATCGAGGATTTCACGGTCTGTTCACAAATCCTCGATTAAATAAAAAATACCGATAACTACTTGGCAATTTACCTGAGGATTTCACGGTCCTTTTGAATCGTGTAAACCATTTTAGCTGCAACTGACTTTTTCAGAAAATCTATTTTTTGGATTATTGATTTGCCAATTAAAATCGAAGGTTCAATAATATTACCATGTAAATATCGTGGATTTCACGGTCTATTCACAAATCCTCGATTAAATATAAAATACCGATAAATACTTGGCAATTTACCTGAGGATTTCACGGTCCTTTTGCATCGTGTAAACCATTTTAGAGCTCTCTGACTTTTTCAGAAAATCTAATTTTTATATTATTGATTTCTCGATTAAAATCGAAGGTTCAATAATATTACCATGTAAATATCGTGGATTTCACGGTCTGTTCATAAATCCACGATATACAAAAAAAATACCGATATTCACTTGGTAAATTTATCGTGGAATTTCAGTGTTCATGGATTCTGTAATCCATTTTAGTTGCAGCTGACTTTTTCAGAACATCTAATTTTTTAATATCGAATAATAGAAATCACATTCGATAAGTCTTCCTATGGTATTCACATGGACCATATTTTTTCACACCTTCTCTATGTTGAGCTGTTGGGTATCCCATATTCGTTGCAAGACCATACCTTTCATTTAATTCAGGATGACTTGCCACTAGTTCTTTAATATACTCATCTCGATACTCTTTTGCCATTATCGAAGCATATGCAATGCTAGCATATTTTGCATCTCCTTTGATAATAGTGGTATATTCGATGTTTTTGTATGGTGCAAATGTAATTCCGTCAATAATTATATGTTCCGGGTCTACTGGCAATTGATCCAAAGCATTATGCATAGCAACATGTTTAGCATTCAAGACATTCAAATCATCCACGACTTTTTCATCAACAAATCCAACTGCAAAGATCAAATTGTCCTCTACGTAATCACGTACAATAGCTCTTTGTCTTGCTGACATTTTTTTTGAGTCATTGACCAAAGGATGTAATGGAACATCAGGATCAATTATTACCGCTCCAGCATATACAGCTCCCAATAAACATCCAAGACCAGCTTCATCAATTCCAACTTCTATTACTCCATCTTTGTATGTTTTCAATAAAGAGCTCATATTGTCTTCTCTAATTTCAGCAACTTTATATGATCAAATTTTACGCCAAATCAACAGAAAATGGAGAAGATGATGAGAATATATATTTTACCAATGATGTTTTCCGATATTGCCATTATAATTAGCTTTTTTCATTCGATTTGCTGTTGCATCACTCAAAAGTCCATTAGATTGTGCTTTTTTGATTGCCGCATGTGAATTACCTTCTGGACTAAATGGACTAAGAAAAAATGTTGTATTTGTGAAGAAGTGATATGTGTCAAGAAAGTATCTGCGTATTATGCCTTAGTCTTCAATAAGGATTGTCAACTATGATTTCTTTATTGATCTGATAGAGACAAATTCGCCTTTCATCTTGATATATTTACCACCTCTGATACCTTGATATACACAATAGTTGCGTCCTTTGTGCAAAAAACGTTCTTTTGTAACAATGGGATCTTTTGAACGCACTTTACCGCCTGAGCTGACTTGTGCAATCAATGTTTCAGAATCCTTGAAGATATCAGGTTCCACCACGGCAAGTTCACCTTTGAGCGTTTCAAAAATGGCTTTTTCAAATGAATTAAAAGGTAACTTATCGCCAGTATACCTTCGAATTATATCTCGATTAAATCTAACAAGCAACACATCTCTTGCTTTATTCATATAGGGTTTCTCGATAAAGTTGTTAATAAAGAACACTGCCATGAGATATACTAGATTTTCAAGCTGTTGTTCATTAAACCGTGAAAGATGAATATTGATAGAAAATGTATCAGTGCTATTAATATGATTATAAAAACTTTGATTATAAATAACATCTTCTTCTTTGATACCTGAATCGTTCATGGTCAGAAAATTATTTTTGTAATCACCGTTCACATTTTTGTTAGTAGTATTAATTGAAACCATTATAGAATCCGATTTCTTTTCTAGCGTAAACCAGCAGTTACATAAAAATATGCCACTATTTGGGTTTGTAGTTGTAAATGAAACAAATCCAATATGCAGAGGAGTATACGTATTCACAAGTTCAATAGATGATATAAGTAACTTCTTTATAAATAGAACATCTTTTTGTCTTGTGGAATTGATAAGCACTTTTGGAGGCAGCTTGTTTGGGTATTGTTTTAAAAGCATGTGGTTAGTAAGTTGTTGTCTGCTCATATTAGATGGCCGATTAGAAATAATTTTTGACATTAAGGCACTTAATGGTTCGAAACTATTTTCATCAACAAGTAGACATATGTCAATGATACTTTGTAGTAATCCTTCACGAGTCGGAATATCAGGAGAAAGATTATCATATATAAATGAGGTATAATTGAAATTGATGAAGTTTTGCAGTGCGTCTATATGTTTGCTCAGTATTGTATGATCTTCATCAGTAAATTCCAACTTTCTAAAACCTGGTACTGACTTGAGGCTTTGCTCGAAGTAGAAGATGCGATAGTCTATTTTACCTGTCAGTTTGTATGTGTAGAGTTTGGTTCCGCCCTCGCTTGCATTTAGCACTATATTATTATTATTGTATCTAACGGTTGCCTTTCCATTCCAAATAGCAATAAAAGTATTATTTTGTTCACACAGAAATGATATGCTGACATCGCCTTTCAAGCCTTTCAACTCAAAAACAAAGCACAACTCTGCCTCTTTATTTTTTTGAAGAACCTGATGCATGAACAAAACAATTTTTTTGAAATATGCACATGTCTGATTAATGGGTCCAGCTGTTTCATACGTTTTCTTGATTGCCGCATTGAATGTATTGGTATTCATCAATGCATTGCGTAGATTATGATTAGTGGCAAGTAGATGACCGAATTCTTTGTTTGTCAAGAAGCTCGCAATATGGTCGAGAACACTGGTATGTATTTTTTCTACTGGACTATTACTTTGTGATAAGGAGCTGTTTGGTCCGATACCATCTTGTGGTGCAACAGCATAAATTGGATTATAAGTTACGACTTGACTAGCTTCAGGAATGACTTTATTTGAAGTTTTACAAAGCACTGTCATTTTAAATGCCTTTTCGAGCGCTAACTTAATACGATTGCCAATAGACTTAATGCCTCCCGCATTTTGCATACCTCTGGTGCAAGTCAAGTCAACATCACCCAAGATATTGAGTAAGTCTGAGTAATCGATCTTGACTTGCTCCATCTCTATTCCTTTACTTTAATGTTGTTTTTTTGTAATCAAAATGAATTATGTTGTACAATATCGTTACTCTCCGACCAATAAATATTGGAACACCTTACCGGCATCTAATTATTTTTACCCATGGTCTTTCTATTTTTACCAAGTGTCAGAATGATGCATCTTTGTGACGTCTAATAAGGATTTCCGACATCTAATTAATTTTTCCAACAATTGACCTCCTACAGATTTAAGAACCTTGTCTAAGATCATTATCAATGGGTTTTTATTGGATAAGTGCAATTTACATCGGTAGACTTTTATCACAAGATGCTTATGAAAGACTTTCAACTAATGTCAATCCTAATGACATCAAAGATTGGATCAAAAATACAAATGACCCACGCGGACGTTATATTCTCCATGCACCAAATTCATATATTCAAATTGGATTTATAGATCCAATATTAGAACAATCAGAGATTCAACAAGGATTTGTAAATAAAAATGAACTCCACAAAATTTTGACTCCTTTACAAATTGAAAGTCTCCAGCCAAATCAAAATGAGCAGGAAAAACTAAAATATTTTATCAAATGCGCAGCAAAAGATGAACAAGATGATTCCTTTCAAACATATATAATTCAAACTCAATATTCAACATATGACAGCTCCAACAAAGTCAGCCATAATATTAGAGTCAAATAATAATCATCTTACCAACATCTTCTTTTTTCCAAATTGTGACTTTAGCATAAAAGTCATCTAAATGACTTATGATGAACCATCCTGTAATATCTCGTTTTTTCAACCATTTATTACAATATTTCAGACAAACTGGCAACGATTTTAATAGACAATCTGGAAAGTTGAATTCCAAATCATCTTCAGTCACTGACTCTGAAAAATATTCCACCAATTCATGTTGATCAAAGTTCTTGAAAGCGAATATGACCAATTGTTTTGCTGTCAAATGACTCTCCATTTTATAAATCAATCCAAGTTTGTTTTTTTAATGATGTCACTCTAATGCAGTCACAACAAGAACTACCAATAAGTAATCCAAAAAAACCTAAAGTAATTTATTTTATTTTATCATTTTTTCCATATTTATGCAGCTCTCTTCTCATAATATACACAACTTGTTATTTCGTCATTCCTAAATATTCCAATATTTATACAACTCTCACTCTAAACACGAGTCTAGTAAAAAAACAAATATATCAACTTTATACATATTCTTTACTTCATGCCGACCCACAACACATCATAATCAACAATATTTCTATTTTAGTTTATTGTATACTTTTAGAAAGTGGTGATGGTATTGATATTTTTATATTTATTGTTCAACCAGTTGTTCTGTCAGTACGTCAAGTATGTATGCGAACAATGAGATTATCATCAATTCACATATTGTCTGTGATTGGTGGTGCTTTCGGAGTTGTATTGGAAGCCGCTGCAAAACATACTACCATTAAAGTTGTTGGTGCTTCAGCGGGTGCATACGGTCTATTAGCTGTTCATGCAAGCAATTTAGTAATCAATTGGTACGAAATCTCTTTTATTCGCAAAATGTTCTCAATTTTACTTCTCATCTTGATTTTTTTAACGGATATCATAGTGGCAATAGTTCTTCCAAGTCAAAATACATCATATAGCAGTCATATTAGCGGTGGAATTACCGGTGCACTTGCTGGCATTCTCTTCATGCACAATATAAAACATCTAAGATGGGAAAAAGTACTCAGAACTATTTGTGGAATTATACTAATAATGTATTTCACAACATCGTGGATTTACATAGAAAAATAAAATTCAAACAATCATAGTAATTTGCGTGTATGCGTGTCCATATGACTCTTCATACATTGTATCTAAAAAGTCAATTACATAATTATACAAAATGTTTTTGTGATCATTGTTTTTCAAAAACTCATCCAATGCATTGATAGCTTCTTGTTCAGAAATCATCGTGTAAAACATGTTCAGTTGATGATGTTCATGAGATATTTGTAATACAATTCCATCCGGAATGGAACAAACAATCACACTTTCACGTTCAACAGCTACCACAAAATATAGAATAGAAGTACCATGTTTTTGAAATGTTGGAATAGTGTAGTCAGACATAATTACTAAATAATAAAAATAACTTCAAATTTTAAAAGTAGTCAGGGAGAGTGCCTTTGTATGCAGCTAAAACCTTTTGTTTTGCACGAGCTGAACATTCGTGTGGATTTGCAAACCCCCTCAATATTTCCCTATATTCATCTGGATCACTTATATGCCCATATATCATTCGAATATCTTCCCTAGCTCTCTCATAAGCTTGATCTAATATTTCGCTCATCACTTCTTGGTAATTGGTGTTCTTCATCAAAAAGTCCATTTGTCTCATAGTTGTAATCACAAATGCCAAGTCATTTTCTTGACCCTTCATATATTGCTTACAAAGACTCGAATCATCACGTAATTCTAAACCATAAGAAGCTAACATCTCAACCAACTCTTGTTTCCTTTCAACATATTGTACCACCCAATTTCTATTTTGAAGATATTTTGGAAACATTCGAATATATTGATTTACTTCAACCCCTTTTTTATCCAAACAATCTATAAATTCCGAAAACTCTGCCAGTTCTCTTTTTAAATTCCTAACTCCATCTGCTCCATTTTTAAGAAACTCCATTACAAATGAATACTCTCTCACATCGGCATGGTATGCAAGTGGTATATACTCCACAAGGTATTTTTCCAATTGTTCTTCTCGTTTCTTCAAAGCCTTGTTTTCCAATCCTCTTTTCTTCACCAACTTCAAAGTACCATGTTTCGCCAAAGCATATCCCAGTACATCTTTTGGATTGTAAAGTGTCGCATAAATTCTATATGTTCTTATATACACAACATGGTAGTCTAAATTAGCAAGATCATTGTCGTCTAGTTTATATTTTGTTTTTGCATCTGTATGACTAATATCCGGTTTGCGACAACCCATACAATTGTATATTTTAGAAAAAGGATTCACAATAGTCGTTTTTACATTATGACATATTTGACATATTTCTGGCTTGCGAAATGAATCATTCTCAATTTGTTTGCCATTCTTATAAATATTTTGTCCTGACCAATTCTTTCTTAAATGCTCCATACCAATTTTGGCACCACTCAGGCATTCTTTGGTAGCTGCACCAAATTGTAAAATTTCATGAACTTTGAGTTTGCCATGAATGCACACAAGAGAAGCAGTAAGGCAATCCATGAATATTTTCAGTATATATAGTCTTATATACGTAGCAAAAAAGATAAATCACTTGAAAGAAACAGGGTAAATCACATTCTTTCTGTTCAACATAATTGTAGGTTTTTTGGTATTGAAACTTTCAGTTGCTTCAAGTATTTTTTTCTCGATTGTTGGCTTGTGCTTTTCTAAAACAGTTGTGATAAAATCATATACCTCATCAATCTGATACACTTCCTCGGCTCCAGTGATAATAACACTACCACTTTCAAAGACTGCAATTGTAACACGCTTGCACTTTGTTTTAACTCCTCGACATTTTTTAAACATCACACATGGATGCTCACATGGACACACACCATTTTTAACAATAGAATCTTCGTTATGATAATATTCTATTTTCACTCCTGGGTATATGCAAGACTCGTATGATGAAATATTGTCGTAGTCGTTTGAAATGATGCGATACAATAGATCTCTGCGAATTGGAAATCCAGCCTTGAAATCACTATTTATCAATTGGACTTTGAAAGTATCAGTAACTTCGTGTCCTAGCTCAGGTGCCACTATTTCCTTTGTTCGCAACACAATATATTTGCCTTGATCATTGTTTTTGACACCAGTCATTTGTAAATTACCATTTTTGAAAATCTTTGTACTGACATATATTTGTTTTTCTTCATCTCGGAATAAAACAGTGATCTGGTTATCAAATCTTTTTGCCTTCTGAGTTTTGATATCTTCAACACCTTCAATATATCTTTTTTTACCATACTCAACAAGAGCAATGTCTCTATGAACTTCTGTTACCCTGTTAGCACATAGCTTATCAAACAACTCAACCAAATCAAAAGGAATACCCAAAGCAGCTGTTGCGGTTATCGTACTAATCCGATAAGGAGTTGGTTTGGGCATTATCAACGACACCATAAAAATAAAAGATTTGTTCTTATATCAATTTTTTTGCCATATTTCTTTAAGTATTTTTCACTTTTAGAGACAACTTCTTGGGAACAGTTTTCTTAGGTGCGGTTATTTCTTTGCATTCATTGTCAACAAATGTATTCAAGACATCCAACTCTTGTTTCCACATATCATTAGCTGTTGTATCTTCTACCAATTTAATCTGAATTTCTTTATTTTTGATATCGTCTTTAAGTTTTTCCACTTGGTCTAATGTGAAGTTATAGATAGGGATTCGAGTCAAATAATCATAGCTGTCATCACATTTGGCATATTCCATCTCTTCCAATTTGTCTTCTAATTCTGCTTTGCGCATCTTGTGCACAATGATCACTCCATTGATGACATCCATCACAAAGCGGATTTTATTGTTCAGACGCTTCATGTCATTTTCCAACTTGTCCAACAAATGAGCACGACGACGCTCATAAAACTCTAATCTGATTGTGAAGAACTCTTTGATAATGTGAATAGCACTTTTATATTTTGTAATTTGACATTTATCATTGAAAGCGTACATATTTGTCACACCAAGATTTTTTGTAGAAGATAGCTTCAACTCCTTCTCAACATCAAATTCATCCAATGCGCTTGCAGATGTGAAATGTAGAATAAAGTTGACATCATTTGGAGTATAATGGCTCTCGTAACTCTTGATAGGACTTTGGATGTCCTTGTTGCAGATCATCTTTTCGATCATTTCCTTAAAATCATTAGTTGCGATTCCAACTGGCAATTCCGTTATCTGCAATTTTGTAGCCGTTAACTTTTGATATAGCCCAAAACTAGTCCATTTACCATTAACCTTCTCAATAATCCCTTTGAACCCTCTGTACCATGGCTTCAAATCCTCCGCATCATCATCAAAGTCTTCTCCATTCATCAACCCTTTTAATACTCTAATAATGTCTTTGGGATTGTAACAAGGGATATTCGTGCTGAAACCAGTACCAATACCAATCGCACCATTGACCAAAATCATAGGGATGATTGGAACATAGTATTCTGGCTCAACTAAATATCCATCATCATCAAGATATTTGAGCAACTCATTATCCTCTTTGATGAATAATTTGCCAGTGATTTCACGTAATTGTGTGTGGATATATCGTGGCTGTGAAGCGTCTTTGCCCATATGACTTTTACTCCCAAATTGACCATTTGGAGCCAACAAATTAATGTTGTTGCTGCCTGGAAAGTTTTGAGCCATCGCAACAATTGCTCCTTGTAACGATACTTCGCCATGATGATAAGCTGAGTTTTCGCTGACATATGAAGCCAATTGCGCAACACGAATCTCTTTTTCCCATAGTGGTTTTTTGAAGCAACAATACAATATTTTGCGTTGTGATGTCTTCAATCCATCCACCATATTAGGAATGCTACGCTCCAAATCATAATTGCTGAAATGAATCAGCTCTTTGTGCACAAAGTCCTCATAGCTAACTTGAGAATCATTATAATCCAGAATGACTTTGCGATTATATTGTGATAACCAATCTTTACGATCATCAGCACGAGACTTGTTGAATGCTAAATCCAAAGCTTCTTCTGATTGAGATGGTTGCGATTTCTCACCACTTGCAGTCCAAGTGTATGTCACATCTCTCATTGCCTTAAAATATTCTTTGGCTTCATCATCGTTCGATGTACCCAAACCTTTGTAATACTTTATCGACCAACCCTTGCCATCTTCATTTTGTACCTTCCATTGCTCAAAATCAGTCAAACTATAGAAACTTTTCTTTTCTTTTCCCTTAAACACCTTCACGATTGGAGTCAACATAGAGTGCAAGAACTGGAAACCTTTTGCTTGAACTAAACTAGGCCATAGAGAATGAAACATGTTCATCACCAATCCTTTGATGTGTTGTCCATCGGTATTGTGAACAATCATAGATCCAATACCCGCCTGGAAGTGATGGTTTGATGTCTCTAAATCATACACAAAGTCATTCGTCGTACCAAGCTTCACGATTTGTTTGATGATATTCATGTTTTGTGTTATCTTTTCTTCAAGAGGACTGACGTAAAGATGGTATTTAGAATTTGCATGGCGAATGTAAACTTGATGTTGTGTGCTCATCAACATGAAATATAACGATTGAGCTGTAATTTTGTTATCCAAAGTGATTGGCCAAAATGTCTGACATTCATAACCATGGATAAATGCTTTGCGCACCGAAATAGGAGCGTTCATTAACTTTCGAGGTATTTTTTTGTAGTTGGTACCTTGTTGGTAACACATCTTTTTGTATATTTTCCCAATATCTGAAACTCCATTGACAATCATGCGCCATCTGTTGAAAGATGTATTGATAATTTGAAAATCATATCCATATGTTAATTTGAGTGTATGTTTTGCTTTCTCTAAAATCAAGATATCATTGGTGTCCATGTGCCAACCATATTCGTCTACAGCTCCGCAAGCAAAGAATAGTCCAATTACCCAAGCCTCACTCATGCTCAACGAAGAGTCATCACCATGATCTATCCCAAGATAAGGGAAGTTATGAAGCAGTTCTTGATGTGGAATACACTCTAGCGGAGAAACTTTATTGCCATAACTATCTAGAAGCGAATGATCCTCTGTAACATCTACAATTCCTGATGGTGTAGACACTCGATATAGTTGTTTATTCACTTTGTGACGGATAACATGTGTGATTGAAGTCCAACCCTTCTCAGTCCAAACTTCATAAGAAGTTCCATTATATTCCTTGCCATTGATATTCTCAAACCAATCATATTCAGCGATTGTCTCTATGGTTATGATATCAATTTGACCATCTTTACGTACCAAGATTGGTGTATCACCAGTAACGGAATCTTGATCTGTCATCAACATAACTCGGCCATATCGCAATTCACTGACATCCGAATAAACTTTTCCACTTTCCAACCCAATGATTTTTTTGATGTTTGTGATTTCCTCGTTTTCATATATCTTCTTTGCAGCTGCATCTTTGACATTCATCAACTTACCCCTCAAAGGGAATACGCCCCAACGATCTCTTCCAACCTCACTCAGTCCCGCAATAGCCATAGTTTTTGCAGAAAGACCTTCTGTAAGAATCAGAGTGCATTCAGCACTTTTGTTGGTACCAGCCCAATTAGCATCATCCAAATTCTCGATGCCTAAAATAGTCGACCTTTTCTTTCCATCGGTCTTTGTCATCTTCTTTTCTTCATGAAAATCTGATAGATTGATAACTTTCTCCACAATGCCCGTTTTGAAAAGATTTGTGAAAAACTTATCGCTTAATTCTGCTTTACTACCAAACTTGCTAATAGGTGTTGTCAAAGTCTCTTTCGTCTGACTATTAAAAGCTGGATTGACAATAGAGCACTTTACAAAAACCATCAAATTCTCTTTGATGTGGAGGGCTTTGACCTCTTTTTTCTTTTTGGTACTAATCAACTCACTGAGTTTCTTAGTGATTTGATTTGTGATATAATCCACATGTTTACCTCCTAAGAAAGTATTGATACCGTTCACAAAAGACACATGCTCATATCCATTGATAGCATATGTAGCTATGACTTCCCAACGCTCTCCAACCTTCTCATAAGCACGTGGACGACCTCCATCTTTTACATTTCCAAGAAATAGGTCTGCATATTTTTCAAAATCTTTGATTTCAATCTTTTGGTCGTTGAAATAGATGTTGACCGTATTATCCGTACAAGCGCACGCATCAAAAGCTCGTTTGCGAATGATAGCATACATATCGTCGGTAAGACCATCAAGACCAAACCTCTTGTAATCTGGCAAAAATTTGACAAGTGTGTAAGGAGACTTAGCTGAATACTTGATCTCCGGCTCTTCTTTCTCCAACATATTGTTCTTCCATGTTTGTGTATAATGCTTCTTTTTACGATGGTCAACAAGATCAATGCTAAACTCCTTGCTAAAAACGTTGCAGAGTTTAACCCCAAGACCATGAACTCCGCTTACCACAGACTCTTTGCCATTTTTGCCATTGTCATAGTTTGTTGACGTAAGCAATTGACCAAAGATCATCTCTGGAACATAGACATTGTCATAAAGGGGCAATCTCTCAACATCAATGGAATCACCATCATTATAGACCTCGATAACACCTGTCGATTGATCAACTTTGATTTTGATGTTTTTGACTGGCTTACTATCTGGTTTTGGGTCTAACTTCATACGAACCCATTGATCTGTAGCATTGACAACCACTTCATCCACAATTTTGAATAGAGCCGGTACAACATGTAACTCCTTAAGTTCCATCTGAGAAGTTGTATCATTGTATATGTGGGCTTGTAATGGAGAGACATCTACTGACCCGACATACATGCCAGGAATTTCATAGATGTGATCTCTTAAATTGTGCTTTTTATATTTGTCCATGATTGCGCTCTTGCGATGATAACGCCAATGTATAGCTGATGATAAAATATCTTTAAATGTTCAATTTTTGTGAGTTTCAAAATTTGAAACAAACAAGTAAAAAAAACTTAATATGCATCATGCATCTTAAACAAATTTATCGATTTTACAAGAATTGTACGATTTCAAGCTTCTATAAAGATTATCAAAATAGACAACAAATTGTAAATGGACTCAGACAAAAAGCATCGATTGTATCTGCTCAATGCGATACATTACTTGTTTTGGAAGACATTTTGGTTGAATATGTCATCGACAATCCACAAGATTTGAATATATCGATTGAAAATTTACACGAATATTTCAACAACACAGAAGATTACCATGAGGAAATCGACTTTGAGGATTTGTCTGCTAAAAATATCAATCTGTTGGTGAAATCTTACAACCTTCGAACAATTGCAAACATCTTTGATCATTATATGTATTTCAAAATGATGGTCAACAAAATAAAGAACGATGTATTAGATCCAAGTGTTGATGTAGATTACTTTAAGAAAGATGTGGTGACTGTTGGAGATGTCATCAAGTTTGTAATGAACATGCCTTTGGCTTTCAAAGTGATTGATGGTTTGCTGTAACTGTACATAAAGAGATTTTATGATTTTGGTTTTGAAAAAGTGTTATTTTTTTGATTTATATCGTTTTTGTCACAAAAATCTAAAAGCAAAAAAACAAAACTAATATTTCGAAAATGTCTAAATATTTGACTTTGTTGTACTCAGCTTTCAAACATAAATCTCTTGAAAACTTTCGAAACAATTGCTATGAAGTTGTTCAATTATTAAAAAACAGCGCAAACAAAATAGAAACAAATGAAGATTTGGCAAAACTTTTGAGAGATTACCAAATGAAACACCCACAAGATCTAAATATGTCATTAGAAAATATTATAGCATTCTATTATAACTTTATTGAAGATTATGACATACATATACCCGACATCAACTATTCAAACATAAGTAGTTTGGTACAAGTTTATAATTTGACTACTATTGCAAATATTCTTGACATGCCATCTTACTTGGACAAGATGATGAATACTATAAAACAAAATATGCAAAACTATGACACATCTTATCTTGACAAAAATATAACTACATTAGGTGATTTACTAGATTTTGTGGAGTTTATGCCATTAGGATTGAAAGTAGCACATGGTATTATGTAATCATTTTATTCTTGCAGCCATTGTGAGTTGATTAGAGTCCACTTGACTACTTCTATAATGTTTTTTTCAAAATCATCTTGAACTTTAAATCCTAGTTCAAGAAGTTTTTTGCCATCTAATCCATACCTAACGTCATGACCAGGTCGAGCATCATGACAATCAGTGTATTGGATATTGGGTTGTTTACCAATGATATATCCTATATAAGCTGCAAGATCTAAATTAGACACTTCTTTTTCACCGGTGATGCTATAATGTTCACCAATAGCTCCATTTGAGAGTAGAAAATCAACAGCACTGGCAACTATTTTTGCATGAACATAAAATCGAGATCCGGGTTGTTGTGTTCCCGGATAGCAATGAATTGTGATAGGCTCACCTAGAAGAATCTTTCTGATACACAAAGGGATGAATTTTTCAACATGTTGTCGTTCACCATATACATTCATCACATTGACGACAATAACAGGTAGATTCCAAGTATTTTTATAGGACATGGCTATATTTTCGGAAGCAGATTTTGAAGCTGAATATGGGTTTGTTGGATTGTGTCTATCATTTTCTGAAAACAGCTTATCATTATTTGCAGGACCATAAACTTCATCAGTGCTAAAGTATATGAATTTTTGAAGATTTTTTAAAGTTTTAGCAAATTCCAAAAGATGTACAGTGCTCATGATGTTATTTTGAATACATTCAACTGGTGACGATATGCTGCGATCAACGTGAGTTTCTGCTGCCATATGAACAATATGTGTGATGCCGGCAAGTTCTTTTTGCATTCCTTCTGAAAGAGGTGTTGCAAGATCCCATGTTAGTAACACACATCTATTTTTATCGAATGCATTAATTTCACATAATCGTTGAGCTCCCTTAGATGCATAAGTAAGCTTATCAATTACAATAATTTGACAATTGTCATATTTTTGAAGCATATATTGGACAAAGTGATGACCAATAAATCCACATCCACCAGTGAGTAGTAAGTTCATTTGATATTACTTTGATGTTACAAAGTAAATAATGAACGAAAAAATAATATTTCAAGGTCACTATAATTCATGGTATAGAAATCGTAAAGAAACTTTATTAAAGATTTTATTACATAATACTTTCTTTACGGGAAAATCAATTATTGACATGGGTTCCGGCATTGGAATATTTGCACAAATGTTATATGAAGTTGGTGCTAAAGTAACTTGTTCTGACATTCGCCAAGAGTACTTGCATATTGTAAATAGAAAGTATCCACATATTAATACCAAAGTTCATGATTATGAAGTCCCATTCAACGACACCACTCTTGGATTTTATGATATGATATGTCACTTTGGTGTTTTGAACCATATTAAAAACTTTGAGGAGCATTTAAGAAGTGTTGAAGGTAAAAGTGCTTTTTTGTTTTTAGACTGTGAAGTGTTGGATAGTACGGATGCTAATTTGAAAATAGAAATAAATGAAAATGGATATGATCAATCAGTTTATGGAGTAGGCTCGGTATGTACAGCTGAATATGTTGAGAGAATATTATCTGAAATGAATATGACTTTTGTAAGAATCACTTTGAAAAGTCTGAACACGAATGCTCACAGATACAATTGGGAAGTACAAAATAGTGGATTGCATCATCTTGGATATCGTCGCTTATGGATATGTGCACAAAAAGGATATAAACTAAGTAATTGCATTAACAATATTTCTCAATATATTCGTGGATACATAGTCAATGATAAACCAACTTATGACTTTGGTACAATTGATTTCAACGAAGATAAACTAAGTATAATTGTTACACCTTCTTTGGTTGATGATGTGAAAATCAGATTGATGAATAATGATTATGTTATTTATGGAGTATATAAATGTTATGAAAATTCGGAATTGGTGAATATAATGGCAGCTAAAACAAGTATTAGAGCGTCTGAGAAATTCTCTTTTGTGTTACAAGGTCTTGATAAAGGAGTTATAACTGACACTTTACGTAATAAAGTATTTAAATATGGTATTCCGATTGATGCAATATGGAAATCAGAAGATTTGGCAGTTGTTAAGAGTGATATATTAAAAAATAAGTATCATAATTCTCAAAATGTGTATTACCAGATTTATTCTACTTATGAGGGATTAAAGAATGTAACAACACCTTATGTTTTCAAGATAAGAGCCGATGAATATTATTCAGACTTTGATATAATATGTAAAAAGTTGATAGATTCACCTGATATTATTATTAGCAATAATATATTTGCAAGACGTATTGAGAAATACCCATTTCATATATCAGATCATTTGATTGCTGGAAGTTCAGATAATATGAAAAAAATGTTTGAAAGGGGTTTACAAAATTTACAAAATCGAAATATCATGGGAGTTTGTGCTGAACAACATATAACATGTTCATATATTTGTGCACGAGAAGGGTTATCAGGATTCAAAGAATTGCCAAAACAATATGAAAGAGTTAAAGAGTTGATGATAAAGTATTTTTTCATTATATCGGTAAAACAACTAGGTGATTTTTTTGTGAGAGCAAATTCAATACATAGATTTGCATTGAAAGCTGGTTATAATGATCATGAATATAAGAGATTTGTTGACATAGAGTCAATAGATGAGATATAAAAATGAAGAGTTTATTAGCAACACTATTTTGCTATATTAGTAGTTTCGAGATTTATGATGGCATTATAAGGTATTATCCGTGTTTATTGAATCGAGACATATGTTACGATTTGAGAGCAGGCTATGTTGTTGATGAAATCATAGTATATCCACATGAAAAATACATGGAAATATACCATCAAGATTTCAAATACATTGTTCCTTTATGGATTGGCACGGGTCAGCCTTGCAAAATTGAGAATTGTTTTTGAGATAGTACTTTTTGCAGGGATTGTGATGTGACAATCTCTTTTTTACTAAGTTTGTTGAGAGCTTTTGTTAGTTTAGCTTCAAAAGAGTGTTTGATTAGTTGTAGGGATGCTTTTGATGATTTGATTTTTGAATTTTGTAGAGTTTTTTTGATAGCAGCTTGTGAAATTGATACTAATGCACCTGCACCTTCTAATAATACGGGTTGAAATGTTTGTTCGATTGGTGGACGAATAAAATCTGTTGTTGGTGATGTTGATGGTGCATTTACTAGTGAAACATCATCAAGATAGCCTGCACCTTGTGTACCAAAGAAATCGATGGGCATTACGGTGCCTCCAGACATGGATGATTTGGATTTGAGACATGATGACACATGATGAGATGTGTATTCTTTTTCTTTGGAATACTTTTTGTGGAGTTTAGACTCTAGATTTTTGCAAAATGATTTGATAGCTTGATGGATAAGGATATGTACTTGAGCTTCAACTTTATGGGCAGCGAATTTGGCTCGGAATGTCATTTTCTCTATATATAGAAATGAATCAAACTATATTTCCGGATAGACCCATGCAACCATTGAATGGAAGAGTGCAAACCTCGCCAGATGATAATTATCAAGCATTTCAATTGTATAAAGATTATCATGGTGATGGATTAAAGAGTTTTGCTCAAGAAGCTGTAACAAATATTCATACACGAAATGATTTGAGCAATGTTTTTTTTAGTTTGCAAAATGTAGAGACATTACAAGATGCCATTCGATATTATGTATGGAAAAAGAGTTGTCAAAAGTTTGTTATTGACAAGCAAAATGAGAATGAACTAAAAATTGTGATGCGATCTATTTACTTGGAATATGCTCAACATCGTCAAAACCGTGTTTTGGACGAGGTTAAATTATTAAATTCACGGGTCATTGAGTTTTGTGTTGATAGGATCTTGCAAGAAATCGGGATGTATATGTATTATAAGAATGATATAAACAGACTACCGAATCCAATGGATCGGGGTGAATATATTTCGGCAAAGGGGCAAAAGGTGAATGAGATTAAAAGTTTTTTTTGAGAATATAAATGTCAATACGTGAGCTTGTTTCAAAAGTGAAGATTGGATTTATTGTCTAGGGAAGAATTGGAAAATATAGTTGACAATAATTGTGATGACTCACAATTTTCGTTGAAAAATGATACAGTCCATCCAATCTAAAATGAAAACATTGACTTTCAGTCTTCAATTGTTAAAAAAGAAGAATGAAAACCATATAAGAAATAAAAACTTAATATATTCAGATGAATAATCTCCCGTGAATTACACCTGAGTGATTCCTTGAGTGGAACTGCACCTTCAGTGGTGGTAGGGTGTTTTTACGGTATTCCGTAAGGAATCCGTCTTCTCTGTGATGGACACA
>JACCDX010280140.1_pt1 | contig 22564 bp, 25 predicted proteins | sample 7449681 | NCBI WGS metagenome assembly JACCDX01 (sample SAMN15323450, study PRJNA562643) | freshwater metagenome | isolation source: river surface water | place: USA:Blue River Watershed | collected 2017-08-18
CGCACAAGGTCCGCCCCGATGATGTGAAGGCCGATGGCGCGCCGACGGTTAGTCAGCAAGTATCGCAAACGGTACTGGAAAAGGCTGTTGCGTCCGGTAAGGTCAGCGCGACCGAAGTTGCCGAGCGCACCTTCGATGCGATTCGTGATGGCACCTTCTACATCTACTCGCATCCTCAAGCGCTGGGTAATGTGCAGAAGCGCATGGAGGATATCGTCACCGGTCGCAACCCTTCCGATCCGTATGAGGCTGCGCCGCATGTGCGCGAGAAGCTGCAGGCCGGGCTGAAAGGGCAGGGCTGAGGCTATGGCTGAGCATACGGCTGCCGTCGTCAGTAGCGGACATTACGCCAAGCTGCCGAATGGCACGCGGCTGCATTATGCGAGCGCCGGCGACCCGGGCCGTCCCCTGCTGCTGTTCCTGCATGGCTTTCCTGAGTTCTGGTACGCGTGGCATGCGCAGCTGCAGCGCTTCGGCGGCGACTGGTTTGCCGTCGCGCCTGACCTGCGTGGCTATAACCTGTCCGACATGCCCGATGAGGTCGACGCCTACAAGGCCAAGGTCCTGATGCAGGACATTGCCGAGCTGATCGCAGCGCTCGGGCATCGCGACTGTGTGCTGGTCGCGCACGACTGGGGCGGTGCCGTCGCGTGGCAGTTCGCGATCAAGCATGCTGATATGGTGCGCAAGCTGTTGATCATCAATGCGACTCACCCGGTACCATTCGCCGAAGGCCTTGCGCATGACCCGGAGCAGCAGGCAGCCAGCCAGTACATGAACTGGCTGCGTGCCGAGGGCTCGGAAGCGGCGCTGGCGAAAGACGATTTCCGCGTGATGGAAAAATTCATGCTGGGCATGGGCCAGAATCCGGACTGGTTCGATGGCGAAACCCGTGCCCGCTACCACGCATGCTGGAGCCGCGGGCTGCGTGGTGGCGTGAATTACTACCGAGCGTCACCGCTGCATCCGCCCACCGAGACCGAGCCCGGTGCAACGGCCATCACGCTCAATCCTGCAAACTTCCAGCTGAAAGTGCCAGTGCGCATACTGTGGGGTGAGCAGGACAAGGCACTGCTGCCGTCGCTGGTGGATGGCATGGATCGCTTCATTGCCGATGTGACGGTGACGCGCGTGCCGGATGCGAGCCACTGGATCGTGCATGAGCAGCCGCAGCGGGTGAACGCGTGGCTGGCGCATTGCCTGGCCGAGTGACTCTAACAATGACGCCAACAAGAGCAACGACAGAACCACATCATGGCAAAACAGGATTTCAGCTTCACCCATGCGCTGCGCGTCCGCTGGTCCGAAGTGGACATGCAGGCGATCGTTTTCAACGGCAATTATCTGAATTACTTTGATGTGGCCTTCACCGAGTACTGGCGCGCGACTGGCCTGCCGGACGTGATCGCGCAGGCCGAGGCCGGGCTGGAGCTGTTCGCCCGCAAGGCCACCGTCGAGTATCACGCGCCGGCGCGCTTTGATGACGTGCTCGAGATCGGCGTGCGCTGTGCATCATTGGGTCGTAGCTCGCTGCGTTTCGTGCTGGAGATTTTCAACGGCGATGACCTGCTGGTGTCCGGGGAGATGATGTATGTGCATGCGAACAGCCGCATACGGCAGAGCGAGCCCGTGCCAGAACAATGGCGCAACGTACTGATCAACTTTGAAAAAGCGATGCCCGTCCAGCAATGACTCCGACGATCGTCATTGGCGACTGGGACAGCGTGCGTGCGCATGCGCAGGCACTGCGCATCGAAGTGTTCGTCGTCGAGCAGGGGGTGCCGGTCGAACTCGAATGGGATGAGGCTGACGAGGTCAGCATTCACGCTGTGGCCTATGACGATGAAGGTCAGCCGGTGGCGACAGGACGTTTGCTGCCGGATGGGCATATCGGCAGGATGGCAGTGCGCAAGTCAGCGCGAGGGCAGGGTATAGGTGCGGAGGTCTTGCGTGCGCTGCTCGCGGAAGCGAAACGTCTGGCGTATCGAGAGCTGATATTGCATGCACAGACCCATGCTGTTGGTTTCTACCTCAAACACGGATTCGCCATCGACGGCAATGAATTCACGGAAGCAGGCATCCCGCATTACCGGATGCGCGTCAACATCTGATCCGGTCTACCTGATCACGCGTTCATGCAGCTCCGCGTGTCCACCTGCCAGCACACGAACCATGGTCGACGCGCGCGTGCCATAGTCCTCCGATTCGATGCAGATCGGTGACAGCAGTCTTTCCCAGTCGAGGCTGACACCGGTATCGGGCAGTCTGCCGTCCGCAGCGCGCGTCGTGTCGGTCAGCATTTCGAAATACGCATCATCCGGCGCACCCTGACACAGCAGGCTGGCAAATTGGGCTTTCGCACGAACCACCTTTGGCCAAGGCGTATCGAGCGAGCCGTTCGACAGACCATAGATGCCTGACTCGAGCGGCTTGAATTCGACTTCATTGCCATTCGAGATCCAGTACAACGCATGCTCATCGCCGAAGATCAGGTTGAAGCCATGGTAGTCATGCGCGGCATCGCGTACCTGCGTCAGGTAGTCGAGCGGATCGACATCACCCGACAGGTAATTCGCCACCAGCTCGCCGCGCGAGCGCTTGGGCTCGGGTTTGGGCAAGCCATTGCGGATATTGGTCAGTGCCGCAAAGCGCCCGCTGCGGTTGATGCCCAGCCAGGTACCGCCGGCCTGCAGGTCACGGCCTGCATAGACATCGGGATGGTCTTCCCACCAGTTGGCGGACTGTGTGGGCCGTACAAAGAATTCATCGCGGTTCGCGGCCAGCAGCAACGGACAGTTCGGTACCAGCTTCCATGCAAAGACGATCAGGCACATGGGGCAAGGTCCACGAAAGTTTCGACATGACGATCGCCATCGATCAGCGTCAGCGCGGCAGCAGCTCCTGCCAGCGCCGACGTGAAATGCTCAGGCACATTCATATAGATTTCCATCCAGGTTTGGCGACCCTCATTTTCTTCGGGGCGCCGCTTCAGTGATGTCCGCACCTGGTGGCTGTGCGACAGCGCGCGCTGCATCGCCTCCACCTGCGGCTGCAGGCGCGCGGCATCATCGGAGCGCACGCGGTAGTAAACGTAGAGATCCATCAGATACGGTGGCCGTTCACACGGGATCGACGAGTTCGTAGGGAAGGGGAGCGAACTGCAGAGCCGCGCCCTCCGCAGAACCGACGCGCACCACCGATTGCGCGAGCTCCATCTTCAGCTCGACCAGGCAGGCGATGCGGCCATCCGGACCGCGCTCGGCATTGGCAACCATGCCGCAGGGTTGGCCGGGGTCGGCATCGGAAAAGACTTCCGTGCCTGCGCCGCTGCTTGCTTCATCGGTGTAGGCCAACAGCGCGCGGCGCTTCAGCTTGCCAAGGTACTGGCTGCGCGCGACGATCTCCTGGCCCGGATAGCAGCCCTTGCGGAAATTGACGCCACCGACCAGCTCGAAATTGATCATCTGAGGCACAAATTGTTCTTTGGTCGCCTCGACCACCTGGGGCAGCCCGGCGACGATCTCGGTCCAGCGCCATAGCGCCGAGGGTGCCGCTGGCAGCTGTACCACTTGTTGCTGCCAAAATGGCATCGCTTGTGCGACTGCTCCTGCCCATAGCCAGCGATGCAGAGGGCCAGCATCGGGGACTCGCCACCAGGCGCCGCCGCCGCGATCATCGCGTTGCCACGCTGTGCCATCGATGGCCGCTGCGGTGGCGCCGCCGATCAGTACGATCTCGTCGCTGGCATCGACCAGTTTGACCTTTGCACGCAGCACGAACATCTGCAGGCGCTTCAGCGTGGCGGCCAGTAGTTCGCGCGGCAATGCCAGCAGGATGCGATCGCCGGCGCGCCACATCAGCATCGTCGCCAGCAACCGGCCCTTCGGCGAGCAATAGCCGGCCAGGCGAACATCACGCTCGCTCAGGTGCTCGACGTCATTCGTCAGCTGGTTGTGCAGAAAATGGACGGCATCATCACCAGTGGCGGCGATCACGCCCAGATGGTTCAACGCGCACAGGAAACCCTGGCGGGTATCGGTGGGCAGCGCAAAGTCCACAGGGCCGGCAGCGCCTTCGGGCAGGCCGGGCGTCCGGGTGGCGCCATGGGACAGCAGAAATTCAGGCCAGGAAACGGCGGTGTCAGACATGAAATCGGGGAAAATACGCGTTGGCGACTATCATTACGCCGGGATTATAGAGGCGCCTGCCATTTGGTGCCGGCCGCGGCATGACTGCGGCATCACAATTCGGTCCGCCTGCGCTGCCCACGCGCGCAGGCAGGTCCGGCCTGGGGAACAAGGATGGGGTTTATCAAGAAGGTGCTGGCGCTGGGCATCTTGCTCGCAGTCGCCGCCGCAGCGTTCGTCATTTACTGGTCGCGTGAACCATTGATCGCCGCCGGCTCGCCGGCGGTCGAATTCAATATCACGCAAGGCAGCAGCATGCGCAGCGCAATGCGCCAGGTGCGCGATGCCGGCGTGCCTGCCTCGCCCTGGCTGCTCGAAATTCTCGCCCGTGGGCTGGGCAGCCCGCCTGTCCGTGCCGGCAGCTATCGGATCGAGCCCGGCATGACGCCGCTCAAGCTGGTCGACAAGCTGTCGCGCGGCGACACGATCAAGGAATCGCTGACCATTGTCGAGGGCTGGACCTTCGCGCAGATGCGCGCCGAGATGGGCCGCAACCGCCACCTGCGCCCGGAGAGCATGAACCTGTCCGATGACGAGTTGATGCAGAAGGTTGCGCCCGGCTACAAGCATCCGGAAGGCCTGTTCTATCCGGATACTTACTTCTACGACCGTGGTGCCAGCGACCTGCTGGTGCTGCAACAGGCGCACCAGCGGATGCTGAAGATGCTGGAGCAGAGCTGGAGCAAACGCGGCGCGGATCTTCCTTACACCACGCCGTATGAAGCGCTGATCATGGCATCCATCGTCGAGAAGGAAACCGGCCGCGAGGCGGACCGTACGCGCGTGGCATCGGTGTTTGTGAACCGGCTCAAGCGCGGCATGCTGCTGCAGACTGATCCGACCGTGATCTACGGCGTGGGCCCTTCGTTCGACGGCAACCTGCGCAAGGTCGATTTGCAGACAGACACGCCATACAACACCTACATGCGCACCGGCCTGCCGCCGACGCCGATCTCGCTGCCCGGCAAGGCCTCGCTGGATGCGGCGCTGAACCCGGCACCGGGCAATGACCTGTATTTCGTTGCGCGTGGCGATGGCAGCAGCGAATTCTCGTCCAATCTCGACGACCATAACCGGGCCGTCAACAAATACCAGCGGCGCTGAGCGCCGCGCATCGTGAAGATTGCATGAACCGCGGAAAATTCATCAGCTTTGAAGGCGTCGACGGCGCCGGCAAGTCCACCCATGTCGATGCCGCCTGCGACTGGCTGCGCAAGCAAGGTCATGTCGTGGTCAGCACGCGCGAGCCGGGCGGCACGCCACTCGGCGAGAAGCTGCGCGAACTGCTGCTGCACGAACCCATGCACCTGGAGACCGAGGCCTTGCTGATGTTCGCGGCGCGTCGTGAGCACATCGCGCAGGTGATAGCACCGGCGCTGGCGCGTGGTGACTGGGTAGTGTCGGATCGCTTCACCGATGCCAGCTTTGCGTATCAGGGCGGCGGTCGCAAGCTGGCGATGGACAAGCTGGCGCAGCTCGAACACTGGGTACATGCGGACCTGCAGCCGGACCTGACGCTGCTGTTCGATGTGCCACTGGAAGTCGCGCGTGAGCGCTTGAACCGCAGCCGGACGCTGGACAAATTCGAGCAGGAAAAAGATGACTTCTTCGTCGGCGTGCGCGATGCGTATCTGCAGCGCGCCGCGCAATTCCCTGCCCGAGTGAAGGTGGTGGATGCGACGCGCAGCGTTGAACAAGTGTGGCAGCAGGTGGAATCCCTGCTGGCGGCGCTGTAAGTCTGGTGGCGGATCACAGCATGAGCAATAGTAACGACAGCGACAGCATTACGGCACTGTATCCATGGCAGCAGCGCGACTGGGCGCAGCTGCAGCAGCTGCGCGAGCGCCTGCCGCATGCGATCCTGCTGCACGGGCCCGAGGGCACGGGCAAGGCAGCGTTTGCACACGCATTTGCCGCGTCGCTGCTGTGCGGATCGCCGCTGGCCACGGGCGAGGCCTGCGGCACTTGCTCATCCTGCGGCTGGTTCGCGCAATACAGCCATCCGGATTTCCGGCGCCTGCGTCCTGAAGCCCTTGATGCCGACGAAGCTGAAGAGGCCGCCGAAGGCGGTGCCGACGATGGCGGCGGCAAGAAAGCATCGAGTAAAGCCCCGTCGAAAGACATCCGCATCGAACAGGTACGCGCGCTGGCGAGCTTCATGAACGTGTCCACGCACCGCTCGGGCTTGCGCATCGTACTGCTGTACCCGGCCGAGGCGCTGAACTCGGCATCGGCCAATGCCTTGCTGAAAACGCTGGAAGAGCCGCCACCCGGCACGCTGTTCTTGCTGGTCACACACCGTATCGACCGGCTGTTGCCGACCATCTTGTCGCGCTGTCGCCAGTTCGCGATGTCCACGCCCGATACGGCATCGGCGCTGGCCTGGCTGCAGAATGAAGGCGTGACGAATGCAGAGCGCTGGCTGGCCGAGCAGGGTGGCGCGCCGCTGGCGGCTCTGGCTGCAGCGCACGGCGACAGCAGTGCGGAGCGCGATGAATTGCTGGCCTTGCTGGCGAAGCCTGAACGCGCACTGGCGCTGGTCGTCGCAGACAGGCTACAGAAGGCGCCGCTGGCTCAGCTGGTCGCATGGCTGCAGCGCTGGCTGTATGACCTCACGTCCTTGAAGCTGGGCGGCCGTGTACGCTACTTCCCGCATCACCAGAAGAGCCTGGCGGCACTGGAGTCCCGTGTGACGGCTGAGCAGCTGCAGCAGGCGTTCAAGGAGGCTGGGGCGAGGCGCGCGGTGGCGGACCATCCGCTGTCGGCGCGCCTGTTCATCGAGGACATGTTGCTGGCCTATGCGGGCCTGTTTCGCTGAACAAGCGCATGTTCGATAGAACCCTCGGCGCAATGAGCAACAGGGGAAGAACATGCCAGACATCAGCAGCGGGGCGGCAACGCCTGAAGGATCGCCAACACCAGCGCCAACACCAGCGCCTGAAACGAAGCCAGAATCCAGGTCACCATCGAAGCCTGCCGTGATTTCGCATGCGATCCAGGATCGCGATTCACTGTACATGGCCTATATGCCCTTCCTGCAAAATGGTGGCATCTTCGTGCCTTGTCAGCGTGATGCCGAGCTGGGCGATGAAGTATTACTGCTGCTGAGTCTGCCTGACGATGAGCAGCGCTATGCGGTAGCAGGGCATGTCGCATGGATCACGCCGCCCGGCACCAGCCGCGTCGAGGGCATAGGTGTGCATTTCCCCGGCGATGATGTCGGCAAACGACTGCGACTGCGAATCGAGGACATCCTGGGTACCATGCTGGCCTCAGACCAGCCTACCCACACCCTGTGACGGTGCCCGACGTAAAATAGCGGCACTATGTTCATTGACTCGCATTGCCATATCGACTTTCCGGAGCTGGCCGGCCGTCTTCCCGAGATCCTGACCAGGATGAAAGACAATCAGGTGTCGCACGCGCTGTGCGTGTCGGTCACGATGCCGGAATTTCCGCAAGTACTGGCGCTGGCTGACGCGCATCCGAATATCTATGCATCAGTCGGCGTGCATCCGGATTACGAAGAGACTGTCGAGCCCACTGTCGAAGAACTGGTCAGGCTGGCACAGCATCCGCGTGTGGTCGCAATCGGCGAGACCGGCCTTGATTACTACCGGCTGACAGGTGACCTCGAATGGCAGCGCGAGCGCTTCCGGACTCACATCCGTGCATCACGCGAAAGCCGCAAGCCGCTGATCATTCACACCCGTAGCGCGTCTGACGATACCCTGCGCATCATGCGCGAAGAAAAGACCGGCACGACGGATGGCGGCGTGGCCGGTGTGATGCATTGCTTCACCGAGTCGCTGGCTGTGGCCGAGGCAGCGATGGCGATGGGCTTCTATATCTCCTTTTCGGGCATCGTCACGTTCAAGAGCGCAAAAGAGCTGCAGGCCGTCGCGCGCGCCGTGCCGCTGGAGCGCATGCTGATCGAGACTGACTCCCCTTATCTGGCACCGGTGCCGATGCGTGGAAAGACCAATGAGCCGGGCTTCGTGCGCCATGTCGCCGAATTCCTTGTCGACCTGAAGGGCGTACCGCTGACCACGCTGGCCGAAGCGACCTCGGCCAATTTCCGCATGCTGTTCGGCGTACCCGAACTGGCGGCCGCCGCCTGATGAACAAGCTGCAGCACCCGTCCCGACGCGCGCTGTTGGCGGGCGCTGCGCTGTCGGGGCTGGAGAGCCTGCTGGCGCCATTGCAGAACCTGGGCACGGCACGCAGCAATTCGTGGGAAGACTGGTTTCGTGCAGCAAGGATGGATGATGCGAATCGCATTCGGGCACTGATTGCGCGTGGCTTCGATGTCAACACGCTCGAAGCTGACCGCTTTGATACGGCGCTGATCATCGCTGTTCGCGAGCGGGCGGCGAAAGTGTTTCGCTTACTGATCGACACGCCGGGCATCGATGTCGATGCGCGTTCGCGCAATGGCGATACCGCGCTGATGGTGGCGGCTTTTCTGCCTGATGCGGTGGCTGTGCAAGCCTTGCTGGAACGGGGTGCCGAGGTCAACCGGCCCGGCTGGACGCCGCTGCACTATGCGGCGAGCTCGGGCAGTATCCTCGTGATCCGCGTGCTGCTCGATCACCATGCGTATATCGACGCCGAGTCACCGAACAAGACCACGCCACTGATGATGGCCGCGCGCGCCGGCCGCAGGGAGGCCGTGCAATATCTGCTTGATGAAGGTGCGGATCTGTCACTGAAGAACGAAGCGGGTCGCAACGCTGCCGACTTTGCGCGCGCTCAAGGACATGTCGATATCGCTGCCGCACTCGATGCGCGGCAGCCGCAGGCCGACCGGCCTTGATGAAACTACAAGCAGCATCCCCAGTCTGACTCGCATCCCGTTCGCACCGATCGCGGTGACGAATGGACATTTCGCGCGGAAGGCTGGCCGAGCCTTCCCTTGTCATCGTCAAGACCTGGAGGCTCACATGAAGCAATTCGTCTCGCCCTTGTTGTTGTCACTGCTGCTGGCCGCGGGCTGGGCCCATGCGCAAACCTCGCCATCGGGCGGCATACGCGAGAGCACCGATCCCGGCCGCGCGGCGGACGTGGAAAAGAAAGCGCGTGGTTTGTCAGGACGCAGCGCGACAGAGACACCGTCGTCCGGCACCTCGGCTGGTGGCACGCAGGGCAGCAGTGACATGCAAGGCGCCGGGACTTCAGGCACGTCAGGTACTTCGGGGACATCCGGTAACTCGGGTGCGGCTGGTACATCGGGCACGTCCGGAACGTCCGGGACGTCCGGAACGTCGGGTGCGGCGGGCGACAGCAGTAGCCCGGGCACCTCGGGCAGCTCGAACATGGGTGGTGCTGCAGCGGGTACCGGATCACAGCAGACACCGTATGGCGCGACAGGCACCACGGACATGCCCGGCGGAGCAGGTACCTCAGGTACGTCGGGTACCGAGAGCAGCACCGGCACCTCAGGCGTTCAGGAGCCGACCGGTACGGAATCGGACAGTGGTACCCCGCGTACGCCGTCTGGTACTTCCGGCGCTGGCACGCAATCGCCATCAGGCGGTGGGCTGACGATGCCGGGCACCTCAGGTACGTCGGGTACCGGCGGGCTGCAGCCGGGCGAAATGTCCGGCACCGAGCGCGCGAAGCAGAAGGGTGACCAGCGCTTCGAGGGAGCGACCGAGCCGCGTTGATGCGAGCCGTCGTGTTGGCAGAAGCAGCATGGCGCACTGGCCATCGGGACCTCGGCTTCTCGAGTCCTCTGGTACAGTGCCGCCATGGCAAGAATGACTCTGGACCGCATCCTGCAATCGCAGGGCATAGGCACGCGCAAATGGTGCCGTGAACTGATCGCCGACGGCGAAATCCGCATACAAGGGCAGGTGGTCACCGACCACCGTGCCAGCTTCGATACCGACGGTCTGCGCTTCGCGCTGTTCGATGAAGAGTGGGAATACCGCGAGCATCTGTATATCGCGCTCAATAAGCCGCGTGACATCGAATGCTCACGCAAGCCCAGCCATCATCCCGGTGTGATGAGTTTGCTGCCGGAAGAATTCGGCTGGCGCGATGTGCAGGCGATTGGGCGCCTCGATCATGACACCACCGGCTTGCTGCTGTTGACGGACGATGGCGCATTCAACCACGCGATGTCGTCGCCGAAGCGCCATGTGCCGAAGTTGTATCTGGCCACGACCGCCGAGCCGGTGACACCGGCGCTGGTTGATGCCTTGCTGGCCGGCGTACAGCTGCATGACGAGCCGCAAACGCTGAGGGCCACGCATTGCCGGCAGGCGGGTGAACTTCAGCTGGAAATCGAGATCGAGCAGGGCAAGTACCACCAGGTCAAGCGCATGCTGGCTGCAGCCGGCAATCATTGCGCGGCACTGCAGCGGATCTCCATCGGCGAACTGACGCTCGCTTCACTGAACCTGCAGGAAGGGGAGTGGTGCCACCTCGACAGCGCGCAACTGGCGCTGCTGAAAACTTAGGGCGATAGAGCCCCGTCAGCGAACCACGCGATAGCAGGGCTCATAGCGGCTGCCGGGCAGCTTCATCCGTCCCTGTTCGACGAAGGCCGACAGCAAGCGGTCCATCTGCTCCATGATGGCCGCATCGCCATGGATCTCGAAGGGGCCATGGCGTTCGATCTCGGTGATGCCCTGCACCTTCACATTGCCCGCCACCACACCGGAGAAAGCGCGACGCAGGTTGGCCGCCAGCTTGTGTGCCGGCTGCTGCTTGGACAAATCCAGCGCCCGCATTGACGCATGGGTCGGCACGAAGGGTCGCTGGAAATCCGGATCGATCTTCAGGCGCCAGTTGTAGTAGTACGCATCGCTGTGCGTCTTGCGATAGGAGCGTACCGCTTCGACACCACGCCTGGCCGCCTGCGCGACCTGTTCCGGGTCGTCGATGATGACTTCATACAAGGACTGTGCGCTCTCGCCCAAAGTCGCACCGATGAATTCATCGATCTGCGAGAAATACGCTTCGGCCTCGACCGGGCCGGTGAAAATCAGCGGGAAGGGCAGCTCGCGGTTGTCCGGATGCAGCAGGATGCCGAGCAGGTACAGGATTTCTTCGGCTGTACCGGCGCCGCCCGGGAAGACAGTGATCACATGGCCGGCGCGTACGAAGGCTTCCAGGCGCTTTTCGATATCGGGCAGGATCACCAGATTGTTGACGATCGCTTTCGGTGACTCGGCCGCGATGATGCCTGGCTCGGTGAGGCCGAGGTAACGGCCGCCGGTCAGGCGCTGCTTCGCATGGCCGATGGTGGCGCCCTTCATCGGGCCCTTCATTGCACCCGGTCCGCAGCCGGTGCAAATGTCAAGACCGCGCAGCCCGAATTGATAGCCAACGCGCTTGGTGTAATCGTATTCGATGCGTGAGATCGAATGACCGCCCCAGCAGACGACCAGGTTCGGCGTGGCGGTGCGCTGCATGACTTCGGCATTGCGCAGGATATGAAAGACCAGGTCGGTGATGGCGACCGGGTCGGCGTTGATGGCACCCGGATGCTGAGCCACCTCGCTGCTGGTGAACAGGATATCGCGCAGCACTGCAAACAGATGCTCGCGTATGCCCTGAATCATCACGCCGTCCACAAACGCACTGGCCGGCGCGTTCTTCAGTTCCAGCTTGATGCCACGCTCACGATGAACGATCTGGATGTCGAAGTCCGGATAGGTGTCCATCAGCTTCTTGCCATTGTCCAGATGGTCGCCCGAACTCAGCACGGCCAGCGCGCAGTTGCGGAAGACCTGGTGCAAGCCGGTATGGCTGTTATCGAGTAACTTCGCGATTTCCTGGCGAGAGAGAACTTCGAGCTTCCCCTCCGGGGCGACCAGGCTGTCAATGACGTGGAAATCCATGGGCATTCGCTGTTGAGGATATGACGGAAGTTTACCTTGCCCGCGTTGCCGCCCCGGATTTGCCAACAGGCGATGCAAACATCCATCTGAAAATAAAGATCTTTTCCTTCGAAGGAAAAAAGCTTTCTCTAGTTTCCCAAAATCACGATTGGCGTTGAGATTTGTCAATCGACTGTGTCGGCAAATGCCTCGCCCAAGTCCGGCGAAGCGAATACGATTTGGGGGTTTCCGCTCCATTGGTTTGCCGCAGTGAGGCCGGGGCGTTATCCCACCAAGGAATCGAATTGAGGTTCACGACGACGGAGAACGGCACCGCAGCAGGTGCCGACGGCGCGGCCCTGGGGAGCGGCGGGCAGGACGATTTTGAACGGATCGCAGCCACCAGCCCGGACATCATCTTCATTTACGACTGCCAGGATGACCGGCTGGTCTACTGCAACCACCGCGTGACCGAGGTGCTCGGCTGGCCGGTGGATGCCTTCATTGCGCCGCATGTCCGACTTGAACGGCATTTCATCCATCCGGACGATCACGCGGGCTTTGCTACTTGGCTGGGCAAGGCGCTGGGTGCACATGGCGATGAGGTCTATGAAAACCAGCATCGCATCCTGCATGCAGATACCAGCTGGCGCTGGATGCGTGTGCGGGTCGCTCCTTATCTGCGGGTCGATCATCAGGTCAGGCGCCTGATCGGAACCGCGACCGACATCACCGAGCAGGTGATGGTGCAGGAAGCGCTACGGCGCCAGACCAGCATCCTGGAGCTGATCCTCAACAGCATGCACGAGGGCGTGATCGTTTGCGACGGCAATGGTGAGCTATTGCTGGTCAATCACTCGGCCGAGGCCATGCTGAAACTCGACGAGCCGCTGACCAGTGTCGCGCAGGTCAAGGCAATTCATACCCATGAGCAGAGCCTGCAGGCGGGCCTGCGGGCCTGGCATCAGCATCCGCTGGTGCGGGCACTGAAGGGCGAGACCGTCGCCGACTATGAACTGTCGCTGTATGACCGGCGGCGCGGGCTGGCGATGACACTCAGCCATGCATCGGCGCCGCTGAAATCCGCCTCCGGCGCGATCATCGGCGCCGTCGATGTCTTCCGCGATGTGACCGACAGCCACCGCGCGCGGCATGATTTGCAGCGTGCCGAGGAACATTTCAGGCTGCTGGTCGAGGGCACAACCGATTACGCCATCTTCATGCTCGATGTCGATGGTCTGGTGGTCAGCTGGAACCCGGGTGCCGAGCGCATCCTCGGCTACCGCAAGGAAGAGATCATCGGCAAGGACTTCGCGACCTTCTTTACGGTGGAAGACCAGGTGCGCGGCGAGCCCTTGCGCAAGTTGCGACAGGCCGTCGCCGAAGGGCGTTCCGAAGAAGACAGCTGGCGCCTGCGCAAGGATGGCCAGCGCTTCTGGTGCACCGGCGTGATCGGCGCATTGCATGATGACGAGGGCAAGGTAAAGGGCTTTGTCGAGATCATGCGCGACCATACCGAGCGCCGGCTGGCCGAGCAGAATGCCTTTTTCCTCGCCAACCATGATCCGCTGACCGGGCTGGCCAACCGCGCGCGTTTCCTCGAACGACTGCATGAAGCCTTGCTGAATGCGGATCGCGATACCACGCAATGCGCGCTGCTGTTGCTCGACCTGGACCGCTTCAAGGCCATCAACGATACGCTCGGCCATCACGCGGGCGACCAGTTGCTGAAGGATGTTGCGGCACGGTTGTTGAATTGCGTACGCGAGACGGATACCGTGTCACGCTTGGGCGGCGATGAATTCGTCGTCATCCTGACGCGCCTGAAATCGCTGCAGGCGGCAGAACTGATTGCCGAGAACATCATCCGCGAGCTGGGGCGGCCGTTTGAGGTTGAGGGACATACGGTCAATAGTGGCGCCAGCATCGGTATTGCGATGTATCCGCAGGATGGCGCCGAGGCCGGCGACTTGCTGCAGAAAGCCGACCTCGCGATGTATCGCGCCAAGTCCAGTGGCCGCAATCGCTACCGGGTGTTCTCACCCGGCATGCTGACCGAGGTACAGCTGCGCCAGCAACAGGAAGAGGCGCTCAGGACCTCGCTGGCCCATGGCGAGTTCGAGCTGGCCTACCAGCCGCAGATTGACTTGCACACGCTGGAAGTGGTCGGGGTCGAGGCCTTGCTGCGTTGCGCCCATCCGGTCTTGCAGGCGATGCCGACCCGCAAGGTCATTGCGCTGGCCGAAGACACCGGTCTGATCATTGCTCTGGGCGAATGGGTGATGCAGTCGGCGCTTGAACAGCTGGCTTGCTGGCGCGATGCCAGCCTCCCGGATTTCCGGCTGGCGATGAATGTGGCGCCGGCCCATCTGATGGCGCCCGGCTTTACCGACATGCTCGCCGCACTGTTGCTGCAATACGAGCTGTCGCCGCGCCGCATCGACATCGAGATCAACGAGAGCGCGCTGGTGATGGCGCGCGAACGCGGCAGCGATGTGATGGACAGGCTGAAGGCCATGGGCGTGTCGATCAGCATCGACGATTTCGGCACCGGCATCTCGACCCTGTCCTACCTGAAGGATTACCCGGTCGATCTGCTGAAGCTGGATCCTGCGCTGATCCGTAATCTGCCACGCGACAACGAGGACAAGGCCATCGTATCGGCCATCATCAAGCTCGCGCGCGACCTGCAGATCAAGGTCGTGGCCGAAGGGGTGGAAACTTTCGATCAGCTGAATTACCTGCGCACGACCTCTTGCCACTTCGTGCAGGGCTTCCTGTTCAGCGAGGCGGTGCGGCCGGACAAATTCGAGCAGGTACTGCTCAATCGCCGCCAGAAAGGCCAGATCTTCCACTGAAGCGCCAGATCCCGTGCCGCCACGTACACGGCGGTAGGTGGAGCCAGCGACGTCCGGTATTCGTCCTGGCTGAATTCGCACGCCGGCAGCCGGGACGGCTCGCAGGTAAAATCAGTCAATCGATCGCTGCACCCAACCTCCACGCACGGCATCCGACATGACGACACCGACCACGCCGCGCCAAGTCGCGCGCATCATCCCTGCAATGAACACGTCCGACGGTGCCGGCGTGCGCCTGCGGCGCAGCCTGGGCAGCGGCGAGGGCACGCGGCTTGATCCTTTCCTGATGCTGGATGAATTTTCGTCGGTGAACCCGGGCGATTACATCGCCGGCTTTCCTTCGCATCCGCATCGCGGCTTCGAGACCGTTACCTACATCCTTGATGGCCACATGCGGCATGAAGACCATCTTGGCAATCAGGGCGACCTGAAGAGCGGCGGCGTGCAATGGATGACGGCCGGGCGCGGCATCATCCACTCGGAAATGCCGCAACAGCTGGAAGGGCGCATGCGCGGTTTCCAGCTGTGGATCAATTTGCCGGCCAAAGAGAAGATGAAGCCCGCCGGCTACCGCGATATCCAGCCCGATGAGATACCGGTACACAAGCTGTCAGGCGGCGGACAAGTGAAGGTGATTGCCGGCACCCTGCGCAGCGATGGTGTCGAGCTCAAGGGCCCGATCACCGGCCTGTCGACCGAGCCGCTGTATCTCGATGTGGCGCTGCCGGCCGGTGCCTCATTCACGCAATGGCTGACACCGGGTCATCATGCAATGGCCTATGTGTTCGAGGGACAGCTGGGACTGGCGGGCAATGATCGCCTGCTGGCCACGCACAGTGCGGCCATCCTGTCGGACGGTGACCATGCAAGCTTTATTGCCGGTCCCGAGGGCGCGCGCTTCCTGCTCCTTGCTGGCAAGCCGATCAATGAGCCCATCGTGCAGTACGGTCCGTTCGTGATGAACACGGTCGCCGAGATCGAGCAGGCCATCACCGACTACCAGAGCGGCCGTCTCACGGCAGTTTGAGCCGGCGGCTCGCCGCCGCGCCGACACGCGTTGCGGTCGCCGCGCTGCAGGCATCGACGATACCTGCAGCCGCTGCATCGAAGCGATAAGGCGCCACCATTAGCAACGAGCGTTCCGCAAATCCCTGCCGGCGCCTTTCGTTCGACAATAGCTGCACGGCTGCGTCGACCCACTGGCCGAGCCGCAGCGGGCGGATATAACCATTGCTGCCATCAACGACCAGTTCACCGGCGACGCCCGCATGCGGCGACACGATCACCGGCAGGCCGGCAGCACACGCTTCATTGGCGACCACGCCCCAGACATCGGCCTCGGTCGGAAAAAGAAAGAGCTTCGCCGATTGATACAGCCGTGGCAGTTCGGCCTGCGATGCAAAGCCATGGAAGCCGGTCTCGACTTCATTCGCATATTGGGCTGCCTGCGCTCGCAAGCTTGCTGCGAGACTGCCGGAACCGACGAACAGTAATCGTGTCTTGCGTCGCAGTCGACGCGCCGTTTGCAAAGCGACGTCCAGTGCGAACGAGGGCCGCTTGCCCGGCTCCAGCCGGCCGCAGAACAGAAAATCCCAGGGCCTGGGCGAGTCAGGCACCGGTGGCCGGAAGCGTTCATTGGCGACGCACAGACAGGACTGGAAGCAGGTGGTGCGTGGCACACCATAACGGCGATACAGCGTCAAGCCGCCCTGGCTGGCTGCGATCGCGGCACGCGCGCGGCCATAGGCCCAGTGCCGCAATCGACGGTGCAGCTTTCCCAGTCCCTGCTCTGATTGCAGCGTGCCATCCGTCATCGGCACATAAGGGCGGCCGCGCACCGCGCACCAGGCCATTGCATACAGGTGCGTCGGGTTGAAGCCATTGCCGATCACGACATCCGGCCGCAAGCGCGACAGCGCCAGCAGCACATCGGGGTTGTTGTGGATGTAGCGCCCGTTGACGGTACTGATGCGCTCGCGCAGAAACTGATGTTCGAAGGCGAAATCCGGCAAATCCCATTCGCGGTTAGGCTCGCGGCGGCAGCAAAAGATCACGTGCAAGCGCAGGCCAGAATGCTGCGCGACCCGGTTGAATACCGGTATCCGATAAGGCGGGGGTTCGTTGACGACCAGGGCCAGTGTGATCATGGGCCCGGATAGTCGTAGGCGAGGGGTAGCGGGTCGGGCAGGGGAGAGGCCGCAATCGCCTGCTGATAGATGCGCATCAGCTGTTCGTAATTGTGTTCGGGCGTGTAATGGGCGAGGTAAGTCTGCCACGCAGCGCGCCCCATCTCGCGCATGCGCTCTGGATGCTGTTCGGCGAATGCGATGGCTTGCGCGAGCTCCTTAGCATCGCCGGGCGCCACCAGCAATCCTGTCTTCCCGTGCACGACCAGCTCCAGCATGCCGCCCTGCCGGCTCGCGATCACCGGCGTGCCGCACGCAAAGGCTTCGACCGCGACCAGGCCAAAGCTCTCGACACCCGTGCTCGGCATCACCAGATAGGATGCCGACTGCATACGCCGTGCGAGCACATCGGGGGTCTGGAAGCCGCGATAATCGAGGCCCGCTGCATCCATCACCATAGCTTGCAACGGGCCTTTGCCATAGACCGCGATGCGTTGTCCTGGCAGCTGCTGCATGGCCTGCGCCAGCACATGCAGGCCTTTTTCATCGGACAAGCGGCCTATGAAGAGCCCGCCCGAACGCTCTGCCCATGACGGCTGACCGTACGCGACGACGAAGTTCGGCTTGATGACCAGCTTTTCCATCGGCAGCCCGCCGGCGGCAAACAGGTCGCGACACATTTGATTCAACACGATGTAGCGCGTCACGTCACGTTGCCAGGTACGCCGCAAGCGATGTAGTACCAGCATGGCGGCCACGGCCGAGGTCTGCACCAGCGATTGCCGATAACATCGATGCAGCATGCCGCGCCATGGAAGACGCCCGACGCACGCTGTGCAGCTACGGCCATCACGCACCAGCATCGCCTGCGGGCACACAAGACGAAAATTGTGCAGTGTCTGCACCACGGGCAGTCGATGGCGATGCGCACCGGCATACAGCGACGGCGAGATCAGCGGGAAGATATTGTGTGCATGGATGAGGTCGGGCGCGAAGCGTTCAACGATGCGATCAAGCTCGTCCAGCGTGCGGCGAGACCACAGCGTCGCACGCGCCGTTTGCAGCACATCCATGTGTGACAGCTCTGCATTGTCACGGCGGTAGACTTCGACCTGATGGCCGTGCCGGCGCAGCAAGGCCACCTCGGCGTCGACGACCGTGTCTTCGCCACCGCGATAGTGGTACTGGTTATGGGCGACAAGGATGCGCATCGCCGACCATGCTATCGGTGCAGCCTGGCGGGACGGTGAGGGCGCGCAAGCGTATGGTCTATGATGTGCCGATAAAGACAATCAACAGGAGACTGGAATGGCTGCCTTCGATCTGACCGGCAAGCGCGTGCTGTTGACGCAGGCATCGGACTTCATGGGACCGGTATTGACCGAGGTATTCGCCGGTCTGGGCGCCGAGGTAATCGCCGACCACGGACCGCTCGACGATCCCGCGCGTCCCGCACAGCTGGTAGCCGAAGCAGGGCACGTCGACATCCTGCTGGCGCATCTGGCGGTTCCCGCGTCGCGCAAGCCTGCGGTCGAGACCAATGACGAGGACTGGCAACACGCATTCGCACACATGGTGGATCCGTTACCGCGTCTGGTGCGCGCGGTGCTGCCGCAAATGATCGCACGCGGCCAGGGCAAAGTGCTGCTGATGGGCAGTGCATCGCCCTTGCGTGGCATGAAGCGCGCGTCGACCTACAGCGCAGCACGCGGTGCACAGCTGGCCTACATACAATCGGTCGGCGTCGAGGTGGCGCCGCACAAGGTGCAGGTCAATGCGATCGCACAGAATTTCGTCGAGAACCCGACCTATTTTCCGCCCGAAGTGCAGGCGGACCCGGCCTTCAAGGAACGCCTGAAATGGGAAGTGCCGCTAGGCCGCCTGGTCGGTGCCCGCGAAGATGCGATGTTCGCTGCCTATTTGTGCAGCCCCCATGCAGATTGCTTTGTCGGTCAGGTATTCCCGGTCTGCGGTGGCTGGGTGCCGCGCTGACGAGGTTGGGCTGACGAGGGTGCTGTGCGGCGTGCGATCAGTTGCTGTGCTTCTGCATCGCCTGCCGGATGCTGTCACGCGTGGCCAGTGCCTGTGCCTGCCATTGGTCTTGCTGTGCGACGGCCTTGTCCGCGACGACCAGCGCCTCATCCAGGCGTCCAAGGTCTTGCAGTACGGTCGCCAGGTTGTTCAGCGCAGCCGTGCTGTCCGGCTTCATGGCGATCACGGCTCGGAAGGCTGATTCAGCGATGTCCAGCTTTCCGGCGTTGTACGCATTGATGGCCAGGCCCATGCGGAACAAATAGTTGTCCGGCCAGCGACGAGTCGCGGCATCGTAATGGCGCAGCATCTGCGCCGGCTCTGCATATTTTTCCAGCGCCGCCAGTGATTTTTCCAGCCCGGGTACGTCCGCTTGTACAGGCAGCTGACCGGGTGCCAGTACGACCATGGCCCAGTTTTTCGAGCGTGCCCAGGTGTTGGCGAAGGTGCGGAAGCTCATCGTTTCACGCTCCATCGGTCCGGAACGCAAGATCACTTGCCCAGCATCCCGGTCGTAGCCAATGACCACCGCGTAATGCCAGCGCGCGGCGAAAGACAGCCCGAGATTCTGCAACACGATGACAGGGCGGCCAGCCGCCAGCTCGTCGAGCAGGGCTTCGAGCCTCGGGGCGATGACCCATGCCAGCGCAGCGCGCCGTCTGGCGGCGACCAGCATTTCGGTTTGCAGCGAACCTTCACGATCCGGCAGGAAAACCATCTGCGACAGCTCGGTCGGGCTGGTCGTGTAACCCGCCGCACCCAGGGCCATCGCCAGCGAGGCTGGCCCACATTGATGCTGTTCCTGTGCAAAAAACGGCGTGCCTTTCAGTTCGACGTGTGCAGGCAGGCCCGCAAGTTCAGCGGATTTCGGTGTCGCCACGCTCGCACAGCCACTGACAACAGCAGCGGCCACGGCGACCAGCATCAACCTGCGTGCTTGACGCAGAGATGCGTGAAAAATGACCGGAATGTCCCACATTGGCGGAGCAACAGTTTTACAGATTCAGAGGACTAACGACGCGCGGTGAAGCGCACCAGGTTATTCAGTGCGCCTGGTTACATCAGCGACGGCTGCGGGTAAACGGGAAGACTTTGGTGAGGCCCAGAATGTCGGTCACCAGCAGCAGCACGAACACGAACAGCAGCGCGCCGACGATGTCGCCACCAGCTGGCAGGCTGTCCAGTCGCTGATCGAGGGCTGCCAGTTCGTCGTCAGTCAGCGCGGCCACGCGTTCACGGGCAGCCACCGGGTCGACGCCCAGCTTTTCCATCTGCTGAACCAGTGCCGGACGGCTCAGGGTTTCCAGCACTCGAGCTTCAGTTGCATCACGGCGGGAAGCCTGGATCAGGGCTTCGGAACCGATCATCGCGGCGCTGGCCGGACCCGTTAACGAGATCCAGTTGAATGTGAAAATCATTGTATAAACAATGAATTGTCGTATTTTTCTCATGTCGATCCTCAATGGTATTGGGCGAAGATTTGGCGGCCGACGTTTGCTTGTTGCAGCTCGGGTACGCGCTGACAGGCAGTTTTTCAGGTTTCCGAGTGCGGCCTTTGATCTGGAATAAATTATCAATAAACCAACTGACGTGGGCGAACTGCTTTCCGGTCTTGTCGATCTACATTGCGCATAATTCGTATTATGTAAAACGAGATTGAGGGTTTGGTCGATCTCTTTTTGGCAAGGTGCTGAACAGCCCTTACTTGCGCAGTCGCCCCTCCGTCATGGCTTGCTCAACCACCAGACCAGCAATCATGGCGAGTTCGGATGCGATCAGATTCAGCACATCATCGGAGGTCAGGATGCCGAACAAGCTGCCGGCCCGGTTGATCACCGGCAGCCGCCGCACCCGTTTGCCGCGCATGATGGCCAGTGCTTCGTTCAGGCCGGCTTCTTCGAGTACGGTCGTGACCGGCGTTGTCATCAGGTCCGAAGCCGTGAACAGCTTGGCGTCGATATCGAGTGCAATGGTCTCGACCAGAATGTCGCGGTCGGTGACGATCCCTAGCGGTACGCGCAAGCCTTCCTGCTGGTTGTCGACCACGATCACATCGCCCACATGATGCCGCCGCATCAGCGACGCAACCTCGGCGATGGGCGCATCTGGCTCGCAGCAGATCACGTTCATGTTGCAGTAATCACGGACCAGCATGGGCAGCCTCTCCGGCATTGACACCGCCTGTCGATTGAACCAAGATCAAATTCATACCCGTCAAACGCCGCAGCCACGCGACACACCAGCAATCCACGGGATTTTCAGGGAGGCACAGATGGCCGAAGAATTCAGTCTGGAACGGATCGCTCACCTGGTTTCTGATCTGGAGCAAGAGCTGTCCGGTGCGCCGGCCGGCTCGCCGAAAGTTGCTGCGCTGCGCGCCGAGATCGCTGCACTGAAAGAGACACTGGCCAGTCCGGACCAGGACCCGCCCGAGCTTCAGGCAAGGCTGCAAGACACCCACCGCAACCTTGATGACCTGGTCGCCAGTGTCGAGGGCGAAGTCCTGCGTGACACGCGCTACCTGACCGAGCTGGGACGTATCCTCGGTCTGGTCTGAAGTCTTTTCCGTTCAGCAGACCTGGCTGAACAAACTTCGGCCAGCCGGCAACTTTCACGTCAGCGCCCTGTCCTAACCGAGCTTCAGGCAATCCCTGCGTCAACCCGGCGCGCCCCGCCGCAGGCCGCGGCATTCACTGACGTCTCCCATGCCCAAGTTCTCATTCAGTTCGCTCGTCCAGACCCTGCGCAATGCCCGTTTGCGTAATGCGCTGTTCTCCCTGCTGCTGTTGTCAGCAATAATCATTTCCTTCGAAAGTGCGCCCAAGCTGCTGCATAACTCGCCGGTGGTTTACAGTCAGGATGTCTCGCTGGTCACTGCCCTGCCCGCGCAGCGCGACCGGCTCGAATATCTGCTGATTGCTCAGCCGACGTCCGATTCGCCGCGCTACCTGATCAAGTTCAAGGGCCAGGCCAAGATACTGTCGGTCAAGGTGCCGAGTAGTACTCACGTCAATCTCGAACGCGAGGTGCTGCTGAAGAACGGCATTCCTTACGCGATCGCGCAGCCTGAATGGCTGGCGATGAATCCCGGTGCGCTGCAAGACCAGGAAGCCCAGGGTGGATTCTTCGAATCGGCCGGCGGTTTTGTTGCGCGCAATGCTGTCGGCCTGCTGCTGCTAGTGCTGATGGTGGTGGCGCTGAAAAAGAGCATGCCGGGTCTGGGCTCATCGGTTTCGGTCACGCGGCCGGACAAACTCAAAGGCAGCATGAATGACCTGATCGGCATGGAGGACATCAAGCGTGAGGTCGCCCATCTGGAATCGATGATCCGCAATCGCGAGCTGTACAAGTCGCACAACATCGACAAGCCGTTCAACGTGATGCTGACCGGACCCGCCGGTACCGGCAAGACCAAGCTCGCCGGCTATCTGGCAAAGCAGCTCGACATCCCGCTGATCCAGGCCTCGGGTTCGGGGCTGGAATCCGGCCTGGTCGGCGGCGGCTCAAAGACGCTGAATGCGATCTACAAGAAG
>JACCDX011080747.1_pt1 | contig 22560 bp, 14 predicted proteins | sample 7449681 | NCBI WGS metagenome assembly JACCDX01 (sample SAMN15323450, study PRJNA562643) | freshwater metagenome | isolation source: river surface water | place: USA:Blue River Watershed | collected 2017-08-18
AAATATTTTCCAGTTAAACTATTTTTATCTTTCATCAACTTTGCTGCATTACCTACTGCAACTACTTCTCCGCCTAGATGCGCAGCCAAAGGACCCATGTCAATAATGTAATCTGCTTCGCGCATGATTTGTTCATCGTGCTCAACAACAACAACTGTATTACCAAGGTCTCTTAAATTTTGTAAAACCTTTATCAATCGCTCCGTATCTCTTGAATGCAATCCAATAGAAGGCTCATCCAAAATGTATAAGGAGTTCGTTAAATTACTTCCTAAGCATCTTGTTAACTGTATACGCTGGCTCTCTCCACCACTCAAACTATTCGCTAAACGACTTAAAGTTAAATAGCCTAAACCCACATCCATTAATGTTTGAATGCGTTGTTCTATCTCCATCAACACACGCTTTGCAATCACCGTATCTGTGGGGCTTAATTTTAATTGCTTAAACCAAACTTGTAAGTCTTGCACTGGCAAAGCACACAATTGTCCAATATGTTGATCTGCAATTTTTACATACAATGCCTCCTTACGCAATCTGTATCCTTGACAATCTGGACAATCTGTTCGGCCACGATACCTACTTAATAAGACACGAAACTGCACTTTATACAAATGTGCTTCTACATCTTTAAAAAAATCATCGATACCATATGCTTTACCAACGCCTTTCCAAAGTTGTTGTAATTGCGCCTTGGTTAATTTTAGGATGGGTTGATGTATAGGGAATCCTTCCTTGCCTGCTTCCTTCACAAATTGATCCTTCCACCAAGAAAGCTTTTCGCCCTTCCATGGCGCCACAGCACCATCATACACCGATAAATGTGGATTTGGGATCACCAAGTTGGCATCGATCCCCAACACTTGGCTATAGCCTTCGCAAGTGGGACAAGCTCCATAGGGATTATTGAATGAAAATAAATTGGGACTTGGTTCGTCAAACTCAATACCGTCCAAAGTGAATTTATTATTAAAACTCACTAAGGTATTTTCATTCTGCTCCACCCAAACAATCCCCTCTCCTTCATAAAATGCAGTGCCAATGGAATCTGTCAATCGATGTATATCATCCTCCTCAAATGTTTTCACCACCACACGATCAATTAAAATATAAATTTCCTTGTCTTTGGTATTTTGTTGCAGTTCCTTTTTAGTCCAGTTCAATGCATCTTCTATTCTTACAATTACCGGTGCGGTTTTAGGTGCTCTCAAGTAAATACGTGCAAAACCTTTTTGCATCAGGATATTCAATTCCTCTTGCATAGCTCTTTTAGCATGCTGCTTGAATAAAACCAATAAGACCATTTTATCGCCCTGCTTTCCTTTTTCAATAAAGGACAACACATCTTGTACATCTTGTTTTTTAACCTCTTTGCCACTAATCGGGGAATAGGTTTTTCCGATCCTCGCAAATAAAACCCTTAAGTACTCATATATCTCTGTCATACTCCCCACTGTACTTCTTGGGGTACGCGTAGTTACTTTTTGTTCTATGGCAATGGCAGGACATAATCCCTTGATATAATCGACGTCAGGCTTGCCCATCCTAGACATAAACTGTCTGGCATAAGAGGATAAACTTTCGGCATATCGTCTTTGTCCCTCCGCGAATAGGGTGTCAATGGTCAAGGAGGACTTCCCGCTTCCAGAAACCCCCGTCACCACGATCAATTGGTTTCTTGGAAATTCAACGGATACATTCTTAAGGTTATGCACCCTAGCACCCACCACTTCGATATTGTTTCGCTCCGTTTTATCTAGTCCTTTCTTAGTTACAGCCATAGTACAAAAATAACACCATCATGCCCTATTTGGTTGTGTTCTACCTTAATATTATTGTAAATAATAGAATGTGGATATCCTCGAAGCAAAATTCTTGTTTCCCACATCTACGAATCGGGCACAATAAGCTTGTAATTTTCCTACATAATCAAGAGGTAGCACCTACTACCTAACCTAAGAACAACCTATAAAAAACAAACATGAACAAAGTAGTTGAACTGACAGACAACGAATTGATCCAATCTTTCCAAGGAGGCAATACCCGTGCTTTTGATGCCTTGATTGATCGTTACCAAGAAAAAATCTTCAACACCATTTTATTTATGGTGAAAGACAGCTATTTAGCAGAAGATTTAATCCAAGAAATTTTTATTAAAATCATTGACAACTTAAAGCAAAGAAAATATGCCGAAGAAGGCAAGTTCCTTCCTTGGGCTTTAAGAATATCGCATAATTTTTGTGTGGACCATTTTAGAAAAGTAAAACGCACTCCAGTGATTAAAACGAGTGATGACCAAGATATTTTTGAAGTGATTAAGCATACCGATCATTCTGCCGATTATAAAATGACCCGTACACAAACGCATAAAAATATTCAAGAACTCGTTGATTTATTGCCAGAGGAACAAAGAGAGATTATTGTGTTAAGACACTACGCCAATTTTAGTTTTAAAGAAATCGCTACTTTAACCAATTGCAGTATCAATACCGCTTTAGGAAGAATGCGTTATGGCTTGATTAACTTAAGAAAAATGATGAACGAGCGCGGTATGACAATGTAGATTTTAAAAACATTCCCCCATTTTAATAAAGAAGGCCCCGATTGGGGCCTTCTTTATTAAAAAATTTTTTATTTTTTCTTAGCGCTACATTTTAACCATTCAAGGTATTGTTGAATGTCTGGTGTATAGCCAATTGGATTTGATTGCAATACTTGGTCTGGACTCAATACCACATACAAAGGCTGCGAGGATTGATTGAAATTCTCTGTCTCAAATGTGGCCCATAAATCTGCTATAGTGTTAATTTGCTTTTGTTGTCCACCTTGAGTTGTATAAACAAAACGTTCAGCTACTGGTAAATTCGCGCGATCATCTACATATAAAGAAAGTAAAATAAAATTTTCTTGGATAAAGTTTTGAACAGCAGGATCTGTCCATACTTGCTCTTCCATTTTCCTGCAATTCACACAAGCCCATCCAGTAAAGTCAATCAAGATTGGTTTTTGTTGTGCCTTCGCCATTTCCAAAGCCTTGGTATAGTCATTCACTACATTTGCTTTCAAACCATGACTTGAACTATCAGTTGTAAATAAGCTGTAATGTGTTGGTGGGGGAAAGCCACTTAATAATTTTAAATTATTGGCATTTTGCGGCATCAATCCTGCCCCTAAATACAATGCAAAACCTAAGGAAAGTCCCCCTAATACTTTTCGACCTAATGCAATTTTTTGTCCTTTTACATCGTGTGGTAACAATAAGAAACCAAATAGGTAAGCAGATAAACCAAGGCTAATTAAAATCCATATACCAATAAAGACTTCTCTTTTTAATAATCCCCAATGTTGCACTAAGTCTGCATTCGATAAAAATTTAAATGCCAATGCCAATTCAACAAAGGCCAATACTTTTTTTACGGTATCCAACCAGCCACCAGATTTTGGTAAGCTCTGAAGCCATTGCGGGAAGATGGCAAATAAAGTAAATGGTAAAGCCAATGCCAATCCAAATCCTGCCATGCCTTGTGTTAAGGCCCAGGCGCCACCTTGTAATGATCCTACCAATAAGGTGCCTAAGATTGGACCCGTACAAGAAAAGGATACAATTGCTAAAGTGATGGCCATGAAAAAAATACCCCCTAAACTTCCCAAGCCACTTTTAGCATCTGCTTTATTGGCAATACCCGAAGGCAAACTGATTTCAAAATATCCAAAGAAGGAAATTGAAAAGAAAATGAAAATTGCAAAGAAGGCAATATTCAACCAAGCGTTGGTAGAGATGCTATTGAAAATTTCTGGTTGTACATTGCCTACAATATGAAAAGGTACACTCGCCAATACATAAATTAAAAAAATACTCAAGCCATAGATCAACCCATTTTGTATCCCTTGTTTTCTTGTCTTTGATCTTTTTGTGAAAAAAGAAACCGTCACAGGGATCATAGGAAACACACATGGGGTAACGAGTGCAATCAACCCACCTAAGAATCCTAAAAAGAATACCCCCCATGCGCCACTTTCGGCACTTGTACTTGTAGCAGTTTCACCACATGCATTTTCAGGCGCATTACGAGCAGACGCTGGAAGTAAGATATTGAACTGACTTCCTTTTTGTCCATTCGCCAGTGGCATTGCAATTGGTAATTCAATTACATAAAAAGAGGACTCCTTACCCACACTCATCACGACCACCCCTTTTAAACTATCGGGTTGAAAACCATGAATAACCACTTCTTCATTGATATCAAATGTACCAGAGAATACTTTTGCATTTGTAAACAATACATCTTTTTGAACCTGAGCAGCCACTGAGTAGGTAGGCTTATTTAAAGGCACTGCTGTTTCCAATGTATATTTTAAACCCGGTGCTTCTACCCCTTCTGCATTGGCGTCATAGACTTTCCATCCAGCTTGAACTTGAACGTTTACTTTAATTGCATAGGTAGAATCATTCTTAGCTGAGATCTGAACAGTTGCTTTTGCAATACTGTCTGCCTGTGCTTGCAACTGTGATACAGTTAAGAATAGTGCAATAAAAGTCAAGAATAAATTACGCATGAATAAGGTTTAGTTGCTACTATTATTGAATATCCACTTCAAAACTTTGTTTTGTAGGGGGCAAACATCTTTCCTCATTGCAAACCATATATTCAATGGTCCCAGTCAACTTGGTCTTGGTATTTACTTTTAATGTCACCGCTTGTATAAATTGTACTTTGCCACCAAAAGAGCCAATGACAGCACCAAAATTATTGTCAAATTTCTTTTCTAAATTGCCCACTTCCTTTGTGCTACCATTGATTACTACCAAGGGGTTTTTAGCAAACTTAACCGTTGTAGGCACTGGTCCTTTTTTTACAAATTGAGAGTAGATATGCCATGGTGCATCTACGTTTGCTGTAATAACAACATTATACTTTTTATCTCCAGTCTTCACAGCTTGATAAGCCCATTTTACTGGCGCTAATTTTTGCGATTGACTTTGTAATGCAACTAGCACAATAAACAAAGCAAGTAATATTTTTTTCATCAGAATAATTTTTAAATAATGAATACAACCAACACTATCACCATCTCTTTATAATAAAAATTATAAAGCAGCTGCAGTTTTTAATAAACCTAATAATTCAAATACCTGAACACCATCTGTATTATTCAAAGCTGGATTGGTTGCTCTTTCTGGATGCGGCATCATACCAAATACATTTCTGCCAGCATTACAAATACCAGCAATGTCTTTAATCGCGCCATTTGGATTGGCATCCCCTCCAATCTTACCGTCTTTATCGCAGTAGCGGAAAATGATTTGATTGTTTTTTTCTAAACTAGCCAATGTTGTTTCGTCTGCAAAATACCTTCCTTCGCCATGTGCAATTGGGATTTGCAATGGACTACCATTGTCGGATTTGATAAATACATTTTTACAAATGAACTGTTGATTGGCATTTTGTAATAAAGCCCCTGGCAATAAGCCCGACTCACATAAAATTTGAAAGCCATTGCATACACCCAAAACCTTGCCCCCTTTGTTTGCAAATTCAATCACAGATTGCATCATTGGGCTAAATTTTGCAATTGCGCCACAGCGTAAATAATCTCCGTATGAAAATCCCCCTGGTAGAACAATACAATCTTCTGTGTTAAAATGTGATAAATCGCTGTCCTTATGCCATAACATTCGTACTTCAAGACCAAGGTCTTTTTCTAATGCATCTTGCATGTCTCTATCACAGTTTGAACCAGGGAAAACCAATACGCCAAATTTCATAGTATTACGCTTAAAAAGTTGAGTAAAATTGAGTTACAAAGGTACTTAAAAAGGCTTTGCTAAAAAGGGCTAATTCTACACCTAAAAAAGGTGGTTATACACAATCAAACCTGCTGAAATCCAAAAAAAGACATTGGGGATCATTAATTGTTTTGGACCGGCATAACAAAAGCTAATAAAACTAGCTAATGGGGCGATGACAATGGCAGAAGCGTATAAAGCCTGTGAAGAGAAAATGATCGGTTGAAAAAAAGTCACCAACAAGGTCAATAACATCACACCCCAGTATTTTCGTACTTGAATAATAAATCTATTTTGTTGGTCTTGCCAAAAATAGAATCCAATTAACAATTGAATGCCTATGAAGGACAATGCAATGATCGATTTTACATCCATTGCAACTAAAGGATTTTCCCAATCTAATTTGGGTAAAAAAGCGGTAAAAGCTGCAGCTGAGTCTGTTAAAAATACATAGGTAAAAATAAAGTAAAAGGGCATTAAAATACCCATCATCAATACCAACCATTCTGTCAATCTAAATGGTCTTATAATGACTAAGGCAAAAATAACAACTGGTATCAAAATCGCGATTGGCTCATACAATAAAATGGAAACTCCTACAATCATCCCAATATTGAACTCTAGTGTTTTGGGCTGCGTCTGATCATATAATCGATTTAGTTTGACTAAGATCCAAATAATTAAAGCATTTGCAATTAAACCCGAACTTATTGCGTCCCAAAAAGGAAACAATGCCGTTAATACTACAAAAGTAAAAGCAGGTAAATAACTCACCTGTTGAAACATCTTAAATCGACTCACTAAAATATTTAACCTCAATGCCTGCACAATCACAATTAAATGAAAAAGCACAATCAGTGCCAAGGGCGGCAGAGGTTTAATATAATGAAACAAAAGGTAGGCTAGTAAACCATCTGTTGGATCAGCAATCACAAAAGGAGCTTCCCAATAAAAATGAAAATGCACTGCAACACTTAACAATACCAAAAACAGTACATTGATATCAGACCTATCTCTAAATAAAAAAACCATAATTACTGAATCGTGATTTTAGCAAAGCCTAATTTTCCTTTTGTTTGATAAGGCAAGATGGCTTCTTTTTCACCCACTTGTTTTAAAGACCTTGGCATCCACTCCACTTGTTTTTCATTTAAAGAAATAGCATTGCCTTGCACGATCGCTCCAGAAGGCGTCAATGTTTGGTGTATCAATTGTCTAACACCTTTTGATTTCTGATAATATAAGAAATTGGTGCCAGCAGTATTATTGATTTGTCCATAACCAATAAACTGATCGACATTCACATCTGATTGTTGTTTATCGATTGTTTTTACAGATTGGATATTTGCTTTTGCATCAAAATTCAATATGGCTACTTTGCCTGCAGTATAGGTAACAGATGGATATCCAAATCCACCAAAACCACCACCCCAGCCCCATGGACCCATCATGCCCCAGCCGCCCCAGCCAAGTCCCCATCCTGGACCCATCATGCCCCAGCCCCCCCAACCAAGTCCCCATCCTGGACCCCATCCACCCCAGCCCCATGGGCCGCCCATCATGCCCCAGCCAAATCTTGCCCATGGATAAAATCCAAATGGTCGATTCCAAAAATTAAATATAAATGGGTTGTAAAATGGACCACCCCAAAAAAAGTCCCATCTTGAAAATGCGTTTCTATTAGACCTTGTTGTAGCAGCTTCTGCAATAATCGTAAAACTTCCATCTGCATTGGGTTGTACTTGATCAAAATAAAAATGATCAAAAGCATTCTTTAAGTTTCTTTTATTTGTCACTACACTTCTCACTGCGTCTGTAAAACGACTTGCATTGGTTAAACTATTTTGTCTTGTAGTAATATCCCAAATAAAAGTGTACATCCCTTCTATATGACCTTTCTTTTCTGTCGCATAAAATGAATTCACTATGACTGTTCCATTGGTATTATTAATTTTCAAGCGTATATCGTCTAAGACCAAGCTATTGTTCACGATTGGTGTTTCAATCACTTCTGAACCGTCAGCAGCCATATACAATAAGCTTACCACTGGTGCAGCATTGGACTGTTCTACATTTCTTAAACAAAATAAATTGCCTTTATTATCTAATGCAAAATCTGAAAGACTACTTTTTTTATTTTGCGCATTGATGCTGATTGCTGCTTCATTTAACAATTTAAATGGTGTAGTCAATGCCATTGTTTTAACTTTGATGGAAGCTGGATTGGTTGTATTCACACTAAAGAAAAGCAACTTTGATCGATCCTCACTTTCAATTAAATTAAACACTTTAGTGCCAGCGCCCGGACGGATTTTTTCTGCAGTATCAATGATTGTTGGCGTGCCAACCAATTGTCCTTTTTCATCTAATTCAGCAACCATTGCATAGACCGTGGTAGCTTCTTGAAATTGATAAAAGGCATAGACCCTATTTGATTTTGTAACAAACTCAAGTGCATTTAATTTTTTTGGTAAAAAAACTAAATCGTTTTGTTGCACCAATTGCATTTGATCATTGTATTGTGCAATGGTTGCTATGCCCTCCATGTTTTTATAAATCCAATAACGACCATCCACTTTTCCTAAAACCTCATATTGCATCTGGTCTTTATCTGTCTTTTCGATACCAGACATCACATAAGATTGTGCAGTAAGGCTTTGAAGGCCTACCAAAATAAAAGCGATAAAAGATAAAAATGATTTTAGCATGAGATACAATTTTAGAATACAAATTTAATGTATTAATGTATCGAAGGCTTTAGATTTTTGTTAAAAGCGCAGCCTTATCTGTAACAGATAACTGATAGGTCGCTCCCAGCTGAACCGGCATATTGTTCAATTCGTGGCTGATTGGAAAATCAAAGCAAATAGGATAGCTTGTGTCCTTGGTTAATCTTAGAATCATATCTATTACTGTTTCCCCGAATTCAGCTGCCTCGTCTTTCATTTCTGTAAAACCCCCAACAACAAGACCAGCTAATCCATCCAATAAACCCGCATTTTTACATTGAATCAGCATCCGATCCACATTGTAATGGTGCTCTCCTACGTCCTCGATACAAAGAATTTTACCTTTGGTATCCAATTGGTTTTTGCTGCCAATTAAGTGGGTCATCAAGCATAAATTGCCACCTACCAACACCCCTTCCGAATGGCCTAGGCGATTGGCTGGATGCGTTTTTGCTTCTACAGGCGCAGCCACTCCTTCCAATAGATGTTTTAATGCTAGGATAAAAGGAAGCCCTGCATCACCCTTCCCAAAAGCTGCAGACATAGGCCCATGGATACTTTGAATCCCCTGATTTTGCAAAGCGGCATGTAAAACGGTAATATCGCTAAATCCAATCACCCATTTAGGATGTGCTTTGATTTTTGTAAAGTCCAATTGGGAAACAATTCTACTCAATCCATATCCCCCACGTGCACATAAAATAGCATGAATTTCAGGGTCGTCCATCATGGACTGTAATTCATGTTGTCGATCCAAATCGGTTGCAGCAAAATGCCCAACTTTAGTGCCTACCGTCTTTCCAATATGCACCTGATAACCCCATGACTCTAAGACTTGAGCACAAATAGTCACTTTTTCGAATGGAATGGCGCCAGCCGGACAAAGAATGCCAATGGTGTTTCCAGGAGTCAGTTTAGACGGTTGAATCATACCACAATATTAAGTACTTTTGCTGCAATGAACACGCCAAAAAGATATTTGATTACAGCAGCCCTTCCTTATGCAAATGGTTTAAAGCATATTGGCCATTTAGCGGGTGCCTATTTACCAGCCGACATCTATGTTCGTTATTTAAAAGCGCAACAAAGAGATGTTGTTTTTGTATGTGGTAGTGACGAACATGGCACAGCGATACCTATTCAAGCAACTAAGGAAGGTACCACCGCTCAAGCCATCATTGACAAATACCATCCCATCATTGAACAAAATTTTAAGGACCTGGGTATTGCCTTTGATATCTATCACAGAACGAGCGATCCTTTACACCATGCCACTGCATCCGAATTTTTCAAAAACTTAGAAGCAAAAGGGGACTTAGAAATAAAAACTTCGGAACAATATTTTGACGAAGCAACTAATACTTTTTTAGCCGATCGATATATCAAGGGCACTTGTCCTAGTTGTGGTCATAAGGAGGCATACGGCGATCAATGTGAAAAATGTGGCAAGACTTTGAGTCCCGAAGAATTGATCAACCCAGTGAGTACCCTAAGCGGTCAAGCACCAATTAAAAAAGAAACTTCACATTGGTACTTACCATTAAATAGACATGAGGATTTTTTACGCGAATGGATTTTAAAAGAACACGCAAACGACTGGCGCTCTGCAGTGGTGGGTCAATGTAAAAGCTGGATTGACGGTGGTTTGCAAGCAAGAGCGGTGACACGAGATTTAGATTGGGGGATTAAAGTGCCTGTTCCAGGAGGCGAAGGAAAAGTATTGTACGTTTGGTTTGACGCACCTATCGGATATATCAGTGCCACAAAGCAATGGGCGATTAATAATAATAAAGATTGGACGCCGTATTGGAATGATAAGGATACAAAATTGGTGCACTTTATTGGTAAAGACAATATTGTATTCCATTGCATCATCTTCCCTGTGATGTTGAAATTGAATGGACATATTTTACCAGAGAATGTGCCAGCCAACGAATTCATGAATTTAGAAGGCGATAAGATGAGTACTTCTAGAGGATGGAGCATCGAAATGGATGACTATATTAACAAGTGGATAAAGAAAGAAAATGGAGGAGATGGACTTGCAGATAGTTTGCGTTTTTACTTAACTTCTATCGCACCTGAATCTAAGGATAGTGAATTTACTTGGAAAGGATTTCAAGAATCTGTGAATGGTGAATTGGTAAGCATCTTTGCCAATTTTGTCAACAGGACTTGGGTATTGATGCATAAATTATGCAACGGAAAAGTACCCCCATTTCATACCGATTTAATTGCGGCAGAAACGGCAAGCGATAATGCAACAGATAGCTTTAAGGGCATGATAGATACAGTAAAAGTATCCAAAGAAAAGATCACGAATTTATTAGAGCAATATAAATTTAGAGAAGCACAATTTGAATTGATTGACCTTGCTAGAAAAGGGAATCAATACATGCAAAAGCAAGAGCCATGGATTGTTGCAAAGACATTAGATCAAAATCCTGATGCGCAAAAGATCATCGACAACACCATGCATGCTTGTTTACAATTATGTGCTAATCTAGCAATTCTTGCACAACCTTTCATTCCATTTACTGCCAAGAAAATGTGTTCTATGATGAAAGTGGTAGACAAAATGTTAGCATGGGAGAACGCAGGTAAATTTGATTTATTAAAAGTAGGCTACTCCTTACGAGCACCTGAATTGCTTTTTAGAAAAATTGAGAACGAAGAGATTGAAGCAGAATTAGCACAGTTACAAGCCAATGTAGCTGCTAAAAAAACAACTATGGAAAATACAAACACCGAATCTGCAAAAGACAATAGCCTAAAACCAGAAATCGTTTTTGATGATTTTGGTAAAATAGATTTACGCGTAGGCACGATCATCGAAGCTAAGAAAGTTGAAAAAGCAGATAAATTATTGGAGCTTTTGGTAGACCTAGGATTTGAACAAAGAACCATTTTATCAGGCATCGCAATGCATTTTAAACCCGAAGAGATTGTAGGTAAGCAAGTGACCATTGTAGCCAATTTAGCACCAAGAAAAATGCGTGGCATCGAAAGCAAGGGCATGATCTTAATGGCCGAAGACGCAGCGGGCAAATTATACTTTGTACAACCTAGCGAAGCGATTGCTGCAGGAAGTACAATTGCTTAGATTGATTTGATAAAAAAAGGCCCCAAAATTTTGGGGCCTTTTTTTATCAAATCATTAGTATAGACTAAATACACTCTTTTAATTCTTTCTCAGTGTACGCTAGTCCATGATGCTTCAACACATCATCTGGCACGCCCTGCCATTGATTTGGGACATTCCCCATATAACCAAGGTCTTTTATGCCAATCTCTGAAGTATAATATCCAGTAGTCACTAAATCTCTCATTTTGTTAAAGAAGCTCACACCTTGTGCTACTTCCGGCTTTGCTTTTTTAGGATAAGCGATTTCGTCTACGATACCAATTTGTTGTGCACTTGTACAGCTTACAAATGACTTACCATGTTTATTGAAACTATGTAAGTCTAACCATCTTAAGCCACCCCTAACAGGCACTTGATGTTCTGGCATATCTTTTACAATGAATTCAATGAACTCTGGCACTTTCGCTTCGGAAGCGGAACCACTTGTTTCGTCTTTTGGCATGATGATATCTCCTAAAACAGTGATGGTAGCCATTTCGTGCTCATCAAAGAATTTTGGTTCAGCATTTAGTTTCACCAAATAATCTTTTTCTTCCTGCATTCTATCATCCAAATTATATTCTGCAACAGTTGTTTTCTCGCTTTTACAAGCATCTATTACAACGCTAGCAGAAACTGTTCCAAGTATTAATGCTTTAATGGATTTTCTTCTGTCCATGGTATAAATATTTTATAAATTTTGTTTTTGGTCGTGTGATGGTTGTTTCAAAAAATTTAAACACCCTTCACACTTCTTTTTATTATTTTAAAAACAAAATCTACAGATTTTGTTTTTGTAACTGATCCAAAATGTATTCAGATGTACGCATTGATAATGCCAAGATCGTCCATGTGATATTCTTGTCTGCTTGAGACGTAAACACAGAACCATCTACACAAAATAAATTCTTGCAATCATGTGCTTGTCCCCAAGCGTTTAATGGTGCAGTCTTTTTATCATTCCCCATACGCACAGTACCTGCTTCATGAATGATATTTCCAGGATTGGATAAACCATAATTGTTGGAGGCATCATCCTGATCTCCCCATGTAATTACGGCACCCATTTCATGCATGATTTCACGGAATGTTTCTTTCATGTGTTTTGCTTGCTTGATTTCGTATTCAGAATTCTTACAATCAAAATTTAAAACAGGAATACCATATTTATCTACCACATTAGGATCAATCTTACAGTGGTTTTCAAAACGTGGCACTGCTTCTCCGCGACCTCCCATACCTACACTTGCGCCGTAAAAGAAACGTACATCTTCTTTTAATGAGCTTCCATATCCGCCTTCCTCTTTTGTTTTTCCATTCACTTTGAATTTGCCATTCAAGCCTTGTGTGCCCATACCAAAGCCATATCCTGGTTGGCTCATGCCGCCCCAATATTCAATATGGTAACCACGTGGGAAATCTAATTTTTTATTATCTAACCACCATGGTGTATACACGTGCATACCACCCACACCATCTTCATTATAACGCTTACGCCCCATTAAATTTGGAATCACACCACCCAACGCAGCCCCAGTTGAATCATGTAAATAATGCCCCACTACGCCAGAACTATTCGCTAATCCGTTTGGATGTTTTTGTGATTTTGAATTCAATAATAAACGTGCGGTCTCACAAGTACTTGCACCCAGAATCACCACTTTTGCATTGATCTGATATTCTTGTTTATCCATTTTGTTCACATAAGAAATACCTTTTGCTTTTCCTTCATTGTCCGTCAATACTTCACGTGCCATCGCTCCTGTAATCATATCCACGTTGCCAGTCATCACTGCTGGTTTTACCAATACAGATGAAGATGAAAAGTCACCATAGACTTTACATGAACGATTACACTGTCCGCAATAAAAGCAAGCGCCACGTTCGTCATTTATTTTTTTAGTTAAAATAGATAAACGAGAAGGGATTACTGGGATATTAATGCCAGTAGCTGCTTTCTTAAACATTAATTCATGCAATCTTGGTTTTGGAGGTGGCAAGAAGATACCGTCTGGATCGTTCTCTAAGCCTTCATTCGTTCCGTATACACCAATTAATTTATCTATTTTATCATAGTAAGGTTTTACATCTTCGTAACCAATTGGCCAGTCATCCCCTAAGCCATCGATACTTTTTCGCTTAAAATCTTTTGGACCAAATCTCAATGAGATACGTCCCCAGTGATTGGTACGTCCACCTACCATTCTTGCTCTCCACCAATCAAAATGATCGGCACCTTTTGTTTGTGTATAAGGCTCCCCTTCAATTTCCCAGCCCCAGAAAGAAGCATCGAAATCACCGAAGGGTCTCATTTTTGTACTAGCCCCACGACGTGGTGATTCCCATGGATTTTTCATTTGTGAAGAATGCTTTGCTGGATCAAAATCAGGACCTGCTTCTAGTAAACATACTTTCAATCCTGCTTTTGCTAAAACATAAGCAGCCATTCCACCTCCAGCACCAGAACCTACTATGACTGCATCATAATTTTTAGGTGCTACTTTAACTTGAAAATCTGACATAAGTGAATTGTTTTTCTAGTGATCATTTGAACTATGAATTTACTTGATTTTATGTATTGTTGTAAATTTTTTATTTGAATGTTTTTCGGGATGGGAAACAAAAATCCCCACCCAGTATGGGGTGGGAATTACAAAAAATTATGGATAGTTGGGAAACAAAAATCCCCACCATTTCGGGTGGGGATTAAAAATCATAAGAGGATGTTTTTGATCTAACTACATCCCATGCTTGTTCCGCAGTTTAAACATTTGTAACATGTACCGCTACGAATAGTGATATGTCCACAAGTGCTACAAGCAGGCGCGTCGCTTTGCATGCTTTTTGCTGCTGCAGTAATATTGTCCATAGAACCACCTTCATTGACAGCTGCTACCACATTTGCTTTTGCAGCAGTTGCTTGAGTAGCTGGTGCAGTTACGCGAATGCTACTCAATTCAGGCTTTCCCACAAGGGTGATATCTCCCTCCTCTCCTAAGTTCTCTACTGTAGGCTTATCTAATACATGTACTAAATCTGTTCTGCCTAAGTATTCATAAGCTAATGAACGGAAGATGAAGTCCACGATAGATGTGGTTGTCTTAATATTTGGATGATCCACCATTCCTGATGGTTCAAATTTCGTGAATACAAACTTGTCAACAAACTCTTCTAATGGCACACCATATTGTAAGCCAACAGAAATAGAGATCGCGAAGCAGTTCATTAAGCTACGTAGGGTTGAACCTTCTTTTGCTAAGTCGATGAATAATTCACCTACAGTGCCGTCATTGTATTCTCCTGTTCTCAAGAACAATACTTGACCACCAATACGTGCTTTTTGCGTAAAGCCACGTCGCTTAGCTGGTAAGGATTTGCGCTCAACAATTCGAGACAATTGACGCTTTAATACTGTATCTGTTGAAGTCGTCATTCTCTTTTGTACTTCTTCTAATAATTCGTCAACAGTTAAGTTGCTTAAGTCTACCATTTGAGAAGTCGCTACTTCAGCATCTGCTTCTGCACTATCTGTTTTCGTTTTCTTGTCAGATTTTGTAGACAATGGTTGGCTTAATTTAGATCCATCACGGTAGATCGCATTTGCTTTCAAACCTAATTTCCAACTCAATAAATAACTATCTGCAATTTCTTCAACTGTAGCTTCGTTTGGAAGGTTGATTGTTTTAGAAATCGCACCAGATAAGAATGGTTGACATGCAGCCATCATTCTAATATGTCCGTGTGCATGAATATATCTAACACCTTTTTTACCATTTTTATTCGCACAATCAAAGATGGACAAATGCTCTTCTTTCAATAATGGCGCACCTTCTACAGTCATTGTACCACAAACATAATCGTTGGCAGCATCAATTTGCTCTTCGCTAAATCCTAAAGCCTCTAATAAATTAAAGCTCCAGTCTGCGAATACTTCTTCCTTAAATCCTAATCTTGTTAAACAAGCATCCCCTAAAGTGAAACGATTGAAGATGAATCCAATTTCAAATGCAGATTTTGCAGCCCCGTTTAATTTATCAATTTCTTCTTGTGTGAAACCTTTCGCCAATAAAGTTTTGTTGTTGATATAAGGTGCACCTTCGAAGCTTGCATGACCCACCGCGAAGTTGACGATTGCATCATTTTCTGCTTGTGTATATCCTAAATTCTTTAATGCTTGAGGCACAGATTGATTGATGATTTTGAAATAACCACCGCCAGATAATTTCTTGAACTTAACCAATGCAAAATCTGGCTCAACACCTGTTGTATCGCAATCCATTACTAAACCAATGGTTCCTGTTGGAGCGATAACAGTTGTTTGTGCATTTCTGTAACCATATTTTTCTCCTAATTTAACTGCATCATCCCAAGCTTTGGTTGCAGCTTTCAATAAATAGTCAGGAGTGAATTGTGCTTTAATTCCTTGAGGCTTGATTTCTAAACCTACATAAGCATCTTCTGCATCATAAGCAGCTGCACGGTGGTTACGCATTACACGTAACATATCTTCCTTATTCTCTTGGTATCTATCAAATGCACCTAAGAATGCAGCCATCTCTGCAGATGTCTTATATGCTACACCTGTCATGATCGCAGTGATTGCACCAGCGATACCACGTGCTTCTTCACTATCATAAGCGATACCGCTTACCATTAACATAGAACCTAGGTTTGCAAAACCTAAACCAGTTGTTCTGTAGTCATAAGATAATTGTGCTACTTCTTTAGAAGGGAACTGCGCCATTAAAATAGACACTTCCAATACAGTCTGCCATAATCTTGTAGTGTATTCAAAACCTTCTACATCAAATGAATTATCTGACTCGTTGAAGAATTTTCTTAAGTTAACAGAAGCCAAGTTACATGCAGTATTGTCTAAGAACATGTATTCTGAACATGGGTTAGATGCATTGATACGGCCACCCTTTGGACAAGTATGCCATTCGTTGATAGTAGTATCATATTGCGTACCAGGATCTGCACAACGCCATGCTGCGTTTGCAATTTGTTCCCATACTTCTCTTGCAGGAACCGATTTCATCACACGACCATCGGTACGTGCTTTTAATTCCCAGTTGCCGTCTTCTGACAATGCTTTAAAGAAGCTATTTGGAATACGTACAGAGTTGTTTGAGTTTTGGCCTGAAACAGTTGCATAAGCTTCTCCTTCGTATCCATTATCATAACCTGCAGCAATTAAGGCTGCTACTTTATCTTCCTCTTGCACTTTCCAGTTAATGAATTCTAATACTTCTGGATGGTCTAAATCTAAACATACCATTTTAGCAGCACGACGTGTTGTACCACCAGACTTGATTGCACCAGCAGCGCGGTCTCCAATTTTCAAGAAGCTCATTAAGCCACTTGAAGAACCACCACCAGATAATTTTTCGTTTGCTCCTCTAATTTGAGAGAAGTTGGTTCCTACACCAGAACCATATTTAAAAATTCTAGCTTCTCTTGTCCATAAGTCCATGATACCGCCCTCGTTCACTAAATCGTCACTCACACTCAAGATGAAACATGCGTGTGGTTGAGGACGCTCATATGCGCTAGTTGAACGCTTTAATTTTTTGTCGGTTGGGTCTACATAGTAGTGACCTTGTGCGCCACCTGTAATACCATAGCTTTCGTGTAAACCTGTATTAAACCATTGTGGTGAATTTGGCACACATGCTTGGTTTAAAATACTGTATACTAATTCTTCGTAGAATACTTGTGCATCGTTTGTTGTAGAGAAATAACCATGACGCTCTCCCCATACTCTCCAACAATTCGCCATACGATGAGCGACTTGTTTAACTGTTGTTTCTCTACCCAAAGAACCATCGGCTTGAGGCACACCTGCTTTTCTGAAATATTTTTGTGCAAGGATATCCGTTGCAATTTGGCTCCATTGTTTAGGCACTTCCACATTCGTCATTTCGAATACTTTTTCTCCATTTGGGTTTTTGATTACACTATCTCTGTAATCATACTCAAATTGATCAAATGGGCTCACGCCTTCAATGGTGAATTTGCGCTTAAATTCTAAGCCTTTTTTTGTTTTTGTGTTAGCCATGGTCAGGTCAGTTTTTTGATAGTAATTGGGATTCCCTCACACAAGTTTTAAAAACCATTGCGGGTAGACGAAAATATCTCTCTCTGTTCATACTTTAACAACTGAAATATCAACAGATGTGGAAAATCAATGTGAACAATTCCGAATCGGCTATCCCTGTTGATTTGCATGATTTATCCCCACAAAATGTTAGTTTCTTAAGAAAAAAAAGCCCGATTAATCGATTTTTTTTGTAATAGATAAGTAAGTGAAGGATTATATGATTAAAATAGATAATTTTGTGGCAGATGAGCAACCAAGTATATCAAAATATCCTAGATAAAAAAACAAAACAACAAAAGGCATTTGCAGTCTTAATAGACCCTGACAAGCTTGATGTGGTTAATTTACAGAAGACAATTGATCTTGCTGTACAATATAAAATAGACTTTATTTTCGTAGGCGGTAGTTTGGTTGTAACGGATACTTTAGACCAAGTAGTCGTTCAAATCAAAAAAGCTTGTTCGATACCAGTGGTGCTTTTCCCTGGATCCCCAGACCAGATCACACCAAAGGCAGACGCCTTACTATACCTGTCTTTAATTTCTGGGAGAAATCCTGAATTATTGATTGGTCAACATGTGATTAGTGCCCCATTTGTAAAACAAAGCGGCTTGGAAATTATTCCAGTTGGCTATATGTTGATAGATGGAGGATCCCCAACCACTGTATCCTATATTTCCAATACCAACCCTATTCCTGCGAATAAAAATCATATTGCTGCTTGTACCGCCATGGCGGGCGAAATGCTAGCCTTAAAAGTGATTTATATGGATGCAGGCAGTGGTGCTAAAAACGCTATTCCTAGCAGCATGATCCAACAGGTTGCAAAGCATGTAAAAGCACCCATCATTGTTGGTGGTGGCATAACAACGCCCGAAAAAGCAATTGAAAATTGTAAAGCTGGCGCGGACATTATTGTAATTGGCAATGCCATTGAAAAAGATCCTGCATTAATTCAAAAGATCGCCGAGGCCATTCATAATTTGAATTAACCCAAATTAGAAACTCATCATTTCTTTGAATTTCACAGTTTGACGTCTGCTTATTTCTATTTTTTCTCCGCCTTTTAATTCGACTAATAAACCTCCATTAAAGTAAGGTTCAATTTTTTCGATCCAATGTAGATTGATGATATGTTTTCTGTTGGCTCTAAAAAATACACGATCATCCAGTCTTTCTTCTAATGCATTCAGCGATTTTAAGATGAGTGGTTTGTTAGATGAGAAATACACTTTCGCGTAATTGCCCACACTTTCAAACAATCTAATTTCAGCTAATTTCACAAACCAACAACGTTCTCCGTCTTTTACAAAAACCTGGTCTACCTCCGTTAATGGACCTCTGTTTACACCCAACAAACTTGCTTGTTCTAATGCAATTTCTGATTGTAATTTTTGAATAGCATCTGCTAATCTTTTAGGATCAATTGGTTTTAATAAATAGTCTAAAGCGTTTACCTCAAAAGCTTTCAACGCAAACTCATCATAAGCTGTGGTAAAAATAACACGTGGAGATTTTTCAATTTCAGCCAACAAATCAAAACCAGTTTTGCCTGGCATTTGTATATCTAAAAAAATAAGATCAGGTCTTGATAAGTCAATTTTCTCTACTCCTTCATCTACATTACTTGCTTCATCAATGATAGAAATATCTGGATATTGTTCCAGTAATTTTTTCAACTCATTACGTGCAAGTCTTTCGTCGTCAATAATAATTGCTTTAATGGGCATGGGTACAATTTTTATTATGAGGCAATTGGAATGATTAATTTAGCAGTCACCTGTGTTGGTTGGCTTTGAAAAATTTCAAACGCAGCGTTTCCGCGATATAGAATATTCAGTCTATTTTTTGTGCTCTGTAATCCGAATCCATCACGACCTACTTCTTGATCTAATACACCCGTATTTTGAACCATCAATAAATGTTTGTTGTCCTCGTAGGTAGAAATAATTTTAATCAAACAGTTGCCAGTTTGCTTGCCTAGTCCGTGTTTAATTGCATTCTCCACTAAGGTTTGTAACATCATGGGGGGCATTTGATTGGAGCGTGTATCGTCATCAATGGCATATTCTACAATCAATCTATCTGCAAATCTGATATATTCCAAGGCTAGATAATCCTTAACAATATTTAATTCTTTTTCCAAACTTGTGACTTCGGACTGGTCTGCTTGAATACTACTTCTTAAAATATTACTCAACTCTGTGATAGCTTGTCTTGCACGTTGTGGATCCTCGTCTACCAATGCTCTGATACTGTTTAGTGCATTGAAAATAAAGTGCGGATTCATTTGAGACTTAATGGTCTTAAGTTGTAATTCCTTGATTAAACTTTCAAGCTTGACTTTTTGAATGGCTTCGGAATTAGTGAATTCAATATAATGCCATAAAATATAAATAGATACCCAAACAAAAACAATGGGTGTATCAATGACCAAGCTAATTAAAAAACGTCTTTCTAAACTTATTTTCCTAGAAGCATCATATAACTTTAAAATCTCAACTGCGTAACTTGTCAAAAAACTATACAAACTTGCAAAGGTCAATAATAAAGCAAGTAACTGCCCCCATTTAAAAGTGGGCATAGGAGGATGCAGTGATAAAGCCAGCATCGCTTTTCTAAACAAATGCGTCACAATAATGCCTAATAAAACATTGGCAATTAAACGTGGATAAAAAACAGGGTTCAGTTGTTTCTCGAGCATATAGGAGAAAAAGATAATGGTCAAACCATAAATCATCCAACCTCCTATCTGACAGATCCAATAAATTGATTGATGTTTTTTCACCTTTCAAATTTAAACCCTATAACACGATATTGGGTTAATTTTTTGGATTAATGGTCAAATTAATGTTTCATCGGCAATCTCAAATAAGATGCAACTTTTAGCTTAAATTTATGTTATTAACTTACTTTTACAAGACTAAAAACTGAGCATTTTGATTGAGGCAGGACCATTATTGAAGCATATTGATACCCCAGATGACCTAAAAAAGGTCTCTAGGGAGAAGTTACATCAGGTATGCGATGAATTACGTCAATACATTATTGATATTGTAAGTGTGCATGGAGGTCATTTTGCAGCCAGTCTTGGCGTGGTAGAATTAAGCGTTGCCTTGCATTATGTGTACAATACTCCTTATGATCAATTGGTTTGGGACGTAGGCCATCAGGCTTATGGACATAAAATTTTGACTGGTCGTCGAGATGCATTTGTTACCAACAGAAAATACAAAGGATTAAGTGGCTTTCCTAAGCGAAGCGAAAGTCCATACGATACATTTGGCGTGGGGCACTCCTCTACCTCAATATCGGCAGCGCTAGGGATGTCCATGGCTGCTAAATACAAGGGGGAGGACAGAAAATCGGTTGCTATCATTGGGGATGGCTCTATGACTGCAGGTATGGCTTTCGAAGCGATGAACCATGCTGGTGTGGCCGATAGCGATGTGTTAATTATTTTGAATGATAACTGTATGAGCATCGACCCAAATGTGGGCGCATTGAAAGAATATTTAACGGATATTAGTACCTCACCTACCTATAATAAGTTTAGAGACGAGTTATGGGAATTGATGGGCAAATTACCGATTGGAAAAACATTTACAAGAGAGATGGCTTCCAAGGTAGAAGCTGGTTTGAAAGGGATGGTTTCAAAAAGCAGTAATTTATTTGAAGCACTTTCATTAAGGTATTTTGGACCAATTGATGGCCATAATATCACCAACTTAGTAGATACATTAAGAGATCTAAGAGAGATCCCTGGACCTAAAATATTGCATATCCTAACTGTAAAAGGCAAAGGCTATGAACTCGCGGAAAAAGACCAAACCAAATGGCACGCACCAGGTTTGTTTGATAAATTAACTGGCGAGATTATTAAGAAAAAAATTGAGACCCCTCAGCCACCAAAATACCAAGACGTTTTTGGATTGACCCTAGTTGAATTAGCAGAAATGAATCCTATGATTATGGGTGTCACACCAGCTATGCCAAGTGGTTCTTCTATGAAATTCATGATGGAAGCAATGCCAGATCGCGCATTTGATGTAGGCATCTGTGAACAACATGCGGTAACATTGAGTGCAGGTCTTGCTACACAAGGCATAAAAGCTTTTTGTAATATTTATTCTTCCTTTATGCAACGTGCCTATGATCAGGTGATACATGATGTGGCATTGCAAAAATTACCTGTTATATTTTGTTTAGACCGTGCAGGATTGGTTGGAGAAGATGGACCAACGCACCATGGTTGTTATGATATTGCTTTTTTTAGATGTATTCCTAATTTAATTATTGCTGCACCAATGAATGAGCAAGAATTAAGGAACATGATGTATACTGCTCAATTACCTTCAACTGATTTACCTTTTGTAATTCGTTATCCAAGAGGCGAAGGTGTGATGGTGGATTGGAAGAAGCCTTTCGAACAATTAGCAATTGGACAAGGTCGCAGATTGAAAGAAGGTAAAGATGTCGCTATTCTTACTTTTGGACACCCAGGCAACAACGCCCAAACAGCCATTCGTAATTTAAGACTCGAAGGCATTGACCCTGCGCATTATGATATGCGTTTTGTAAAACCACTCGATGAAGCATTATTGCATGAGGTATTCCAAAACTATCCACTTGTTGTCACTGTAGAAGATGCAACAGTTGTTGGTGGATTAGGTTCTGCTGTATTGGAATTCATGAATGCTCATAATTACCATAGTCAAGTGCGCGTTTTAGGCATACCTGATACCATTGTGGAACATGGTTCTGTAAAAGAATTACAGCAAGAATGTCATTACGATGCCATGGCAATTGCCAATGC
>JACCDX010057770.1_pt1 | contig 22554 bp, 29 predicted proteins | sample 7449681 | NCBI WGS metagenome assembly JACCDX01 (sample SAMN15323450, study PRJNA562643) | freshwater metagenome | isolation source: river surface water | place: USA:Blue River Watershed | collected 2017-08-18
GGCAGATAGTATTGATTTCATTCAGGATGCCTTTGTCAATTTCCTAATTATATTTGGTCTTGGCTGGAGTTTGGCCAGTCGCAAGTGGCTTGCTCGTTTTCTAGCCTCCATTTTAATGATTCCTATTTTCTTTATCATCCCGAACGTCATCCGGGCAATCAAAGATCCTGCGCCGCCAGCTGGATTGCAGATCACCGTGGTTGCATTAGGAGCGCTTGCTATAAACTTTTTGTGCTCATTAATTCTCGTAAAGCATCGTAAGGCGGAAAAACACCTAATTTGGGCTGCTTATTTGGCAGCTCGTAACGATGCAATCGCAAACCTAGCTGTTATCGCCGTCGGTCTACTCACATTCATCTGGCCGACTTCAATTTTTGATATAACTGCGGGGATTGGCATTGGCTTACTAAATTCAATTTCCGCAGTGAGGGTTTGGCGTAGCGCAAATTCTTACGATTAATCATGAGCTTTTCAGGAGCCCATAAAGCCTGACCAGAATGCCTAGTGAATGGATTTACGTTACTTGGAATTTTGTGTCTTGAATGGCCTTACATGTTTTGCGGCATATATATATGACTTCGAATTGCACAAGCATTAATCGAAAAAATTCGGCTTATAGGGCGACTCTTCTTATTTATATCATTTTAGTCATGCACATGTTGCCTTCACTTAGGACGTAGTCGCCAAATGCACCGCAACTCTGATAACCAAGTGATATGTAGAGTTCGCGTGCAGGCTTGAAAGCTTCATTTGTTCCTGTTTCAAGACTCATTCTTTCGATTCCAATACTTCTTGCAAGGTCTTCTATATGAGCAACCATTGCTTTTCCAACACCCGATCCCCTGGATTTAGCCAAGGTGTGCATAGATTTAAGTTCTGCATGATGTAGATCCAGTTTTCTCATTGCACCTACACCGACAAGTTCCCCATCAATACGAGCACCGAAGACCGTGATATCTGGCGAAAACAATTTAGAAGCAGACAGCGCATAAACATGCTCGATAGGGGTGGAGGCAGTGCAAAAGTGCCAGTGCGCTTGAAGAACATGTGTTAATTCATCAGTTAGTGACTTTTCAGTCGTAATGACAATTTTCACGATATGAGGGTACACCCTGTGTTTTCCGGCTTATAGGGCGACTCTTCTATTTCATCAAGCGTGAATCAATCTTCGTAGAGAGACACCTGATTTTTCGAATGGAAATACCTCTACTCCCCCCTTATTCTTTTGGAATGTTGTTGAGGGCAGTCAAGAGGCGCTGGTTGGTCCTGCCTTTCGCTGCCTTCATCCTTCTATTTAACGCGGGTGCTGCGGTTGCTCCCGATTGCCATGTTGCGTCGACGACGGATGCACCTTCCCAGGCTGCGCCAATCCACAGCCATGCAGGAGTCCCTCATGACCATTCAGCTCAATCAGATCGCTTTTTACTTTCGAGTTCGACAGAAAAAAGCGCTTCGGTTGGTGGTGGTCTCAACGAGGAAATATGTTTCGTCGTGGGATTCATCGTATTGCTATTGCTGCGTTTCTCGCGCTTTTTCAGATCAATTTTCACATCGAGCCGCATTTCCTGGCCGAGACTTGTTCAGCCTTCATTCCTTACTAGGAATCTAGGCTACTTAAATTTAACCCACCTTAAGTTAGGGATTATTCGAATCTAAGCCTTCTCTCGACCGTAAATCTACTTCGAGAAAAGGAATTTTCATGTTTAAAAAACTCATCGTTTTATTGCTCTCATTTGGGATCATGTTGATTCCAAACGGCGCTAACGCTTCTTCGCATGCAAAATCGTTAAAGAACTTGGGAATGAATGAAATTATGTTCGCCCAGATGATGATTCCGCATCATGAGCAAGCAATTTCTATCTCAGAAACCGCCCTAAAGAAGAGTCGTAATCAAGCAATCTTGAAGCTTTCAAGGCAAATAAAAAGCCTACAAAGTTCTGAAAAGAACCAGCTAAGTTACTGGCTCAAGGCGACAGGTTCTTCAATGACCATGGATCACGATATGAAAATGTCTGGCATGTTGACCATTAAAGAACTTGCTTCGCTCAAGCGCCTCACTGGAACTGATTTCGATCGGACATTTCTTCAACTGATGATCAAACATCATCAGGGAGCGCTCGAAATGCTCGACCTAATTTCTGATTCCAAAAATTTAGAGGCCAAGGCGCTAGCCAAGGCAATCAAATCCGCACAAAGTAAAGAAATAACTTCCATGCAACAACTACTTAACACATTGAAATAAGGAGAAATAGAATGCGTAAAACAATCGTAAGTATTGTGACCGTAATTGGTTTAATTGCGAGCTCGAGCGTTGCCTTTGCCGACACAGCAAAGCCTGGTCAGAGCATGACCCATATGAAGACAGCTACAGGGGTTACATCAACTCTTGAGGCAGCAGGGGTGATTCTCTACGTACAAGGTGGAGCAACATCTGCTGTAATTGGCGAGAACTTGAGTTCTGCAACCAGCCAGGTTGTATTTCATATTCCGGTAACTGCAAACAAAGCTGGTGTTCAACATGTTGGAAGCAACATCATTTTCTTTAACACCGCAAATAACCAGTACCTCACACTTAAGAACCCAGTGATCGATCTTGCTAAGGGCGTTGTTTCAGCGACAGTTCCTCAGGCGGGAGATGCAAAGGTTGATATTTTGACAATCACCAACGCATCAACAGCAAAGGCAAAGATCACAAACGATAAGAAGATGAAGCAGCGTACAACCGCCTACGCAGGAACAACATTGGTACTTGCACCAGGCATTGCAGCAACAATCGCATCTGTATTGGGTCTTCCTGCTGGTTCATTGCCAGAAGGCTTAGCCTTTGGAACAGCTGACGTAACTCTCTACAGCAAACTGAAGTAAGGCTGAAAGAATGGAACCGATCTCACGTCGTTCTTTTATTGCAGGAGTATGTGCGGTTGTTGCTTTAGGTGGAAGTGAGGTTCCTGCTGCAGCAAACGCGGCTGTGAAAAAACTTCCTGGTGGCCGCTTATCAGTAAACCTCAAGGCGGTGCCTGCATTAGCAAAAGTTGGTGGGGCGGCAAAGATTGGATCTGTAAAGGGGGTGCCAGTAGCAATTGCTCGTACTGGCACCTCTAAATACATTGCCTTCAATCTCTTATGTCCACATCAAGGGGTAACTGTCACACAGAGTGAGAAGGGATGGGTTTGTAGCGCCCACGGCTCTGAATTCGAAGCTGACGGTGATTTGGTATTAGGGCCTGCAACAACAGGTCTTACCAAGGTGCCTATGAAAATCTCAAAAAACGTTGCGACAATTGGGTAATCTGAAAACTACTTAATTACCGTAGCTAACTGAATTGGGCCTGGGGGTAAATCACTCAGGCCCAATTCGTTGAGTTCTTCAGCAAAGACGCTAACGTGTAGCTATGAAAATTCTGAGATCTGCCCTACTGATTTCTCTTGGCTTGCTCGCAATTGTCTCCGGTGAGGCTGATGATTCTCCGGGTTTGCAAGGTCTTGGGTTGATTCTCATCATTTCTGTTTTGGTCTTTGCCTATCGAGGCAGGAGGCAAGCATGACGCACAAGATTTATGAGATGCCTGTCGCCGATGTTTACATCCATTATCTAAATAAAGTTGTGCGCAAAGATCGCACTGAAGCTGAACTCATTAAGGTGATTACATGGCTCACAGGATTCGATTCGAAGACTTTGAAGAGCCACTTGAAGAAGGAAACTACTTTCCGAGAATTTTTTAAGGCTGCAAAGATTCACCCGAATGCAAAATTAATTACGGGTTCCATCTGCGGTGTGAAGATTGTTGAGATCGAAGACCCGTTGATGAAGAAGATTCGCTACATGGATAAGTTGGTTGACGAGCTTGCTAAAGGCCGCCCTTTGGAGAAAATTCTCCGAACCGATTTATAGCCCAGATACCCTTTAATTCTCAGCCTTTACAAAATAGGGTTCACACATGGCGAAATATATTATTTACTTTAATCAACAGTGGGTCGGTGATCACCCAGAGGAATGGTTCATCCCACGTGGCCCGCTTTCACGAGCAGTAGTTGCCGAGATGGAGGCAGCTGGCGTTGTTCTCTTTGCTGGTGGGCTTGAAGAGGAAATTGAATCAGCGATCGGTTTCAATGAGAACGGTGAAGCTGGTGGTCCAATCACCACAACTGGAGAATTCCTCGGCGGAATGACAATCATTGAGGTTGCAACTGATGAAGAGGCGAAAATGTGGGGAGCAAAAGTTGCAGTTGCCTGTGGCTGGCCTCAAGAAGTACGTAAGTTCAAAGGGTAAATCAGCCTGTTGTTAGACTGAAATCATGAAATCAGGCGCAAAGCATGGCTCATTAGGTCTACTCACCCTTGGCGCACTGGGGGTTGTTTTTGGAGACATTGGCACAAGCCCAATCTATGCACTCCATGAATCTTTGCGCACCGCGGGAGAGACTGTTTACGACATCTATGGCGTTGTATCTCTCATCTTCTGGTCACTGATGCTCGTGGTTTCGCTCAAGTACTTGGCATTTGTTTTGAGGGCAGATAACAATGGTGAGGGCGGAATCTTGTCGCTCTTCGCCCTTCTTCCCAATCAGGTTAAGAACGCAACGAAAGGCCCTCGTTACTTCTTCATTATTTTTCTCCTGCTCGGCACAGCTCTCTTAGTTGCCGATGGAATGCTCACTCCAGCAATTTCGGTCTTGTCGGCAACTGAAGGCTTGAAAGCGATCAATCCAGATTTAGCCAATCTCACCGTACCAATCACTGTGGCTATTCTTGCTGCGCTCTTTGCCTTTCAATTTAAAGGCACGAATGCTCTTGGCAAGATCTTTGGTCCAATTGTTCTACTCTGGTTTTTCACCATTGGATATCTTGGAATTGTTTCGGTTCAAAGACGTCCTGAAGTTATCCAAGCGCTCTCACCGACTTATGCATTTGATTACATCCTCCACCACGGTTTCCATACCTTTGTCATCTTGTCATCAGTGATTCTTGCTGTGACAGGGGCTGAGGCGCTGTATGCCGACTTGGGTCATTTTGGTAAGCGTCCGATCCGCATAGGTTGGTTCTTCATTGTTGCCCCAGCTCTTGTGCTGAATTACCTCGGTCAAGCGGTAATCGCGCTTGAGAATCCAGGGAGCGAAGCCAGCCTCTTCTTTGCATTGGCCGAGAGCGACGGCGTGCGAATTTATCTTGTGGTTCTTGCAACGTTGGCAACAATTATCGCGTCCCAGGCTCTTATTACTGGCGTAGCTTCCTTATCACGTCAGGCAGTCAGACTTGGACTTCTCCCGCGAATGAAGATTGTGCACACCAGCCATGAGGTAATCGGCCAGATTTTCGTTCCCGCAGTCAACCTTTTCGTAGGGCTGGGCGCTATTTTCTTGGTCATCAACTTTAAGACTTCGAGCGCGCTTGCTAATGCGTACTCATTTGCGATCTCTGCCACGATGTTGATGACAACACTCGCCTTTGGATATATCGCAGTTGATAAGTTGAAGTGGAATAAGAAACTTCTTTATTTAGTAATTCCAATTCTTCTCATCATTGATGGGGCCTTCTTCCTAGCAACCGTGACCAAGATTCTGAAGGGTGCTTGGGTTCCACTTCTCATTGGAGCAGCCATTACCTATGTGATGTGGCTCTGGCGAAAAGGCCAAAAGGCTCTCGCAGAAGCTGTCCGTGAACAAGATATCTCTTGGCAGGATGTCGAGGATTCGATCTCCGCTGGAATGGTTGCGGTTATTCCAGATACAGGAATTTATCTCTCGACTACCGCAAATAAGGTTCCACAAGCCCTCGCTGCACAGTTAAAGAATCTCCACTCTTGCCCGAAGGAGATTCTCATTGTCACAATCATTCAAGGCGACATTCCAATTGTTACTTCAAAGCCACAACTCAAGGAAGTCAACTCACGGGTGCGACAACTCTATGTCTGGGTTGGCTTTATGCAGGATGTAAATATCCAGCAGACAATTATTGATCATGTGATGAGTAAGCAGGAAGAATTGCTCTGCACCTACTATCTCGCCGATAGAAAATTTATAGAGTCAGATTCTGGGCAGTTACGAGGCACGAACGAGAAGGTCTTTGCAATCCTGCATCGAAATTCTGCACGTGCTTCCAGCTACTTTGGTCTACCTGAGAACCGAGTCATCACGCTCGGCACGCAGATGGATCTGTAGTAAATGCCCGACTAAATTCAATAACTCTTAGCGCTGAAGCTGAAGGTAAGTCGTTACGATTGAAATGATGAAGATTCCAAGCGCTGCACCGAACTCTGCAGGACCATGCTTCTTCTTTGCGTGTGAGATAAGAGCGCCAAGGAAGTAGAGAACCAATTCCGCTGAAGCGAGCGCACCTAGCGTTGGCGCCCAAATACCTGCGATGACTCCGAGACCGCCAGCAATTTCAAGGGCGGCAAGAATTGGGACCTGATGTGGCTTTACGCCAACTGATGCCATTGCGGTCATCACATCTGGGACCTTCTTGAGCTTTGAAATAGCTGAGCCAATGGCAGCAAATGCGAGCAGTGAACCGAAGATAATGAGTGCAATTGTCATGCTCGAAAGGCTAACAGCGACCAACCTGAGATCTGGGATTTGAGCTCATTTCTCCCTTAATTTGAGCGTATAAGTCGAATTACGCAACACTTTTGTTGCGTAATTCCCAAATCTCCCTTAGAGTCTGAACTCTCATCCAACTACAGAAAGAAGTTCAATGTCCCGTAAGTTCAAGTTAGCCCTGATAGCCAGCGCAGCAGCCCTCGCTCTATCGACCTTTACCGGCTGTTCATCCAGCTCTGAGCAGGCCGAGCAGGTCACAGAGATCACCGTCTACTCTGGTCGATCTGAAGAGTTCATTGCACCTTTCTTTGCAGATTGGGAAGCAAACTCGGGCATCAAACTCAATATTCGCTACGGCGACTCAGCAGAGCTTGCAGCGCAAATTTTGGAAGAAGGGAAGAACTCTCCAGCCGATCTATTCCTTTCACAGGATGCCGGTTCTTTAGGGGCGGTAGCAAGCGAAGGTCTCTTTACCGAACTATCTGATGAAATCGCGTCAGATATTCCGGCTCAATACGTTGCAGCAAATCGCAATTGGGTTGGAGTAACCGGCCGCGCGCGCGTATTTGCTTATGCACCAGACCGAGTAAAGGTTTTGCCAACATCAGTCGCAGATCTCACAAAGCCTGCCTACAAGAATCAGGTTGGAATTGCGCCAACCAACGCCTCATTCCAGGCATTTGTGACAGCTCTCATTGAAAGCAAGGGCGAAGATTTTGCAAAGAACTGGCTTAAGGGTTTACAGAGTAACGGTGTCAAGATTTATGCAAAGAACAGTGGGATTGTTGAAGCAATCGATAAGGGAGAAATCTCTATCGGGCTCGTTAACCACTATTACATCTGGGAAGTAAGCGAAGGTCTTGGTCGTGAGATCAATGTTAAGAATGGCTTCTTCGCTGCTGGAGATATCGGAAACCTGATTAACGTATCGGGAGCCGGAGTCCTTGCCTCTAGCAAGAAGCAGGCAGCTGCTGAAGATCTCATCAACTTCCTTACCTCTGCTGCGACTCAACAGAAATTTGTTGAGAAGACTCATGAATACTCACTTATCAACGGCGCTCAGGCACCCGCCGGTCTTCCTGCTCTCCTTGAAATTGGAGCTCCTTCAGTGGATCTAGATTCATTGAAGAAAATTCAGGGAACGCAAGATCTCTTAATCGAGGTTGGCCTACTTTAAAAATGCTGACGACCTACCCTGACCGCACTCGTTCATCTCTCTCCAGAGGTGCGCGTAGGCAGAGCGCTGCAAAGTTCGTTCTGCAGAGTGCGGTTGGGGTAGTTCTCTTCCTGGCGATGATCCCAATGGGATATCTCCTCATCCGTGCCGCGCAGAAGCCAGTGAGTGAAACGCTTGATCTTCTTTTCCGTGGCAAGACGCTCGAGGTGCTGGCAACAACATCAATCTTGGTCTTGGCAGTAGTTGCTATCACCCTTCTACTTGGGGTTACGCTGGCAAGTGCCCTTCACTTTCTCAGACTGCCATTCCGATCATTCTTAATCATTCCGACTGTGTTGCCCCTTGCGATTCCTTCGTATGTATTTACTTACACATGGATTGCACTCATTCCAGGTTTCTCTGGCATATTCGCAGCAATCTTCATCCTCTCTCTGACAACTCTCCCCTATGTAATCTTGGCAACTCTTGCTGGTTTGCGGTCTGTCGATGAATCACAGATTGAAGTTGCTCGTTCTCTCGGACTGACGCTTCCAGAAATCTTTCTTAAGGTTGTTCTGCCACAGATCAAGGGGCACGTCAGCGCGGGTGCCCTCCTTGCCGCCCTATACACAATCAGTGACTTTGGTGCCGTCTCTCTCCTCAATGTTGAATCCCTCACGGTGACAATTCAGAATATGTATCGTGCTTCGTATGACCGAAGTGCCGCTGCTGTAATTTCATTTGTCCTGATTGCTTTCTCTACTGTTGTCGTTTTGGCAGATGAGCGAGTAAAGAATCGAACTACAAATGGAAAGCTAGTAAAGAGCTCGACTTCAAAGAGCATTCTCTTGGAGAATAAATCTCTTCAATTGACGACCGTTGTATCCCTTGCCACTCTCGCGCTCTTCTCGGTCGTCATACCTTTCTATGTTTTGATTACTCGCTTCCTTGAAAATCGAGTAGGTATCGATTGGAAAGGACTGCTCACCGCATCCATATCCACCGTGTTTGTTGCGGCAGTTGGGGCGCTTATTGCACTTGCGCTCTCTGCTCCGATTGGAATTCTTCTCTCCTCTCGAGCAGGGTCGTTCACTCGCTTTACTCAGAGAGTGATCACGATCGGCCATGGCCTTCCAGGTGTAGTGGTCGGATTGGCTCTTGTTTCTATCGGCTCAAAGATTGGCGCGATCTACCAGACCATTTTTCTTCTCTCATTTTCATACGCGCTTCTCTTCTTAGCAAAGCTCGTTGCGAGTGTGAGCGCTTCATTGGCCCGAGTTCCCAGCGGGGTAAAGGATGTTGCCTCAACCTTGGGCGCGAATCAATGGATGGTTATTAAGCGAGTAGTCGTTCCAATCGCAGCACCTGGAATCGGGCTTGGAACAATCCTGGTATTCCTCACGGCAATGAAAGAGCTTCCTGCCACATTGATGCTCCGTCCGACAGGATTTGAAACACTTGCTACACAAATTTGGTCCTCTGCCTCAATCAATCGATTTAACGAGGCTGCGCCATATGCATTAATCTTGGTCTTGATTGCAGCATTACCAACATTCTTGATTAGCCGACCAGATAAGGCAGATCGTGCCTATATCCAAGAGAGTACGAGGGGCGAAAAGTGAGTTCACTTGAAGTTTCGCATCTGCAGGTCTCCTTTGGTGAAAAGCTCATTCTTGATGACCTCTCATTTTCATTGAAAGAAGGTCAGATTGCAGCTCTTCTCGGTCCATCGGGGTGTGGCAAGACAACTTTGTTGCGAAGTATCGCGGGGCTCATTCAGCCAGCGGCTGGAACTATTCGCTTTGGCAAACAACTAGTCTCATTATCTTCGCTAGTCATGCCTTCACATAAACGAAAAATCGGATACGTGCCACAAGAAGGTGCGCTCTTTCCTCATCTCACAATCTCAGAGAACATCGCATTCGGTCTTGATAAATCTATCTTTACTAAGGATCAGATTCGTCAGACAACGAAAGAAATGCTTCAGCTCATCGATTTGCAGGGTTATGAATCACGAATGCCTAATGAGCTTTCAGGAGGCCAGCAAACTCGAGTCGCACTTGCACGCGCATTGGCAATTAAGCCCGCGATCGTGCTCCTAGATGAGCCATTTTCAGCGCTAGATGCCGAGCTTCGCGGTGACCTCCGTTCTGATGTCATCCAACTTCTTCGCAGTCAGAACACCACCGCAATATTGGTAACACATGATCGAGAGGAAGCGCTTGTCTCGGCAGATATCGTCGCCCTCATGCGTGATGGACAGATTGTTCAGCAAGGTACGCCAGAGCAGGTTTACTCGCTACCTATCTCGCCATCTATTGCAATCAGTACAGGCGATGCTCTTGTATTGGATGCCGCTCAAAGCACCGATGGATCCACCCATTACCTCTTTAACAAGGGTGCCTCCGCGCAATTAAATGGAGTTAAGGGAGAGATAGTTATCCGCCCGGAAGAAATCAAGATATCGCGAGAAATTACGCCTCAATCAATCTCTGGCGAAATTTCAAAGATTGATTACTACGGCCACGACGCGATGATTTCTATCCGGATTGATGGTCAAGTAGTCGTGGTTCGCATTCCTGGTCCTTTTGATTACGAAGTCGGCGATCAAGTTTCTCTTGAGCATGTCGGTCCCGTCAGATTCTTTGCATCTGCTGCTCAATAGCCATGAGTATCACATCGACTGTTTTTTCGACCTCTGCCACTAATCCGGCTCTTGTACTTGTGCATGGCCTCGGATCTGCAGGAACTATCTGGAAGAGCTTGATCCCAGATCTGCAGGATCACTTTAAGGTCTTTGCAATTGATCTACCCGGCCATGGTGAAGCTGATATCAATCCAGATCAAGAACACGATCCCAACTCGCTTGCGAAGATGATCGTTGATTATCTCGATCAAGAGCATGGTGTGCAGGAATTGCATGTTGCTGGAAATTCTTTGGGTGGCTGGATTGCGCTAGAGATGGCAGCTGTAGCTCCCGAACGCGTCAAGAGCGTAACCGCACTTGCGCCCGCTGGCTTATGGAATCAAGTACCTACTCAGAAATTGCCTCCGAGCTTAGACTCAAGAATTTTGGCAAAAATCTCGCAATTCTTTATGCCAATCGCTTATCACCTGCCTCCCTTGAAAGCCCTTGGCTATCGAAAAATTACCCACCTCTGGCGCGATTTAAGTTATGAGAGCTGTCGCGACTCAGTGATCGCAATGGCAAGGTCGAAGGGATACAAGCATCTCTGGCAGGGAATCCGCGGAAGAAAATTTGAATCTCCGATTCCAGATGCTGTTGAAGTGGCCATTATCTTTGGTGATAACGATCTCACTCTCCCCGAAGAAGTGGCGCAAGAGAAATCTGTGGCACCTGCTCACGCTAAGTGGATTGTCGTTGAAAATTGTGCTCATGTAATTATGTGGAACTTTCCTCGCCTCACCGTAGATTTCATAAAGCGCACTGCGGGAGTAGCCCTCAGTTAAAATCAAGACATGAGCGAATCACTTCCCCCATGTCCAGAATGTAAATCCGAATACTCGTATGAGATGGGTGCGCTTCTGGTCTGCCCAGAGTGTGCACATGAGTGGAATCCATCTGATGTCGAAGTTGAAACCGTCCGAATAATTAAGGACGCATCAGGTAATGTCCTAGCCGATGGAGATGACGTCACAATCGTCAAGGATATGAAGGTGAAGGGATCTTCTAACACCTTGAAGGTCGGAACGAAAGTTCGTGGTATTCGATTGGTAGATGGCCCGGGAGATCACGATATCGAGGCGAAGGTCGATGGCTTTGGTCCTATGAACCTTAAGTCAAGCATTGTTCGAAAGGCTTAAATTACCTCTGCGCCATAATCGCATCATGGACATATTGCGAGAGACCTCGAACGCGTCCATCGTAGTAAGCCTTAAAACGGTGATCTTCGATATACATCACCGCTAAATTCTTCTGCATCTCAATCGAACATTGGTAGAACCACTTCGAGATTGCCTCTCTATGTGCAACTACAGCTGCCTGTGCCTGGGGCGAGGTCACCGGATAGCTATTTCCAAAGGCGGTCACAAAGAGTTCAGTTGCCGCCTCTTGATCGACCTTCGCTGCAGCAAAATCAGCCTTTGTATATTTCGAGGTCCGTGAGGTCGATTGCTGATACGCATCCGTATCTCCCCAGCGTTCTTTGGCCTCTTGCTCGTGCTCGTTCAATACAATTAGGCCTTAGTTGAAGAAGGCGATGATGGCGCCTGCAATAGTCAGATTAAGCGCATCATTTGCAGTCTCGATGATCCATACCTTCAACGATTCACCGCCGAATAGTCGGTGCGATAGCGATGCAAATGCAGCAATGCCAACGCCAAGCGCTGCACCGACTAGCGCGCCGTCCACTACAGAGAACTCTGCATTTGCAGCCTGCAGTGATGTGATGATCACGGCAAGAGTGAGAGTTTGGGCGAAAATGCCGATGATTGTTCCGCCGAAGAGCAACGCCGGTTTATTCTGCTGCTGACTGAGTTGTCCTGATTCGATGCCGCGTGCCTTCATCCAGATGGGATAAAAGGTCTTCGGTCCAAACCAGATACCGCCGCTAATGAATGAGACTGCAAAGGCAATAAGCACACCAACAAAGTTGAGATCTGAAAAAGTCATAGATAAAGCCTACTTCAATTGAATATGAAAAGGGATTAGCATCCATACATGGCAGCAGAGAAAATTCGTTCAGATATATTTGATACTGGGAATCCAAAGATCAAGGCTGCGCGTATCGAGATTGCGGCAACCCCAGCTACGATTTTCAATATCCTCGCCAATCCACACCGACATATCGAAATCGATGGCAGTCAGACCATCCGATCGAACATTAGCGGCCCTGACCGTTTGAGCCTCGGCGCCAAATTTGGAATGGCTATGCGTCTTGGAATTAATTACCGCATCAAGAATAAAGTTGTTGAATTTAAGGAGAATGAACTTATTGCTTGGCGTCACTTTGGTCAGTGGCGCTGGCGATACGAACTCAAGGATCTAGGCAATGGCTCAACGGAGGTAACCGAGACCTTTGATGGCTCATATGCCCCTGGCCTGGCGCAGCTATGGCTTGAATTCCGAGATGCATATCCATGGACGCAGAAAGCTGTTGCAAAGTCTTTGGTAAGGCTGAAGGAGGTTGCAGAGAATGAGTAAGGCAGAAATAACTGCGCACCTTAGAAAGTTTGATAAGCCTCAACGTGATGCGCTTCAGGCGGTCCGACTTATCATTGCAGAGGCTCTACCTGATGCTAAAGAAGTGATTAAGTACGGAATTCCCACCTTTGCGATCGATGGCAAGGGCGTCATTGGATTTGATGGTTTCAAAAACCATAACAGCATATTTCCATACAGCGGATCCTTTGCAATACGGATGAAGGAAGAGCTTGCAGGCTACGAGCAGACTAAAGGGTCTATTCACTTTGATAAAGAGAAACCATTTCCTAAAGGTTTGCTGAAGAAAATCATCAAGGAACGCCTCAAGCAGATGGAGTTGATGTGAGCGAGATTTATAGTCGGAAACTTCGCCTCTTTGCCTCGCTCTTAGTTTTAATTCAATTTGGTTCGCTTGGCGCAATAACCTTATTTGCACTCTTTGATTTCTCGACATCTTATTGGCCAATCAATCTTGGGCTAATTGCCATCGCTGGATACCTTGTCTCATCGGCGTATAAGAGTTTGAAGCCTTCACTCAGTGTTAATCCAATTCCGAAGGATGGCGCAGAGTTCATCCGTAGCGGGATCTATCGCAATATGCGCCATCCCATGTACGCTGCGGTAATTCTTCTTGGCTTTGGTCTCTCAGGTTTCTCAGCCAACGCAGCTGCAATAGTGATCTGTGGAATCTTGATTATTAATATTGTGATTAAGGCAAAATTTGAAGATAACCTTCTCCTAGGGCGTCACCCTGATATCTGGGAGTACCAGATGCGGACTCCTGGCTTTATTCCATGCCGTTGTAATTCGTAGATAGGTAATCCTGGTGTCATCTCAACTTGCTCGATTCATGAGCTCTCTACAGTCTTGGCCAAAGGTGCGCTGGTATGTAGCTTCGGTTACGGCAGTACTGACATTTATTGTGATTGGCATCCCTACTGCCGTCATTCCAAACTCTGTTTTCGGCCGTGAAATTGAAGTCACAGCTTGGTCTGTTCCGGTGCTCGTCCTGACATCCATTCTCTCGGGATTATTGCTGGCTACTTATATCGCTGCCGCGCCGACAACTGATGACCAGAAGAGCGCCCGCTTTGGAGGTGCCGGGGCGGCTTTAAGTTATTTCGCTGTCGGATGTCCTGTCTGCAACAAACTCGCTTTAGTGGCGCTCGGTTACAGTGGAGCTATCAAGTACTTTGCGCCAATTCAACCGATACTAGGTTTCCTATCAATTGCACTGCTCTTCTATGTATTCCGTAAGCGAGTTCTCAGTGAAGGTACTTGCGTCATTCCCGCAAAATAAGAAGAAACTTAAAGCGCTGCCAAACTATCTTTAATCATTGCCTGCAGGAGCTTTGCATCAACTTCCCAATCATTAGGCAGAGCTATGGTCTTCTTGTTAACTTTGTAATCTTTAAATTTTGGCGTGTACTTCTTGAGCACATCTTGATCCCATGGAGCAATCAGAATGTGATTTGTCGCTGCCGAGACGCCGAAAACATAGTGCTTCTCGAATTTGAGCATCGGCTGATTCCAGGCCACAACGAGCTCTAGTTGCGGATACTTTGAAGTAATTGCCTTAAAGATTGCTTTCATTGTCTTAGCCTGCTCGGGCTTCACTGACTTAAAGAATTCAGTCGGCGTATCAAATCTCTTAGAAGAGGCTGAACCGCGAGAGTACATCACAAGGGCATTGGCATGAGCCTGTGAGAATCCGTAGTTTTCTTTGAGGTGCGCAATCTGTACTGGATACTTCTCGCCATCGAGATCCTTCATGACTTTAAACCAGTAGGACATCTTCTCGCCATACTTCTTCTCAATGAGAGGAAAGTACTTTTCACGATCACCGTCTGCTACTGACATGTGAAAATATTAAGGCATAGAGAAAGCCCCCGTGGTATTCCACGGGGGCTTTCGCCTTTTAAATTAAGCTGTGATTACTTAGTTGCGATTGTTGAGATTTCGAACTCGAGCTTGATGTTCTCTGAAACGAGAAGTCCGCCTGTCTCAAGCGCTGCATTCCAGGTAAGTCCGAAGTCCTTACGGTTGATCTCTGATGCACCTTCGAAACCGTAGCGGTCATTGCCGAACGGATCCTTAGCTGTTCCTGTGTATTCGAATTCAATTGTCAAAGGCTTTGTTACATCCTTGATTGTGAGTTCGCCATCAACGATGATTCCTGCGCCGCCATCCTTTACAGATGTTGACTTGAAAGTGATCTTTGGGAAGTTTGCTACATCAAAGAAATCAGGTGACTGAAGGTGGCCATCGCGGTCTGCGCTACGAGTATCGATTGAAGCCGCTGAGATCTCGATTGAGATTGAAGCTGCGCCATCAGCAACTACAGCAGAGCCTGAGTAGTCGTTAAATGAGCCACGAACCTTGGTCACCATCGCGTGGCGGGCGCTGAAGCCCACGCGGCTATGTGAAGCGTCGATTGCATATGTGCCTGCTGGAAGTGTTGAGAGTACTGACATTGTCTATTTCCTTTATTTGTAGGGCTATCAGGGGTGAGACCGCTTGCTAACGGTATGGTTGAATCTTAAACCAATTTAGTTGAATTTTCAACTATTCTCTGGGCAGATTTCAAGAGGAAGGCGTGAGAATTCCTCGTTAAACTCGGGCCAATCGATCGATTATCTGCGGAGGATTCTTATATGCAAGATTCAGGCAAATGCCCTGTTGCCCACGGCGCAATGACATCAGCGGGCCAGACCAATGAGAAGTGGTGGCCAAATGCCCTCAATCTCAACATTCTCCATCAGCACGATGCAAAGACAAATCCCCTAGGTGCAGATTTTGATTATCACGAAGAGTTGAAGAAACTCGATATCCCAGCGTTGAAGAAAGATCTCCATGCGCTGATGACAGATTCACAAGATTGGTGGCCTGCAGATTGGGGTCACTATGGTGGACTCTTTATTCGCCTCACATGGCACGCCGCAGGTTCATATCGCATTGCAGATGGTCGCGGTGGAGCCGGAACCGGCAACCAGCGTTTTGCACCATTGAACTCATGGCCAGATAACGGAAACCTTGATAAGGCTCGTCGTCTTCTCTGGCCAATTAAGAAGAAGTATGGCAACAAAGTCAGCTGGGCAGATCTCTTGGCATATGCAGGAACAATCGCGTATGAATCAATGGGGCTTAAGACTTACGGTTTTGCATTTGGTCGCGCAGATATCTGGGCACCAGAGATTGATATCTATTGGGGCAGCGAAACCGAATTCCTCGCTCCATCAGAGCAGCGTTATGCCAATCTCAACGATGCAACCACACTTGAGAATCCACTCGCCGCAGTTCATATGGGCTTGATCTACGTTAACCCAGAAGGCGTTAATGGAAATCCAGATCCAATTAAGACTGCAGCGCATGTCCGCGAAACATTTGCACGTATGGCCATGAATGACGAAGAGACTGTCGCTCTTACAGCAGGTGGACATACAGTTGGTAAGGCTCATGGAAATGGCAGCGCTGCAAACCTTGGACCTGCACCAGAAGGTGCTCCCATTGAAGAGGGTGGCCTTGGCTGGATGAATCACACCACTCGTGGCATTGGACGTAACACAGTTACTTCAGGGCTCGAAGGTGCGTGGACTACCCACCCAACTCTCTGGGATAACGGTTATTTCAAACTTCTCCTTGGCTACGAATGGAAGCTCACAAAATCTCCAGCTGGCGCAAATCAGTGGGAACCAATTGATATCCGCGAGGAAGATAAGCCGGTAGATGTTGAAGATCCATCAAAGCTTTATAACCCAATGATGACTGATGCTGATATGGCGATGAAGATGGATCCTGCTTACCGTGCAATCTCAGAGAAGTTCGCAGCAGATCAGGAGTACTTCAGCGAGGTCTTCGCACGTGCATGGTTCAAGCTCACACACCGTGACCTGGGTCCAAAGGCGCGTTACTTTGGCCCCGACGTCCCAGCAGAAGATTTGATTTGGCAAGATCCAGTTCCTGCTGGAAATAAGGGCTTCGATGTGAATTCTGTGAAAGCAAAGATTGCTGCAACAGATCTCACAATCGCAGAACTTGTATCAACAGCGTGGGATAGCGCACGCACATTCCGTGGCTCAGATAAGCGCGGTGGTGCCAATGGTTCACGTATTCGCCTAGCGCCTCAGAAAGATTGGGCAGGCAACGAGCCAACTCGTCTTGCACACGTTCTCTCAGTTCTAGAGCCAATCGCACAGGCAGCGGGAGCATCTCTTGCAGATGTCATTGTCTTGGCCGGTAATGTCGGAATCGAGAAGGCAGCAAAGGAAGCTGGCGTAGATGTCACCGTTCCATTTGCTGCAGGTCGCGGAGATGCAACACAAGAACAGACAGATGTCGCCTCTTTTGCGGTGCTCGAGCCAATTCATGATGGCTTCCGCAATTACCAGAAGGAAGATTATGCAGTTGCACCAGAGGAGCTCCTTCTCGATCGTGCTCAGTTGATGGGGCTAACAGCACCTGAGATGACTGTACTTATTGGCGGAATGCGCGTACTTGGCACCAACTTCGGCGGAAGCAAGAACGGTGTATTCACCGATCGCGTTGGTGCACTCACCAATGACTTCTTTGTCAATCTCACAGATATGACATATGTCTGGGAACCAGCAGGTACAAATCTCTACAACTTACGCAACCGCGCAACCGGAGAAGTGAAGTTCACCGCAACTCGCGCTGATTTGGTCTTTGGATCGAACTCAATCTTGCGTGCATATGCAGAGGTTTATGCTCAAGATGATAACCGCGAGAAGTTCGTGAAGGACTTCGTTGCAGCCTGGACAAAGGTGATGAATGCAGATCGCTTCGATCTCGCTTAAGTAATACTCCTAAATCTGCGCACCATGCCCATGCAAACGGGTATGGTGCGCAGATGTCTTTTACCCAGAAGTTTAAGGATCGCGAGGTTGACCTCGCTCTACTTCTAGTTGCTGCGCTCTGGGGTGCTAGTTACCTTTCTGCAAAGACCCTCACTGAACATGCGCCAGTACTTACAGTTCTTAGTCTTCGCTTCATCATCACCTCACTTGCGATGAGTGCAATTTGGGCGATTAAACGCGAAAACTTCACCCGACCTGAATTAACCCTTGGCATCGGTCTTGGAACTTCGCAAGGCCTCATCCTCTTCTGTGAGACATCTGGCGTGGCAAGGACCTCTGCTACCAATGCCGGTTTGATCATCAGTCTTGCAATTATCTTCACCCCGATCTTTGAGTCAATCGCATCGAAGAATTGGTTGCCGCGTCCATTCTTCGTAGCAACTGTCGTTGCAGTCGTAGGAGTCGCGCTCTTGGTTTCAGATAAGGGATTTGCTGCACCTGGGTTGGGAGATTGGCTGATGCTTGCGGCCGCGCTATTTCGCGCACTCCATGTAACAGCGATGGGTCACTTGACGGCAAATAAGAAATATAGCTCGGTCAATCTGACGTTATTGCAGAGCCTCACCTGTGCAGTAATGTATTCAGTATTTTCCTTTTCTGGAATTAAAACTGCAGTGCAAGAGTTTGATGCGGGCACTTGGCTGAACCTGGCATTCTTAAGTCTGCTCTGTGGCGCCTTTGCGTTCTTAGTAACTCTCTGGGCTATCCGCCGCACATCATCTTCTCGCGCCAGCCTCTTGCTTGGCACTGAGCCAGTTTGGGCGGTCGTAGTTGGGATATCTATCGGTGGCGAAAGCCTCGCGCTATTTGGTTTCTTTGGTGCAGTGCTTATTATCGGATCTTCATACTTTGGTCAGAAGATAGAGAGCAAGCACCGACTTCAAGCTGAGCGGTGAAGTTCTTTCAATAACCCTGACACTGCGCGCTCCACCATTGCGAGCACATCCTGATACGCATCAATCTCATTACCCCATGGATCAGGTACTTCAAGTGAGTCTGCTTCTGAGTCAAAGGCGCGGAGCATCACTACCTTTTCTCGGTCTCCATCATGGCGAGCTAATTGCAGGATATTGGCGCGATTACTCAGATCCATCGCAAGGATCAAGTCGACCTCATCAAAGTTCTCGACTAAGAATTGCCGAGCAGTATGCGAATGCTTATAGCCGGCGAGTTTCCACGTCTTCTCTGAAAGCTGGTGTGCACCTTCGCCTACATGCCATGAAGATGTGCCGCTACTGGTCACCACAATCTCTGGATTGGCAATCTCACCGGCACGATTGGCAAGGACGGCAGCAGCCATTGGTGATCTACAAATATTTCCAAGGCAGACCATTTCGACCCGAATGAGATCGCGCTCTTTCAATGATTGTAGGTATGAATTCACTCGGCAATACTAAGACCATGTCCACCGGCTACATCTATCCCCCACCTTCTGATGGAAAGCCATTTCGTCTCAATATGGGGCTTCGCTCACTTGATGATGCGCTCTGGCTTGAAGGTGGCAACGATGTAGAGCAACAGATTATCGAACGTTGCGAATTAGCGGTAAGTGCTCGTGACATCGTCTATCAGGAGCTGCCTGGCTATCAATCCGTGATCAATGAGTTGATCCAGAGAATCTGTGTGAACCTCGCTTTGTATCACGGTGAGCAGTATCTAGTTGATGCGGACTCAGTCACATATCTGCCATCGCAGATTAGAGTTGAACTCTCGGGTTCAGATCTATTACTCAAGATGGCGACGATAATTGCTGAAGATTTAGTAGTACTTGCCCGCGAAGATGGTGAGTGGAAGATTGTTGCTGGCGCAGTTCTCTTTCCATCACGGTGGAAGCTAACGGAGAAGATTGGTAAAGGTATGGATGCAGTACACACACCCGTGCCTGGTTTTGCCGAATCGCTGGCACCGTATATGACCGCTACCTTCGACAAAATAACCGCAGATCGTCCGGTCTGGCGTAAGAATTGGTCTCTGCACAGCACCGCAGATCTGCATCAGCCGACATCGATTCACGCTGCCGCTGCCCCTGAGAATTACTGGTGGCGCACTGAGCGACAGACGCTTACCAGAGCATTCGCGGGCGAATTCCTCTATTTCACAATCCGCAATCGAGCTGAACCTCTAGCCTGGATTAAAGAGGATACTCAATCTGCTCAGGCCTTTGCAGAGACCCTTGTATCTCTCGCGCCAGAGACCATTGAATATAAAGGTCTCATGAAAGATCATCAGCTCATCATCGATTACCTTAGAAATTAATTGAGCAAACTCTTCATCTGCTTATAAATAAGGTTTGCAGCAAATACCGGATTTACCCTTGATAGTCGGTCCATCATCTTTGCATCTTTACCTATTGTTACACGAGCCTTCTTCTGCTCGATTGCATCAAGCATCGTTACCGCTGCAGCAGATGCGGAGGTTTGCTTAAAGGCTGAAGCATCGCCAGAGATCTTCGGCGCATCAATACCTGAATTTTCAAGGATATTTGTAGCAACTGCCCCAGGAAAAGCGATCGTCACCCCAACATTTGTATCCAAGAGCTCAGATCTCAGACCCTCGGTCAATAACTTCACCGCAGCCTTAGATGCGCCATAAACGCTCTGGCCAGGTACTGGCGCATAAGCGCCCATAGAGGAGACATTGAGGATATGGGCCTCCGGACGTTTCATAAGACCTGGCAAGAAAGCTTGAACCATCGCCAGAGTTCCGTAGAAATTAACGCTCATAACCTTCTCTGCCTTTTCAATTGGCAGATCTTTAACATGGAGAAATGGCTGAATTATTCCGGCATTATTAATGAGGCAATCGATATCTCCGGTCTTTGCTGGAAGATCAAAGATCGCTGCACGATCACTGAGGTCGAGAGTAAAGGTTTTTACGCCTTTACCTGCCATTCTCGCAGTCTCTTCCACCGCAGATTGATGGATATCGACTGCAACAACAGAGGCCCCACGGCGAACTAGCTCGAGCGTTAACTCACGGCCCATTCCGCTGCCTGCACCAGTAACTAAAACGACCTTGTTGTTAAGTTTCATATTCACAGTCTACGCTTGATGTATGGCGATTAATAAGAGCGAACGCGGCAAATCAGCACTCATTGTCATTGATGTACAAGTCAATGTTGTGGCAGATGCATATCTGCGTGATGAGAAAGTTGCCAATATGGCGCTCGCAGTTGAGAAGGCACGTGCCGCCTCGATCCCTGTTATCTGGGTTCGTCATTCAGCGGAAGATCTTCCGCTTGGTAGCGATGGTTGGCAGATTATCCCTGAGCTGGTTCCAGCAGATGGCGAGCCAATCATTGAGAAAAAGTACAGAAGCTCTTTTATTGAAACAAATCTCGACTCGGTATTGGCAAGGTTGAAGGTAAGCACACTTTATATCTGCGGTGCTGAGACAAATAACTGTGTCCGCCATACATCCATGGGCGCGCTAGAGCTTGGATACGACATCATTCTGATTGAAGATGCGCATACAACCACTGGCTTCGAGTGGGATGGATTCATCATGGATGCGGCTCGCACGATTGATGAGCAGAATACAAATTTCATCGGTTATTCACTGCCAACTTGTAGTGCAGATATCAAAAAGACTGCAGAGCTATTTATTTAGCGGTGATGGCCACGTTCGTTAAATGAACGAAGGGCTCGCAACCCGTCAGATGGCCAGATTGAGATTGATGAGATCGAACATGGTGAGGCATCCATATGGAAAACGCCATCATTGGGGCCGCCAATTGCAAGATTTGCCGCAGATTTAATGACGCCGTTGTGAGTCACCACCACGACTTTCTTACCTGGATATTGCGCAACCAACTTATCAAGGGCTAGATCAATTCGGATAGCAGCTTCGTCATATGACTCTCCCCCACCAGGGCGATATGATGATGAGTTGAGCCACGCTTGATATTCATCTGGGTTCTCGCGCTTTACCTCTTCGATTGATTTACCATCCCAGTCACCAAATGAGAGTTCATACCAATCCTTATCGAAAATGATTTCAAGTCCAGTTGTGCGAGCAATAGCCTCTGCTGTTTGGCGTGTGCGCTGCAGCGGCGATGCTATTAAGACTTCTGGCTTGAGCTTTGCAACCACTGCCGCAACGAGATCTGCTTGGGCAAGTCCATCGGCGGTCAACTCTGGATCAAGTGAGCCTGTGCCAGAGAACTTACGTGTTGGGGTAAGGATTGTCTCTCCATGGCGGATGAGATAAATCATTGTCGGGACTTCTGAATCACGCAAGCGATCGGTAAGAAAGTTCTGTTGAACTACTGCAATCGGTTTATGTGCACTTCCACCATCGAGCGCCTTGTTGGCGAGACGATCTGCATGCGAATTCTCATCGCGAGGAATCCATGAATAGTTCACTAGTGAAGGATTGTGGGCGGCGCGACATTGCTTTGCTAGATCACGCATATCGGCGTGCTTAATCTGCCAACGACCTGACATCTGCTCAACAACAAGCTTTGAATCCATCGCAACCTCAACGTTTGCCTCTGGATCAAGGGTATGAATGTGAGTTAAGCCGGCGAGCAAGCCGCTGTACTCGGCGACGTTATTCGTTGCCACACCAATGACATCAAAGAGTTCGGCGATTATCTTTCCATTTTCGGAGACAACTGCTCCATAACCAGCTGGGCCAGGGTTGCCTCGTGACCCGCCATCTGCAGTCAGCCTAAAGGAGCGTGCCATATGAGGTTACTCGCGCACCAAGATGCAGCGACACTGCTCGCAGCGAACGACTTCCTCTGCTGGCAGAGTCGAAATACGTTGTACTTCAGTCGTATTGATAGTTAAGTGGCAACCCTTGCACTCATTGCCCAC
>JACCDX010254527.1_pt1 | contig 22531 bp, 21 predicted proteins | sample 7449681 | NCBI WGS metagenome assembly JACCDX01 (sample SAMN15323450, study PRJNA562643) | freshwater metagenome | isolation source: river surface water | place: USA:Blue River Watershed | collected 2017-08-18
CGCTAGAAAAGTTAAAGAAAAATTGTCGCAACAAGATGCTGACGGAAATTTTTCGCGCGCTGATTTCGAAAATTTAATCGCTGAAAAAATCAACAAAACTATTTCTCTAACAACCAATCTGATTGAAGACTTAGAGCTCGAAACTGCTGATATTAAAGGTGTGATCTTGGTTGGTGGTTCAACTCGCATTCCGCTAATTAAACAAAAACTCGCCGCAATTTTTGGTGCGCAAAAAATTCGCGACAAACTTGATCCTGATCGCATTGTCGCTGCTGGCGCGGCTTGGCAGGCTTACAACTTGAGCGGTCGCTCGGAAAATTTGTTGCTCGACGTTGTGCCTCTTTCACTTGGCATCGAAATGATGGGCGGCATTGTCGACAAAGTGATTACGCGTAATTCCACAATTCCGATGTCGGTAACTAAAGAATTCACAACTTACGCCGACAACCAAACTGGCATGAAACTGCACATCGTGCAAGGTGAACGTGAACTCGCGCAAGATTGCCGTTCTTTGGCCGAATTTGAAATCAAAAAAATTCCGGCGATGAAAGCAGGATTAGCGCGCGTTGCCGTTAGTTTCAAAATTGATGCCGACGGACTTTTAACTGTCAGCGCCACTGAAAAATACACCGGCGAAACTCAAGAAATCGCCGTTAAACCTTCTTACGGAATTGACGAAGTTGAAGTGAAAAAAATGTTGCTCGACTCACTGCAAAATTCCAAAGCCGACATGGAAAATCGTTTGATGATTCAAGCGATTACTGAAAGCCAGCACGACATTGATATTTTGAAAAAAGATTTGGCGGTGATTGACCAAGAAATTTCTGCCGCAGAAAAAAAATTAATCGCCGAAAAAATTTCTCATTTAGAAAAATTAATCGCTGAAAAAACCTCCCGTGATGCAATTTTAGAAGCGCAAGAACAGCTCGGCAAAGCTGCGGAAAATTTAATTTTGCAGAAAGTTAATGCTGTTTTGAAAGACAAAATTTCAGGCCAAAAAGTTGATGAAATTTTGTAATTTTTGGCGTAAGGCGAAAATTCAACAAAAAAGGCTGAAAACCCTTAATTAACAAGGATTTCCAGCCTTTTTATTTTTTACAATTTTTTTGAAAAAAAACTTCGAAAAAATTTACTACAGATGCTGTCGCAAATCAAAATTTTATAAGAAATTTTTGATTTGCGACAGTGCCCTTATTTTTTAGCGCGTTCAATTCCTTCTTGGATCAAATCTTTGGCTTTTTGGGCACCTTCAAAACCTTTTACTTTCACCCATTTGCCTTTTTCCAAACCTTTGTAGTTTTCAAAAAAGTGACGGATTTTATTTACTAAAGTTTCAGGAAGCTGTTCGTACGACTCAACATTTTCGTATTGCGAGTTCAATTTTTTACCAGGAACCGCGATGATTTTTTCATCCATTCCTTTTTCGTCTTCCATGATCAAAACGCCAACTGGTTTAGCCGAAATTACCGCACCCGGAACAACTGGATAATCAGAAACAACCAAGACGTCGCAAGGATCGCCATCATCTGACAAAGTGTTTGGCACGAAACCGTAATTGCACGGATAAAACATTGGAGTAGCCACAAAACGATCAACGAAAATCGCGCCAGAATCTTTGTCCATTTCGTATTTTACTGGATCAGCATTCATCGGCACTTCGATGATTACGTTAACATAATTCGGCGCATCTTTGCCGATTGAGATTTTATCAATATTCATATTTAAAATAGTTATTTGTTTGTTGTTGTTCCTGCAAAATTCGGTAAGAACCAGATATTTGCAGTTTGTTTGGTTTGGGAGTTTCCTGCTCTTGAAAAAGTTCGTTAATTTTTCTCAACCTTACTTTAAAAACAAGCTTTGCCTCATCACATTTTTCTTCAAATCCGTGACCAATTTCTAGCAAAGAATTTAATATTACTTTTTGTTCTTCGTTAAATTTATGTGGAACCGCTTTAAAGAATGAAAATCTTGCATCACCACTAAAAGAAACATTGGCCAATTTTTTTCCGTTTAAGGCTAAATCCTCAAATTCAAAAATTGGCATTTCACAACAAAATGACTGATCCTCGACAGCTTTTATTTCAACTTCAGATAATTTATTTAGATCCAGAATCTGTTTAAGAAGTATGCTGTAACATTTAAGAATATTTGGTAAAGCAAAGTATTCATCAATCTCGTAATAAGATCTCTCAGAAATATCCTGTAAATTGTCATTCGACAAACTATCCAGAAAGGAATCGATCATTTTTACTATTTCCGAATCTTTATTTCTTAAGATTTTTTCACTTAATTCTTCATCTTCAGAAAGAGCAACAAAGACGTAGATCAGATCTACTTCAAAGCCATCTTTTACTTTGAATAGTTGCTGCGGATTATATTTTAAACTTTCTTCAATATTGAGAATGCTGGCTTTTACATCCAAGCTAGGATCATTCAAAGCACGCACCATCAAAAGCAAAGAACCTAAAAAATCCGCAGCTTCAAATAAAGCCAATGACTCTTCATATTTTTGTACGCTGTCTTCTACACAAAATAAAGATTTACAAGAACTAGGAGAAGATTTAACCGAGTCATTCTCGTTATTAATCGAATCTTTATTCATTTATAAAACTAATTTACTTCCACCACAACGGCACCACCTTGGCCGCCTCCAATACACAAAGTTGCTAAACCACGGTTTTTGCCGCGGCGTTTCAATTCGCGCAACAAGTGAATAATAATTCTGGCACCAGACATGCCCACCGGATGACCAAGCGCAACTCCACCACCATTAACGTTGAGAATTTCATCAGAAATTTCGCCCAAAGCTGCTGATCCAAAATGTTGCTGACAAAACTCGTCAGATGCAAAAGCGCGCTGACAACCAATAACTTGTGCTGCAAAAGCTTCGTTAATCTCGATCAATTCCATGTCTTGTAATTCCAAACCAGTTTTGTCGAAAACTTTTTTCGAAGCAAAAACTGGCCCCAAACCCATGCGGCTTGGATCAAGGCCGGCGTAAGCGAAATCACGAATGTAGCCCAGCGGTTCTAAACCTAATTCTTTCGCTTTTGATTCACGCATTAAAACTGCAAAAGCAGCGCCGTCGGTGATTTGAGACGCATTACCTACTGTAACTGTTCCCGTAACTTTTTCAAAATATGGTTTTAATTTCGCCAAAGCTTCAATGGTTTGACCTTTACGTACGCCCTCATCTTCTTCAATCATCAAAGAATTTTTTTCGTTATTGTTGAAAACTGGAATAATTTCTTCTTTGAAAATTCCGGCGTTAATCGCTGCTTCCGCTTTTTGATGTGACTCAAGAGCATATTGATCTTGTTCATCACGCGTAATAGCAAAATCACGGGCGACATTTTCCGCCGTGCATCCCATAATCAAACCAGAAATTGGGTCAGTTAAACCTTGAACCACACCAACCACAGGGCTCAAGAACGCTGGACGGAATGATAAAATTGTTTGCAGCTTTTGTCCTAAAGTTTTCGATTTTGCTAAATTAGCGAAAAGTTCGGTCATTTTTTTGTTGAACATCAACGGGAAGTTACTCATCGATTCTACACCACCAGCCACAATAATTTCAGCGTCACCGTGCAGAATTTTTGTTGCACCGTTGGTCATTGCTTCCATTCCTGACGCGCAATTTCTGTGAACTGTGAATGCCGGAACTGATTGCGGAATTCCCGCTTTCAAAGCAATCACACGCGCAATGTTGGCAGCATCTGCTGGCTGTCCGCAGTTGCCAACAATTACTTCATCAATTTTTGCCACGTCAACTTTTGATCTGATCAAAACTTCTTTCATGATGCGCGCACCAAGATCGTGAGCAGTAACATTCTTCAAGGCGCCTCCAGCCTTTCCCATTGGAGATCTAAAGCCTGCGATAACTGCAATACGTTCTTTCATAAAGTTATTTGATTAGAAGTTAAGAATTGGGATTGTTGCTCAAAAGCGACAACTACTAGTTAGAGATTATGTCGTAGTTTCAAGATCAAAATCTTTTTTTTATGATGAATTAAAAAAGAGAATTTTTTAGAAATCGTGCTCTTCAAACTAACCAAAAATTCCTCATTTATGATCTCTGCCGACTTAATCGCTTTTGCCCATCATCTTGCTGATATTTCTGAACCAATCGCCCAAAAATATTTTCGCGTAAATAACGGCGAAGTGGCTAAAGAAGATGATTCACCAGTTACTAAAGCTGATCGTGAAATTGAGAAAGTTATGCGCGAAGCAATCGAAGAAAAATTTCCTGATCACGGAATTATCGGCGAAGAATTCGGCAATAAAAATATCGATGCTGAATATGTTTGGGTGTTAGATCCAATTGACGGCACTTCGTCTTTCATCATTGGCCGCGCAATTTTTGGCACTTTAATTGCGCTGATTCACAACAAAAAACCAGTTTTGGGAATAATGAATCAACCAATTGCCAAAGAGCGTTGGATTGGCGTTAACAATCAAGGCAGCTTTTTTATCAGCGCGGCGGGAACTAAAAAAATTACAACGCGCAACTGCCAAGAAATTTCTGATGCTGTGATGTGTTCGGCTTCTTCTTTTTATTTCCAAAATGGCGAAGAAAAAGTTCTGCAAGATTTGTCTTCTTTAACCAAATACCAAAAAATTGGCGGCGTAATTTATGGTGGAGATTGTTATTCTTATGCGTCTCTCGCTTCAGGTTTTGTTGATATTGTGATTGACACTGGCTTGAAAATTTACGACTACGCCGCGCTAATTCCAATTATTGAAAATGCCGGCGGCGTTGTAAGTAATTGGCAAGGCAATGATTTAGAATTGAAATCTGACGTGCAATTTATCGCCTGCGCTAACAAAGAACTGCACCGCAAAATTCTAGAAATTATTGGCTAAAGCTAAAAAGAATAAACCGTTCCTACTTTCACCACTTCGGAACGAATTCTTCCGCCACCGTTGGAGTTATTTTCAAACTGTTGTTGTGAGTAAGAAATTTTAACTCCAAAACTATTGGATAAATTTATTTGCGATCCAATCCCAACAACACTGTTGGCAGCATTGCCAATTCCGATAGCAACCGGCCTTTGGGCAGCTGGAACATAAGAAAAACTGCCGACATCATAAGTTAAGAAACCAGAAAAAGACTTATCAAACTCATAACCAATATTTGCTCTTATGTTGTAACTAACATTGGCAGCAGCAGAGTTGGTTGTTGTGTTATTCGAATTGTAATTGTTATCCAGTTTTGATGAATCAAAGCTAATCTGAGAATTTTTACTTCTCATAGCAACTTCTGGGGCAATAAAGAAACCAGCTTCACTAAATTTATAGCCATAGTAACGATCTTCTGCCACTTTAGTTTCTTCTGAAATGGAGTTGTTAATATTGCCAATTTTGTGGTTCATCTTTGTTGGATCAACTCCGACGTAAAATCCTTTGCTTGGTGAACTATCAGCAAAAACTATCCCTGAAAAAGTTGAGAGACCACAAATCAACAAAAATTTGAAGCTATCTTTGATTAGAATTTTGTTTATCTGGCGAATCATTTTGCGCGTATTTTTTAAGTGCATTAGTCAATTCCGAATTTTCGGGAACGACACTAAGATTAAAAAGATCTTCCGGAAAATTAGATCCTACTCCGTTTGCTTTAGATAATATTTCTTTTGCAATAGCCTTAGCTTTAATACTGAAGAAAGAAGCCATCAAATCTTCTTTTGAAGCAGAACCCACAGCATTAAATACAAATTCAGATTCTTGAGTGCTAGCAGCTTTATTTTCTTGGGCTGTTTGCGACTGTTTTTCTCTTTGGCTTTGCAATATTTTTTCTAAATCTTGCTGCGACATTTGTGTCGGATTTAAGTTTTCAAAACCTTTAGGCATTTTGTAACCGAAAGCAATCACATCAGAATTTTTATTTTCCTGCACGATCGTCTCGATACCAATATTTTCAAAAATTTTAAGTAATGATCTAGTCGCCGTCATTACTGATTCTAAGGAATCTTTCGAAACCTGAACAATGTTTGCCTTGGCGTAATCAACCATCTCACCAGCTTCATTAAAAGCACCAATCGTTGCTTTTTGTATCACCTCTACATTTTTGGAAATTTGTTCATAAAACTCGCTAGCTTCTTTTTCTTGGCCCGAATTTGCAGATTTTTTCGAATTATCAGATCCAGATAAAGTTACAGTTTTATTATTATTTTCTTCTTGTTGCTGGTTTTTATCGTCAAATTTTGCTTCCAAAACTTTAAGCTGCATTTTCATGGCTTGTCTTTGATCGCCATCTGGTAGACTTGCAACAATATCGCGAATTGCTTTGATGTCATTTTCATTAACACCACTAAGCATTATTTCCGCGACCTTATTTTTCATATTTTCTTCGATGGAAGTTCGACCCGAAACCGCCACATCTTGTGTTGTAATTTTACCACTGCGAACACCGTCTTCGTATTCTTTTAAATCTCGTGATAATTTTAATAAATCATCTACTTGCGGGCTGACTCTAACTTCCATTTATTCTCCTTAATGCTTAAAATGACGGGTTGTGATGAAGTAAAGCGCAATGCCTTTCTCATTAGCTTTGGCAATAACTTCTTCGTCACGCATTGATCCACCAGGTGCGATAATTGCTTTGATGCCGTAACTGGCTGCAATTTCAATATTGTCAGCAAATGGGAAGAAAGCGTCTGAAGCTAAAATTCCGCCTTTAGCTTTATCGATATTTTTTTCGCCGTCGAAAAATTGCGATGCTTTTTTGCAGGCAATTTCGCAAGCATCAACTCGACTCATTTGACCAGCACCAACACCCACCGTTTGTGAATCAGCAACCACAACAATGGCATTTGATTTAACGTGTTTACAAACCGACATGGCGAAAATTAATTGCTCAATTTCTGCGTCATTTGCCGCAGTCGTGCTGACTAATTTCAAATCGTTTTTCGTGATATTTTGTTGATCTAAATCTTGTACCAAAAACCCGCCAGAAACTGATTTCACTTGGGTTTCCGTAGTTTTGTTAAAATCGGCTAACAACACACGAAGATTCTTTTTTGCCGCTAAAATTTCATTAGCATCAGCGTCAATTTCACGAGCAATAATTACTTCAAAAAACATTTTTGAAAGTTCAGTGGCCAAAGCGGAATCAATTTTACCGTTCAAGGCCACAATTCCGCCAAAAGCTGATTTTGGATCAGAAGAAAGTGCGCGCTTGTAAGCTTCTAGCAAATTAGAACCAATTGCAGTTCCGCATGGATTAGCGTGTTTAATGATGGCGCAAGCTGGTTGAGTGAATTCTAACACCAAATTGTAAGCAGCGTCGGAATCGTTTAAATTGTTGTAGCTCAATTCTTTGCCTTGCAATTGACGGGCTCCGACAATTCCGGAATTTGATGTGGCGTAAAGCGCCGCTTTTTGGTGCGAGTTTTCACCGTAACGCAATTCTTGCTTCAAGCTTCCAGCAATTACGAAATCAGTTTTGTTGAACCAGTTAGAAATTGCGATGTCATATTCAGCGATATTTTTAAAGGCCGCAGCCGCCATTTTTTTTCTGAACTCAAATGAAGTTGCACAAGAGTTATTTTGCATCTCAGCCAACAGCTCAGCATATTGCGCCGCATCAGTAATTACAGTGGTGTAGCCAAAGTTTTTTGACGCCGAACGCACCATCGCCGGCCCGCCAATGTCAATATTTTCGATAATTTCTTCTTCGTCAGAAGTTTTTGCCACAGTTTCAACAAATGGGTAAAGATTAATCACCAACAAGTCGATTGACTCAATGCCGTGTTGTTGTGCTGCTGCTGCATGTTCAGGATTGTCACGCACCGCCAACAAAGCGCCGTGAACTTTCGGATGCAAAGTTTTAACGCGTCCGTCCATCATTTCTGGAAAGCCGGTGAAATCAGAAATGTCTTTATTGGCAATGCCATTTTGTGTTAAAAGTTTAGAAGTGCCGCCAGTTGAAATAATTTCTACACCTTGTGCAGCCAATGATTTAGAGAGTTCAACAATACCAGTTTTATCAGAAACTGAGATCAAACAACGTTTAATTTTTTGTAAATTTTGCATTTTTTTATTTTTTAAATTTCGGAATTTTTTTCCTGAGTTTCGCGGAATTCTATCCTCAAATCAGATTGCCCTAATTGCCGATCTTGTCGCCAATAATTTTCAAAATTTTTTGAAAACCTTCTTCAATTGTCAGATTGCCGTTATCAATAACGTGGGCGTCTGAGGCAATTTTAAGTGGAGCATCCAAACGATTCAAATCATTTTCATCGCGTTTTTTAAGTTGAGCGAGAATTTCTTCGTAATTGGTTTGCAGCTGGTTGAAACGACGACGCGCACGAATTTCAACGTCGGCAGTGACGAAAAATTTAAAGTCAGCATCCGCTGCAATAACCGTTGTGGTGTCGCGTCCATCAAGCACTGCGCCTTTTTCTGATTTTACAAAATCACGCTGAAAATCAAAAAGTGCTGCACGTAATTTTGAATTTTTGGCAATAACTGAAGCAACTGAACCAACATCTTCGCCAAAGAGAATCTCATTTTCTAAATCAGCTTCTGTAATGTTGGCAACTAGCTGGTTGATGAGTTCTTCAAAATTTTGGGGATCAATTTTTTGATTAATCACACGCAAAGCGACAAGGCGATAAAGCGCGCCAGTGTTAAGATAAGGCAAGTTGAAATGCGCCGCTAATTTTTTAGCTAAAGTGCCTTTACCGGAAGCCGAAGGCCCGTCAATTGCGATTACTAAAGTTTTTTTCATTAAAAAATTTGTAAGAGATTTCTGTAAAAAAATTGGCAGTATTTTTGCTCTAAAACACTTCTTTAACGGGGAAGTATTGAGCAATTTTATCACCTAATTCTTTTGGTAAAAAAGGTTTGGCAAGATAGTCATCACAAGCAGATCCACGAATTATTTTTTCGCGATCTTCTATCGTGGCAGAAGCAGTAACAGCAATAACTGGAATCAATTTTAATTCGGCATCAGCTTTGATAATTTTAGTTAATTCTATTCCTGAAATTCCTACTAATTGAATATCCATTAAAACTAAATCTGGTCTTAAACTTTTAACAGCTTCGATAACTTTGAAACCATCTTCGATCAAAATTGGTTCGTGACCAAAAAGTTTAACTAATTTTTGCATTACTTTTTGATTAACCACGTTGTCTTCAACAATCATGATTTTTTTGACGCTAAAATCTTGTGTCATCTTAATATTTTAATTGGTGATTATTCTGTCTTTAGGGAAAACCAATCTGACTGTGGTTCCTTTATTGTAAACACTACTTATCTCAAACTTACCTTGATGTAATTCGGTCATTTTTTTAACCAAAAATAACCCCAAACCACTGCCTTGTTTTTTACCACGGTAATAACCATCTCCGACCTGACCGAATTCTACAACAAGTTTCTTTAAATCTTCCTCTTTGATACCAATACCAGTGTCAATGATCTCAATTACCAAATCTTGTGTTTCATCACGAAATAATTTCACTGTAATTGAACCTTTTTCGACAAATTTTCCGGCATTCGAGAGCAAGTTTAGCAAAATTTGTTTGAACATGCGGCGATCAGCACAAATTTCTAAATTCTCATTAACTTTTATTTCTGAAATTATTTTTATTTTTGAATCTTCATCACCGTAATGTTCAGAAAAGGCTATCTTTAGGGCTCCTCTAAGCTCTTCTAAAACAGAAAATTGTTCTTCATTTAGTTTCATTTTACCAATATCCATCTTCGAAAAATCTAAAATATCATTAACTAGATTCAATAAGTGCGCTCCAGAAGAATTGATATCAGCTGCCATTTCTTTGTAGTCTGGTTCGACCGGACCAAACATTTCGTTTTTGATCATCATTGAAAAATTCAAAATTCCGTTCAGCGGAGTACGCAACTCATGACTCATATTAGCAAAAAATCTTTCCTGAGATTTTTTAGCTTGCAGCAGATTAATTTTATATTTTTCGATCAAAGAAACTTGGTCAATCAAGTCGTTAATTTCCTTAATTCTTGATTGAACCATCACTACTTCATCATCACGATCTTGTGCTACTAATCTTGCAACCTGAGCTAGCTTAACAATCGGACTAATCACCATTAGCTTCAAAATATAAAGCATGATAGCCATAATCGTCAAAATGGAAGAAACCTCAATAATATAGGGATAAACATGCGACCACACTTCTTGCTTGCTAAAAAGATAATCATTTTTGGTTACAATGATGTAGTTGTATTGAGGAATTTTTTTGAAATATCCGTAATCTTGGCTTGAAAATAACAACGAAAACTCTCCGAGCTTGCCAAAACTTCTCTTCGACTCCAAAGCATCTTTAATCAATTCTTCAAACTTAACACTCGAGACATAATTGTCTGACGTCAGAATCTGAGTCATGTTATAATCATAAATCACAAAAGAAGTTTGATCATCAGTAAGTGCTCTTTTGAGATTATTAGTCAAAACATCAGCTTTAAATCCGAAAACTATCGCACCCAAATACTGGCCTTTTTTATCAACAACGCCCATACCAGTAGGAATAATCCACTCACCACTTACTTTCCCATAACTTGGTTTACCCAAATGAATAATTCCCGGATCTGAAACGGTATTTTTAATGTAATCACGACTCTTAATATTGATCGGATTAATGATGCCAAAACTACTATTTACCACTATTTCCATTTCACTATTCGACCACGAAAACATATTCCACAAAGTCTTGTTTTCAGTAATAGATTTCAATCCAAAGGAAGATAAAAGGTGATCGATATATTTAAGATCACGATGGTCATTTTTGAGAATTTGATCGCCCAAATATTTCATCAAATAGGCACTGTAAGAGATGTCATCTTCTAAAGCTCTTTCTACCCTCAATAGCTGAGATTCTAGTGTTACTTCATTTTTCTGCGAAAAAATTTTCTGTCTAAAGTAGAGATAAATCAAACTATTAATGATCAACAGTAACAAAGAAAATATCACAAAACATTTTGTGATAGATATGCTATTTATGCTTAATGTTCGATCAGAAAATTTCACAAATCACAAATATTTTAAATTAACGACAAGCTGATTAGATTTGTTTAAAAACCACAATTTTATTTTCCTAAATTTTTTCGCAAAAAAATTTTAATAAAACTTCTAACGTACTAAACCCCTTTCTATAACTACATTGTTTGAAAGCTGAGAAACAGAACTATCTGCTTGACCAATTTCAGTAGTTGAAGAAGGAATATTAGCGTGACGATTTTCAAATAAGCCCGCTGATGCAGTTGAAGAATGAACTGGTGAAGGAGGTCTATACATTAATCTCGCATTTGTGACTAATCGAGCCAGATCATCTTTAACTGCCATACGCGCATCTATTACAGACTCAGAGAGGCCTTTACCCTCTTCCAAAATCATTCTGTCTCTCTCGAATTGCATCTTTCTAAGAATTGTCGCCGTATCCTCCATTAACATCATGGTAGTGTTATTAGTTAAACTGCTGGCGATAACTGTAGGATTATGATATATTGCATCAATTTCCATTGCTTTACCAAATTGGAAATCACGTTCCATACTCGGATAATGTGGTCGACTAGATTCTAGTCTTGCCATCAATCTTGTGGCATCACGCAAATTATCGTAACCAATTTTTTGAGCGTATTTATTAACTTCAGTTGCCAAAGCTAATACTACATTTTTCAAACCTCTGTCATCCAATACTTCTCCTATCGTCTTGCCGGTAATAGCACAAATACCATTAATTGCAGAGTTTACCTGCATTTTTAACAATAGTTCATATCCCAAATTCAATTGCGACATTCCAACTTGAATACCAGAAGAGTCGAAAATACTGAGCAGCTCTCTCAAATTTCCACGCATTACATTGCCTTTTTCTCTATCGATATTGTGGATCGGAATGTGAACTTTATCTAAAGGCGTTGAAAGTCTATATTCTCCATAATTTGGCGTGTTATCAGGGTTCACTTCAAAGTTACAGGCTAAATTCAAAACACATCCTATAACATTTCTTGGCACAAGATTTTCTAAAAAACTGTCTGCTACTTCTCCAGCATCTCCAAATAGGGCTCTATTAGTTTTTTTGTTACTTGGAAGAAACTCTGATATACTTGGAACGAACCAACATGGGTTACCATTATGAGCAATCGTAAAAGTAGTATTTTGATCAGGCTTAAGACTTGTCTCTTTTTTCAAAGACATAAGAACGTTGAGCAACTCTTGATTATAATCCGTAGCTTTAGTGGCAATAATCACATGATCTTGCTTACCGTTCTTACTTATAATGTCTTTGAAATCACTGGTAAAAAAGACATGATCCGGAGAGACAAATAATTCTTTATTCTCGTATTCTTGACTGTCGGGTAAACCTTTAGCTTTATACTTTAGTTTAAATCCCTGTTTCATTGCTTCTATAGTAGGACTATCTTTAAAACCATCTTCATAAGGTATTTGTCTTCCTAGAACTGATACTTCAACATCTTCTCTCTTGCCTTCAAGCTCAGAAACAAAACCTTCACTATTAGTTTTAAGCCGTGAGATAAGAGCAGCGATAGTTGCTGCGACTTGACCTGATCCAACAATTGTTATTTTCGTCGCACGAGTCGCACTGGTTGTAATACTGACAGCATCCTTCATAAAATCTTATTTGTTTTAATGTTAAACCGCACACTGATATTAAAGCATTTCGCCAATTTTTTTAGTCTTCAAGATTTCACGCGCTTTGGCATATTTGTCATCATGCCAGAAAATCAAACAGCCGTTGCAACCTTTACCGCAGCAACCTTCCGTTCCAACTCGTGGTGTTCTTGGTAAAATCTGCTCATCACCGACTTCCAAAGCAGAAAAATATTTTTTACGCTTATTTTCGTATTTTTCTTCACGAATTTCGCCGGCTTCAAGTTGATGTGAAAGTTGACGTGATTCCACTTTCAATTTTTCCGCCTCAATATTCATCTTTTCTTTACGAATCAAACTCAAAGTAGGCAATAACTCTTTTAATTTTTCAGTTGAGAACAAATGAAAGTCAGAAGCTGGAATGCGAATCAAAGGCTTCACTCCGGCATTTACAACATCAACATTTTGCCAATTTTTGCCGTCACGCGAATAGTTAAACTGATAAATTCTTAGCAAAATTGGTTCGCGCTGAGATGGCGATAAAAATTCAAGTACATCGCCGGCAACCAAACGATTCTTAGCTTCAATTATTACATCATCACCTTCCCAAGCCACAACTTTTCCGGCAAATTCGTAGAAACTAGTCGACCCAGTTGATTCATAATCATGTGCCAAATTAGTCAAACGACCTTCGTGGAAAGCCAAAGTATAGCCGCGATTAGCAACAGAGTTGATCTCATCCATATAATCTTCAGCGCGCCAATCAGCCGGATTTTTAATGTAATCGTCAATTGCTGCGCGATAAACACGGGCAACTGAACCAGCATAAAATTCAGTTTTGTTACGACCTTCAACTTTGAAAGAATCGAGTCCAAGTTTGATATATTCATCAAGTTTCGGCAACAAACACAAATCTTTCGAATTCAAAATATACGAGCCGTTAACGTCTTCTTCAAACGGCATCAAAGCACCAGGGCGAATTTCTTCTTCCAAGAAAAAGTCGAACAAATCTTTGTTATTTTCGTTGATCTCAATTTCGTGTTCAGTGTTGTCTTTCAGTTTGATTTTCAACTTATAACCCCAACGACAAGAATGGGCGCAACTGCCTTGATTCGCGCCACGTTCAGCCATAAAATTCGACAGCAAACAACGTCCCGAATAAGTCATACACATTGAACCGTGAACGAAGGTTTCAATTTTAATATTCGGACATTTCGCACGCACTTCCGCCAATTCTTCGAAACTCACTTCACGCGCCATCACAACTAAACTGGCACCTTGTTTTTGCCAAAAATCAACCGTCAACCAGCTGCACACATTGGCTTGCGTTGAAATGTGTAACTCCAACTCTGGCGCGCGTTCTTTGACAAATTGGAAAACTCCGGGATCAGAAACAATCAAACCATCAGGTTTAACTTTTTGCACAGTTTCAATGAATTGCGGCAGTTTCTCGATGTCTTTATTGTGCGAAAACAAGTTCAAAGTCAGATAAACTTTTTTGCCTTTTAAGTGTGCATATTCAATGCCTTCAACTAAATCTTCTAAACTAAAAGCCGACTTCACACGCAGCGACATGTCCGGCGTTCCGCAATAAACTGCATCGGCGCCGTAAAGAATAGCGGTTTTCAAACGTTCTAGATTTCCCGCAGGCAACAACAATTCAGGCTTTTTCATGACTAAAAATAAAATATTGAGGAATTTGTTTTTTAAATATTGCCAAAATAAAAAATAATATGCATTACTTTAGAAATTACTAATATTAGCAAATAACTTATGGTGAAAACAACCAACGCAAAAGATAAAAATCAGACTTTAGAAAATATGCAGAAAAATTCTAAAAAAGCTGAAGAAATGTTAAAAATTTTAGCCAATTCCAATCGCTTGATGATTCTTTGCCATTTAGTAAAAAATGAAAAAACTGTTAATGAACTATCCATGCTAGTTGGCCTTTCACAATCTGCTTTATCACAACATTTAGCAAAGATGCGCGCCCTTAATTTAGTAGAAACACGCAAAGTTGGACAAGAAGTTTTTTATCGCATTGAAAACATGGAAGTCGAAGCAATTTTATCAACGTTATATTTAATTTATTGCAAATAAAATTTACCTAACACTTATTAGCATTTCCTAATATATTAACTTTTTTAACTTTAATTATGACCATTCAAAACATCGATCCAAAAACTCTTAATCAGTGGCTTAAAAACAATGAAGCAGTTTTAGTTGACGTACGCGAAGTAGCTGAAAATCAAGCCAATAAAATCAACGGCTCTCACTTAGTTCCGCTTAATCAGGTCAGCTTGAACGCATTACCTAATCATCAAGGTAAAAAATTAGTCATTCACTGCCATTCCGGTAAACGTAGCCAAAGTGCTTGCCAAAAACTCTTAGCCGAAAATCCTGATTTAGAAATTTACAATCTTGAAGGCGGCATCATGGCTTGGAATAATTCTGGTCAAGAAAGTGAAAAATCCGACAAATTTTTCTTACCACTCAACCAACAAGTGCAATTAACCATCGGTTTATTCGTTTTAATGGGCTCACTTCTTGGATATTTAGCAACGCCAGCATTTTTTATCGTTCCCGCTTTCTTCGGCGCCGGACTTTGTTTCGCCGGACTTTCTGGCTGGTGCGGATTGGCAATATTGTTGGCTAAAATGCCGTGGAACCAAGGCGGAAACTCAAGCTGCGTAACTTTTTGCAAAACCAAATAATGATTTTGGGTTACATCTCAATAACATTAATGGGAGTTATTCTCGGTTTGATTGGCGCTGGCGGATCAATTCTGACAGTGCCAATCATGGTTTATTGTTTTAAAATTCAGCCGCTGCAAGCCATCACCTATTCATTATTGGTTGTCGGAATCACCGCTTTATTTGGCTCAATTTCTTACTACAAAAAATCTTTGGTTAATCTCAAAGCCGCGATAATTTTTGCCATACCATCCGCAATCGCGGTTTTTTTAACGCGCCACTTCTTCATTCCTAATTTGCCGGAAACTATTGCCACTTTACCCAAAGAATCTTTTTTGATGCTGAGCTTCACCGTTTTGATGTTTTTGGCTGCACTTTCGATGCTCAAAAAAAAGTCAGTAAATCTTGAAAATCAAATTGCTGAAATTCATCCCGCTAAGTTAATTTTTGGCAGCTCTTTAATTGGCTTTGTTACTGGTTCAATCGGTGCTGGTGGCGGCTTTTTAATCGTTCCAACTCTTATCAGCTTATTCAAACTAGAAACCAAAAAAGCTATCGGAACTTCACTAACCATCATTGCGATTAATTCACTAATCGGATTTAAAAATGATCTCTTTACCGCGCAGCAAATCGATTATCATTTTCTGATGATATTAAGCTGCATCACAGTTTTTGGAATGATTGCCGGCATTTTTTTCAGTACTAAATTCGATGGCAATCAACTCAAAAAAACCTTCGCTTATTTCGTCATCTCAATTGCCTTACTAATCGCAATCAGCGAAATTCAAGCATTACTTATTTAAACAACGCAATCAGAGATTGCGTGTAAGGATTTTGCGGCGATGTAAGAATTTTATTTTTACTATCAATTTCTACAATCGCGCCATCTTTCATCACAGCGATGCGATCTGCCACTCGCGCGATCACTTCCAAATCATGCGAAATTAAAATATAGGTGATTTTTTGCTGCTTTTGCACTGTCGCGAGTAATTCTAAAATTTGTTCCTGCGTTACGTAATCAAGGGCGGAAGTTGGCTCATCAAGAATCAAAATTTTTGGCTGTAAAATTATAGCGCGAGCAATTGCCACACGTTGACGTTGTCCACCAGAAAGTTGGTGCGGATAGCGATTCAGTAGATCTGACGATAAATTAAGATTATCCAAAATAAGTTTTAACGATGACTCACGGTCGTTGTGCAATTTATGAATTATCAAACCTTCTTCGATAATTTCTTTTACAGTCATACGCGGATTGAGACTGGCAAAAGGATCTTGAAAAACCACCTGCACTTCACGACGCAATTCTAAATTATTTTTTTGCCAATTTTTAGCGCCAAAAAAGTTGATCTCGCCTTGCGCTTTAGTCAAATTCAGTAATGCCAAAGCAAGTGTTGATTTTCCTGATCCGCTTTCACCAATAATGCCTAAATTTTCGTTGGCATTTACCGCAAAATTAACACCCGACAACACCGTTTTTTTAGAGTACGAAACTGCTAAATTTTTTATGCTAATAATTTGTTGTTGTGCTGAAGAGTTTGCGACTTCCTCAACATAGCTGGCAAGAGGATGAACAAACTTCAAGTTGCTGTTTTCCACAAGCGTAACTTCACCTTGTTTCATCTCCAAAACCACGTCAGCTATTTTTGTGACAGCGCGCAAATTGTGCGTGATGAACAAAACCGCTAAACCAAGTTCATTTTTCAAACGCACAATCAAATTCAAAATTTCGTTTTGAACTCGGATGTCGAGCGCAGTTGTTGGTTCGTCAGCAATTAAAATTTTAGGATTATTCGCCAAAGCAATTGCCAACATCACCCGTTGTTTTTGGCCGCCTGAAAGTTGATGCGGATAATCATTCAACCTTGTTGTCAAAGCCTGTAACTCAACTATTTCAAGCAATTGTGTAACACGATTTTGTAAAGCTGTTTTAGCGATTTTAGGATTATGAATTGTGATTGCTTCGGCAATTTGTTTACCAATTTTGTGAAGCGGATTCAGAGCTGTTGTTGGATCTTGAAAGACAATTCCAATATCACGACCACGAATTTTTTGTAGCTCTTGTTCACTTAATTCGACTAAATTACGACCATCTAAAATCACCTCGCCGCTAATTTCGGCACCGCGTAAAAGTTTCAAAATTGCCAAAGCAGTAACTGATTTTCCCGAACCACTTTGACCAACCAAAGCGGTGATTTTTCGCGGAAGTAAATCAAAAGAAATGGCTTTAACTACTTCGCTATTTTTGAAAGAAATGGAGAGATTTTTAACGCTGATCAAATTTTTAAAATGGCAACTGCAATGCCGATTGAACTTATTATTAGAGCAGTGGCGAGATAAATCATTTTACCGATTTTCAATTCAAGTTGATCGATTTTTTTCTCCAACTTCGACTCAGATTGGCTAATCTTCACTTCCAAATCTGCTTTGGTGGCAAAACTCTCAATCGACTGCGAGTGATTTTCTTTGATAGCATCAGCAAGCTCGTCGGCAACTTTTTGCTCAAGTCCGGCCTTTTGCATTCTTTTTGAAAAAGCTAATGTGTCGATGGTTGTGATATTCATAGTGATGGTGTGCATTTGATTAAATTTGGTGATTGTTTGGTGTTAATGTGGGTTTGGTGTGGTGTTTAAAAAGGCTACCGTAGCAGCCTTAGTTTCTAATTTAGTTAGAATTTTCCTTGGTAAATATTCACGATATTTTCAAGCATTTTAAGAGCTTCAGCACGTGGACGTTGGAAAACGTTACGGCCAATGATTGAGCCATGCGCGCCACCTTTGTACAACTCACGAATTTCGTTATAAACGTCTTGCTCACCTTTCGCAGCACCGCCAGAGAAAATCACAATACGACGATTGTTAAAAGTAGCTTTCATCACGTGACGAATACGATCTTCCAAAGTTGAAACTGGAATTTGTACTTTTTCGTAAACTTTAACCGCTTCTAAATTTTCTAAAGCTTGGGTTGGAGGTTTAACTTTGATGATGTGCGCACCAAGCAATGCCGCCATATGAGCTGCATAAGTGCAGATGTCCATTGCAGTTTCGCCAATTTTTGACAAATCACCGCCGCGTGGATATGACCAAACTACAACTGCCAAACCATAAGATTTAGCTTCTTCAGCCATTTCACGAATTTCTTCGAACATGTCGAAAGCAGCATCTGAACCGGGATAGATTGTGAAACCAATTGCTGAGCAACCCAAACGCAACGCATCACGAACTGACGCAGTTGTTGCTTGATGCGGAGCAGTTCCACCATTGTGCAAAGAGTTAGAAGAATTTACTTTCAAGATTGTTGGAATTGAACCAGCGAAAGTGTCCGCACCAGCTTCAATCATGCCAAGAGGCGCTGCGTATGCGTTCAAACCAGCATCAATTGCCAATTGGAAATGATAATGTGGATCATAAGCATCAGGGTTAACCGCGAAACTTCTGTCTGGGCCGTGTTCAAAACCTTGATCAACCGGTAAGATTACAACTTTACCAGTTCCACCGAGTTTACCATTCATCAAAATACGTGCTAAATTGGTTTTAGTACCAACATTATCGGTTTCGTAGCACGACAAAATCTTTTTAACTTTTTGAGTAACTTTCATAAATTTTTTAGGAGTTTTTAAGAATTTTTTTAGGAAGGATCGCTAAAGTCGATTTTTTAAATAGCACTTGAATCAGCGTCAAGTTTTTAGTTTTTGAAAGATTTAAATTACAGTTTTTGATTGCCAAGTTGTAAAACCATCTCTAAAAAGCGCGCCCTCAAAAATTTTCCCAAAAAATTCGCAAATATCATAAAGGTATAAAATGAACCTTGAGACCAAAAAAGCAGCCGCTTTAGAGCAAATCCGCAAATTCCAAAGCATTAATGAGGCTCAGGAAAAAGCTCTTGAAGACTTGGTTTTATTGCTTTTGCAAGAAAATGAAAAATTCAACTTTATCGGCAAATCAACTGTCGACAATGTTTGGGAACGTCACATTTTAGATAGCGCTCAACTTCTGAAATTCATCGACAACAAAAATGCCAAATTTGCTGATTTCGGTACTGGCGCCGGTTTCCCTGGCATAGTACTGTCAATTCTCGCTTTGCGTGAAATTCATCTTGTTGAGAAAGCTTTTCGTAAGTGTGAGTTTTTACGTCGCGTCAAACTTTTTTCAAAAAATCGCGTTTTCGTTCATCAATCTAAATTGGAAGAACTTAACAATTTAGAATTTGATTGCGTGGTTTCACGTGCTTTGGCGCCACTTGATAAACTTTTGGGCTACATGGAAAAGTTTTTGAAAAAAGATGGCTATTGTTTGTTTTTGAAAGGAAAAAATTTGCCGCAAGAAATTGATCTTGCTAAACAATCATTCTCTTTTGAATACGAGCTGCACCCTAGCATGACTTCGGTTGACAGCAACATCATCAAAATTTCCAAAATTACTAAACTTAATTAACAACCAAATAAAAGGAGACTTTATGCTTATTGGCATTCCTAAAGAAATAAAAGATCACGAATATCGTGTTGGCGCTACTCCGTCTGGTGTACGCGAATTGGTCAATGCTGGTCATCAAGTTTTGGTGCAAACCAACGCTGGTGCAGCAATCGACTTTACTGACGAACAATATGTTGCTGCTGGCGCGACAATCGCTGCTGACGCACAAGAAGTTTACGGTAAAGCTGAAATGATTTTGAAAGTTAAAGAACCACAAAAATCTGAATGCGAAATCATCCGTAAAGGCCAAGTTATTTTCTCATATTTGCATCTTGCTGCTGAACCACATTTGACAGAAATGTTGATGAAATCTGGTTGCGTTGCTGTTGCTTTTGAAACTGTAACTGCTGCTGATCGTTCACTTCCGCTTCTTGCTCCAATGTCTGAAGTTGCTGGTAAACTTTCAATTCAAGCTGGCGCAAAAGCACTTGAAAAAGCTCAAGGCGGACGCGGTGTTCTTTTGGGCGGCGTTCCAGGTGTTGATCGCGCTAAAGTTACAATTCTTGGCGGCGGTGTTTCAGGAACTAACGCAGCGAAAGTTGCAATCGGCATGGGCGCGGAAGTTGTTATTTTAGACAAATCACTTCCAAGAATCCGTTATTTGTGCGATATCTTCGGCAATTCTGCCAATGTTCTTTACGCTTCACTTGAAAATATCGAGAAAAACGTAGTTGACGCTGACGTTGTTGTCGGTGCAGTTTTGATTCCGGGTGCTGCAGCTCCGAAATTGGTTTCTGCTGCGACTGTGAAAAAAATGAAAAAAGGTGCTGTAATGGTTGATATTTCAATCGACCAAGGCGGCTGTTTTGAAACTTCAAAACCAACTTCACACTCAAATCCAACTTACATCCAAGACGGCGTTGTGCATTATTGCGTTACTAACATGCCGGGTGCAGTTGCAAGAACTTCAACTCAAGCTTTGGAAAACTCAACTTTGCCATTCACTTTAGCATTGGCCAACAAAGGTTACAAAAAAGCTTTGCAAGATGATGTTCACCTACTCAACGGTTTGAACGTGATTGACGGAAAAGTTACTTTCAAAGCTGTTGCTGACGCTTTGGGTCACTCATACACTGAAGCTGCTAAAGCTTTGTAATCAAATTACGTTGTCTTTTAAATGATGGCATTTCGAGGATCTTTTCAAAAGGTCCTCGAATGCTTTGCCTCCCAAAGATAACAAGCACAATTATGACCCTACTCTCCACTTCAGAATTAATCAAAAAACACGGCCTTTTGGCCAAAAAATCTTTGGGTCAAAACTTCATTTTAGATAAAAATTTCACCGACAAAATCACGCGCTGCGCCGGTGATTTAAGCAATTATGAAGTTTTAGAAATCGGCCCCGGCCCCGGAAGTTTGACGCGCTCAATACTCGACGCCAACCCGCACCAACTTACAGTCGTAGAAATGGACGAACGCTGTATCACCGCCCTAAAAGAGCTGCAAGAATTCTACGGCGAGAAACTAAAAATTATCCAAGGCGACGCGTTAAAATTCGACGAAACCACGATCCTAACTTCTAACTCCTCAAACCTCGCTCCTAAATTAAAAATCATCGCCAACCTGCCCTACAACATCGGCACGGTTTTGATTTTCAAATGGCTAAAAAATGTCGATAAAATTGCTTCGATGCATTTGATGCTACAAAAAGAAGTGGTAGAAAGAATCACCGCAAAAGTTGGTGATAATCATTACGGCAGGCTGGCCGTGATGGTAAATTTTTTGTGTGAAACGCGATTGGTTTTCACCGTCAGCAAGTCAGTTTTTACGCCGCCACCAAAAGTTACGTCGGCAATTGTTGAAATTATTCCCCGCGCCAAACCACTTGCCGATGTTGAATTTCACAAACTTGAACGCGTTGTCGCCGCAGCTTTCAACCAACGCCGCAAAATGATTAAATCTAGTCTCAAAGCAGTTTTTGCAAACAGCGAAGAAGTTCTAAAATCAGCCAACATCAACCCTGAGATGCGCCCCGAACAAATAAAAATAGAGCAATTCTGCCAACTGGCAAAAATGCTCTAAAATTCAAATCAGCTAGATAAAGCTTAATTCATAGATTCTTTTAAGACTCTGAACACCAACGCTCTGCCACTTTTGAGATTAAGATTTTTACTCCAAGATAATATTTTCAACGAAGAATGATCAGACAATATTACTGAATTGTCTGTCTGAAAAAAACAGCTAATTCTCAGCAAAAAACCAACAATTCGACATAACAAAAAAGCAGAGTAATTTTGCCATTAGACAAAATTACTCTGCTTTCAATTTATAATTAAGTTTTTTGACTTAATCAAAAACTCAATTTTTAACGCTTTTTTGCATGTGCTTTTCCTTCGAGATTACTTGATGATATAACAGTTGTAGATCCTGAAGGATTTTTTTCATACATTGGATGTATTTTTGAGCTCTCAATACCAAATGATGAATTGAATGTATTATCCATATCCAGTTTATCTGATTCGAAGCTAACATCACTATCTGCATCATAAATACTATGATGATCAAAATCTTTTTCAGATTTCGATGGATTTTTAGATAGATTATCAACTCCTTCTAGTTCTGAATCTGAACTAATTGTTGACCAGTCAGATTGTACTTCATGACTAGAAACTTGATTAGATAAATGATCTACCTCTGATAAATTATCTTCTAACACTTCTTCTTGTTCCTCTTCTGCTGGTTCTACTACTTCATCTTGTTGCGCTTCTGCTCTATCTGCTACTTCTTGCACTTCTTCCGCTGGTTCTACTACTTCATCTTGTTGCGCTTCTGCTCTATCTGCTACTTC